>Ga0208851_1000120_pt1 | contig 33604 bp, 37 predicted proteins | sample NGESurshal092012_FD_184481 | JGI IMG/M metagenome (GOLD analysis project Ga0208851, IMG submission 184481) | Arctic peat soil microbial communities from Barrow, Alaska - NGEE Surface sample 415-2 shallow-092012 (SPAdes) | ecosystem: Environmental > Terrestrial > Soil > Wetlands > Peat ... | reverse complement strand
GGTGGGCACCAGCAGCATCGAGATCAACGCGATGTCGGTGGGCGACGCCTTCGCGGGCGTCGCCGGCCCGCTCGGGCGCGCCAGCGACATCCATCGCCACGACGACGGCACCGTGGTGTTCACCGCGGGCGGGCTGGGGCTGCCCCCGGCGCTGCCGATCGTGCGCGAGCACCTGCGGGCGGGCAACCACGTCACGCTCGTGTCCGGCTTCCGCAGCGCCGACCTGATGTTCTGGACCGGTCCCGACGAGCGGGTCGGCCGGCTGCAGGCGGAGTACGGCGAGCAGCTCGACGTGGTCTACACCACGAACGACGGCACCTACGGCCTGCAGGGCTTCGTCACCGGGCCGCTGGGGGAGATGCTCCAGTCCGGTGCGGCGGCCGGGGGACGCCAGGTGGCCGAGGTGGTGACGATCGGGCCGCCGGTGATGATGCGGGCGGTGAGCGACCTATGTCGCGAGCGCGACGTGCCGTGCGTGGCCAGCCTCAACTCGATCATGGTCGACGCCACCGGCATGTGCGGGGCGTGCATGGTCCCGGTCGTCATCGACGGAGCGCTGGTGCGCAAGCACGCGTGCATCGACGGCCCCGAGATCGACGCCCACATCATCGACTGGGACAAGTTCCTGCCCCGGTTCGGTCAGTTCCGGACCCAGGAGCGGGCGAGCATGGCCGAGCACGGCCTGACCCGATAGCCCACCGGTCGCCGGTTCTCGTGCTGCCCCGACGCCCGGCGTGATCAGGACACGACGGTTCGGTAGTCGTGGGCGAAGTCGGCGATCGTGCGCGGCTGGCGACCCAGGAGCTGCGCGACATCGGGGGTCACGGTGGCTGCGTACCCGGCCTTGAAGACCTCGAACAGCGCCAGGATGTCCGTGACCTGGCTGTCGGGGAGGCCGAAGCCGCGCAGGTTCTCCCCGAACGCCTCCGGGGGAACGTCGATGTAGGCGACGTCGTGACCCAGCTCCGACTGGAAGGCCGCGGCGATCTCGGAGTACGTGATGGCTCGCCCGCCCGTGAGCACGTGGGTCTGGCCCTCGTGTCCGTCACCGGTGAGGATGGCGGCGGCCACCGCGGCGATGTCGCGGGTGTCGATGAACCCGACTGCGCCGTCGCCGGCGGACCCGTAGATGGCGCCCTGTCTGATCGATTCCGCGCTCGAGAGCAGGTTCTGGAAGTAGCCGCTGGGCGCCAGGACGGTCCAGGGCAGATCGGTAGACGCGAGGTGGGCATCGAGCGCCGCGTGGCCGCGGGCGTAGCTGATCGGGCTCGTCAGGTCGGCGCCCATGACGGAGATGCGCACGAGGTGCGCGACCCCGGCCCGCGCTGCGGCATCGATGAGTGGTCGCTGAAGGTCGATGAAGCCGTCCAGCGACGGGGTGTTGAGGAAGACCTTCTCGACGCCGTCGAGGGCGCTCTGCACAGAAGCCGTGTCGGAAAGGTCCCCTTCGATGATCTCGACCCGGTCGCCGAACGCCTTCTGTGCCTTGGCGGTGTCACGCACGAGCACCCGGACGGGCACTCCGCGGTCGAGGAGGTCGGGAACGACGGCGGATCCGATGTTGCCGTTGGCGCCGGTGACGAGAATCATGGGCTTGCCCCTCAGATGGATGCAGCAATGATTGGTGAGACCAACTTGTGGTCGGACGCTACCCTGCTCGCATGGACGCTGCAAGACCCGATATCGAGACCCTGGGGCCTCCGCAGGTGATGCTCGCGACCGCGACGTATCTGGTCGGTCGGCTCTCGGTCGACGGGCGTCGTCGTGCCGTCGCCGCAGTCACGAGCGCGGGGCTGCGACTGAACTCCTACGCCGTCCTCGCCTGCCTGCACGAGTTCGGGTCGTCCTCCCAGCGCGACCTGTCCGAGCGGCTGGGGCTGGACCCGAGCGACGTCGTCGCCGTCCTGGACGAGCTGGAGTCGCACGGATACGTGAGTCGTACCCGCTGCACCGAGGACCGACGTCGCTACGACGTGTCCATCACGGCGTCCGGCACCCGGGTCCGCAAGGCGGCCGCGCGCGCTCTCGAGGCGGCGCAGGACGGATTCCTCGCAGCCCTCGATCCGGCCGAGCGCGAGCAGCTCACCACGCTGCTGCGGCGCATGCACGACCAGAACGCCCGTTGCTCGTAGCGGGTCTCCCACCAGCCGGGGACCAACCGCACACATAGGCCAACAAGGGAAGCGGACTGCCCGGTTCGCCCCTGTCGGTCTACCAACCTGGAGTAGGAGCCTGATGATCGCCTCGACCACTGCGCTCGGCGACGCCTGGATCGACCCCCGGGTGTGGGAGACGCACCCCGACTACGTCGCCCTGCTCCTGACCGCTGACGGTCTCGGTGGCCGCCCTGAGCAGGCCCGCGGTGACGACGCCCTGGTCGCCGCCGAGAACGCGGCGGTCGGCCTCCTGGACGGTCGAGCGCCGGAGGACCTGGCCGAGATCGCTGTCTGGCGTGCGGCGTTCGCCTCGTTCGGCGTCAAGCAGCGGGTCGCCCGGTCCAGCGTCGAGGCGCTGCTGCGTCGCTGCGCCCTCGGACTGCCGCGCATCGAGCCGTTGACCGACATCTACAACGCGGTGTCGGTGCAGCACCTGGTGCCGATCGGCGGGGAGGACCTCGACGGCTACGACGGACCGCCGCGCCTGGTCGTGGCCGACGGCACCGAGACCTTCGACACCGTGGCCGACGGCGACGCGGCAGTTCATCACGCCGACGCCGGCGAGATCGTCTGGCGGGACGACACGGGTGTGACCTGTCGGCGGTGGAACTGGCGCCAGTGCACCCGCACCCGACTCACCGCGCAGACGACGCGTGCCCTGTTCATCGTCGACGGGCTGGGCGAGGGCGCCGCCGACCGCGTGGCGGCAGCAGCCGACGCGCTCGAGGACCACCTGCGCCTTGGTTGGCCGTCCGCTGTCCTGCAGCGTCGACTCATCACCTTGCCGGTGGGACCAGCGTCGAGCGACTGAGCGAGCGTCAGGCCTCCTTGACGACGGCGTACCAGATGCGGTCGGCGACCCGGGCGAGCCGTTCCCCGATCTCGAGCGTTCGGCGGTAGAACTCGCGGCGGGCGACCACCTCGCGCAGGTCCTGTTCTGCGAGCAGGTCGCGCATCGCCCCGCGGTAGATCTTCTCCATCCGCCGCTCGGTGGCTACCGCCGCGTCGGCCTCCCGGGTGGCCATGTCGCCGTCCGTGACCAGGTGGTCGATCGCCGTACTCAGGTGCTGCACGCCCTCGGCGATCGCCTCGGCCATGGCCGCGATGGGAGCGTCCGGTTCCAAGGCTGAGCTGTCGGCCTCGCGTACGACGTTCTTGAGGCCGTTGAGGACGGTGTCGAGCCGTTCCGACAGGGTGAACAGGTCCTCCTGGTCGACCGGGGTGCTGAACGCCTGGCGGAGCTCGAGACTCAGCCGGCGCCGTACGTCGTCGGCCTGGTGCTCGCAGGCCCTGACCTGCGCCTCCTGCGCGAGGTCGCCACCGGCCCAGGCGGCGAACGCGGTCGCTCCCGCCAGCGTGATGTCGGCCTGCTCCCTCAGCGTCTGCAGAACGTCGGGGTTCTGCGGTAGGAACCAGTGTCTGGTCATAGGAACATCCTCTCCACCACGGCCGCCGCTGCGGCCATGCCTGCACACGCCGGCAGCGTCACGACCCACGCGAGTGCGATCTCGCGGACCACCGCCCAGCGCACGTGTCTCCACCGACGTTGCGCGCCCACGCCGACCACCGACGACGCGACCACGTGAGTCGTGCTCACCGGCGCACCCAGCGCCGCGGAGCCGCCGATGACCAGCGCGCTCGAGGCCTGGCTCATCAGCCCGTCCAGGGGGCGGATCCGGTAGATGCCGCGCCCGATCGTGCGTACGATCCGCCACCCGCCCAGGGAGGTCCCGACCGTGAGCGCGACGGCGCAGACCAGCTTGACCCACAGCGGCACTACGAACGAGGGGATCGTGCCGGTGGCGACCAGCGCCAGCGTGATCAGCCCCATCGTCTTCTGGGCGTCGTTCGTCCCGTGGGCGAAGGCGAGTGCGGACGACGTCACCCACTCCCCGCGCAGGATCGACCTCGTCACTCCTCGTCGTGCACGTCGCAACGAGCGCCGTGCCGCGAACTCGCCCAGCCAGCCGGCGAGCCCCCCCACCAGCGGGGAGACGGCCAGTGCCACGAGGACTCCGACCACCCCGATCGGCCGCCACCCCTCGAAGCCACCCCACTGGACCGCGCCGACACCACCGACCACGACAGCGGCTCCCACGAGCCCGCCGACCAGGGCGTGGGAGGACGACGAGGGCAGTCCCCACCACCACGTGAGGAGGTTCCAGGTCACCGCGGCCATCAGCGAGGCGAGCAGGATCGGCACGGTGTTCGCGGTCCCGACGCTGATCAGGCCACCCACCGTGTCCGCGACCGCGGTGCCGGCCAGGATCGGCCCGAGGATCGTGAACACGGCCGCGACAGCCACCGCGACCGCCGGTCGCATGGCGCGGGTGGCCACCGGCGCCGCGACCGAGTTCGACGAGTCGTGGAAGCCGTTGGTGACGTCGAAGACGACCGCGAGGAGCACCAGCACCGCGAGTGCGATCACGCCGCGCCCTCCTACCGGGACGACGAGCCCAGGCACCGACTCTGCGTGGCACGAGCGCGACGGGCGTCATGGCACGACGTGTGTCGCTCGGCGACGGCCCTGCCGGCGCGGGATCGGGAGTGCGCCTCGCGACTACTTCTTCGGCGCGGGCCTCTTCTTCGGTGCCGGCGTCTTCTTCGGTGTAGACGACTGGGTCAGCGAGCGATCAGCGCTGCGAACGACGCTGCGCAGGAACTCATACTGCGTCGTGACGAGCTTGTCCGCCATCTCCAGCGCGGCGTCGATGACGGCTTCCCTCCGCGAGGGGTGGCCGCCGAGCGCCGGGAGTGCCTCGTCCACGGTGTCGACGAACTTGCGCACCGCCTCGATGGCGGCCCGCTCTCCTGCTTCGACGGACTTCAGCACGTCATCGGACATCTGCGCCGTCCGGTCCACGACGGCCTTGCGCTGCGCGGTCGTACGCGGGGTGGTCGCGCTCTTCTTCGCCGGGGCGCGGGTACGGGCCGCCGGTGCCTTCGCGGTCTTCTTGGTGGTCTGAGCCATGATCGCTCTCCTCAGGTCGGCTGCGACGTGGTGCCGAGACGGCATCCGCCCGCAGCAGGTCCGTTCGGCCGGTCGTCCTGCTCACGAGACCCTTCGCGTGAGGGCGACCGGGCCGCTCCGTCCTCGGTAGCCGGATCACCCTCATCGTCCTGCGTCCAGCCCGTCGATGTGCGGTCGAGACGTCCGCTCAGCGGAGCAGGGCCTCCGCCCCGCGGCACGCCCGACGGGAGGCGCCCGCACGCAGGCCGAGGTGAGGCGACGCTCGGCGCGGAATCCGATGAGTGGCACCGGTGGTGGCACCACTCTCCTGGACAATGGCATCACTGTGGTGCCATCCTTGTGCCATGGAGCTCACGCCGTACCTCACCGACCTGCGCAACCAGCTCGCCGCCGCCGCCGAGCCCGGCGGGCCCGAGGCTCGCGACCTGGCCGAGAGGCTCGGCGCGACGCTGGAGTCGACCTTCCGGCTGGCGCTGCTCGACGCGCTCTCCGTGGCCACGGCGGAGATCACCCAGGAGCTGGCGCCGGTGTCCGTCGAGCTGCGGCTGCGGGGCCGCGACCCGGAGTTCGTCGTGGTCGTCCCGCCCGCGCCGTCCGTCGTCGAACGTGTGGCGCCCGAGTCACTGAGCGCTCCGGTGACCGGTGACGACGACGCGATGACCCGGATTAACCTGCGCCTCGGCCAGGACCTCAAGGACCGCGTCGAGGACGCCGCGCGAGCGGCCGGGATGTCGGTCAACTCCTGGCTCGTGCGTGCCGCCGCCTCCGCCGTCGCCGACCGCCCGGCGGCCGGGTCGCCGACCTGGACGACGGCGCGCGGCTCCAGCCACTACCGCGGATGGGCGCGCTGAGCGCGACGAGCACGCCGGGCGCCCGACTCCATCCATCCATCGCACGGGAGGACCAGACATGACCAGCTTCACCACCACGGGCCCCGTGGCGGCGTCGATCGACGTCCAGTGGGGCGACATCCGCGTCGTCGCGGGCAATGACGGCGCCACCGTCGTCGAGGTGACCCCGACCGACCCGTCGAGCGAGAAGGACCGTCGTGCGGCCGACGACACCGCGGTGACCTGCGCCGATGGTCGCCTCCGGGTCGTCGGACCGAGGAACCGCACCGGGGCGTTCAACAAGAAGTACGGATCCGTGCAGGTCTCGGTCCTGCTCGCAGCCGCATCGGAGCTCGACGTCGACACCGGGCTCGGGACGGTCACCGTCGAGGGCAGGCTCGGCGCGTGCCGGGTCAGGTCGTCGGCCGGCGACGTCGCGGTGCAGGACGCGGCGAGCGCCGACCTCCGGACCGGCATGGGAGTCGTCGCCGCACGGCACATCGCAGGTGAGGCCTTCTGCAGGACCGGGTCGGGAGCCGTGCGCATCGACCGGATCGACGGTCGCGCCGAGGTGAAGAACTCGAACGGCGACACGCGGATCGGCGAGACCGGCGGACCGCTGCGGGTCAAGTCGGCCAACGGCAGCATCACGGTCGGACGGGCACGGGCCGACGTCACCGCCACCACCGCGAACGGCAACCTGAGCATCGGGCGCGCCGAGGGCGCAGCGGTCGAGCTGAAGACGTCGATGGGCCGCATCGAGATCGGCATCCCGAGCGGCACCTCGGCGCTGCTCGACCTGAGCACCTCGTTCGGCACCGTGCGCAACGAGCTCGACGCCGCCGACCAGCCCGCTGCGGGCGCGCGGACGGTCGAGGTCCACGCCCAGACCAGCGCCGGCGACATCGACGTCGTGCGCGTCCCCGTCGATGACGCAGGTGGGGCGGAGGTGTCCCGATGACAGCGGCGACGCTCCCCGCCCTGCACGTGCAGGGGCTGGAGAAGTCGTTCAAGGAGCTGCACGTGCTGCGCGGCGTGGACTTCGACGTGGCGACGGGGAGCATCTTCGCGCTCCTCGGCTCCAACGGCGCGGGCAAGACGACGGTCGTGAGGATCCTGTCCACGCTGCTCACGCCCGACGCCGGGACTGTCACGGTCGTCGGTCACGACGTCGTCACGCACTCGGCCGAGGTGCGCGAGTCCATCAGTCTCACCGGGCAGTTCGCGGCCGTGGACGAGATCCTCACCGGGCGGGAGAACCTGCTCCTGATGGCCCGGTTGTGGCACCGCAAGGACGGCGGTCGGCTCGCGGGCGGGCTGCTGACCCGGTTCCAGCTCGGCGACGCCGCCGACCGCAGGGTGGCGACGTACTCCGGAGGCATGCGCCGGCGCCTGGACCTCGCCATGAGCCTCATCGGGGACCCGCCGGTGATCTTCCTCGACGAACCGACCACCGGGCTCGACCCGCAGGCGCGTCTCGAGGTGTGGGCCAGCATCAAGGAGCTCGCCGCTGCGGGCACGACGGTCCTGCTCACCACGCAGTACCTCGACGAGGCCGAGCAGCTCGCCGACCGGATCGCGATCCTGCACGAGGGACGGATCATCGCGAACGGCGCGCTCGCCGAGCTCAAGGCGCTCCTCCCGCCGGCCACGGTCGAGTACGTCGAGAAGCAGCCGACCCTCGAGGACGTGTTCCTCGCGATCGTCGGTTCCGGCGCGACGAAAGGCGTCGGCGACCGCAGCGAATCCGGCATCGAGAAGCCGGCATCGAGAAGTGGGGACCAGCGATGACGAAGCACTTCTTCGGCGACACGGTCGCCCTGACGGGACGATCGCTGCGCCACATCAGCCGCAGCCCGGACACCATCATCACGACCACGGTCATGCCGATCGCGTTCATGCTGATGTTCGTCTACGTGTTCGGTGGTTCCATCACCATCGGGTCGGGCGCGTACGTCAACTACCTGCTGCCCGGCATCCTGCTCATCACGATCGCCTCGAGCATCGCCTACACCGCGTTCCGGCTCTTCATGGACATGCAGAGCGGCATCGTCGAGCGCTTCCAGTCCATGCCGATCGCGCGGTCGTCCGTCCTGTGGGCGCATGTGCTGACCTCGCTCGTCGCCAGCCTGATCTCGGTCGTGGTCGTGGTGCTCGTCGCGCTCCTCATGGGGTTCCGCTCGGGGGCGGGCGTTCTCGCGTGGCTCGCGGTCGCCGGCATCCTGACCCTGTTCACCCTGGCGTTGACCTGGTTCGCGGTCATCGCCGGGCTGTCGGCGAAGACCGTCGACGGTGCGAGCGCGTTCTCCTACCCGATCATCTTCCTGCCGTTCGTGAGCTCGGCCTTCGTGCTCACCGCGACCATGCCCGGCCCGGTGCGTGCCTTCGCCGAGAACCAGCCGGTGACGCCGATCGTCAACGCGATCCGCGACCTCTACTCCCAGCAGCCGGTCAGCACCGACATCTGGATCGCCCTCGCCTGGTGCGTCGGCATCCTCGTGGTCGCGTACGTCCTCGCCATGGCCACCTACCACCGCAAGATGGCGTGACGCGGCCCTACGCCTCGGTCACGCCGCGCCGCTTCCGCTGTGGCTCTCCAGCACGACCGCGAGGCCCTGGCCCACGCCGATGCAGATCGCGGCGACACCCCAGCGAGCGCCGGACTCGCGCAACCGGTGCGCCAGGGTGCCGAGGATCCGGCCGCCGGACGCGCCGAGGGGGTGGCCGATCGCGATCGCACCGCCCTTGACGTTGACGATGTCCGGGTCGATCCTCCACGCGTCGAGGCACGCGAGCGTCTGCACGGCGAAGGCCTCGTTCAGCTCGACCGCCGCCACGTCGCCCCAGCCGATCCCGGCGCGGGCGAGGGCTCGCTCGGCGGCCTCGACCGGTGCTATTCCGAACCGCTGCGGCTCGACGGCGGCCGACCCTCGTCCGGCGATCCGTGCCATCGGTTCCAACCCGAGCCGATCGCCCGCGGCCTCGGTACCGAGCAGGAGCGCCGAGGCGCCGTCCGTGAGGGGGGAGGCGTTCCCGGCGGTGATGCTGCCGTGGGACCGGAAGGCCGGCTTCAGGTCCGCCAGCGAGTCAGGGGTGCTGTCGTCACGGATGCACTCGTCGCGGCGCAGCTCCACGCCGGGCACTGCCACGACGAGATCGTCGTAGAAGCCCGCTGCCCACGCCCGTGCCGCGCGCTGGTGCGATGCTGCGGCCAGCTCGTCCTGTCGGTGCCGCGGGATGGCCAGGGCGTCGGCGAGCTGCTCGTTGGCCTCGCCGAGCGAGACCGTCCACTCCGTCGGCATCCGTTCGTTCACCAGCCGCCACCCGAGCGTGGTCGACACCGCGGTCACGTCGCCCGCAGGGAACCCGCGCGAGGGCTTGGGGAGCACCCACGGCGCCCGGGTCATCGACTCCACGCCGCCGGCGACGGCGATCTCGGCGTCCCCGGTCTCGAGCAGTCGCGACGCGATCATCGCGGCGTCCAGCGACGAGCCGCACAGCCGGTTCACGGTGGTCGCCGGCACGCGCACCGGGATCCCGGCGAGCAGCGCGGCCATCCGACCGACGTTGCGGTTGTCCTCTCCTGCGCCGTTGGCGTTCCCCCACACGACCTCGCCGATCTCCGCCGGGTCGAGGTCGGGGGCCTTGGCCAGCACACCGGCCAGCGCGACGGCGGCCAGGTCGTCGGGCCGGACACCGGCCAGCGCGCCACCGAGGCGGCCGAACGGCGTGCGCGCGGCGGCGTAGACGAAGGCGGACGAGTCAGGTGCCATGGGCCCGAGGCTACGGGCATCGCAGCCTCGCTCGGCGGACCCGGACCCGGCACCGGTTCAGGTCCACACGCGCTGGAGTCTGGTCAGAGCGAGCGCGAGCTGCGGGCCGTCGCGGCGGCCACGGGGTTGAGGTAGACGTACGCGATCGCCGGCCATCGACGACGAAGCCCCGCGGCCGCGTCCACGATGACCGATTCGACGGCGGGCACGTCGAGGTCGTCGTCGAACACGACGTCGCCGTCCACGATCAGGAGCGACGGACCGACGACGACGGCGAACACGTCGGGCACCGAGACCACACCGGCGCAGTCGGCGATGAGGGCGCGCATGAGCTCCATCTCCGAGGGCGGCAGACCGCGTCCGGTGAGCAGCTCCCGGTTCGTGCGCAGGAGCACGGCGGAGGTCAGCAGCAGGAGGACGGCGATGAGGGCGCTGGCGACGACATCCGGCCAGCGGGAGCCGCTCCACGCGGTCCAGGCCAGCCCGATCGCCGCGAGCACACCGCCCAGCAGACCGGCCGCGCTGCTGAGGACGACCGTGGTGACGGCCGGGTCCGAGCCGCGCCACAGCAGCGTGAGAGCGCCTACGCCGACGCGTCGCGCCTGCCGGACGAGGGGGCGCAGCGCGACGGCGAGGGCCACCGTGTCGAGGACCGCGCACACGACGGCGGTGACCGATCGGCGTAGTGTGGAGATCGGTTGGGCAGACAGCCAGCCCGGGTCCGGAGCTCCCGACAGCGGGGACCTCCGGGGAGCAGCGGCTCCGAGCCGGGCACGTCCGGTGATCTCCTCCGTCGAGGCTCACCCGGGACCCGCCACCCGACCCCACCTGCAGGAAGACGAACGCCATGACGATCTACGTGCGCCCCGGGACGACCGGAAGCATCGTGCCGCTCAAGCCCCGCTACGAGAACTTCATCGGTGGCGACTGGGTCAAGCCCCTGAAGGGGAACTACGCCGAGGACCTGGCTCCGGCGACGGGGCTGGCGATCGCCGAGTACCCCCGCTCCACCGTCGAGGACGTGGATCTCGCTGTCGCCGCGGCGCAGGCGGCCTTCCCGGGCTGGGCCGCGACCTCCACGACGGACCGCGCCGCTGTGCTCATCGCCGTCGCCGATCACCTGCAGGCGCACCTGGAGCAGATCGCCGTGCTCGAGTCCTGGGAGAACGGGAAGCCGGTCCGCGAGACCCTGGCCGCCGACATCCCGCTGGCCATCGACCACTTCCGCTACTTCGCCGCCGCGATCCGGACGCAGGAAGGCACCATCAAGAAGCTGACCGCGGACCTCGTCTCGTACCACTTCTTCGAGCCGATCGGCGTCGTCGCGCAGATCATCCCGTGGAACTTCCCGATCCTCATGGCCACCTGGAAGCTCGCGCCCGCACTGGCCGCCGGCAACACGGTCGTGCTCAAGCCCGCCAGCGCCACTCCCATCTCGATCCTCTACGTGATGGAGCTCATCGCCGACGTCCTCCCGCCGGGCGTCGTCAACGTGGTCAACGGCAGCGGCGCCAAGCTCGGGCGCTCGCTCGTCGAGCACGACGGTGTCGGCAAGGTCGCCTTCACGGGCTCGACGGCCACGGGCCGCGAGATCATGCAGTACGCCATCAAGCACATCATCCCGACCACCATGGAGCTCGGTGGCAAGTCGCCGAACGTGTTCTTCGACGACGTCGCCCGGGTCAAGGACGACTTCTACGTCAAGGCGATCGAGGGCTTCACGATGTTCGCCCTCAACAAGGGCGAGATCTGCTCGTGCCCCTCGAGGGCGCTGCTGCAGGACGGGCTCGTCGACGCCGGGTTCCTCGAGGACGCGGTGCGCCGCGTGGAGCGGATCAAGGTCGGGGACCCGCTGGACACCACGACCGAGATGGGCCCGCAGAACAGCCTGGACCAGGTCGAGAAGATCTCCGGCTACCTCAAGCTCGGCCCCGAGGAGGGCGCCAAGGTCCTCACCGGCGGCGCGCGTGCCGAGCTCCCCGGGGATCTTGCCGGCGGCTACTACATCCAGCCCACCGTGTTCCAGGGGACGAACGACATGACGGTGTTCCAGGACGAGATCTTCGGTCCGGTCGTCACCGTGGCGACCTTCTCCGACTACGCGGAGGCCATCGCCATCGCCAACGACTCGATCTACGGGCTCGGCTCGGGGGTGTGGAGCCGCGACACCGACCTCACCTACCGCGCCGGCCAGGACATCCTCGCCGGCCGCGTCTGGGTGAACACCTACCACCAGTACCCCGCCGGTGCCGGCTTCGGCGGCTACAAGCAGTCGGGGTACGGCCGCGAGACCGACCAGCAGACCCTGCGCAACTACCAGGAGGTCAAGAACGTGCTGGTCAACCACGATGCGAAGCCCCTCGGCTTCTTCGTCTGATCCCCTCGTCACTCCCTTCAGAGAGAAGCCCGACATGTTGGCAGCACGGTTCAACGGCCCGAAGGACATCGAGATCACCGACATCCCCGCGCCGGTCCTGCGTGCGGGTGCGGTGGCGATCGACATCGCGTGGTGCGGCATCTGCGGCACCGACCTGCACGAGTACCTCGAAGGGCCGATCTTCATCCCCGCGAAGGGACACCCGCATCCCCTCACCCACGAGCAGGAGCCGGTGACCATGGGGCACGAGTTCTCCGGGACCGTGTCCGCGGTCGGGGAGGGTGTCACCGACATCACCGTGGGCGCGCATGTCGTGGTGGAGCCGTACTTCGTCTGCGGCGAGTGCGCGCCCTGCACGGAGGGCCGCTACAACCTCTGCACGAAGATGGGGTTCATCGGCCTCGCGGGCGGCGGCGGTGGCCTGAGCGAGAAGATCGTCGTGGAGCGGCGCTGGGTGCATCCCGTCGGCGACATCCCGCTCGACGAGGCCGCTCTCATCGAGCCGCTGTCGGTCGGCCACCACGCGTTCGTCCGCAGCGGCGCCAAGGCCGGCGACGTCGCGTTCGTCGGCGGTGCGGGCCCGATCGGGCTGCTGCTCTCCGCGGTGCTCAAGGCCGAGGGCCTCACGGTCATCGTGTCCGAGCTGAGCGAGGCGCGGAAGGCCAAGGCGCTGTCGACCGGCGTCGCCGACCACGTCCTGGACCCGAGCAAGGAGGACGTCGCGGCACGCGTCCTCGAGCTCACCGGCGGTCTCGGCGCGGACGTCTGCTTCGAGTGCTCCAGCGTCAACGCCGTCCTCGACCAGCTCCTCGTCGTCGTGAAGCCGGGCGGCGTCGTGGTCAACGTCTCCATCTGGAGCGAGCGTGCGAGCATCGACATGCAGGCGCTCGTCCTGAAGGAGATCGACCTTCGCGGGACGATCGCCTACGTGAACGACCACCCGGCCACCATCAAGCTCGTGCAGGACGGAAAGGTCCACCTGGCGCCGTTCATCACGGCCAAGATCCCGCTGGACCGCCTGGTGAGGGACGGTTTCGACGCATTGATCCACCACAACGACACGGCTGTGAAGATCCTCGTCCATCCGTGAGAGGAAGGCAGGAGCCGGGCATGCTGACCTGGGTCGTCGACCACCCCGCCCCGATCGACGAAGGGCCGCTGCGGCGTATCGAGCGCGAGCTCCCCGTACCCGGACCAGGTCAGGTCCGGGTACGGGTCAGCTGCTGCGGCGTATGTCGCACCGACCTGCACCTGTGCGAGGGGGACCTCGTCCCCCGTCGGCCGGCGGTCGCGCCGGGGCACGAGGTCGTCGGCGTCGTGGACGCCGTCGGCAATCCGGGTGGCCGGTTCAGGATCGGGGACCGGATCGGGGTTCCCTGGCTCGCCAGCACCGACGGCCGGTGCGCCGCGTGCCGTCGAGGTGACGAGAACCTCTGCGTCGCACCGACGTTCACCGGCTGGGACGTCGACGGCGGCTACGCCGACCACTGCCTGGTGGACGAGTCGTTCGCCTACCGGCTGTCGGACGCCCTGACCGACGAGCAGGCCGCGCCGCTGCTCTGCGCCGGGATCATCGGCTACCGCTCGTTGCTGCGTGCCGAGGTGCCGCCGGGTGGCGCGCTCGGGCTCTACGGGTTCGGTGGCAGCGCCCACCTCACCGCGCAGCTGGCGCTCCACCTCGGGCTCCGGGTGCACGTCCTCACCCGCGGGGAGGCCAACCAGGAGCTCGCCCGGACGCTGGGCGTCGACTCGGTCGGCCCGGCCGACGGTGCACCACCGGAACCGCTCGACGGGGCGATCCTGTTCGCCCCGGCCGGCGAGCTCGTCCCGGTCGCGATGCGCGCGCTCGCGCCCGGCGGGACCCTGGCGGTGGCCGGGATCTGGCTCAGCGACGTCCCCGCGCTGAACTACGAGGCCGAGCTGTTCTATGAGCGGCAGCTCCGCAGCGTCACGGCGAACACGCGGGCCGACGGCGAGGAGTTCCTCCGTCTCGCCGCGCGTTTCGCGATCCGGGCGACGACCACCGCGTATCCCATGTCGCAGGCTCCGCGCGCCCTGTCCGACCTCGCCCACGGCCGGTTCGGCGGCGCGGCGGTCCTGCACAACTGAGCCACCCGGACGAGGACGAGGATGACCGAGATGACCCCCCGCATCACGACCGAACCGCACACGCCCGGTCGCGCGGGCAGGATGAACTGGCTGCGGGCCGGCGTGCTCGGCGCCGACGACGGCATCGTCTCCGTGGCCGGCATCGTCGTCGGTGTCGCGGGGGCGACGTCGTCCCGAGGGGCGATCTTCACCGCCGGCATGGCCGGGCTCGTCGCCGGCGCCGTGTCGATGGCTCTCGGCGAGTACGTGTCCGTCAGCAGCCAGCGGGACAGCGAGCACGCGATGATCGACCTGGAGAAGCAGGAGATCGCGGAGTCTCCCGCGGGGGAGGAGCTCGAGCTCGCTGCCATCTACCGGACCAAGGGGCTCACGGCGACGACGGCGTCGACGGTGGCGGCGGCGGAGCTGATGGCCCACGACGCCCTGGCCGCCCACCTCGATGCCGAGCTCAACCTCGACCCCGACGACACCGCGAGCCCCGCGCAGGCCGCCGCGGCGTCCGCCTTCGCCTTCACGCTCGGCGCACTGCTCCCGCTGCTGGCAATGATGCTGTCGCCGGAGTCGATGCGCGTGCCGGTGACAGTCGTCGCAGTCCTGCTCGCGCTCGGAGCCACTGGTGCGGCGAGTGCGCGCATCGGTGGGAGCCGACCGCGGATCGCGGTGCTGCGCATCGTTCTCGGAGGGGCGGCCGGCCTCGCTTTCACCTATGCCGTAGGACACTTCTTCGGCACGGCCATCGGCTGAGGATGCGTGGTCGCCGAAGAGGTGCACGGTCGAAGTGGTTGAGAATCCCAGCCGGTACGGGCCAGGTTCGGTTGCACGCCGTCGAGCTCGATGAGCGCTCCGCTCGCTCCGGACACCTCGGTGACCAGTCTCGTGCGGGGATCCTCATGACCGTCTCGCGAACCATCCCGTCCGCCTTCGCGGCGCCACTTCCCGACCTCGCCGACGTCCTTCACTCGCTGGGGCACGACTGCCCGCTCGGGTGCGCCCGAGCCTCCGACGAGCTGGGTGCGACCGTCTGGCTGACCCGCATCGGGCTCCCGGTCTCCGGCAGGGACGACCCGACTCTCGTCGTCGTGGACTCGACTGCCTCGTTCGCCCCGCCGAACAGGTCGTACCACCTGGTTCGCTTCGTGGACCGGCGCGCGCGCACGGACGGAATCCGCGTCCGTGAACGCCGCGCGTCAGACGTCCCGACGACCTCGATCCCCCTCTGACCCCAGAGGTTCCCGCCGCTGCCCCCTGGTCGCGGCACGTCCGCACGAGGAGATGACCACGATGAGCACCACGTCCGACAGGCCCGCGCCCGCGGCGCCCGAGAACGACGTCACCCTGGCCGACCGGGTCGACGCGACCGTCGACAAGGCGCAGGCGAAGGACGCGCTGCAGAAGTGACGCGTCCGCGCCGCTGTTGCGGCGCGTGATCGCCCCGTCGCACGTCGGCGGGCCCCGCCCGCCGCACCAGGCAAAGGAGCACCACATGACCAGGATCGCGATCATCCTCGGCAGCACCCGACCGGGACGCAACGGCGAAGCAGTGGCCCGTTGGGTCCTCGAGCAGGCGAGTACCCGCACCGACGCCGAGTACGAGCTGGTGGACCTCCGGGACCACCCGCTGCCCCACCTCGACGAGGAGGTCCCGGCTCGATGGGGATGTACTCCCACCACCACACGAAGAAGTGGGCGGCGACCATCGCGGCCTACGACGGCTTCGTGTTCGTGACGCCGGAGTACAACCACGGCACGACCGGGGTCCTCAAGAACGCCATCGACTACCTGTACGCCGAGTGGAACAACAAGTCGGCCGGCTTCGTGAGCTACGGCAGCGCGGGCGGCGTCCGCGCGGTCGAGCAGCTCCGCCTGGTGATGGGTGAGCTGCAGGTCGCCGACGTGCGCCAGCAGGTGCAGTTCTCGCTGTTCCGCGACTTCGAGGACTTCTCGACGTTCGTACCAGGGCCGCAGCACGAGGCCACGGCGTCGACGATGTTCGACCAGGTCGTGGCCTGGGCCCAGGCGCTCACGCCGGTCCGTGACGCTGCGGCGAGGCAGCCGTTGGCCGCGTGAACCCGCGGTGACCTCGGCGCGTAAGGTGTCGAGCAGCAGCCCCTCCGGCACGACCTCGAGCTTGGACGCGCGATGACCGGAACGGACCCGTCCGGCGCAGTCCCTGACCCGCGGGCTGAGCTGGTCGAGAGCCAGCCGGAGTCGGACGCGGCAGACCTGCAGGAGAGCCTGCGGCAGCTCGCCGCCCTGGTCACCGGGAGTCTCGGGCTCCGGGACGTCCTCGCGCACGTGGCCACCTTCGCCGTCCGCGCCATCCCGGGCGCGGACGGCGCCGGGGTCACGCTCCTGAGCGCGGACCGCGGTGGCAGTCAGGTCCAGGTGCTGGCGTCGAGCCACCCGTTCGTCGCCGAGATCGACGAGATCCAGTACGTCACGCTGAACGAGGGGCCGTGCATCACGGCCGCGCTCGAGCGACGCACCGTGCGCTCAGGGTCCCTGGGCGGGGAGATGATGTGGCCGCGCTTCGGTCCACGCGTCGGTCGACTCGGGGTGCACAGCGCGCTCTCGCTGCCGCTCATGCTGTCCGAGCGGACCGTGGGTGCCATCAACGTCTACTCCCGTGCGAAGGACGCGTTCGACGACCGAGCCGCTGAGCTCGGTGAGCTGTTCGCCGCACCGGCCGCCGTCGCCGTCCACAACGCGCAGATCCTCGCGCAGGCCCAGGAGCTGACGGCGCAGCTGCAGACCGCCCTGTCGAGCCGGCCGATCATCGACCAGGCGATCGGCATCCTCCGCGGACGCAGCGGCGGGTCCGCCGACGAGGCCTTCGGCAGGCTGCGGACGATCAGCCAGGCCGACCACGTCAAGCTCGTCGACGTCGCGCAGCACATCGTCGACGAGGCCGTGCGGCGGGCCCGGGCCCGCCACGCGCAGCCCTGACGCCCTCGGCGCGTCTCGCGGGTGGGTGGAGCCCGCTCGGACATGGTCACGGCCGCCGACCGGGCGTAGTGTCGATGCCCAGGGAGTCGACGGACCCAGGCCCTGACCTGTCGTCTCGGCCCCCTACCTCGCGCCGCGATCCGCGGTGCTCGGCACTGGTGCGGACGACGCGGCGCTCGGGAACGCCCAACGGAGCACAAGCCCTGTGAGGATCCCCTCGGCACTGGCCGCGGACCTGGCTCTGCTGACCGACGCGCTCGACGTCGGAGCCGTTGACATCGCGTCGTCGGTGGCGCTGCTGACCTCCGACGTCGCGGCATCGGTCTCCTCGTACGTCGGACTGTCGGTCCGTCGGTGCTCGCCCGACGGCCAGGCGGAGATGACGACGCTGGAGGACCCGGACGCGATCGCCCGGATCGTGACATCGCTGCGCATCCCCGTGACGGCCGCGACAACGACTCAAGGCTCGTCAGTCGTCATCGTCCTCTACGCGACGCGGCCCGGCGCCTTCGTCGATCTCGCCGCCGACCTGGCATGGCTCACCGGCCGAGCGCTGGACGACGTCGGTCTCGACGCGGACCTCGGCGCACAGGTCCATGCGCACCCGGCGACGTCACTGCGTGCCCTGTCGAGCATCAACCAGGCCGTCGGCGTCCTCGTCGGACGGAGCCGATCCCCGGAGGAGGCGCTCGAGGAGCTGGACCGCCTCGCGACGCGAGCGGGAAGCGACCGGTACGCCGCGGCTCGCGAGCTCCTCGCCCAGCTGCCACCGCCGGGCACGGACGAGCCGTGCGAGGCCGGGTAGTACCTGGCAGTTGCCTGGCAACGGCGTTTCGCCGGGGCTGCGCGGTGTACCGTCGAGACGTTGAGACAATCAACCAGTTCGGAACGATCTCGGCCGTCCGCCGCTGAGGTCGAGGAGCAGCTGCTCTCGCTGAACCCCCGGTGACCGCTCCTTGGGGATCACCATGACCACCACCTCGTCCCGGATCGTCCCGCCCGTACCCCGTCCACAATCGCCACGTGCTTCGCGGCGCGCCGTCGCGAACCGTGCCGGCGGACCGACGGTCCGGTGCGTGTTCTGTCGCGAGCCGATCGAGATCGGGTCGTTCGTGGCGGGAGCCTCGGACCCCGCGATCCGGTCGACCGCCTGCTCCAACTGCGGCCTGATGGTCTCCGCGACATCCACGACGCTGGCGGCCTGGAGCCGCCGGGGTGTGGCCTCCGACCAGGACGACGACCTCGCCGGCCGCCTCCGTGCGCGCCGTGTGGCGATGGGGACCCGTGCGATCCTCGAGCGCGTGGGCGCGAGCGACCTGCTCGAAGAACGAGCCGGGTGAACAAGCACCCATGACCTGGCTCTGCGCGGCTATCGTCGCGACGTAGGCGGAGGGCTCGAACGACCTCCTCGACCGCTACCAGGACGACGCGCTCGACCGCCCCGCCCTCAGGACCATCGCGATGGGCTCGACCGAGAGGACTGTGATGTTCCGTCAGGTCGTGGCGGTCAGGTGGGCCGAGGGCGTCTCGCCCGAGGCGAAGCAGGGCTATCGCGACGCGCTCGCAGGGCTGCGCGAGATCCCCGAGCTGCTCGCACTCACCTGCGGTGACGACGCGGGCCATTTCGAGGGGAACTTCGACTTCGTGGCCGTCATGGACTTCGCCGACTTCGACTCCGCCCGCGGCTACGTCGAGCACCCCTTGCACCAGACCTACGTCCGCGACCACGCGAGCAAGGTCATCGGCGAGCGGGTCGTGGTGCAGCACGACTGGGCCTCGCCCGTCGCGAGCACCTGAGGGACGACTCGGCGGTGAGCGGCGAGTGGCGCGACGAGCGGCGCGAGGCGGCCGATGCGCAGGCGTCGCGTGCCGCGCGGCAGCGGGCGGTCGAGGTCGCCCGGGCCCGTGAGCTCGTCGCCGGCTTCGTCGCCGAGGCGCTGCGCCGCGGCCTGGAGACCTCGCCGCTACAGGTGCGCGCCGGCGACTCGCAGACCACCTACCGCAGCGGCCTCGTCGGGTGGTACCTGCGCCGCGACGGCTCGCTCGGCGTGACCGAGGACGGCGAGATGTACGTCCTCACATCGCCACGCAGCCTGCGTGCGCGGGTGTCGGGCGTGCACCTCGACCCGATCGAACCCCGGATGCAGGCCGGGATCGGCGCGCGGGACGGCGAGTCGGTGGCGCTCACGACGCTGCTCGAGCTGCGCCTCGCGGCGGGTGACGACTGGCCGGTCGTGCGCTGAGGACCGGATGACGACGGTCAGTCGAGCAGTGCCGACGGGTCATCGGGAGCATCGGCCGAGCACTCGACGAGGGCGTCGTAGGGCACATGGTCGAGCGCTGCGATGTTCGTCGCGCGCAGCACGACAGGTGCCTTCACGCCGGCGGCGTAGGACTGGAACCAGCGGTCGGCGCAGACCGCCCAGCGGTCGCCGGGGGCGAGCCCCGGGAAGCCGTACTGCGGCATCGGCGTCGCGAGGTCGTTGCCGAGGTGTCGCTGGTGGTCGAGGAACTCGGCCGTCACGACCGTGCAGACCGTGTGCGAGCCGACGTCCTCCGGACCGGTCGTGCAGTGGCCGTCGCGATAGAAGCCTGTCACGGGTTCGAGGCTGCACACCTCGAGCGGATCCCCGTGGACGTTGGCCTGGAGCTCCATGGCGACAGACTAGAGGGCACCGCCGGTCCGGAGCGCTATGCCTCGAGGGTGCGCCCGTCGAAGGTGACCTGGGTCCAGGAGGCGGGCACGTGGGTGTCGTTGACGCCGTGCGGGCTCGCGGCCCACCCGAGACCCACCGTCCGACCCGGCGTGCGCGTGGCGATGTGCTCGAAGCGGCCCAGGAAGATCGACCACTCGTCACCGGGTCGCGGCGGCAGCGAGCGTCCGTGCGCGAGGTCGGCGAGAGAGGACCAGGAGATCCGGATCTGCGCGCTCCAACCGCGATCGATGTGGGTCGGGTCGTTGATCTTGCCGTCGACGTGCACTACGACCTCGAGCCCCTCGAGGTCGTAGTCGAGGAAGGCCCACCTCGTCCCCCGAGGATGGTTACCGGCCCAGAAGCTGGTGCTGGTGCGCTCGTGGTCGCCACCGAAGCTGTGCGCACGTGGGGAGTGGACGTCGAACCTGGGGTCGTCCCAGCGTGACCCGGGCCGGTGCGCGTCGCGCCAGACGAAGAGCACCTCGTAGACGGTGCCGAGAGCGTTGAGCTCCAGCTCGTAGTAGGCGTCGATGCCGTCGATGAACACCTCGAGGTCGTTCTCGAAGAACAGCAGCGAGTCCCGCTCCGTCATCGTCGCCGAGACGAGCGGCTCCTGCGCCTCGAAGCCGACGTAGAGGAACTCGTCGTCCCACAGCACCTTGGCGACGGTGTCGAGGAGCGCTGGCTCGCCGCTGCCGATGTCGACGAACCGTGGGGTGGGCGGTGCGGCGCGCCAGATCGCTCCGTCCACCCGGCCGTCGGGCTCGAGGGTCCGAGGGGTTCGGTAGGCGATGTAGGGAAGTCCTGCCCAGCCGTACCCGTCGTCGTTGCTCCGCATGGCCGGACGCTACCGGTCCGCTCGGACTCAGAGAACGATCACGGGCTCCAGCCGCGACGGCGTCCAGGTGCGCTGGCGACGCGCGGCCAGGGTGGTCAGGAGCAGCGCACCGCCGAGGTAGGCGAGGAGGACGAGCAGCTGGGACACGACGAGGGACAGGTCGCCGCCGTAGAACAGCTGGCGCAGCGCCTCGATCGCGTGCGACATCGGCAGCGCGTCGTGCAGCGCCCACAGCGGGTGCGGCAGCGTCTGCCACGGGAAGGTGCCTCCCGACGACACCAGCTGCAGGATCATGAGGATGAGCGCGACGAACTGACCCGCAGGTCCGAACCACGCGCCCAGCGCCTGGTTGATCGCGATGAACGTGACGGACACCAGCGCCATGAACGCGACGGTGAGCACCGGGTTGCTCGGAGCCACGCCGACCCAGCGGCTCACCACCAGGGTGACGAGCACGGCCTGCACGACGCCGAGGACCGCCGGTGTCAGCCAGCCGCCGAGCGCGACCTGCCACGACTTCTGGTCCGCGGCGATCGCGCGGCGCGAGAGCGGGCGCACGAGCAGGAAGAGGGTGTAGGCGCCGATCCACAGCGCGAGCACCAGGAAGAAGGGCGCGAGGCCGGCGCCGTACGTCGAGGCCTTGGACTCGTTCGTGGCGTTGACGACGACCGGCGTCGCGAGGTCCGAGGCCACGGTCGCACGGGCGCTGCTGTCGACGACGGGGACCGACGCGGCACCGGTCGCGAGTCCGTGCTGCAGCGACGTGGCACCGGAGACCAGGGACCCGAGTCCTGTTGCGAGCGTGCCGGTCCCGGACGCGACCTTCGCCGCTCCGGCGGCGGCCGTCGTCGCGCCGGACGCGAGGGAGGTGGCGCCGCTCGACAGCGACGCCGTTCCCGTGGCCAGCTTCGCGGCACCGGTGCCGAGACGGACGGAGGCGGAGCTGGCCGACGCGATGCCCGACGTCAGCGCGGGAGCGGCAGCGGCGAGCGCCTGCGCCCCGGTGGCGACCTTCGTCGTACCGGCGCTGAGGTCCTGCGCGCCGCTGGTCAGCGATCCGAGTCCTGCGGTCACCTGGGCCGAGCCCTGCTGCAGGGCCGTGGTCTGTGCGACGACGGCGTCGACCTGCGCCGCGGGCAACCCGGCGGCGGTGAGCCGGCTGCGCAACCCGGCGGCGAGCTGGGCGAGGCCGTCGGTGACGTCCTGCGAGCCCTGGTGCAGCGAGGCGCCCCCGGTGGCGAGCGAGGCGGCGCCGGCGGAGGTCTGTGCCGCGCCGTCGGCGAGCTGCCGGCTCTGGGCGGGGAGGGTCGAGGTGGAGGTGGCGAGGCGGTCGAGCCCGGCGGCCAGGGCGGCGGAGCCGGACGAGACCTGCGCCGCACCGGTCGCTGTGGTCGCGGCTCCCGTCGCCAGGTGGGTCGCGCCGGTGGCGAGCGTGCTCGTGCCGTCGGCCAGCGTCGACGCTCCGGTCGCGAGCCTCGTGGCACCCGAGGTCGCGCTGGTCGTTCCTGCGACCAGCTTCGTCGCGCCGTCGGAGGCGGTGCCGAGCTGGTCGGCGATCGTGGCGAACCCGACGAGCATCGTGCTGGCCGCCTCGGCGCTGACCTCGGCGGCGAGGGCAGAGCGGATCCTCTCGGTGGCCGAGGTGGCGATCGTGCGCGCGAGGTAGCTCGTGGAGTCGTTGGTCGTGAGCCCGATCGTGGCCTGCTGCGACTGCGCGGTCCCGAGCGTCGTGAGCGCGGTGGAGAAGCCGGCCGGGACGGTCACGGCGAAGTCGAACCGACCTGAGCGCAGCCCGTCGGCGGCCGTGGCTGCGTCGACCTCCTGCCAGGCGAAGGACCTGTCGGCGAGCAGCTGGGTCGCGAGGTCCTGACCCGCGTGCAGCTGCTTCCCGGCGCTGGTGGTGGCTCCCGCGTCCTCCACGACGAGTGCTGCCGGGATGTTGCTCACCGAGCCGTAGGGGTCGCGGTTGGCGTAGAGGTACATGCCGCCGTAGAGGGTCGGGACCAGCAGCAGGGCGAGCAGGACGACGACGATGCCGCGCGTCGCGGTGATGCGGCGCAGCTCCGTCCAGGCGAGGCGCAGGGCGCTCACAGCAGCTCCAGGTGGGGTTCGAGGTCAGACCGGCGGCGAGCCCGTGCGCCGTGGTGGTCGTGGTCTGGACGAGGACTCCGTGGTCGCGGTCCGCCAGCTCGGCGGCGAGCTCCCACCAGCCGGCCGGGTCGCCGCCGTGGCGCTCGGGCAGGGTGAGGACGAGGTAGCGCACCTGCGGCCGTGCGGCCGCGAGCTCAGCGAGGACGCGCGTGCGGGTCAGGGGAGCGAGCTCCCCGAAGTGCACGTGCCGCGACGAGACGCCGTGCCCCTCGAGCCAGCTGCTCACCGCGCGGGGACCCGCCGGGAGGCCCGCGAGCGCCAGCTCCTCGCCGACGACGGTGCCGACCGGGAGCGCGTCGTCCGGCTCGCTGACGCCGGGGGTGTCGACGAGTGCGACGGCGTGGCGCAGCGCGGCGTCGTCCGCGGCACCGTCGATGGTCACCCGGCCCGACGTCGGGCGCATCCGACCCGCGAGCACGAGCGCCAGCGCGCTGTGGCTGAGACCCGGCTCGGCGGTGACGAGGTGGCGCTCGCCGGTGCGCAGCGTGAGGGAGGTGGGCTCGAGCAGCGCACCGCGGCGGCCGGAGACGGCGACCTGGTCGGCGTGGATCATGTGGACTCCCTGGTTCGATACATCACTGTATCAGATACACAAGTGTATTACATACAAGGGTGTATCGTTCCTGCCATGACGACCACGGACCCGCAGCGGCGCCTGACCCGGCGCCGGGCCGAGACGCGCGGGCGGCTGCTGGCCGGAGCGCGCGAGGTGATCTCCGAGCAGGGCGTCCACGGCGCGAGCGTCGAGGACATCTGCGAGCGCGCCGGCTTCACCCGCGGCGCGTTCTACTCCAACTTCTCCGACAAGGACGAGCTCGTCCTGGCCCTGTTCGCCGACGACCGCGCCGTCCTGCTCGAGCGGCTGCGGACCGTGCTGGCCGATCCGCCCGACGACGTCGTCGCGCTGATGTCCGCCGTGACGGACCAGCTCGAGGTGGGCGACCCCCACCAGTGGTTCCTCACCCGCACCGAGATGACCCTGCACGCGCTGCGTACGCCGTCGGTCGCAGCGGCGCTCGTCGCGGACCGCGCGGCGTTCCGGGCTGCGGTGGTGGCCGCCGTCGACGAGGCGCTCACACGCACGGGACGCAGCCTCGACCTGCCGGTCGACGTGCTGGTGCGCACCGTGGAGGCGCTGCACGACGGCGCCACCGCGCAGTCGCTGCTCGAGCCGCGGGCGTTGCCGGACGGAACGCTGCAGCGCCAGGTCCTCCCGCGGCTGATGGGGCCGTCGCGGTGATTCCCGAGCCGGAGTGGGTCGAGCACGCCGTCTGGTGGCACGTCTTCCCGATGGGGTTCCTCGGTGCGGAACGGGAACGGCTCGCGCCCGACGCCGAGGTGCAACACCGCCTGCCACGGCTCGAGCCGTGGCTCGACTACCTCGTCGTGCTCGGCGCATCCGGACTGCTCCTCGGACCGGTCTTCGAGTCCTCGACGCACGGCTACGACACCGTGGACTACCTCGCGATCGACCGTCGGCTCGGGGACTCCTCGGACTTCGAGTCGCTGGCGCGCGCGGCGCACGAGCGCGGCGTCCGCGTGCTGCTCGACGGGGTGTTCAACCACGTCGGCCGCGACTTCACGCAGTTCCAGGAGGCTCTTCGCGACGGGCCGGGATCGCCTGCGGCACAGTGGTTCCACCTCTACTGGCCGGACAAGGGCGAACCCGTCGGCGAACCCGACTACGACCACTTCGAGGGGCATCGCTCGTTGGTCTCGCTGAACCACGGGTCGGCCGCGGTCGTAGACCACGTCGTCGAGGTCATGTGCCACTGGCTCGACCGGGGAGCCGACGGCTGGCGGCTGGACGCGGCCTACGCCGTGGCGCCGTCCTTCTGGGCGCAGGTGCTGCCGCGCGTCCGCGAGCGCCACCCCGACGTGTACGTCGTGGGCGAGGTGCTGCACGGCGACTACGCCGACTATGTCCGGACCGCCGGGCTCGACTCGGTGACGCAGTACGAGCTGTGGAAGTCGATCTGGAGCTCGCTGAACGACGGCAACTTCCACGAGCTCGCCTGGACGCTGTCACGCCACGACGAGTTCCTCGACACCTTCGTGCCGCTCACCTTCATCGGCAACCACGACGTCACTCGCATCGCCAGCAAGCTCGAGGACCCGGCTCACCTCGCGCACGCGCTCGTGGTTCTGCTCACCGTCGGCGGCACGCCGTGCATCTACTACGGCGACGAGCAGGGCTTCCACGGCGTGAAGGAGGACCGCGTCGGCGGCGACGACGCCGTGCGTCCGGCGTTCCCCGACGACCCGGCCGGGCTCTCGGTGCTGGGCGCGCCGGTGCACGACCTGCACCGCCGTCTCATCTCGCTACGACGGCGGCACCCGTGGCTGCACCGCGCCCGCGCCACGGTCGAGCACGTGGCCAGCGACCAGGTGGTGTACGTGAGCCGCCTCGGCGACGAGTCGCTCACCGTCGCCCTCAACGTCGCCTCCTCGGAGTGCGCGCTGCCGACCCCGGGCGCGACGCGGGTGCTCGAGGGAGCAGCCGTCCTCACCGGTTCCGGCGTCGATGCGACGGCCAGGCTGGCTCCCCACGGGTGGGCCGTCCTCGGTCCGTGATCCCGGAGCGGACCTCCCGACCCGGCGATGGCCGGCCCCGGTGCGAGTCTGCTTCAGGTCGGCGGTCTGGCGCTCCGATGGGTGCGCTCATGCCGGGGACGATGCGCGTGACAACCGTCTCCCGTAGTCGTCGTCCGCCCGTTGGGCACGTAGGAGTACCAGGGCTGCTGTGATGGTGGCCGTCACGGTGAGACCCACGCGCGCTGTCTGGAGACAAAGCGCAACAACGGAGCCGTGGATCAACGCCTCGTAGAACCAGGGGTAGAGCATCTCCGCCGCTATCGAGGCTCCAACGAGCAGGGCGATGGTGCGGCGCATCCTCGTGTCGGGGTGGCACAGCGCGACTGCGGCCAGACCGAAGAGCCAGATGTAGTACTGAGGCGAAAGAACCCGACTTGTCGTCACGCTGAAGAGAACGGCGGCCAGGGCAACGTCCGCCGCGAGGAGATCATCCAATCGACCACGTAGACGCTGCACCGCGACGAGTGCGAGAAGGACGAGAGTCACCCACGGCAGTACCGCAGCGACGAGTGCGACGCCACTTCCAGAGACCTGAACTGATCCGTACTCGTACCTGACGTCGAGCTGCATCCCCATCTGGCGGGCCACGAGGAACGGCCAGGCCATCACTGACTCGATCTGGAGACCCCGGCCGTGTTGATTGTGCAGGAACGCCATGGAGTCGTTCGTGGTCGCCACCGTGAGTCCGGCAAGCACCATGCTGGCCGTCAGCAGACCCAGGATCCCGGCAGGCAGGTCTCGACGGCGCAGGCCGGCTACGGCCAAAGCGGGCCAGACCTTGATCCACGCTCCGACTGCTGCGGCAACACCACTGGCGATCGGCCGTGACGCAAGCAATACGGCGGCCACCGCGAAGGCAGTGGGTACTACATCGAATCGAGAGAACAGCAGGGGAAGCGCGATTACCACAGGTAGGAGTGCCCAGAGGCGGCGACCAGAACCGTCGCCGACATCGCGCGCGTGCCGGGACACCATGAACATGATCGCGGCGTCGAAAGCCAGGAATAGCAGGACGTAACCTCCCCAGCCCCCTGGCAACTTCTCACCTAGGAGCAAGAGTGGTCCTGCCAGGGGCGGATACTGCCAGGCCACATCGTTGGGGAACCGGCCCATGGCCAAGGAATCGGTGGCCCAGTGGGTGTAGATGTCGATGTCGCTGATCGCCCATTGCGGCCAAGGAAGCTTGCCCAGGACTATGGCGGCTCCAACCGCGCGATACCCAGCCCAGAGAAGCCAATCCAAGACGGCTGAACGGTCACCGTTGTGGGCACGAAGACCGGGCACGGACGTCATGTTCGCACAGCCGGCGATGCCGGGACGGACTCAGCCACTCGGACTCGGTTCGGTGCTCGACCTCCTTCGGTCCGGTTGCCTGGATCGTGCGGGACTCCTCGTCGGCGTCGCGCTGGTCGTGTCGTGCGCCGTCGTCGGTGGTCACAGCCGACTCCCGAAGCGCGCTCGGGATCTGATTGGTCCGGATCACAGGTCGTGCAGTGCCGGAAGCTCGGCCGCGAGCCCCTCCATCCATGCCTCGTCGCCCTGGTAGGGCGGGGTCGGGCGCGGCCAGGCGAGCACGACGTCAGTGAAGCCGAGCGACGCCGCGCGAGCGATGACGTCGACGATCTCGGCGACGCTCGTCGCGCGGCCGACGGCCTCCTCGATGTTGAGCAGCCGCACGTAGCCGGCGGCCAGCGGTGACTCCCGCTCGGCGGCCAAGGCGTCGAAGGAGCCGACGGCCGCCCCGACGCTCGCCCACCATTCCTCGGTCGAGAAGCCCTGGTGCGACGGGCCGTTGGTGACCCAGCCCTCGGCGCGCGACTGCGCGAGCCGCATGCCGCGCGGGCCGTTGGCGGCCACCACGAACGGGGGACGCGGCTGCTGCACGCACCCCGGGATCATCCGCGCGTCGACCGCCGAGTAGTACTCGCCGGACCAGTCGGTGACCGGTTGGCTCAGCAGCAGCCCGAGCAGGTCCACGAACTCCTCGAAGCGGTCGGCCCGCCGGCGGGGATCGAGCTGCGGCCAGCCCAGCACCGACGCGTCGTGCCCGGCGGTGCCGGCACCGATCGCGACGGTCAGACGGCCCTGCGACATCGAGTCCAGCGTCATCAGGTCCTTGGCGAAGGGGACGGGATGGCGGAGGTTCGGGGAGGCGACCAGCGTGCCGAGCCGGATGGTGCTCGTGCTGAGGGCCGCAGCGACCAGGGTCGGGATCGTGGCGTGCCACGGACCGTCCGCCATCGTGCGCCAGGCGAGGTGGTCGTAGGTCCACGCGGTGTGGAAGCCGAGCTCCTCCGCGCGCTGCCAGCGCGCACGGTCGATCGTCCACTCGTGCTCGGGCAGCAGGACGACGCCGACTCTCACGTGGCGACAGTAGCCTTGCGCCGTGCCTTGGCGATGAGCGAGTCCATGTAGCGCGCCACCAGCGACGGCGCCGCGCCGGAGGCGATCGCGATGAGCTTGGTGCTCGCCCCCGGGATGACGCTCGCCCTTCCGGACTCCGTGCCCTCGAGCAGGGCGCGCCACCTGCTCCGCGGTGAGGGGCTTCGCGCCGTTGGACAGCGCGAGCAGCTCCGGCGGCTTGAGCGGCTGCTCGCCGCGCAGCATCGGGGTGTCCGCGTCGGGCGGGCAGACGGTCGTCACGGTCACGCCGTCGGCCTTGTACTCCTGGCGCAGCACCTCGGTGAGGCCGCGCACCGCGAACTTGCTGGGGCAGTAGGCGCCGTAGCCGAAGACGCCGAGGAGGCCGGCAGCCGACGACATGCACGTGATGGTGGAGCCGCGCCGCGCACGCAGGTCAGGCAGCGCCGCACGCACCGCCCACACCGTGCCGAAGCAGTTCACGTCCAGCTGGCGCTGCATGTCGTCGTCGGTGCGCTCGTGGAAGTAGCCGGGCTTGGTGATGCCCGCGCAGGTGATGAGCGAGCGGAGGCGCACGGCCGTGCGGTTGCCACCCGGAGGGGATCGGCGAAGGGTGGAACCACAGTGCCCGCTCGGAGGGAGGTCGCGATGAGCGACCCCACGATCGTCGTCGTCCCGATCACGCCGCCCGAGGGTGTCAACCTGATCCTCGGGCAGTCCCACTTCATCAAGACCGTCGAGGACCTCTACGAGGCGCTCGTGGGCTCCTCGCCCCATCTGCGGTTCGGGCTCGCGTTCTGCGAGGCGTCCGGGCCGTGCCTCGTGCGCCGCGCGGGCAACGACCGGGAGCTGACCGACCTGGCGGCGCAGCACGCGCTGGCCGTCGGTGCCGGCCATTCGTTCCTGGTCCTCTTGCGCGAGGGGTTCCCGGTCAACGTGCTCAACCAGGTCAAATCGGTGCCCGAGGTGTGCAGCGTCTACTGCGCGACGGCGAACCCGATCCAGGTGGTCATCGCGGCGACCGACCAGGGGCGCGGCGTCGTCGCGGTCATCGACGGACACGCGCCGTCGGGCATCGAGACCGACGCCGACGAGCGCGATCGCCGACAGCTGCTGCGCGACATCGGCTACAAGCTCTGAGACCGACCCAGACGCAGGCGCGGGTCGGTGCCATGATCGGCGACATGAGTGATCAGCGTGCAGGACAGCCCGCCACCTCCGCCGACCTCGTCGACGTCGCGAAGCTGGTGACGGCCTACTTCACCGTGCACCCCGATCCGGAGGATCCGGGCCAGCGGGTGGCGTTCGGCACCAGCGGCCATCGCGGGTCGGCGTTCACGGCGAGCTTCAACGAGGACCACATCCTTGCGACGACCCAGGCGATCTGCGAGTACCGCGCCGCGCACCGGATCGACGGGCCGCTGTTCCTGGGTGCCGACACGCACGCGCTCTCCGAGCCGGCCACCGTGAGCGCGCTCGAGGTCCTGCTCGCCAACGACGTCGACGTCCGCGTCGACTCGCGCGGCGGCTACACGCCCACCCCGTCGGTCTCGCGGGCGATCCTCGCGGCCAACGCCGGAGGCGCGAACTCCGACGGCATCTGCGTGACGCCGTCGCACAACCCGCCGGCCGACGGCGGCTTCAAGTACAACCCACCCGACGGCGGACCCGCGGGCACCGACATCACCGGCTGGGTGCAGGACCGCGCCAACGAGCTGCTCCGCGCCGGCCTCGACGGCGTGAGGCGGGTCTCGCTCGGCACGCGGAGGCCGGGCACCTATGACTTCCTCGACGCCTACGTCGGTCAGCTCGGGCAGGTCGTCGACCTCGTCGCCATCCGCGACGCCGGGATCCGCATCGGCGCCGACCCGCTCGGCGGCGCCAGCGTGGCGTACTGGGGCGAGATCGGGGACCGCTACGACCTCGACCTCACGGTCGTGAACCCCGACGTCGACCCGACGTTCCGGTTCATGACGCTCGACTGGGACGGCAAGATCCGGATGGACTGCTCGTCGCCGTACGCGATGGCGAGCCTCATCGCCCGGCAGGCCGACTTCGACATCGCGACGGGCAACGACACCGACTCCGACCGCCACGGCATCGTGACGCCGGATGCCGGCCTGATGAACCCCAACCACTTCCTCGCGGTGGCGATCAGCTACCTGTACTCGCACCGCGACGGCTGGCCGCGCGCCGCCGCGGTCGGCAAGACGCTCGTGAGCTCGTCGATGATCGACCGCGTCGTCGGGGGGCTGGGTCGTCGGCTGCTCGAGGTGCCGGTGGGCTTCAAGTGGTTCGTCCCGGGCCTGCTCGACGGCTCGGTCGCCTTCGGCGGCGAGGAGAGCGCGGGAGCCAGCTTCCTGCAGCGCGACGGGTCGGTGTGGACCACCGACAAGGACGGCATCATCCTGTGCCTGCTGGCCTCGGAGATCCAGGCGAGCACCGATGCCTCGCCGTCGCAGCTCTACCGCGACCTGACCGAGCAGTACGGCGAACCGGCGTACGCTCGCATCGACTCGCCGGCCACGCGCGAGCAGAAGGCGATCCTGGGGCGGCTCTCGCCGGACCAGGTCACCGCGACCGAGCTCGCCGGCGAGCCCATCACGGCCACGATGACGACGGCGCCCGGCAACGGCGCGCCGCTCGGCGGTCTCAAGGTCTGCACCGAGAACGCGTGGTTCGCCGCGCGCCCGTCGGGCACCGAGGACGTCTACAAGCTCTACGCCGAGTCCTTCCGCGGCCCCGAGCACCTCGCGGCGGTGCAGGGCGAGGCGCGGGCCGTGGTCGCCGCGGCGCTCGCGGGCTGAGCCACCATACGCGCCGAAGGCACCGGCACCGGCACCGGCCGCGGCGGCGGTTCGGCGGTGCGCTGCTCGCCCCGTAGCCTTCGGCCATGAGCAGCCTGGACGAGGTCGGGGAACGGGACGGCTGGCGCTGTTGGCTGTGCGACGAGCCGGTCGACCCGGACGCGTCGGTGAACTCCGACCGCGGACCGAGCGTCGACAGCGGCGCGACGCCGAAGGGTACGAAGGCCTCGGCCGCCACCGAGCGCCTCGCCCACCGGGCGTGCAACACCCGCAAGGGCAAGGTCACCCCGGTCGTGCCGTGGCCGCCGGACCTGTTCGTGGTCGACCCCGCCCCGATCGTGGCCACCGTTGAGCGGCTCTCACGCAAGGGCGGCCGCGAGGTCGTGGCGAGGTGCCCGAGCCAAGTCGATGGCGACCGGGCCGCCGACTGGCTGGTGGACCGGCTCTCCCGGTTCGCACGCGACCTCCACGTCACGGCCTCGGTCGAAGCCGGCGGCGGTCAGTATCTGGTCGTCCTGCGCACCCGCTGACTACACCCGCTCAGAAGGTGCCGTCCTATCGAGCGGATCGAGCCCGAGCGAGCATCACATCGGCGTCAACGCCCCGCGCGGCTCGGCACGCGCTCCTCGTCGGCGTCCCTGCGGCGAGTCGGTCATGGACGAGCACCACGAGGACGGCGGCGAGAAGTCCGGCAGCCGCGTCCCAGACGTCCTGCGTGTTGGTCAACTTCACCAGCGTGCAGCTCGACCCCACGAGAAGGGTGTTCGTCCCCACGAGCAGTTCGACCGACGCTGCCGCCAGGGCAACGAGCGCAGGCCGTCGGCGCGGAGTGCCGGTTCACCCTCGGGAGAGCGAGTCAGATCGTCACTCGCGTTCAGCCTCAGCGGCACGCTCTCGGCACTTCGCGTTCGCGCCGGAGTCGAGGTCGCCGTATGTCACTCTGATCTCGAAGGGGCGATCCCGCGCTCCTCAGGGGGTGGGTAGATGAGTCCAGGCTCGCGCACAGACCGGTCGCTCCTGTGGTTCGCCATCGGCTGGAGCGTGCTCCTGATCGGGCTCTCCGTTGTCGTCCCGGTTGTGACCTTGGACTACTCCGGAGTCGATGGGCCGCAGCATCGGGTGAGCCTCATGGACTACTTCGGGGTCGCTGGCGTCTTGCCTGCGCTCCTAGTCCTAGCAACCTCTGTCACCGTTGCCGTGCTCCTGCAGTTCGGCCACGATCAGCCGTCGCGAGCGGCGATGATGACCGTCCGAGTGCTTTCCCTAGCGCTGCTTCTTCTCGCCCTCCTGGCAATGGCCTTCACGCACGTTGCCTGCCTACTCATCGTGCCGACGGTGATCGCCCTGCTGGTCTCGGCATTCACCGACGCCAAGCAGCCTCGTCTGGTGTCGGCTGCCTCGCGTCCCGATCCGCAGGGCGCTGACCAGCGCTAGCGTTCTAGCAACCGACAGACCTTGCGCACCGGGGCATAACGGTAGGCACAGCTGCTGCAGGTCGGCCGAGAACGGATCACGTCAGGCCGGTGATGGGTCCCGCTTCGAAACCCAGCTTCTGGCGCTCGCCGCGACAACCTCGGTCGAAGCAGGATGACTAACGGCACGTCAGGCACGGCCTCCATCAGTGGCGCGGCACTGCGCGTTCAGGCCTCAGCGATTGCGGCGATGGAGACCCTGAGGCCAGGGATCCGGGCTGGGAGCTTCGCACCTTGGCGAGCCGGAGGTTCCGACGGGAACCACCGGAGCCACTCCTCGTTCATGCCGGCGAAGTCGTCCTCGTCGGCGAGGACCACTGTGACGCTGACAATCCTGTCGAGCGAGCTTCCGGCGGCTTCAAGGATGGCCCTGACGTTGGTCAGGCACTGCCGCGTCTGCTCTTGGATGGTGTCGCCGATGAGGGCGCCCGTGGCTGGGTCTGCCGGGGCCGTCCCAGAGACGAAGACAAGGCCTGCGGCCTTGACCGCCTGGCTGTAGGTCGGCGGGGGCGCGGCTGCCTCGGGCGTGAACACGATCTCGCGGGCCATGCCTTGCCTCCCATGACGCGACGGAGAGTGTGGCCGGTTTCGGGTGCGAGTCAGTATGGCTCGGAAGTGCGCGAGAGTGCCCCTCGATAGTCGCGGAGCGAGTCCCATCAGGCACATCTGCGCGCCGAGAGCGCGACCCGGTGACGCCCACGATGGAGTACCGACTGATCTATCGTGGGCCTGGTGAATGTGTACCTGGTGGGAGCGACCGGCCGGGTCGGGACCGAGTTCCTCCGTCTGGCATTGGCTGCGGGGCACTCGGTGTCGGCCCTGGTCCGAGACCCGTCGAAGGTGACCGCGTCGCCTTCGCTCACGCTGTTCACCGGTGACGTGTATGACGAAGCCGCCCTGAGGTCGTCCTTCGTCTCGGGTACGTGGGATGCGGTGGTCAACGTGATCGGAGCAGACCCGCTCAAGCCCTCGACCTTGGTCACCGACTCGGCGCGCGCCCTTGTCGGATTGTGCGAGGAGACGAACACGCCGCGGTACCTCGCGATCAGCGGTACCGCTGAAATGCCTCACACGATGATCGGCGGGGCCGCGATCGCTGTGATGCGGAGGACACCGGTGGGCCATGGGATTCGAGATCACGACGGCGCCTTCGCCATCGTGACGACGAGTTCCCTGGACTGGGCACTGGTCGGCTGTCCGTGGATCAAGGACGGCCCGGGGCGGGGTACCTACATGACCGCCGATGTCTTTCCCGGCGGCATGAAGACGATTCATCCCGCTGACGTCGCGCTAGCCCTGTTCCGTGAACTTGAGAGCCCTGTGCACCACCGGCAGATCTTCGGCATCTGGTACTGACGCGACCCGACCGAGGGCGATGCCGATCGGCATAGGCGCTGCACGTAGGGGTGGATCCGCTCCGGGGCAGGGACTCCGGGGGCATCGGATCCGCGAGCACTCACGGCACTCCAGGTGCACCATCAGCGCCCTTGTGAGTCACGGATTGAGAGATGACAGGCCGTAC
>Ga0208851_1000119_pt1 | contig 33725 bp, 32 predicted proteins | sample NGESurshal092012_FD_184481 | JGI IMG/M metagenome (GOLD analysis project Ga0208851, IMG submission 184481) | Arctic peat soil microbial communities from Barrow, Alaska - NGEE Surface sample 415-2 shallow-092012 (SPAdes) | ecosystem: Environmental > Terrestrial > Soil > Wetlands > Peat ... | reverse complement strand
GATAGCGTCCGAGCCGAAGCGCGTCATAGGCCGTGAAGGAGGGCGTCATCAGCACCGACACCGTCGTGGGGGACGTCGCAGTCCAGCTCCGGGGCATCACGAAGACCTTCCCGGGGGTCCGCGCGAACTACGACATCGACATCACCGTGCGCCGCGGCACCGTCCACGCGATCGTGGGCGAGAACGGCGCCGGCAAGTCGACGCTCATGAAGACGCTCTACGGCATGCACCGCCCCGACGAGGGCACGATCGAGATCGACGGCCAGGTCGTCACCCTGCGCTCGCCGTCCGACGCGATCGCGCGCGGGGTCGGCATGGTGCATCAGCACTTCCAGCTCGCCGACAACTTCACCGTCCTCGAGAACATCATCCTCGGCGACGAGCCGGCCAGCCGCGCCGGCGTCATCAAGATGGACGTCGCCCGCGGGCGCATCCAGGAGATCGGGCGGGCCTACCAGCTCTCGGTCGACCCGGACGCCCTGGTCGAGGACATCGGGGTCGGGGACCGCCAACGGGTCGAGATCATCAAGGTGCTCTACCGCGGCTGCAAGACCCTCATCCTCGACGAGCCGACCGCCGTGCTGGTGCCGCAGGAGGTCGAGCAGCTCTTCTCGGCGCTCGCCAAGCTCAAGAGCCAGGGTCTCACCGTCATCTTCATCTCCCACAAGCTCGACGAGGTCCTCTCCGTCGCCGACGAGATCACCGTCATCCGCGGCGGCACCACGGTCACCACGGTGCTGCCCAGCGAGGTTACCGCCCGTCAGCTCGCCGAGCTCATGGTCGGCAGCGAGCTCCCCTCGCCCGAGACCCGCGAGTCGACCGTGACCGATCGGAAGATCCTGGAGGTGGCGGGCGTCTCGCTCGCCAACGACGCGGGTCGCCTCGTCCTCGACGACATCTCGCTCACCATCCACGCCGGCGAGGTCCTCGGCATCGCGGGCGTGGAGGGCAACGGCCAGGCCGAGCTCGTCGAGACCGTGATGGGTCTGCAGAAGCCCCAGGCAGGAACCGTGGTCCTCGGCGACGAGGACATCACCGCCTGGAGCACGCGGACCCGTCGCGAGGCGGGCATCGGCTACATCCCCGAGGACCGCACCCGGCACGGGCTGCTCCTCGAGGGCACCCTGTGGGAGAACCGCATCCTCGGCCACCAGACCGAGGCGCCCAACGCCAAGGGTGTGCTGATCGACCGCAAGGGCGCCCGCGCCGACACCGAGCGGATCGTGGCGGACTACGACGTGCGCACCCCCGGAGTCGACGTGATGGCCTCGGCACTGTCCGGCGGCAACCAGCAGAAGCTGATCGTCGGCCGTGAGATGAGCGGCAACCCGCGCGTGCTCGTCGCCGCCCACCCGACCCGGGGAGTCGACGTGGGGGCGCAGGCCCAGATATGGGACGAGATCCGCAAGGCGCGGGTGGCTGGTCTCGGCGTCCTGCTCATCTCGGCCGACCTCGACGAGCTCATCGGCCTGTCCGACCACATCAAGGTGCTGCTGCGCGGCCGGTTCGTGGCCGACGCGGATCCGCACACCGTCACGCCAGAGCAGCTCGGCTCGGCCATGACGGGCGCTGGAGGTGAGGGGTCGTGAGGAAGCTCCTGCTCGCTCTGGCGGCACCCGTGCTGGCCCTGGGATTCGCGCTCCTGGTGACCACGGTCATCCTCCTGCTGTCGGGCCACCCGCCGCTCGAGGTCTACCGCCAGATGTGGGACTACGGCACGCAGCCGGACAGCATCGTGCTCACGATCAACCTGTCGACGACGTACTACATCGCGGCTGTCGCCGTCGCCGTCGGCTTCAAGATGAACCTCTTCAACATCGGCGTCGACGGCCAGTACCGCCTCGCGGCGCTGTTCGCGGCATTCGTCGGCGGCCACGTCGAGCTTCCGCCCGTGCTGCACGTCGGTCTGATCATCGTCGTGGCCATGGTGGTCGGGGCGATGTGGGCCGGGGTGGCAGCGGTGCTGAAGAACCGCCGCGGCGTCAGCGAGGTCATCTCGACGATCATGCTGAACTACGTCGCCACCGGCATCATCGCGTTCCTGCTGGCCCCCGACCGCTTCGCCGAGCTCATCGAGGGCAGCAACAACATCGGGACGAAGCCGATCGGGCCCAGCGGCCAGGTGCCCGGGTTCGACGTCGTGTCCGGGGCGAGCTCGCAGATCTACGGCACGATCGTGCTCGCGGTCGCGGTGGGCGTCGGATTCTGGTGGATGCTCAACCGGACGCGCTTCGGCTTCGACCTCCGTGCCTCCGGTCTCTCACCCACGGCGGCCACCGCAAGCGGTATCGACGCGAAGCGCATGGTGCTGTTCGTGATGCTCATCTCGGGAGCCCTCGCCGGCCTCATCGGCATCCCGCAGCTGCTCGGAGCCGCCTACACCTACAACCTGGACTTCCCGGCCGGTCTCGGCTTCACCGGGATCGCGATCGCCCTCCTCGGGCGCAACAGCCCGATCGGCATCATCTTCGGCTCGCTGCTGTGGGCGTTCCTCGACGTGTCGCGCCAGATCCTCGACCTCTCCGGGGTCTCCAAGGAGATCGTGACGATCATGCAGGGCGTTGCCGTTCTCTCGGTCGTTATCGCCTACGAGCTCGTCCGGCGCTACCGGATCACCGCTCAGCAGCGAGACGTCGGTCGGCAGCTCGCGGCCGAGGCCGAGCTGGCGGAGGCGGCGGCATGAGCGAGCCCAGGAGCGGGACCAAGCTCGGCCTCCCCACCCCCGGCGACGTCCTGTCACCGCTCGCGCTCCAGAAGCGCACGTTCAAGCTCACCGGCGGCCGTCTCGCGATGCTCGTCTGCGCGCTCATCGCTGTGCTGTCGCTGGTCCGCATCGTCACCGGCGCGGGCGAGCTCGACTCTGCCGGAACGATCGCCGCCGCCATCGGCTTCGCCATCCCCATCGGCATGGCGGGTCTCGGCGGTCTGTGGTCCGAGCGCTCGGGCGTGGTCAACATCGGCCTCGAGGGCATGATGATCCTGGGTACGTGGGGCGCCGGCTGGGCCGGCGTCACGTACGGACCGTGGTGGGGACTGGTCGCAGGGACGCTGTTCGGCGCCCTGGGCGGTCTGCTGCACGCCGTCGCCACCGTCACGTTCGGTGTCGACCAGATCGTGTCCGGTGTCGCGATCAACCTCCTCGGCCTCGGCGTCACGCAGTACCTCTCCACGCTGGTGTGGCCGGGTCAGCCCACGCAGTCGCCGTCGATCCCCGCGATCCCGACCTTCACCCTGCCGTGGATCTCGGACACGGCGAAGTCGATAGCGCAGCAGGGCTGGTTCTTCGTCTCCGACGTCGCGAGCATCGTGCGGGCGATCACGTTCCAGGTCCCGTACACCACCGTCATCGCGATCGCTCTGCTGCCCATCACCTTCTTCATCCTGTGGCGCACGGCTTTCGGCCTGCGGCTGCGCTCGTGCGGCGAGGCGCCCTACGCCGCGGAGTCGCTGGGCGTGAACGTCTACCTCCACAAGTACGTCGCGGTCTTCGTCTCCGGCGGCCTGGCGGGCTTCGGCGGCGCCGTCCTCGCCACCGTGCTCTCCGGCATCTATCGCGAGGGCCAGACCCAGGGCCAGGGCTTCATCGGCCTCGCCGCGATGATCTTCGGCAACTGGCGGGTCGGCGGCCTCAGCGCCGGCTCGCTCCTGTTCGGCTACACCCAGGCGATGCAGCTGCGCAGCGGCGAGGCGGTCCATGCCCTGCTGCTCGTGATCGTCATCGGCATGGTGGCGCTCGCCGCATGGCAGCTCTACCGCCGACGCATGGTGCCGGGCATCGTGTCCCTGGTGGTGGCCGGTGTTGTGTTCTTCTGGTACGCCAACACCGACAGCGTCCCCGACCAGGTCTCGTACGTGACGCCGTACGTCGCCACGCTGCTGGTGCTGTCGCTGGCGTCGCAACGCCTGCGCATGCCGGCGGCCGACGGGAAGCCGTACATCAAGGGTCAGGACCACTAGCGCCATGTCACCCCAGGTCGACTGGGCGGTGCTGCACGCGGCAGCCGTCGAGGTCATGGCGCGGGCGTATGCGCCGTACAGCCGTTTCCGCGTCGGCGTCGCCGGGCTCGTCGACGACGGACGGATCGTGGTGGGCTGCAACGTCGAGAACGCGGCGTACGGCGTCGCCCTGTGCGCCGAGTGCGGGATGGTCTCCAGCCTGCACGCCACCGGCGGCGGAAGGCTGGTGGCGGTCTCCTGCGTCGACGCGAACGGCGAGGCGCTCATGCCGTGCGGCCGCTGCCGCCAGCTGCTGTGGGAGAACGGCGGCGCCGGGTGTCTCGTCATGTCGCCGAACGGCGTCATGAGCATGGCCGAGGTGCTGCCGCTCGCGTTCGGTGCCGCGGACATCGACAGGGTGACGGGTGGGAGTCATGACTGAGCCGTTCGCCGCTGTCGACGTGATCGTCGCGAAACGCGACCGCAACGAGCTGACGGATCCGCAGATCGACTGGGTCGTCGACGCCTACACGCGCGGCGTCGTGGCGGACGAGCAGATGTCCTCGCTCGCGATGGCGATCCTGCTCAACGGCATGACGCCGCGGGAGATCTCCCGCTGGACGGCGGCGATGATCGCGAGCGGCGAGCGGATGGACTTCTCCAGCGTCGGTCGTCCGACGACCGACAAGCACTCCACAGGCGGCGTCGGCGACAAGATCACGCTGCCGTTGGCTCCGGTCGTGGCCGCGTGCGGAGCCGCCGTACCGCAGCTGTCCGGCCGTGGCCTCGGGCACACCGGAGGAACCCTCGACAAGCTCGAGTCGATCCCGGGATGGCGTGCGTCGCTGTCCACCGAGGAGATGCTCGCGGTGCTGCGCGACGTCGGCGCGGTCATCTGCGCGGCGGGTGAGCACCTCGCGCCCGCCGACAAGAAGCTCTACGCGCTGCGCGACGTGACCGGCACGGTGGAGGCCATCCCGCTCATCGCCAGCAGCATCATGAGCAAGAAGATCGCCGAGGGTACGAGTGCGCTGGTGCTCGACGTGAAGGTCGGCTCCGGTGCGTTCATGAAGACGCAGGAGCGCGCCGCCGAGCTGGCGCGCACGATGGTCGCGCTCGGCGAGAGCGCCGGCGTGCGCACCCGTGCGCTCCTCACGGCGATGGACACGCCGCTCGGCCTGACGGCCGGCAACGCCCTGGAGGTGCGGGAGTCGGTCGAGGTCCTCGCCGGTGGTGGCCCCTCCGACGTCGTGGAGCTCACCGTCCTGCTCGCGCGCGAGATGCTCGACGCGGCAGGCGTCGTCGGACCCGATCCGGCCGACGTCCTCGCCGACGGCCGGGCCATGGACGCCTGGAACCGGATGATCGCGGCCCAGGGAGGCGACCCGCAGGCGCCGCTGCCGACCGCGCGCGAGTCGCACGTGGTCGTGGCGGAGCGCTCGGGGGTGCTGTCACGCCTCGACGCACTGGCCGTCGGCGTCTCGGCCTGGCGCCTGGGTGCGGGGCGGGCCCGCAAGGAGGATCCGGTGAGCGCCGGAGCGGGCATCGAGATGCACGCGAAGCCGGGCGACCTCGTGGTTGCCGGGGCGCCGCTGCTGACACTGCACACCGACGACGCCGAGCGCTTCGCCCGCGCGCTCACCGACCTCGAGGACGGCGTCGAGATCGCCGACGAGGGCACCCGGGTCGACCGCCTGCCGCTCGTCCTCGATCGCATCGGAGCCTGACCGTGCCGCAGCTCGTGCCCGCGCCCACCCGCATCCCGGTCCCGGGGGGCAAGACGATCGACGAGTACGTCGGCCACGTCACCACCGGCACCCCCGAGGTGTCGGTGGCGCGCATGGTCGCGCCGGCGGGCTGGGACGAGCCGGCCCAGAGGCCGGACTTCGACGAGTTCACCCTCGTGCTTCGTGGCGTGGTCCACGTGGAGCACGACGGCGGTGTCCTCGAGGTGGTGGCCGGACAGGCCGTGATCACGCGCGCCGGCGAGCGGGTGCGCTACTCGACGCCGCAGGGCGAGGGCGCCGAGTACGTCGCCGTATGCCTGCCGGCGTTCGCCCCGGACCGCGCCCACCGCGAGGACTGAGCCGACCGGGACCCGGGAACGGACGAGCCCGGCCCCCTCGGGAGCCGGGCTCGTCACGTGCGCGCCGCGGAAGGGCGGCGTGGCTCAGTCGCCGCTGCCGCGGCTCTTGAAGGGGTCCGCCTTGGGCGCGTTGGTGATCTCGGCGCGCGGGCAGCTCGCGAGGGTGAGACCGCCGGCCACGAGGGCGTCGTCGCACAGCGCCTCGACGGTCCAGCCGAGGTCGGAACCCGCCGGGGTGACCGTGACGCGGTAGATGGTGACCTCGTTGCGCACCGGTGTGTCGTACATGACGGCCACGGTGCCCAGCAGCTTGGCCTCGCCGCGGGTGCCGCCGACGCCGTTCCAGGCGCGGTCGTAGCGCTGCCACACGGACGCGGAGGCGTTCCAGACGCCGCCGGCCGAGACGTCGTCGCGGCGCAGGGCCGACAGGACGAGGGTCGCGACCCTGGCCTCGAGTACGGCGGCCGGCCGGATGACCTCGACGCGGTCGTTGGGTCCGATGTCGTCGGTGCTGTCAGTCATGGTCTCCACGTCTCTATGCATCGGCATCGGCCACCCGAGGTTGAGCCGGGTGGGGGTACCAGCCCTGACGGAACGCTACCGTGACGGGGTGAGTGTAGAAACCGGACCCGTCCACCCGTCGGCGACACCCCGAGACCCGTCCGCCGGCCAGCGGGCCGCACTGCCGGAGGACGTCGTACGCCGTGCCCCGAAGGTACTCCTGCACGACCACCTCGACGGGGGGCTGCGTCCGGCCACCATCATCGAGCTCGCCGCCGAGACGGGCTACGACGCCCTCCCGACGACCGACGTCGACGAGCTCGGCCGCTGGTTCGTCGAGGCGGCCGACTCGGGCTCGCTCGTGCGCTACCTCGAGACCTTCGCGCACACCGTCGGTGTCATGCAGACGCACGCCGCGCTCGTCCGCGTGGCCGCCGAGTGCGCCCAGGACCTCGCCGCCGACGGAGTGGTCTACGCCGAGGTCCGGTTCGCCCCGGAGCTGCACGTGACCCGCGGGCTGAGCCTCGACGAGGTCGTGCAGGCCGTCCTCGAGGGCTTCCGCCTCGGTGAGGCGGCCGCCACCGCGGCGGGACAGCAGATCCGGGTGCGGGCACTGCTCACCGCGATGCGGACGGCCGCACGGTCGCGCGAGATCGCCGAGCTGGTGGTGGACTACCGCGACCAGGGCGTCGTCGGCTTCGACATCGCCGGCGCCGAGGCCGGCTTCCCGCCGTCCCGGCACCTCGACGCGTTCGAGTACCTGCGCGGCGAGTCGTGCCACATCACGATCCACGCGGGCGAGGCCTTCGGGCTGCCGAGCATCCACGAGGCCGTCGCGTTCTGCGGCTGCGAGCGCCTCGGGCACGGCGTACGCATCGTCGACGACATCGCGGTCGGCGCCGACGGCGAGGCGAGCCTCGGGCGGCTCGCGACCTACGTGCGCGACCTGCGCATCCCGCTCGAGCTGTGCCCCTCGTCGAACGTGCAGACCGGGGCGGCGGCGTCGATCGCCGAGCACCCGATCGGACTGCTCGCGCGGCTGCGCTTCCGAGTCACGGTCAACACCGACAACCGGCTGATGTCCGGCACGTCGATGACCCGCGAGATGCTGCTGCTGTCCGAGGCCTTCGGCTGGGGGCTCGACGAGATGGCGTGGCTCACCGTCAACGCCCTCAAGAGCTCCTTCATCAACTTCGACGAGCGCCTGGCCCTGATCGACGGCGTGGTCAAGCCCGGCTACGCCGCCCTGGCCGCCGAGCAGACCTGAACCCGACGCGAGTACCTGCGCAACGGCCGCTTCGGACGGTTCCCGCGGGGGACAGGTACTTGGACCACGTACTCCCGGGGGGCGGGTCGGGTCAGCCGGAGAGGAGCTGGGAGCCGAACTCCGCGGCGAGGAGCACTCCGGTGAGCAGGAGCAGGACGCCGGCGGCGCGGTGGGCGCGGAGCAGGCCCTGCTCGGTGAGGGCCCGGCGGCTCGTCGCGACGACGCCGGCGACGACGGCCTTGGTGGCGATCAGGACGGCGAAGAAGGTCGCGACGAAGATCACGGCGTACGGCGGGGCCTCGTGCCACGCCGAGACGACGACCGAGCCGCCGACGGTGAGCCAGAACAGCCATGGGTGCGGCGAGAGCAGGTTCACCAGGACGCCGCGGCGCAGCGGGTCGGGGGCGTCGTCGGTCTCCAGCGCCATGGACTCCTCGCGCAGTGATTCGATGCCCAGCCAGACGACGTAGAGGCCGCCGACCACGCCGAGGACGCCGGCCGCCCGCGCGGGCAGCTCGCGCACGAGCAGGACCGATACGGCGATCATGATCGAGTCCGTGACCAGCGGCGACAGCGCGACCCGCAGACCGGCGCCGAAGCCGCGCGCGAGCGAGGTCGTGACCACGAGCGCGAGCAGCGGACCGGGAGCGAGACCGGCTCCGACGCCGAGTCCGAGCCCGATCAGCAGGTAGTGCACGCCGACACCCTAGGTCGCGACCGGCCGCGGTCGGTCCGGTGCGGCCCGTCGGTCGCGGGCCGGCACCGAGCGGTGTGGCGGCAGCACCCGGTTCTCGAGGGGGTCAGGCGTCACTGCGCTGGGCGGCGAGAGCGGAGAGCAGCTCGCCGAGCCCGCCGGCGTCGACCGGACGGCAGCCCTTGGCCGTCGCGGTCGCGACCATCGCAGGCTCGACCCGCATGAGCAGCCTGCCGCGGCGCCACAGCGTGGACGGCGGCTTGCGGCGCTCGGCGAGGTCGCGGACGAGCCGGCGGCCGAAGTTCTTCCGCGCGCGGTGCAGGACGACGGCGTCCGCGAGGATGCCGCGCTCCCGGCACACCTCGACGATCTCCGCCGCGAACACCCCTTCGGCCACGACCGCCGGAGCCCCGCCGCACTCGAACAGCGACGTTCCCGCCGCGCGGCTGCGCCCGATGTCGTACGTCGGCACCTCGACTCTTCCGTCCTGGCACAGCGCGACGAGCGCCTCGACCGCCCGGTCCGCGTGCCAGGACCCGACGTCGTCCCAGTCCGGGATGCCGAGCGCTGCCGAGAACGGCATGGTGGGGTCGTCCTCGTCCTTGTAGAAGTCGTCGAGGCGAAAGACCGGCAGGCCGCTGCGGCGTGCGATGTGGGTCTTCCCCGAGCCCGAAGGCCCGCAGAGCAGGACGACCCGCGCGCTCACGGGCCCGCCTCGCGGGCGCCCGCGAACCTCAGGCCGTCAGCACGGCGCAACGCCTCCCACGCGTTGCCCACCTCGACGAAACCGAGGCGCGAGTACCAGGCCCGCGGCCAGTCGTCGACCAGGGCGGAGAGCACGACGTGCGAGCACCCGCGGTTCGTGGCCGCCGCGATCGCGGCGGCCATCAGCGCAGCGGCGTATCCCCGCCCGCGGAACGCCGTCAGCGTGGCGACGGCGTCGATCTCGCCGGTCCAGCCGCGCAGGCACAGGTCGACGCTCGCGACGAGGTCGCCGCTCACGGGATGCGCCGCGGCAGGGTCGCGAACCACCCACGACAGTGCGTCTCCCGGCGAGTCGTCGAGGCGTCGTTCGACGAGCTGGGTGACGGTGCCGTCGTCGATGCCGGGCATCCACTCGTCGGTCCAGAGCACCCGGTGCAGCCGTCCGCTCTCGCCCAGGTCGACCAGCTCGGCGCGGCCGGCGTCGACCTGGGTCTTGGCGGGCAGCGGCAGCGCCATCTCGACGAGCGGGGTGAGCTCGTAGCCCGCCACCACCAGAGCCTCGCGGGTCCCCGGTGAGAGGTCGCAGTAGGCGCTCACGTAGCGATGCGCGAGACCTGCGCCCCCGAGGTGCTCGTCGGCCCACGCCACGAGACGCGGGCCACCCGGGTCGCGGCGTACGACGACGCAGTTCGTCGCGAACGAGTCGGGCCACCGCGGGGTCCGCACGAACCAGGCGTCGTCGTCGAGGGGGGTGACGGTCGTCGCACGGCGCAGCGTGCTCTCGGCGTACCAGTCGGCGACCCGCTCGCCGAGGGTGTCGGCGAGATCGGGAGCGGGCGTGCGCTCAGACACCGATCGGGTGCCAGACCGTCTTGGTCTCGAGGAACGAACGGATCCGCGAGAGGCCGGGGTCGGCCGTCCAGTCGTCGGTGTCGGGGCGCCGGACGCGCTTGATGTTGTCGGCGGCCGCGACCTCGAGCTGCGTGCGCAGCGCCACGTCGTCGACCCCCGCGACGTCGATCGCGTTGACGTCCATGTGCGCGGCCAGCCACGGGGCCACCTCGGCCACGTGCCCGGTCAGCAGGTTGACCACGCCACCGGGCACGTCTGAGGTCGCCAGCACCTCGGACAGCGTGATGGCGGCCAGCGGTCTGTCCTGCGATGCGAGCACGACCGCCGCGTTGCCGGACACGATCACCGGTGCGACGACGGACACGAGGCCGAGCAGCGAGGACTCCTGCGGTGCGATCACGGCGACCACCCCGGTGGGCTCGGGCACCGAGAAGTTGTAGTACGGCCCGGCCACGGGGTTCGTGCCGCCGAGCACCTGCGCGAGCTTGTCCGCCCAGCCGGCGTACCAGACCCAGCGGTCGATCGACGCGTCGACGACGGACTCGGCACGGCGCGCGGTCAGGCCCTCGGCGCGGGACACCTCCTCCACGAACTGCGCGCGGCGACCCTCCATGACCTCCGCCACGCGGTAGAGCACCTGCGCCCTGTTGTACGCCGTGGCACCGGCCCATCCCGGCTGGGCCTTGCGCGCCGCGACGACGGCGTCGCGGGCGTCCTTGCGGGAGGCCTGGGCGGCGTTGGCGAGGAAGCGGCCCCTGGTGTCCACGACCTCGTAGCTGCGAGCGCTCTCCGAGCGCGGGAACGCCCCGCCGATGTAGAGCTTGTAGGTCTTGCGGACCTCGATGCGCGATGCCATGGGTCAGTCCTCCCAGACTGTGCTTCGTCGACCGTTCCAGAGCTCGGGCACGGGTCAGTCGACGCGGAGGTACGCCGCGAGACCGTGGCGACCGCCCTCGCGGCCGTACCCGGACTCCTTGTACCCGCCGAAGGGGCTCGTCGGGTCGAAGCGGTTGAAGGTGTTGGCCCACACGACGCCGGCCCGCATGGCCGTCGCCGTCTTGAGGATGCGCGAGCCCTTGTCGGTCCAGATGCCGGCGGACAGGCCGTAGGGCGTGTTGTTCGCCTTCTCGACCGCCTCGGACGGCGTGCGGAACGTGAGGACGGACAGCACCGGACCGAAGATCTCCTCGCGCGCGATCCGGTGCGCCTGCGAGACGCCGGTGAACAGCGTCGGGGCGAACCAGTAGCCCTTGGCCGGCAGGTCGCAGTCGGCCGTCCAGCGCTCCGCCCCCTCGTCGTCGCCGACGCCGGCGAGGTGCCGGATCCGCTCGAGCTGCTCGAGGGAGTTGATCGCCCCGATGTCGGTGTTCTTGTCGAGCGGGTCGCCGAGCCGCAGCGTGCCGAGGCGGCGCTTGAGCCGCTCGACGAGCTCGTCGGCGATCGACTCCTGAACCAGCAGGCGCGAGCCCGCGCAGCAGACGTGGCCCTGGTTGAAGAAGATGCCCGCGACGATGCCCTCGACCGTCTGGTCGATCGGTGCGTCGTCGAACACGATGTTGGCGGCCTTGCCACCGAGCTCGAGGGTGAGCCGCTTGTTGGTGCCGGCGACCGAGCGGGCGATGGCCTTGCCCACCACGGTGGAGCCGGTGAACGCGACCTTGTCGACACCGGGGTGCTCCACGAGCGCCTTCCCGGTCTCGCCCGCGCCGGTGACGATGTTGACGACACCGGGCGGGAGGTCGGCCTGGCGGCAGATGTCGGCGAAGAGCAGGGCAGTCAGCGGCGTGGTCTCGGCGGGCTTGAGCACGACGGTGTTCCCGGTGGCGAGCGCCGGCGCGATCTTCCACGCGAGCATGAGGAGCGGGAAGTTCCACGGGATCACCTGCGCGGCGACACCGAGCGGCTTCGGGTCCGGGCCGAAGCCGGCGTGCTCGAGCTTGTCGGCCCAGCCTGCGTAGTAGAAGAAGTGCGCGGCGACCAGCGGGATGTCGACGTCGCGCGACTCCTTGATGGGCTTGCCGTTGTCGAGGGTCTCGAGCACGGCCAGCTCGCGCGAGCGCTCCTGGACGATCCGGGCGATGCGGTAGAGGTACTTGGCGCGCTCCGCGCCCGAGGTCTTCGACCACACGCGGGTGTAGGCGCGACGCGCGGCCCTGACGGCGAGGTCGACGTCGGCCTCGCTCGCGACGGCCACCTCGGAGAGGACCTCCTCGGTGGCGGGGTTGATGCTCTTGATCGTCGTGCCCGTGCCGTCGACGAACTCGCCGTCGATGAACAGGCCGTAGGACGACGCGATCTCGACGACGGCGCGCGACTCGGGCGCCGGTGCGTACTCGAAGGGCGTGGGCATGGGTCCTCGGTTCTCCTCGCCGTGCGGCCTCAGTCGACGGTGACGTAGTCGGGGCCGGAGTAGCGTCCGGTCGCCATCTTCTGACGCTGCAGCAGCAGGTCGTTGAGCAGGCTCGAGGCGCCCAGGCGGAACAGGTCCGGCGTGAGCCAGTCGGTCCCGACGGTCTCGTTGACCAGGACGAGGAACTTCATCGCGTCCTTGGTGGTGCGGATGCCACCCGCGGGCTTCATCCCGACCAGCTCGCCGGTGATCTCGCGCCAGTCGCGGCAGGCCTCCAGCATCACGAGCGTGACGGGCAGCGTGGCGGCCGGCGAGATCTTGCCGGTGGAGGTCTTGATGAAGTCGGCGCCAGCCAGCATGGCGAGCCACGAGGCACGCCGTACGTTGTCGTAGGTCTGGAGCTCACCGGTCTCGAGGATCACCTTGAGGTGCGCCGATGCGCCGTCGGCCAGGCACACCTGCTTGACCGCCGCGATCTCCTCGAACACCTCGAGGTAGCGACCGGACAGGAACGCCCCGCGATCGATCACCATGTCGATCTCGTCGGCACCCTGGACGACGGCGTCGCGGGTGTCGGCCAGCTTCACCGCGAGCGAGGCGCGGCCGGAGGGGAACGCGGTCGCGACGGCGGCCACCTTGACCCCGGAGCCGCCGAGCTCGGCCCGGGCGAGTCCCACGAGGTCGTTGTAGACGCAGACGGCCGCGGTGCGCGGCACCGAGCCGTCGTGCGGATCCGGTCGCTGCGCCTTCGCGCACAGCGAGCGCACCTTCCCCGGGGTGTCGGCCCCCTCGAGGGTCGTGAGGTCGATCATCGAGATCGCAAGATCGATGGCGAACGCCTTGGCCGTCGTCTTGATCGACCGGGTCGACAGCGCCGCAGCTCGCGTGTCGGCCCCGACCTGGTCGACCCCGGGCAGCCCGTACAGGAACCTGCGTAGCGTGGCGTCGGACCGTCCGACCTCGCCGAGTGAGGTGGGGTCGAGGAGCATCGAGGCGGAGGATCGGCTCACCGGTAGATCCTAGGCCCGTCCGCGACCCGTGCCCGAGCAGTTCAGGATCCGGCGCCGACGCGAGCAGCCGGAGGCTGCTCGCTTGGAGGCGCAGCGGCACGCGGGCTAGAGTGCGCCTCCGGCGCCTGCTGCGTGGACGGCCATCGGCGCGCCGCCTCCCGGAAGGCCCCAGCCATGGCTGACGCCCCCGCGCCGCTGCAGCGGATGCACACCCCCGACCCCGGCCTGACCGCCCTCATCCTCGACTACGTGGCCGGGCGGCTCGCGATCCCCGAGACACCGCTCGACCACCCCGGACAGAAGGCGGAGGTCGACGCGATCCTCGACGGGCTCGTCACCGCGGGCGGCATGGACCCCGCACGGGTGCTCGAGATCTACGCCGAGCACCTGAGCAAGACGGTCCTGTCGGCCGACTCCCCGCGCTACTGGGCCTTCATCCCTGCCGCGCCGACCAAGGCCGCGCTGCTCTTCGACATGGTCGTCTCCGCCGCGTCGCTCCAGGGGATCTCGTGGCTCGAGGCCGCGGGCGCGGTCGCCGCGGAGAACCAGGCGCTGCGCTGGATCTCCGACGCCGCGGGGCTGCCCGCCTCGGCGGGCGGCGCGTTCGTCTCCGGCGGATCCGCCGGCAACCTGTCGGCCCTCGTCGTCGCTCGCGACACCGCGCGGCGCCGGCTCGTGGCGCGTGACGGCGAGCAGGCGCGGCACCGTCGGCTGCGCATCGCCGTGAGCGACCAGGCGCACTCGTCGGTGAAGAACACGATGTCGATCATCGACGTCGACCCGTTCGTCATCGCCACCGCCGACCACCGCTTCACCGGCGACGCGCTGCGCGCCGCGCTGGAGGCGGACGGCGACCGCGAGTCGATCGTGGCCGTCGTCGCCACCTCGGGCACGACCAACGCGGGGATCGTCGACGACCTTCGCGGTGTCGGCACGGTCGCGCGCGAGCGCGGCCTCTGGTTCCACGTCGACGGCGCCTACGGCGGCGCCGGCCTGTTCGCCCCCAGCGTGCGGCACCTCTACGACGGCATCGAGCTCGCCGACTCCTTCGTCGTCGACCCGCACAAGTGGCTGTTCGCACCGTACGACTGCGCGGCGCTCATCTACCGCGAGCCGCGGCTGGCCAAGGCGGTGCACACGCAGGACGCGTCGTACCTCGACGCGATCCACCACGACGACGGCTCCTACGAGTGGAACCCGACCGACTACGCCTACCACCTCACCCGTCGCGCTCGGGGGCTGCCGCTGTGGTTCTCGCTGGTCGTCAACGGCACCGACGCCTACACCGAGGCCATCGAGCACTCGGTGACGCTGGCCAAGGCGGTGGCGCGGGAGATCGCCGCCGCCGAGCACCTCGAGCTGCTGCGCGAGCCCACCCTGGGCATGGTGCTGTTCCGCCGGAAGGGCTGGACAGCAGCGGACTACGACGCCTGGTGCGCGCGGCTGCTCGAGGACCAGGTCGCCTTCATCACGAGCACCTCCTGGGAGGGCGAGACGGTCGGGCGCTTCTCGTTCATCCACCCGAGCACCACGCTGGAGATGCTGCGCGAGGTCCTCGCCACGACCGCCTGACCGGTGTCCGGACGCGGCATCCGCCTACGTCGGGGCTGCGTCCGGCACGGCGGCGCGGCATGATCGAAGTCGTGGACGAGTCCCGCACCATCGACATCACCGACCACGGTGACGCTCCGGTCGCCTGGGGACTGACGCCCAAGGGGTTGCGGGTCGAGCTGGTGCCCTACGACGAGGACCGCGACGTCGACGCCCCGAGCGAGTACGACGACTGGCCGGCAGGCCCGCGCGAGCAGCCGACGGGGCTCGGTCGCCTGCTGGTCGAGCTCGCCGACGTCAACGGGGTGAGCGCGGTGGCCGGTCAGGTCACCTGGCACCGCGAGTCCTACGGGCCGAACCGCGGTTCGCGTGCGTGGAACATCGGGATCGGGCTCTCGCCCGGCACCCGGGGCCACGGGGTGGGCGGAGTCGCCCAGCGGCTGCTCGCAGAGTGGCTGCTCGACACCTCCGACGTCGATCGGATCGAGGCCTCGACCGACGTCGAGAACGTCGCGGAGCAGCGGGCGCTCGAGAAGGCCGGCTTCGTGCAGGAGGGGATCCTCCGCTCGGCGCAGGAACGCCTCGACGGCCGGCACGACCTGTTCTCCTACTCGCTCCTGCGCGAGGAGGTCGACGCCGACCGGCGACGCCTCGAGGCCTCAGGCGGCTGAGGTCACCGTCGCCGGTCGCCAGCCGGGGTTGCCCAGGACGTAGCCGACCCGGTCGCGGAAGCGCGACGCGTGCCGCACGTCGTGGCCCATCGAGTACCACTCGTGGAACGCCACCCGGAACGGATTGAACGTGGTGAGCTGCTTCGTGATGCCGTAGCGGGGACGCTCGACCTCGGGCTCGAACGTGCCGAACAACCGGTCCCAGATGATGAGGATGCCGGCGTAGTTCTTGTCGAGGTACTGGTTGTTGACACCGTGGTGCACGCGGTGGTGCGACGGCGTGTTCATCACGAGCTCGACGGGTCGTGGGAGCAGGTGGACACGCTCGGTGTGCAGGAAGAACTGGTAGATCAGGCTGATCGACTGCTGCAGGTAGATCGCCCACACCGGGAAGCCCGCGAGGGCGAGGGGCACCCAGAAGACGAAGGTGCCCAGGCCCGTCCACTCCTGGCGCAGGGCGGTCGAGAGGTTGTAGCGCTGGCTCGAGTGGTGCTGCACGTGACTGGCCCAGAACAGGCGCACGCGGTGACTCGCCCGGTGGAAGCAGTAGTAGCAGAGGTCCTCGGCGAACAGCAGCGCCACCCAGGCCCACGGGGAGCGCATGTCGATGCGGAACGGCGAGACGGCGTACGCCGCCGACAGGCCCAGCAGCGCGAACACGTCCCAGAGAAGCCCCCACACGCGGCTGCCGAGGCCCATGGACAGGCTCGTGACGGTGTCGCGCAGCTCGTACCCGAGCTCGTCGTCCTCGGGTCGCAGGCGGTAGGAGACCGCCTCCACCACGAGGAAGAGGATGAACATCGGGATCGCGATGAAGATGATCGTCACGCGGGCGTGCTCCTTCTGGCCGGACCCGGGGGTGGCGACAGTGTGCCCCGCCGAGCCGCCGGATGCGCGGCCCGTGACCTGATCGTGGCGATCAGAGGCCCAGCTCCGCGGCCATGCCGACCGTGAGCTCGCGGAGCCGGTGCTCCGCGACGAGCCGCGCGGCATCGACGTCGGCCGATGCGGGGGTGCCCTCGCTGGTCACCGGGACCACGACCTCGAGGTAGCACTTCAGCTTGGGCTCCGTGCCGCTCGGCCGGACGATCACCCGCGTGTGCTCAGCGAGCCGCAGTCGTACGCCGTCGGTCGGCGGAAGGCCGTCGAGGCCGTCCGCGAGGTCCTCGACGCTCTCGACCTCGAGCCCGGCGACCGACTCCGGCGGTGCGGCGCGCAGCCGTGCCATGGCGTCGCCGATGAGAGCGACGTCGTCGACCCGGACGGAGAGCTGGTCGGTGGCGTGCAGGCCGTGCTCGATCGCGAGGTCGTCGAGGACGTCGTGCACGGTGCGACCGGCGGCGCGCAGCACGGCCACCATCTCGACGACGCGGAGCGCGGCGCTGACACCGTCCTTGTCCGCGACCTGAGCCGGGTCCACGCAGTACCCCAGCGCCTCCTCGTAGCCGAACGCGAGGCCGGGGACGCGGCCGATCCACTTGAAGCCGGTGAGGGTCTCGCGGTGCTCGAGCCCGTACGACGCCGCCATCCGCGCGAGCAGCGACGAGGACACGATCGAGTTGGCGTAGACGCCGCGGGCACCGCGCTGGCGCAGCCACCAGCCGAGCAGCCAGCCCACCTCGTCACCGCGCAGCATGCGGTACGCCGGTCCGCCGTGGGCGCCGCGGTCGCGCGTCGGCACGGCGACCGCGCAGCGGTCGGCGTCAGGGTCGTTGGCGATCACGACGTCGGCGTCGCTCTCCACGCCCTCCTCGAGCGCGAGGTCCATCGCGCCCGGCTCCTCGGGGTTGGGGAAGGACACGGTCGGGAAGTCGGGGTCCGGACGGAACTGCGCCGCGACGACCCGGGGCGCGGGGTAGCCGGCCGCCTCGAGGGCGCGGAGCACGACGTCGCCGCCCACGCCGTGCATCGGTGTGTAGGCGATCGAGACCTCACGTGGTGCGTCCGCGGGGATCAGGGAGGCCACCGCCGCGAGGTATGCCGAGAGCACGCCGTCGTCGAGCCGCGCCCAGCCCGCGCCGCGCGGGACGTCGGCGACGGCGCCGACCGCGTCGATGCACGCGCTGATCTCGGCGTCGGACGGCGGCACGATCTGGGTGCCGTCGCCGAGGTAGACCTTGTAGCCGTTGTCCTGCGGCGGGTTGTGGCTGGCCGTCACCATGACGCCGGCCGCGCAGCCGAGGTGCCGGATCGCGAAGGCGAGCACGGGCGTCGGCAGCGGCCGCGGGAGCACGAGCGCGTGGATGCCGGCGCCCTCCATGACCTCCGCGGTGTCGCGTGCGAAGGCGTCGGACTTGTGGCGGGCGTCGTAGCCGACGACCACGCTCAGGGGGGCGGTGCCGTGCAGCGTGCGGAGGTGGGCGGCAAGACCTGCGGCGGCGCGGGTGACGACCGCGCGGTTCATCCGGTTCGGACCTGGCCCCAGGGCGCCGCGGAGCCCGGCCGTGCCGAACTCGAGTCGGCCCGCGAAGGCGTCGAGGAGCTCGGCGGCGGCCCCCTCGTCGCCGCTGCCGGCAGCGTCGAGGAGCCGGTCGAGCGCGGTGCGGGTGTCAGGGTCGGGATCGTCCGCGAGCCAGGCCTTCGCGCGGTCGAGGAGGGTCGGGTCCGTCGGCGGCGTCGTCACAGCGCCCGCACCACCTGGGCGAGCAGACGACCCATGCGCTCGGCGGCGGCGCGACCGGCCTCGAGGACCTCCTCGTGGTTGAGCGGCTCGCCCGTCATGCCGGCCGCGAGGTTGGTGACCAGCGAGAGCCCGAGGATCTCCAGGCCCGCCTCGCGCGCGGCGATCGCCTCGAGCCCGGTCGACATCCCGACGAGGTCGGCGCCGATGATCCCGGCCATCCGCACCTCGGCAGGGGTCTCGTACTGCGGCCCGCGAAACTGCGCGTAGACGCCCTCGGGGAGGTCGGGCTCCAGCTCGCGGCACAGCGTGCGCAGCCGCGCGGAGTAGAGGTCGGTGAGGTCGATGAACGTCGCGCCGCGCAGCGGTGACGCCCCGGTGAGGTTGATGTGGTCGCTGATGAGGACCGGCGTGCCCGGCGTCCAGGACGGGTTCAGGCCGCCGCAGCCGTTGGTGAGGACGACGACCCGGGCGCCCGCGGCCGCGGCCGTGCGCACGCCGTGCGCGACCGCCTCGACGCCGCGCTGCTCGTAGAGGTGCGTGCGGCCGAGGAACACGAGCGCCTTCGTGCCGCCGGCGTCGATGCTGCGCACCCGACCCGCGTGACCCGCGACCGCAGGCGGCGCGAAGTGCGGCAGGTCGGTGACCGACAGGTCCGCCACAGTCTCCCCGATGAGGTCGGCCGCGGGCACCCACCCGGAGCCGAGCACGAGCGCGACGTCGTGCCGCTCCACGCCCGTGAGGCTCGCGAGCGCCGCCGCTGCTGCGGCTGCTGCTGCGGTGGGGTCGGACAGGAGGAGGTCGGGGGAGTCGGTCACGCGCCAGACGCTATCGACCCCGGGCTCCGTGAGTCAGCGGATGGGTCGCGAGGCGTGGCGTCAGCGCTCGTGGCACCTCGCGCGGGCGCCACGTCACGGGGGACGGCGTAGGGCGGCGGGCTCAGCCGACGCTGCGGCAGGGGCGCTCGCGCAGGGCGACCACGTAGTCGTCGGGTGCGCCGGCGGCCTCGGCCGCGTCGGCGATGATGCCGAGGTAGCGCGCGCTGGGCAGGCCGCCCTCGTAGTCGTCGAGGACGTAGAGCCAGGCGGTGACGTCACCCTCGAGCGTGGCGACGCGGACCCGGATCTTCGCGTACAGGCCCAGGTCGCTGCCCTCCCACTCGTCGAGGGCGTCCTCGTCGGGCTCCGAGATGTCGTAGAGCGCGACGAAGACCTGGCTGGCCGGGTCGGGGTCCTCCACGACGGTCGCCAGGGCGCCCTCCCACCCGAGGTCCTCGCCGCCGAAGGTCAGCCGCCAGCCCTGGAGCCACCCCGTGCCGCGTCCGGGGGAGTGGGGTGCGCGCAGCAGCATCTGGAGCGGGTCCATGTTGCTGCCGTACGCGGCGTACAGGGTCACGTGGTGAGGTTAGCGAAAGGCTCGCCGCAGCGGTTCGAGGCTCGGCTCGGGCTCGTCGCGCACCCCGGGCGCGGTGGGGTGCGGAATGATGGCGGCCATGACGCGCGTGGTGATCGTCGGTGGTGGCCCGGGAGGCTACGAGGCGGCGCTGGTCGCCGCGCAGCTCGGCGCCGAGGTGACCGTCGTCGACCGCGACGGCCTCGGTGGCTCGTGCGTGCTCACCGACTGCGTCCCGAGCAAGACCCTCATCGCCACGGCCGAGGTCATGACCCTCGCCGCCGACAGCGGCGAGCTCGGCGTGCGGATCGCCGCCGAGCGCCCCGCCCCCGGTCTGGTCACCGTGGACCTCCGGCAGGTCAACGAGCGGGTCAGGCGTCTCGCCGCGGCACAGTCCGACGACATCCAGGCCCGCCTCGAGCGCGAGGGTGTCCGGGTCGTCCGCGCGCGGGGCAGCCTCGACGGGCCCGCGCGGGTGGTCGCGACGGCGGAGGACGGCAGCACCTCGGCGCACGACGCGGACGCCGTGCTCGTCGCCACCGGTGCCCGCCCGCGCGTGGTCCCGGGCGCCGAGCCCGACGGCGGGCGGATCCTCACCTGGGAGCAGGTCTACGACCTCGACGTCCTCCCCGAGAGGCTGGTCGTGGTCGGCTCGGGCGTCACGGGTGCGGAGTTCGCGTCGGCCTACAACGCCCTGGGGTCCGAGGTCGTCCTGGTCTCCTCGCGCGAGCACGTCCTGCCCGGCGAGGACGCCGACGCCGCGCAGGTGCTCGAGGACGTGTTCCGTCGTCGTGGCATGCAGGTGCTCGGACGCTCGCGCGCCGTGGCTGCGGTCCGCGCGGGCGACGGCGTGGTCGTGACGCTGTCGGACGGCACGACGATCGAGGGGTCGCACTGCCTGATGGCCGTCGGCTCGATCCCCAACACCGAGGGCGTCGGTCTGGTGGAGTCCGGCGTACGGCTCACCGACTCCGGCTACATCGAGGTCGACCGGGTCTCGCGCACGTCGGCGCGCGGGGTCTACGCGGCCGGCGACGTCACCGGCGTCTTCATGCTCGCCTCCGTCGCCGCCATGCAGGGCCGAATCGCCATGAGGCACGTGCTCGGTGACGCCGTGGCGCCGCTCGACCTGCGCAGCGTCTCGAGCAACGTCTTCACCGACCCCGAGATCGCGACGATCGGCATCACGCAGGCGCAAGCCGACGCCGAGCCCGACGACGTCCGCAGCATCAAGCTGCCGCTCGCGACGAACGCGCGGGCGAAGATGCAGGGCCTGCACGACGGCTTCGTGAAGCTGTTCGCGCGGCCGGGGACGGGCATCGTCGTCGGCGGCGTCGTCGTCGCGCCGAAGGCCAGCGAGCTGATCTACCCGATCGCCCTCGGCGTCGGCCAGCGGCTCACCGTGGACGAGGTGGCCGCGACCTTCACCGTCTACCCGTCGCTCACCGGCTCGATCGCGGAAGCCGCGCGCCAGCTCCACACGCCGGACTGACGATGGCTGCCGTCAGCCCTTGATGCTGCGTTCCTCGCCGGCCCAGAAGTCCTGACGCAGCAGGAACTTCTGCAGCTTCCCGGTGGCGGTCCGGGGGAGTGCGTCGCGGAACTCGACCCGCTTCGGGCACTTGTAGCCGGCCAGGTGGGTGCGGCAGTGGGCGATGACCTGCTCGGCCGTGAGCTCCGTGCCGTCGGTGACGACCAGGGCGGTCACCGCCTCGCCCCACTTCTCGTCGGGCGTGCCGACGACCGCCACCTCGCGCACATGGGGGTGGCTCGCGAGGACGTCCTCCACCTCGATGGACGACACGTTCTCGCCGCCGGTGATGATGACGTCCTTCTTGCGGTCGCTGATCGTGAGGTAGCCGTCGTCGATCGTGCCGCCGTCGCCGGTGTGGAACCACCCTCCCTCGAGCGCCATGGCGCTCTGCTCAGGCTGCTCCCAGTACGACTCGAGCACCACGTTGCCCCGCGCCAGGATCTCCCCGAACTCGTCCACCCGGAGGTCGACGCCGAGGGCCGGGGTCCCGGCGCGGCCCAGCCTGCGCGCGCGCTCGTGCGGATCGAGGTCGTCCCACTCGGCGCGACGGCGGTTCACCGTGAGCAGGGGAGCGGTCTCGGTGAGGCCGTAGATCTGGATGAACTCCCAGCCGAGCTCGGTCTCGATGCGCTCGATCGTGCGGGTCGGCGGCGGGGCCCCGGCCACGACGACGCGGACCCGGTCGCGGCCGGGGATGGGGCCGTCCCACGTGGCCGCGGCGTCGAGCACGGCGGCCAGTACCGCGGGAGCACCGCACAGCAGGGTGACGCCGTGCTCCTCGATGCGCCGCAGTATCTCGGCGCCGTCCACCTTGCGCAGCACGATGTGACGACCGCCGACCCCGGTGACGGCGTAGGGCATCCCCCACCCGTTGGCGTGGAACATCGGCAGCGTGTGCAGCAGCACGTCGCGGTCGGAGACGGTTACGTGCATCGCGAACGTCACCGCGTTGATCCACAGGTTGCGGTGGGTGAGCTGGACGCCCTTGGGACGCGCGGTGGTGCCCGAGGTGTAGTTGATCGTGGCCGTCGCGCCCTCGTCGCCCTGCCACGGGGCGCCGCTGCGGCCCTCGGGGAACAGGACGTCGTCGCTCTCGCCGATGACGAAGCGATGCTTGGCGGTCACGCCGGCGAGCGAGTCGTCGAGCTCGGGGTCGACGATCAGGACGTCGGAGCCGCTGTGCTCGACGATGTACTCCACCTCGGGAGCGGCGAGCCGGAAGTTGACCGGCACGAGGACGCGGCCGGATCCCGAGACGCCGTAGAAGCTCGTCAGCAGCCGCGCCGCGTTGTGCGACACGACCGCGACCCGGCCGCCCACCGGGACGCCGAGGTCATCGAGCCCGGCCGCCTGCGCCCGCGCCCGCGCGGCGAGCTCGCGGTAGGTCAGCGCGCCCCAGGACGCCGCGGGCTGGTCCGGCTCGTCGACCACCGCGACGCGGTCCGGGTAGACCGTCTCGGCCCGACCCAGGAAGTCGTTGACGGTGAGGGGAACCAGCACGACGGGGCCGCCTTCGCTCGGTGACGTTGCGGCCACGCTAGCCGTCCGGCGTCGCCGCGTCCGGCGGTCCCGAGGGAGCGGCGTCAGAGCCGCCGAGCGGCACCCGACGACGTCGAGATCCTCAGCCGGGACGTGTCGACCGCCTCGAACGCCGACGCCGGCACCCGGGCCAGGTCGCTCACCAGGGTCGAGGACCAGCGGGTGTCCGACGTCCCCTGGAAGAACCACGGGCTGCCGTTGTCGGCGAGCACGAGCCCGTAGGTCTTCATCGCCCTCAGCACGACCTGCTCCTGCTTGCTGAACGACGAGATCGGGAAGGACGCCTTCAGGCGGAACCGCGCGCCCATGGGCGGGTAGGCATGGTTGCTCACCGACCCGGCGGAGTGGCGGGCCGGCCAGACGTAGGAGCGGTCGGTGACGTTGGTGGTGAAGCGGATCGCGTGGTCGACGTAGCCGGCGGCCACCTCGTCGTAGCGGAGCAGCCCCGGGAGGATCGGGAGGCCGGCCGCGTCGGCCGAGGTCCAGCCGGCCGGGCGCAGGGCGTCCGACGTCAGGGACCAGACCGCGCCGGAGCCGGCGTACCAGCCGGTGGCCGTGCGGTGGGTGTCCCAGGTCTCGAACAGCGTGCACGTGGCGGCGTCGACCACGATGGCGTGCCGGTCGCCGTCGGCGTTGCTGCCGCCCTCGATCTTCGTGGAGCTCGAGAGCGGGTAGCGCACGCGGTCGCTCTCGTCGGCGTAGCCGAAGGACACCGCCACCCGCGGTGCCTTGGTCACCACGGTGATCGGGATGCCGTAGGGGACCGGTTGGGCGCCGAACGCAGGCCCGAAGTCGGCGTGCAGCCTGCGGGTGGCGACCTGCATGTGCGAGAGCCACTGCGCCGACCGGGTGTTGACGGGCAGGCGCGAGACGTCCGCGTGCCACCAGCTGTCGGCGGGGAAGGCGCGGCAGCGCGTGCCGGGCAGGTACGCCGACGTCGGGGCGGTCGTGGCCGCGGGCGGCGCGACCCGTGGCGCCGCGCTCCCGGTGCCCGAGAGCGCGGGTGCTGACCAGGCGCTGCCGCCGCCGGCCACGGCCGTCGCGGAGAGGACCGCCGCGGCGAGCGCGGCGCAGCGACGAGACCGACTTCGGGGGCGACCGCTCACCTGGTGACCATCGGAGCGGACGGGGCGGGACCCGATGGGCCCTCCGGGTGGTGTGCGCGGCGCCGCACGGTCAGAAGCCGCCGCCACCGCCGTCGCCACCACCACCACCGAAGTCGCCGCCTCCACCGCCCATCCAGCCGCCGCCGCCGGAGTCGCCTCCACCGCCCATCCAGCCGCCGCCGCTGTCGTAGACGTTGTTCACGACGGTGGTGTGGCCGCCGCCGAGCATCGTCCCGATCATGAGCGCGGGAAGGATGTTGCCGTAGGCGTTGTAGTAGCCCCCGGCGTAGGGCTGGTACTGCGGGCCGGCCATCCAGTACGGCACCCGCTGCCCGGCGGTGCCGACCGGGACCTCGCGGGCGACCGGGGTGCGGCCGTCGGCGATCGCGACCGCACAGGCCTGGCACACCGGTACCGAGCGCTGCGCGCCGCCCTCCGGCGCCCACATGACGTCCTGCACGCTCGGCCCGTGACGCGGGTCGATGAAGCACGGTGCGCGGCGGACCGGCACCGGGGTCCCGTTGATCCGCGCGGTCGCGCAGGCGAGGTAGTAGCGGCCGTCCTCGAGCGCCTGGGTGACCAGGGCCGCCTCCTGCGGCGAGCGCATGCCGTCGGCCCGGATCTTGGCGTTGTCGTACGCCGCGAGCGCTGCGGTGAGCTCGGCCCGCCCGGCGTCGCCGAGTCGCGCGTCGGTCGCGTCGACGGCGGTGGCCTGCTCCCCGAACTCCGTGACGTCCTCGTCGACGACCGTGCGCACCGCCGCGAGCTGCTCGGCCTTGCGCCTGCTGCTCGACCGGGAGGCGACGGCACCGATGCCGACCACGGCGGCGAGCCCGATGCCGCCGACGAGCAGGATCGGGGTGAGGTTCACGCCGCTCGTGTCCGAGCCGGTGGACCCGGGGTCGAGCGCCGGGCCCGTGGCGGTCCCGTCGCCGGAGCCGCCGCTGGACCCGGCGGCGAGGTCGGTGACGCCCGCGATGAACGCGTCGAGGATCGCGTTGGCTCCGCCCGCCTTGTGGTCGGCCACCGACTGGGTGGCGAGCTGTCCGACCGGGAAGAGCTGGGAGTCGGCATAGAACTGACGGCCGGCGACGACGGCGTAGGTGCCGGTGACGCCGACCTTGGCGCCGAGCTGGTGGGTGTACTGCGAGATCGACAGACCGCCGAGCGACGCGGAGTTGATCACGGCGACGTAGAGCGGGGTACCGGCCGCCTGCACATCGGTGAGGAGCCGCTCGTAGTCGCTGGGGAAGACCTGCGCCTCGTTGCCGCCCTCCACGTAGACCGGCGAGCTCTGCAGGGCGGTCGCGACGGTGTCGATCGGCACGGCGGCCGACGCCGCAGGGGCGGCGAGGACGAGGGCGACGAACGCGAGGACCACGCCGACGAGGACGCCCCGTCGGCGGGTCGGGCGACGATCCTGGACAGACGACACCGCGCGGAGGTCCATGTCGCTCACGCTACGCCTGCGCCCCGGCCGCAACCCGGCTGGGCGGGCGTCGCGGCCGCGCCACGGGCGAAGGCCAGGTCAGTCCTTGATCTCGAGCAGGACCGTGCCGCTCGGCACCGTGGCCCCGACCTCGGCGGTGAGCCCGGTGACGGTGCCTGCCTTGTGCGCGGTGAGCGGCTGCTCCATCTTCATCGCCTCGAGGACCACGACGAGGTCGCCGGCCTCGACGAGCTGGCCATCCTCGACGGCGACCTTGACGATCGTGCCCTGCATGGGCGCGGCGACCGAGTCTCCCGAGGCGGCGCTGCCGCCCTTCTTGGCGCTGCGCTTCGGTGCCTTCTTCGGACCGGCAGCGGCACCGCCGCCGTGCCCGAGGGCGATGCCCGCGGGAAGCACGACCTCGAGGCGCTTGCCGCCCACCTCGACCGTGAGCGACTGGCGCACCTCGGGCTCCGCCACGTCGGCAGCGGCACCGGCGTAGGCCGGGATGTCGTTGACGAACTCGGTCTCGATCCAGCGGGTGTGGACCCGGAACGGGACGTCGTCGGGGGTCGCGAACGCCGGGTCGCGCACGACGGCGCGGTGGAAGGTCAGGGCGGTGGCGATCCCCTCGACCTCGAACTCGTCGAGCGCCCGGCGGGAGCGCTCGAGCGCCTGTTCGCGGGTGGCGCCGGTGACGATGAGCTTGGCGAGCAGCGAGTCGAAGTTGCCGCCGATGACGTCGCCGGCCTGGAATCCGGCGTCGAGCCTGACGCCAGGACCTGACGGCGGGTTCCACACGGTGAGGACGCCGGGGCCGGGCAGGAAGGAGCGACCGGGGTCCTCGCCGTTGATGCGGAACTCGAAGGAGTGGCCGCGCAGCGGCGGGTCGTCGAAGCCGAGGACCTCGCCGTTCGCGATGCGGAGCTGCTCGCGGACCAGGTCGATGCCCGAGACCTCCTCGGTCACCGGGTGCTCGACCTGGAGCCGGGTGTTGACCTCGAGGAAGGAGATGGTGCCGTCCACGCCGACGAGGAACTCGCAGGTGCCGGCGCCGTAGTAGCCGGCCTCCTTGATGATCGCCTTCGACGCGCGGTAGAGCTCGTCGCGCTGGTGCTCCGAGAGGTACGGCGCGGGCGCCTCCTCGACGAGCTTCTGGTGGCGTCGCTGCAGCGAGCAGTCGCGGGTGGAGACCACGACGACGTTGCCGTGCTGGTCGGCCAGGACCTGGGTCTCGACGTGGCGCGGGCTGTCGAGGTAGCGCTCGACGAAGCACTCGCCGCGGCCGAAGGCTGCGACGGCCTCGCGGACCGCGGAGTCGAACAGCTCGGGGATCTCCTCGATCGTGCGCGCGACCTTGAGACCTCGACCACCGCCGCCGAACGCCGCCTTGATGGCGATCGGGAGACCGTGCGCGCGGGCGAACTCCTGGATCTCCTCGGCCGTCTCGACCGGGTCGGGAGTGCCCTCCACCTGGGGCGCGCCGGCGCGCTGGGCGATGTGGCGCGCCGACACCTTGTCGCCGAGCGAGCGGATCGCGTCCGGCGGCGGGCCGATCCAGACCAGCCCCGCGTCGATGACGGACTGCGCGAAGTCGGCGTTCTCGGACAGGAAGCCGTAGCCGGGGTGGACCGAGTCGGCGCCGGACCTGCGCGCGACGTCGAGCAGCTTGTCCACGACGAGGTAGGTCTCCGCGGCGGTCGAGCCGCCGAGCGCGTAGGCCTCGTCGGCCGTCTTGACGTGCAGCGCGTCGCGATCGGGGTCGGCGTAGACGGCGACGCTGGCGATGCCCGCGTCGCGGCACGCCCGCGCCACCCGGATGGCGATCTCGCCACGGTTGGCGATGAGGACCTTCGAGATGGTCATCGCGACTTCGCTCCTGACGCCGGGGACGGGGCGTGGTCCGAGCCCGGTGCGGGTCCCGCGGCCGCACCAACGTTCACCTTGCCAGAACGGACCCCCTGCGCGCGGGTCGGGGGAGAGACCCGGCGACGTGACCTCGGCGACGCAGCCGAGGGGTCCAGCTCGACGAGCCGGGCCTGGCACCTGCGGGTGACGTCCTCGACCTCGTCGAGCGTGCGGAGGATCTCGTCCTGGCGGGCGACGAGGTCGGCGCGCACCGTCTCGAGGGACGCCAGCAGCCGGCGTATCTGGCCGGCCTCGCCCGGCTCCGCGTCGTACATGTCGACGATCTCGCGGATCTCGGCCAGCGACATCCCGAACCGCTTGCCGCGCACGGCGAGCACGAGCCGCGCTCGGTCCCGGGGCGTGTAGCGACGGGCGGCGCCGCCGCCCGTGCGCGCGGGGGACACGATGCCGGCCTCCTCGTAGAAGCGCAGCGTGCGGGTGGTGACGCCGAGCTCCGCGGCGAGCTGCCCGACGGTGTACGTCTCGTCAGCCACATCGACCTCCTCGGAGCGGTTCATGATCGCGAGTTGTGGACAGATCGGGCGAAAGAACCTTGATCGTCCCTAAGGGGCGATCAAGGAAGGGGTGGGGTGGTCGTGGAGGGGAGTGTGGCGCTACCTTGACGTTCACGTCAACGTCATGGGAGGACGCGGTGAGCGAGGACGCGATCCGGGCGGCGCGCGCGGCTACGACGCGGGTGCCCGAGGCTGCGGCCGCGAAGCTCGCGGCCGCGGGCAAGCTCCACCCGCGCGAGCGCATCGCGCTGCTCATGGACCCCGGGTCGTTCGTCGAGGACGGCCAGTTCGCCAACGCCCTCGCCGCCGGCCTCCCCGCCGACGGCGTCGTCACCGGGCGGGGAACCGTCGACGGACGGCCGGCGCTCGTGGTCGCGAACGACCCGACGGTGAAGGCCGGCTCGTGGGGCGCACGCACGGTCGAGAAGATCGTGCGGGTCACCGAGGCGGCGCTGCGCGACGAGCTCCCGGTGTTCTGGTTCATCGACTCCGCCGGTGCGCGCATCACCGACCAGGTCGACCTGTTCCCCGGTCGTCGAGGCGCCGGACGGATCTTCCACAACCAGGTGGCGCTGTCGGGGAAGGTGCCGCAGATCTGCTGCCTGTTCGGCCCGTCCGCCGCGGGTGGTGCGTACATCCCCGCGTTCTGCGACGTCGTGATCATGGTGGAGGGCAACGCCTCGATGTACCTCGGCAGCCCGCGCATGGCGGAGATGGTCGTGGGCGAGAAGGTCAGCCTCGAGGAGATGGGCGGCGCTCGGATGCACGCGACGGTCTCCGGGTGCGGCGACAACCTCGCCCACGACGACCACGACGCGATCGAGCAGGCCCGGCTGGTGTTCTCCTACCTCCCGGGCTCGTGGCGCCAGGAGCCCCCGGTCTACGCCGCCGAACCGGCAGCCCGCGAGTTCACCCCGGACCTCGTCCCCATGCCGGAGAGCAAGCCGTTCGACGTGCGCGACGTCGTCGAGGCACTCGTCGACCACGAGTCCTTCTTCGAGATCAAGCCGCTGTTCGCCGGCGAGCTCGTCACCGGGTTCGCGCGGCTCGAGGGCAAGGCGGTCGGGATCGTGGCGAACAACAGCGCGGTGCGGGGCGGCGTGCTCTTCGGCGACAGCGCAGACAAGGCGGCCCGCTTCATCTGGTGGTGCGACGCGTTCAACGTCCCGCTCGTCTACCTCGCCGACGTCCCCGGCTTCATGATCGGCTCCCACGTCGAGCGCGAGGGCATCATCCGACACGGAGCCAAGATGATCACCGCCGTCAGCGAGGCGACCGTGCCGCAGGTCTCCGTCGTCCTGCGCAAGGCCTACGGCGCCGGGCTCTACGCCATGGCCGGTCCCGGCTTCGGCCCGGACGCGTGCCTCGCGCTCCCGACGGCGCGCATCGCGGTGATGGGACCCGAGGCAGCGGTGAACGCGGTCTACGCCAACAAGATCGAGGCGATCGAGGACGCCGGGGAGCGCGCCGCCTTCGTCGCGGCCCGGCGTACCGAGTACGAGGCCGACGTCGACCTGCTGCGCCTCGCCAGCGACCTGGTCATCGACGCCATCGTGGAACCGGCCGACCTGCGCCGCGAGATCGCGCTGCGGCTGACCGCCGCCGCCGGCCGCGACCGGCACTTCTCGACCCGGCGCCACGGCGTGCCGCCGGTCTGACCACGGTCACGGTGGCCGTCCGGGCGCTATCGGCTCAGTCCGGCGGCGCGGCACCGACCTGACGGCGCAGGAAGTGCTCGTCCACGCACTCCCAGTCCTCGGCGATCGCGCCGTCCTCGAACCGGTAGAGCGTGATGCCGGGGACCGCGACCTCGGCGGCGGTCGGCGCCTCCCCGAACAGCGAGCCCGTGTGGCGCCCGCGCCCGGTGAACCGCACGACGACCTTCTCGCCCTCGGACACGATGTCGTCGATCTCGACCCGGAACCCCTCGAGCCCGGAGCGGATCCACTCCGCGCCGCGGTAGAACTGCTCGGACGTGAGCGCCAGGTCGTTGGTGTGGTGCCGGTAGTCCGCCGTGCAGAAGTCGGCGAGGTCGTCCCACTCGCCGGCGTTGTACGCGGCGAGGTACTCCCGCAGGATCGCCTTGCGCACCTCGGACATCCGACCTCCCCTGGTCGTCGCTCTCCTGGTCACGGTAGTGACGGCGGGCGCGTGAGGCTCGGTCGGCGACGAACGTCACACGCGGGTGCGGCTAGCGTGGTGGCGTGACACCGACGCCGAGCCCCTCACCCTCACCCGCACCCGAGGAGCCGCGCGTGCTGTCCGTGAACCTCGCGCACGTGCGGCCGAACCCGTACAAGGACGCCGCCGACACCGGCATCGACAAGCGACCCACCGAACAGCCGGTCCTGGTGCGTGCCCCTGGACCGAGGGAGGGCGGTGCCGGCAGCGGGCTCGTGGGCGACTCCATCGGAGACCGCTCCGTGCACGGCGGCGACGACCAGGCCGTCTACGCCTATGCGCGGGAGGACCTCGACCGCTGGGCTGCCTATCTCGGCCGAGAGCTGGGCAACGGGTCCTTCGGGGAGAACCTCACGACGCGCGGGGTCGACGTCAACGGCGCGCGCATCGGTGAGCGCTGGCGCATCGGCGACGAGCTCGAGCTCGAGGTGACCGATCCGCGCGTCCCCTGCGCGACCTTCCGGGGCTGGATCGACCGTCGGGGCTGGTTGCGCGAGTTCACCCTCGCCGCCGTCCCGGGCACCTACCTGCGGGTCGTGGCGCCCGGCACGGTCCGCGCGGGCGACCGCGTAGTCGTCTCGCACCGCCCCGAGCCCGGTGCCACGGTCGCCGAGGTGTTCCGGTCGATCATGCGCGTCTCCGACGACGACGTGTCACCCCTCGACGTCTGACCCGCGGTGGCGATAGCAGCATCGCGCTGCAGACGACACGTGCCTGCTATCGCCTCGCGGGTCGCCGCGATCCGTCGGCCCAGAGCGAGGTCCAGCCGACGCCGACATCGGCGAGCAGGTGGCGCAGCAGCGGCAGGGACAGGCCGACGACGTTGGCCGGGTCGCCGTCGACGCCCTCGACGAACGGCCCGCCGAGGCCGTCGAGGGTGAAGGCGCCCGCCACGTTCAGCGGCTCGCCCGTCGCGACGTAGGCCGTGACGGTGTCGTCGTCGAGGTCGGCGAAGCGCACCAGCGTCGATGCCACCGACGACACCTCGACGTCGTCGGCCCGGCTCGCGCCGAGCCGCACCACGGTGTGGCCCGTCCGCAGCACGCCGTCCCGGCCGCGCATCGCCTGCCAGCGCAGGACCGCCTCTGCTGGGTCGGCCGGCTTCCCGAGCGCGACGCCGTCGAGGTCGAGCACCGAGTCGCAGGCGACGACGACCGCGCCGGGCAGCTCGCGTCGTACGTCGTCGGCGACGGCCTCCGCCTTCGCGACGGCGAGCGCCGCGCAGACCTCGGCGGGCGAGGTGCGACCCTCCGCGGCGAGCCCGGCCTCGATCGCGCTCTCGTCGACCCCGCTGACCCGGATCACGGGGTCGACCCCGGCGGCGCGCAGCAGGGCGCGTCGCGCAGGGGACGCCGAGGCGAGCACGAGCGTGACGGTCACCGGACGCCGATCAGCGCGGGGCGAACGAGGTGCGCCAGCCACCGGGCGCCAGCGGCCGGCGCACCATGCGGTGCGGTGCCGACCAGGACGACCGGGGCCGCTCGGCGCCGGGGTCGTCGCCGCCCGCCATGGCCGTCACGACGGCGACGAGCGCGGCGAGCTCGGGCGGGTTCGGGGCGCCGTGCACGACCCGCAGGACCGGCCGGTCGACGGTGACCTCCTGGTCGCTCACAGCGGGATGTTCCCGTGCTTCTTGGGCGGCAGCGACGCCCGCTTGGTCCTCAACGCGCGCAGTGCGCGAGTGATCGCTGCCCTCGTCTCGCTCGGCCGGATGACCGCGTCGATGTAACCGCGCTCCGCCGCGATGTAGGGGTTGGCCAGCGTGTGCTCATAGTCGGCGATGAGCTCGGCGCGCTGCGCGTCGGGGTCGTCGGACTTCGCGAGCTCGCGGCGGTAGAGGATGTTGACCGCGCCCTGCGCGCCCATCACGGCGATCTGACCGGTCGGCCAGGCGAGGTTGACGTCGGCGCCGAGGTGCTTGGAGCCCATGACGTCGTAGGCGCCGCCATAGGCCTTGCGCGTGATCACGGTGACGAGGGGCACGGTGGCCTCGGCGTAGGCGTAGATCAGCTTGGCGCCGCGGCGGATGATCCCGTTCCACTCCTGGTCCGTGCCAGGCAGGAAGCCGGGCACGTCGACGAACGTGAGCACCGGGACGTTGAACGCGTCGCAGGTGCGCACGAAGCGGGCCGCCTTCTCCGACGCCTCGATGTCGAGGGTGCCGGCGAACTGCATGGGCTGGTTCGCGACCACGCCGACCGAGCGGCCCTCGACGCGGCCGAAGCCCACGATGATGTTCGGCGCCCAGAGCGGCTGGATCTCGAGGAAGTCGCCGTCGTCGAGCACCGACTCGATCACCGTGTGCATGTCGTACGGCTGGTTCGGCGAGTCGGGCACGAGGGTGTCGAGGGCGAGATCGGTCTCGGACGGGTCGAGGTCCGCGTCGATGTCGAACGCGGGGGCGTCGTCGAGGTTGTTGCTCGGCAGGAACCCGAGCAGGGCCTTGACGAACTCCATGCCCTCGTTCTCGTCGGCCGTCATCGCGTGCGCGACGCCGCTCTTGCTGTTGTGCGTGCGTGCGCCGCCGAGCTCGTCGAAGCCGACGTCCTCACCGGTGACCGTCTTGATGACGTCGGGGCCGGTGATGAACATGTGCGAGGTCTTGTCGACCATGATCGTGAAGTCGGTGATGGCGGGGGAGTAGACCGCGCCGCCGGCGCACGGGCCCATGATGAGCGAGATCTGCGGGATCACCCCGGAGCAGAGCACGTTGCGGCGGAAGATCTCGCCGTAGAGCCCGAGGGAGACGACGCCCTCCTGGATGCGCGCGCCGCCGGAGTCGTTGATCCCGATCATGGGCACGCCGGTCTTCATCGCGAGGTCCATGACCTTCACGATCTTCTCGCCGTAGACCTCGCCGAGGCTGCCGCCGAAGATGGTGAAGTCCTGGGCGAAGACGCAGACGGGCCGACCGTCGACGGTGCCGTAGCCGGTGACGACGCCGTCGCCGTAGGGGCGGTTGTCGGGGAGGTCGAAGGCGTTGGAGCGATGCCGCGCCAGGGCGTCGAGCTCCACGAACGAGCCCTCGTCGAGCAGCAGGTCGATGCGCTCGCGGGCCGTCGCCTTGCCACGGGAGTGCTGCTTCTCGACCGCCTTCTCCGACGCCGCGTGGGCTGCCGCCTCGCGGCGCTTCTCGAAGTCGGCGATCTTGCCGGCGGTGGTCTTGGGGTCGTCCACGAGCGGGGTGCCGATCTCGGGCGCTGCACTCACGGCGCGTCCTCCACTGCCGATGCCGACCCAGATGGTCGTGCCTCTCTCGTTACCTTAGCCAGGTGACCTCCTCCGTCTCAGGGCAGTTCGGCAGCCCGCAGCATGACCCTCGCCACTGGGACGACGCCGCGCTGCAGGCCGCCCTCGACCGGGCGGGTGACGGTGTCTGGGGGCCGGTCGCCGTGCTCCCGTCGACCGGGTCGACCAACGCAGACGCCGCCGACCAGGTGCGGGAGGGCGCGCCCGAGGGCTTCACGGTCACGGCTGACGAGCAGACCCAGGGACGTGGCCGCCTCGACCGCAGGTGGACCTCTCCCTCGGGCGCCGGCCTCGCGATGTCGGTCGTGCTGCGACCGGTCGTCCCGAACGCGTCGTGGGGCTGGATCCCGTTGCTCTCCGGCCTCGCCGCGGTCGAGGCGCTGGAGCGCCAGGGTCTCGGTGCCGCGCTCAAGTGGCCCAACGACGTCGTGGTCGACGGCCCCGCGCGCGACGGCGGTCCCGGGCCGCGCAAGCTCGGCGGGCTGCTCGTCGAACGGGTCGGCGCGGCGCTCGTGGTGGGCATCGGCGTCAACGTCGACCTCGCGGAGGACGAGCTGCCGGTGCCCCGCGCGACCTCCACACGGCTCGAGGGTGCGGACGTCGGTCGTGAGCGGCTCCTCGTCGACGTG
>Ga0208851_1000118_pt1 | contig 33777 bp, 34 predicted proteins | sample NGESurshal092012_FD_184481 | JGI IMG/M metagenome (GOLD analysis project Ga0208851, IMG submission 184481) | Arctic peat soil microbial communities from Barrow, Alaska - NGEE Surface sample 415-2 shallow-092012 (SPAdes) | ecosystem: Environmental > Terrestrial > Soil > Wetlands > Peat ... | reverse complement strand
CGCTGGCGGACAAGCTCCGCAGCGCCACCCGGGCCGATCCGTGCGTGATGGCGACCATCAGCGTGGGTGTGGCGGCGCTCCGCCCGGCGGAGCCATGGGGCAACCTGCTCGATGCCGCCGAGACCGCGTGCACCCGGGCCAAGCAGTCTGGCCGGGACCGCAGCGTTCATCGGCGCTGATCACCCCGAAATCGTCCGGGAACCGGCCGGGCAGCGGTCACTTCTTCTTCAGCGCCCACTCCGCGCTGGTGACGACCGGCAGCTGCAAGGCTCGCTCACGGTCCAGGTCCAGGTTGCCGATGTGCAGCGACAGGGGCGCCTGCACCCACTTGTAGATGCTGCTCAGGAACATCCGCACGAAGCGGGTCACGTAGCCCTGGACCGTCTCCTGCGGGAGCTCGGGGAACATCGAGCCGACGATCTGCGCCACCTCCTCCGGGAGCAGCTTCTCGTCCGCGAAGAGGTGGAAGCAGGCGTCCAGGACGCGGAAGGGCATCAGCTCGTCCTCGCCCACCTGGTTGGGCGCGAGCTCGGGTCCGGGGGGGGTCTGCAGCACCAGCCGGATGCCGTCGCGCGGGTGGACCTCCTGGAGGTAATCGAGCAACACCATCACCACGGTCTTGGGCACGTTGGCGATCACCGCCAGCGCGCCCTCGAGGTCGCCGCCCACGGTGGTGTACCCGACCGCGCGCTCGCTCATGTTCCCGGTCTGGAGAAACAGGCCACCGCTGGAGTTGCTCCAGCTCCACATCCGCTGGCCGCGGAGCCGCGCCTGCACGTTCTGCTCGGTGAGCGGCGTCACGTGCTCGCCCGGCTGGAGCATGGCCCTCACTGCCTCCAGCTCGCGATCGAACGCCGCGTCGATGCTCACCACCCGAAGCGGTACCGCCAGCTCCTCGCAGACGGTCCGCGCAGCCTTCTCGGTCTCGGCCGACGAGTACCGGCTGGGCATGTAGAAGGCGCGGAGCAGGCTCCCGGGCGCCTCCGGCTTCTTCTGCGACGCCCAGCGGTGGGCGACGAGCAAGGTGAGGAGCGAGTCCCGCCCGCCCGAGAGCGCCACGCCGACGTGGGTGAAGACGCGGTTCTTCTCGAAGTAGTCCCCCACACCGAGGGCCAGCGCGTCGAGCACGTCCTCGCAGTAACGGGTGCGCGCCGGGACGTGCGTCTCCGGCCCGGGAAGAAAGAAGCTGCCGTGCGCCGGCACCGGGTAGGCGAGCGACTCGCGATGGGTGCGGAAGTCACCCTCGCTGATCTCGATGGTGGGGACCGCGGGGTGGCTCGTGGCCCAGGCCGCGTGGTCCTGGCGCCAGGTGGTGTTCTCGCTGCGCAGTCGCAGCGTCCGGTCGAGGTCGACCGTCACGGCCTCCCAGCCCTCGCGCCAGCGGGGCGCATCCAGCATCGGCTTGCCGTTCTGGAAGACGAAGCCGCCCCCGTCGAAGAGGAGACCGTCGTTGCCGCCGACCAGATTCACGTAGGCCAGCGTGCACTGGTGATCCGCCGCGCGGGTGATGAGCATCTCCCGCCGGGTCTGGTCGGTGCCCACCCGGAACGCCGAGCCGGAGATGTTCAGCACCAGCTCCGCCCCCGAGTACGTTCGACGCCGCATCGGGCACTCGGCGGTCCAGGCGTCCTCGCACACCTCGGGAGCAATCACCCCGAAATCGAAGCGAAAGATGACGTCGCCGAACGGCACGCCCCGGTGGACGTCCCGCTGATAGGGGAAGCCGCGATCGAACGTGCGGCCCTCGTAATAGATGCTGTAGGTGGGGAGCTTCTCCTTCGGGACCAGACCCCGGATCTTCCCACCGGCCACGACCGCTGCGCAGCCGTACCGGAGCCCCTGGTGCGCCACCGCAACGCCGAGCACGTGCACCGTGGCCTGCTTCCGCGTCGCCTGCGCGAAGTGCTCGAGCGCTCGCCACTGGTCCTCGATGAACCCGTCCCACTGGATGAGGTCCTCGGGCGGATACCCGCCGACCATCTGCTCGGGGTAGAGGGAGACCGTCACCCCGGCGGCCGCCATCTGCTCGGCGAAGCGAAGCGCGCGCTCCACGTTCGCGGTGGTCGCGCCCACCGTGGTGTTCACGGAGGCGAGGCCGATCTTCACCAGCCGCATCGCGGGGTGCTCCTCCTCAGTTCACCAGGCCATCGGGTTTCGCCGGGGCGAGCCTCGCCAGCACCTCGCTGACCTCGGCCAGCACGGCGCGAAGCCTGGCTCGGACGTCCAGCTCGCAGAGCAGCTCCTGCCGTCGCTCCACGTCCGCCACCACGCTCGAGGCAACCACGTCGGCGAGCGCCCCACCTGCCGCACGCGCGGATGCCTGAAGCAGTCCCTGGGCCACCGGTGGGGGCAGCCGCGCCGCGAGCTCGAGCATGGCTTGCCGGAGCTGCTCCTCCTCTGTGCCGCGGTAGTCGCTGTCCGGGAGGATGGCCGCACGCACCTGGCGGTAGGGCTGGTCGGGCGGAAGCTCGTCGAGGATGCGGGCGCGGACCGTGCCCTGCACGATGATGTTGTAGCGGCCGCCGTCCAGCTCCTCGTGCCAGGCGATGAGCCCGGCGCAGACCATCGGGCGCATGCGCGGGCGGCCCGAGTAGCTCCCCTCATAGCCAGGCTCGAGCTGGGCCATCGCCAACACCTTGTCCCCAGCGAGGGCCGACCTGACCAGCGAGCGGTAGCGCGCCTCGAAGATGTGCAATGGAAGGACGGTGCTGGGGAACAGCACGGCCGAGGGGAGGGGAAAGACCTTCAGCGCGGAGGCGGCGCGCTCCACCCGTTCCAGAGCCGTCATCTCTGTCAACCTAACATCAGGGGACGCCGCCAGCTTCTGATAGGGTGCGCGCCCATTTCTTCCATGACTCCCGACAGCACTCCTCAACCCCCCTCCACGCCTTGGGGACGGGCCCGGGCCTGGTCGGGCCGGATGTATGCCCGCGTCGAGTCGTACGCCAACAGTCCGGCGGCGTTCACTGCGCTGCTGGTCGTGTCGGCGATCGACTCGGCCTTCTTCCCGGTCCCGCCCTTCGTCCTGCTCATCCCGATGGTGATCGCCGCGCCGCACCGGTGGCTGCGTCTGACCCTCTGGGGCACGCTCGCCTCGATCGCCGGGAGCATGCTCGGCTACGCCATCGGCGCGGCGATGCGGGGGGGGCTCAACCTGATCCACATCGATCCCAACGTGCGGCTCGACCTCGGGCCGGAGTGGCTGGGCAAGGTGCTCCTCGTCCTCGCCATCCTCACCGGTGCGCTCGGGAGCCTCTACGGAATCCAGGCGCTCCGGGGTCGTCCGCTCGCGTGGGCGCGCGCCGGCGCCGCGGGGCTGCTCGCGGTCGCGTGCCTGGTCCTGTCCACCCACGCCGGCTGGTTCAACGTGCATGGCACCATCGGCGAGCTGCTGAGCCGGAACTGGTGGTCGCTCGCGGTGGCGTGCATGGTCGCCCCCGCCTTCAAGCTCGCCACCATCGGGAGCGGGCTGGTGGGAGTCTCCATCCCGTCGTTCCTCGCCGCCGCGGCCATCGCGCGGCTGGTGCGCTTCGCGGTGGCCTCGGCGCTCGCCAGGTTTGGCGGGCCGCCGGTCCGGAGCTGGCTTTTGAGGCACACCCACGCCCATCCGGCACCGGCCGCGGGGGCGCGCGCGCTCGAGACCTGAGCGGGCGAGCTTTCCGCTGCCGCTGAACGGCGATGCAATGGGAGGACGGGCCGTGCGTTTCACGGGTCGGAGGAAGCCGACACCATGTCTCGTCCCGCCGTCGCCGCGTTGCTCTCGTTCCTGATTCCCGGGGTGGGGCAGATCTACAACCGCGAGGTGCTCCGGGGGTTGTTCTGGCTGATCGTCACCCCTGCGCTCTGGATCGGGAGTGCGGGGCTCTTCGGGTGGATCGTCCACCTCATCTCGGCCGCCACGGCGTACCACCGGGCCGAGCTGCAGGACGGGCTCCCCCGCCGCGTCACGCGCCTCGACTGGCGCTCGCTCTAGGCTGCTAGGGGTTGGAGGCGGTCTTCTCGCCGGCCGCCCCACCCGCGCCGCGGAGCACCGCGAAGTTGATGTTCGCGTAGCCGCCGCCCTGGCAGCTGAACATCACCCGCTTGATGATCCGGAAGGGCACGTCCTTGTGCCCCTGGATGTTCACCACGCCCTTGAACGCCGTGCCGTCGTTGGCGAGCTGGTGGAGCTCCTCGGTCTCCTTCCGCTGCTCGCGGAGCTTCTCCTCGAGCGCGGGAATGGTGACGTAGTCGTCGCGCGACAGGTCGGCCACGCGGGCCACCGAGACGCCGTTGATGATGATGTCCTCGCTGCTGATCATGATCACCGGCGCCAGCTCCAGCTCGTCCACGTGCGTGGCGGTGGGCAGCTGGATGTCCTTGGTCATGTTCAGGATCTCTCCCGTCGCCGAGAAGTTGGCGATGAGGAAGAGCACGATGATGACGAACATGTCGACCAGCGGGGTGATGAGCAGATCCGCGTTGGTCGACCTGTGCGCGCCGTGGCCATGGCCGAAGACCTTCGACTTCTGCAGCCGCTTTCCGAAGCGCTTGCCTGGAGTCTGGATGGCCATGGTCAGGAGCTCACGGGCGCCACCGAGACGGACGGGAAACCGTCTCCGATACAGGCGTCGATGACGTGCACCAGATCCTCGTAGCGGACCGCGTCCTCGGTCTGGACGGTGATCGCCGTCTGGTCGGGCCCGAGCTTCTCCTTCACGTCCTTGAAGCGCTCGGTGAGCCGGGTGAGGTCGATCTGCTGCTTGGCGTCGCGGGTGATGGGGATGGGGTCGAAGGTGGTGGTCCCCACGGTCAGCCGGAGATCCTTCTCCGAGAGGAGCAGCGTCACCGGGACGGTCTTGTCGTCCTTCTCCGGCGTGGGGTCGCCGTCGCCGCCGCCGCCGCTGACTTGCAGCCGGCCGATCTGTGTCCACACGGCGGTCATGATGAGGAAGCTGATGGTCACCGCCATCAGGTCGATGAAGGGGACCAGGTTGATGGTGGCGTCGAGGGCCTTCTTCTTGCCCTTCGAGTCACCGAGGTCCATCCCGCCAGCCATGTGCGCGCTCTCTCCGTCCCTAGGTGTCGGCGACTGCGGGGGGGATGCTTACTCGTCGTCCCGGCCAGCGGAGACGGTGAGGTTCTTGAACTTGTCCTTGTTGTTCACCACGAGGTTCAGCACCGACACGCTGGTCTCGTTGATGTCGTTGATCAGGCTCTGCGTCCGGCCGTTGAGGACCGAGAACATGATCAGCGCCGGGATGGCCACGAGCAGCCCGAAGAAGGTGCAGTTCATCGCCTCCGAGATGCCCTGGGAGAGGATGGTGGCCTTGTCCGCAGGGTTCACGTGCGCCACGGCCTCGAAGCACTGGATCAGGCCGTTCACCGTTCCGAGCAGTCCGGCGAGCATCGCGGCGTTGCCGAGCATGGCCAGGTAGCCGGTGCGGGCCTCGAGCTTGGGAGTCTCGCGGAGGCTGGCCTCGTCGAGCGCCGCCTGGACCTCGTCCTCGCCCTTGGGGACGTTCATCAGACCGGCCTTCACCACGTTGGTGAGGGGGGTGCTCTTCTGGCCGGCGACGTAGTTGATCGCCTTGTCCAGGTCACCGGCGTAGATGAACTTCTTCAGGCCGCGCAGGAAGCCGTCCTTGTTGATCGGCGCGGAGAAGAAGAGCACCACGCACCGCTCGATGATGATCGCGAGCGCGATGACCGCGCAGATGGCGATCGGATACATGCCGCTCTTTCCGGCGCGGAACCGGGCGGCGAGCTGGTCGAACAAGGAGCCGGAGGCGGTCGCCTCTGCGGCGAGCAGCGTCAGTCCGGACAGGAACCCCACACTCATCGATGCCTCCGTACTATCCAGCAGGCCCGCGGTCGGTCGACCGGCAGGTCACGCTGGGACCCTGGGATATTCAGGGGGGTGGACGTGAAGGTGCATCCTACGTCCCGCACTCAGCAAGCTGTCAAGAATCCGGGGTAGGGAAGTACGCGCAAACTCTCCATATTTTGGACCGTGGGACAACGAGGACCGTGGGGCGACACATCAGCCTTTGGAGGCGGGGGCCGCGTCCTCGTCCGACGCCCGTTCGAGGTCGAGGATGCGGGCCTCGCCCACGTATGCCTTGGTCTCGAAGCGGGTGATCCGGCCGATCTTCCGGACGATCTCCTTCATCCGCTCGGCCTCCTTGTGGATGATGTCCACCTTCGCCCAGGCGTAGTCGTCGGGAGCGAGCTTGCGCTTCAGCAGCTCGGCATACCCGAGCACCGAGGTGAGCGGCTGGTTCAGCTCGTGCGCCGCGGTGCCAGCCAGGGCGATCATCTCGGCGCTTCGCTCGCTGCGCTCGAGCCGCAGCGTGGCGTCTGACAGCTTGCGCTCGAGCTGCACGCGGTCGCGCAGGTCGCGAAGGATTCCCACCGTGGCCACCTCGCGCGTGCCCTCGTAGAGGATGGAGCCGGTCATGTTCACCGGGACCTTCTCGCCGGACTTGGAGACGATCTCCTGCCGGGTGAGCGCAAGCCGCCCGGGCCCGCCGTGCTCGGGTGCTCGCATCCGGGAGAGCAGCTCCCGTCCCACGTCCTCGCCCACGAAGAAGCTGTCCGCGGTCAGGCTCCCCAGCGCCTCCTGTGCGCTGTAGCCGGTGAGCGACTCGGCGCCCTTGTTGAAGAGGATGAAGCGCCCGGTCATGTCGAGCGCGACCACCGCGTCCACCGTGTTGTCCACCAGCTTCTCGAGGAACTCCTTGGTCCGGCGCAGCTCGTTCTCGATCCGCCGCGGCTCGGTGACGTCCCGGAAGCTGAGGATGGCGGCCGCCTCGCCCTCGCGGAGCGGCGCACCGCTCACCGAGAGCGTCAGCGCGCGCCGCGCCGGGGTGCGCGCATCCACGTCCACGTTCCGCTGCACCTCGCCCCGGGCGACGGCACAGAGCAGGGTGGTGAGCACCTCGGCGCCGAGCGCCCCGGTGAGGTCCTCGACGTGCCGCCCCTCCAGCTGGGTCGCCTCGACGTCGAGCATCGCCGCCCCGGCCGGGTTGAGGAGCAGCACCCGTCCCTTGCCATCGAGGATGGCGATGCCCTCCGAGACGTGGGCGAAGAACGCCTCGTACCGCTCGAGGGCGGCAGCCTTCCGCTCGGCCACCAGGCGCGCCGACTTCTCGCGCTCCGATTCGCCCCGGACCGACTCGACCAGCCGGGCGTTCCGGAGCGCCACTGCCGTGGCATGGGCCACCGTGGCGAGGAAATCCACCTCTGCCGCGCTGAAGCCCGGACGCTCCGTCGAGCCGCGAACCAGCAGGACGCCGAGCACCTTCCCCTGGACGCTGAGCGGGAGCGCGGCGATGGAGCGAACGCCGGCAGCCGCGACGCGCTCGTGCATCCCCTCGAGCAAGGGATGGCTCGGGACGTCCTCCACCACCGTGGGCGCGCCGGTCCGCAGGCACTGGCGCACCTCGGGGTAGCGGTCCAGGTCGATGCGGAGGTTCTTGAGGTCCGGAGCGTCGCTGGCGGCCACCACCACCGCCGAGCCCGCGGCGTCCTCGAGGAGGAGGCTGGCCCGGGCGATGTCCAGCATCTCGGCCAGCCGGCGCGTCACGTCGTGCAGGAGCGCGTCGACGTCCGTGGACTCGGCGTACCTGGCGGTCAGCTCGAGCAACATGTCGAGGTTGCGCTGCTGCTCACGGGACTGGAGCTCCAGGGCGTGGCGCTCGCGCGCCTTCTGCAGACGCCAGCCCAGCTCGGCCTCGACCTGGCCCACCCCCAGGAGCGAGTCCGCCGGAACGCTGGCCGCGGAGCGACGGCGCAGCACCTCGCCGTCCACCAGGGCCAGCAGGGACTGTGTGCCCCGCGCGGGGTCCAGCGATCGCAGCGCCGCGTCCCCGCCTGGTGCCGTCAAGTCCACCAGGACGTAGCTCGCTTCCTCCAGCCGGTGCGACGGCCAGAGCACGACGTCGCTCGACAGGAGGGCAGCCGCCACCCGGTCACGAACGCCGGAGCTGTCCGGCAGGAGCACCAGGCCCGAACGAGGCACCTTCGACACCGCGGGGATGCTAGCACCAAAGTGGCCGTGACCGCCGGACCCGACAGCCCTCCTCTGGTCACCGCGCTCCGTGAGGTGGCGGCGGCGACCGCTGTGCTTCCCGATGCCGCGGGCCCCGAGACACGCGCTCTCGCGCAGCGGGTTCGTACCCGCATCCTGCGAGACCTGCTCCCGCGGCTCGCCAGCGATGCGCCCCTGCTCCTGGCGGCGGTGGCCGGGCCCAACAACGTCGGGAAGTCCACCCTGTTCAACACGCTCGTGGGGGCCGACCTCTCCCCGGCACGGGCGGAGGGTGGCCTGACGCAGCAATGCCTCGCAGCGGCCACTCCGGAGACGGCGAGCGGCCCCGGCCGCGAGGCGCTCGCCGCCCGCTACGACGTGGTGCTCCTGTCTCCCGGCGCCCGGGCCCCGGTGACCGAGCCTGGGCCCCCCGGCCGGCTCTACCTGACGTCCACGGCCACGCTGCCGCCGGGGCTGGTGCTGGTGGACACGCCCGACTTCGACAGCGTGGTGCGCGAGAACCGGCTCCGGAGCGAGGCGCTGCTGCTGACGGTGGACGTCGCGGTCTTCGTGGTCTCGCGGCACACCTACCAGAACGCCGCGCTGGTGGACGTGGTGCAGCAGGCCGTCGGACGCGGGCGGCCGTGGGTGGTGGTCTACAACGAGGCCCCGGAGCTGGCGACGGTGCGCACCCACCTGGACAAGCTCGCCGCCGACGTGGGCGCGGCGCCCTTCGCGCGCTACCGGAGCCCGCATGATCCGGAGGTCGAGGCGGGCCGGCGCGGGCTCTCCATCGAGCCGGTGGACGGGGGCCCGGGGCTGGCCGAGCTCCTCGGCGATCCCGCGAGGGGCGCGGCGCTCCGGACGGCCGCGCGTGCCGCGGCGCTCCGCGACGCGGCGGCCGAGCTTCTGACCCTGGCCACGGACGTCCGTGCGCTGGCCAGCGAGCCGGACCGGCTCCGGGGACGGCTCCGGCACGGGCTGGCCGAGGTGGGCGCGCGCGCCGCCCTGAGGGCCGTCCCGGCCGACGTCCTGGTGGAGGCGTTCCGCGACGAGCTCGACGCCCGGAGCGCGGTGCATCGCTGGATCCGTCGCCCGTTCCGCGGGCTCGCCGCGGCGCTCGGAGCGGTCGGTCGAAAGCTGCGGGCGTCCTTCAGCCCGCCCCGGCCCGAGGCGCTGGATTCCACCGCCGCGGCCGCGACGGACGCGGCGCTCCGCGACGGCGTACGACAGCTGGTCGAGTCGCTCGGTCCCGAGCTCGCAGCGTGGCGAGGCGACGACGAGACGCGTGAGGCCCTGGCCGAAGCGCTGGGCCTCCCCACGCTCTCGGCACTCCAGGCTCCGGGCCCGCTGGTGGAGGACGCCTCGCTCCTGGAGGACCGCGCGCAGCTCCTCGCGCGATGCCGGGAGCTGGTTCGCGAGGCGCTGCCGGGAGGGTTCCAGGAGGACGCCATCCAGGCCATGGCGACGCTCGTGTACTCGGTGCCGGCGGGCGCGGCGGCGGTGGTGACCGTCGCCACGGGGGGCGTCGGGCACGACGCAGTGGTGTGGGTCGGGACGCTGCTCACCACCCCGCTGCTGGAGCGGTTCGTGGACCTCCTCGGCACCGGCGTCCGCGCGGAGGTCGTGCGCACCTGGTCCGAGAAGCACGGCGGCTCGCTCGGGCGGGCGCTCGAGGCGCGCCTGTTCGCCCCGCTCCTCTCGCGACTGGACGGGCAGGTCGCCGCCGCGGACCGTGCAGCGGCCATCTTCACGGGGGCGGCCGAGCAGCTCCAGGGAGGCGACGCATGAGGTGGTTCCGACGCGCGAAGGAGGAGCCTTCGCCGGAAGCCGCGCTCCCCGAGCCCGAGCTGCTCGGATCCTGGCTCGAGGTGGCGAGCGGGCTGCCCGCCCTGACGGACGCGCGGCCCCTGCTCGCGCGGCTGGCCGAGGACTACGCCCGGACGCGTGCGCTCGCCGAGCGGCCACTCCGCATCGCGCTGGTCGGCTCGACCGGAGCCGGAAAGTCCACGCTCCTCAACGCGCTCGCCGGCACGGTTCTCGCGCGGGAAGGAGTCGACCGGCCCACGTCGTCGGAGGCGGTGGCCTACGCGCCGGCGGACGCCGATCTGGGCGCGCTGGGCGAAGCGGTTCCACGGGTCGTGCGGTACATGACCGTGGCGGGCAGCGCGTGGTCGGGACAGGTGTTCGTGGACACACCGGACCTCAACTCCGTCGCCCGCGCCAACGCCGACGCGGCGCTGGCGGTGCTGGACCAGGTGGACGCGGCGCTGCTCGTCTTCCATCGCGGCTCGGTGGCGGAGGCCCGGCCCGTCGACGCGCTCCGTCCGTTTGCCCGTCGTCGCGCGCTGCTCGGGGTGGTGAACTTCGCCGACCAGCTCGGGGCGGACGCCCGACGGACGCTCAAGGAGCAGGTCGGGCGCGTGCTCCAGGCCGAGCTCGGTCTCCCCGAGCCCCCACCGGTGTTCGCCGTCAGCGCCCTGCGTGCGAGGCTCGGCGAGCCGCTCGACGACGACTGGACGGCCTTGCTCGAGTCTCTGCGGACGCTCGCCGAAGCGGGCGTGGCCACGGAGCTGCGGCGCCGCAACGCCGAGGCACTGCTCGGGCAGATCCGAGCCCGGGTGGCGGACGCGCTCCGGGCGACCGAGGAGGCGCAGGGCGAGGTGCGACGGGCGCTCGACACGGGGCTCGAAGCGGTACGCCCGCCACTGGCGGAGGATTTCCGGGTGCGGCTCGGCGGCGCGGGAGGCTTCCTGCGCCAGAGCGTGCGCCGCCAGGCCGCGGGGCGCCTCACGGGCCCCATCGGCTGGGGGCTCCGGCTCTCGGGGTGGGGCTCGGGCGGACTCGCGGGCGCAGCGCTCGCCTCGCAGGCGAGCCTCCCCGCCGGGCTCCTGGTCGCCGCCACGGGGGCGGTGCTGGACGAGGTGCAGTCCCGCGGGCGACGCGCGTCGGCCGAGCGCATGGTGTCCGCAGCGGATGGCGTCCTCGACGGGCTCGCGCGTCAGGCGCTCGCACCGGCGAGGGCGGTCGCCGCCGAGCGCGGGCTCCCGGCGGAGGTCACGGGGCTCCCCGACCATCCGGCGTGGGTCGGACGGCTCGCGGCGGCGCGCGGACTGGCCTGGCGCGAGGTGACTGGCCCGATGCTCGACGGCGCGGTCCAGGGCTGGTGGCGGTGGGCGCGGCTGCTGCTGGTCCCGCTCGTGCAGTTGCCGCTGCTGGGCCTGGTCGGGCACGTGGGCTACCGCGTGGGACGCGCGTACTGGGAGGGCCAGTGGCTCCCGGCCGGGTACTTCCTCAACGCCGGTGTGCTGGCGCTCCTGTGGAGCGTCGCCGGCACCGTCGTCGCCGGGCTCACCCTCGCCGGCGTGGCCGCGAGCGTCGCGCGCTCGGGGGAGGCGGCGTTCCTGCGGGCGGTGGACGGAGTGAACGGGGATCTGCGCGCGGACGCCGATCGGGCGCTCTCGGCGGCGCGCAACGCTGCTCGACAGCTCGTCGCGCTCACCGAGGCCTGAGCGCGTCGGTCAGCGACGTGGACGGACCACGTCCGCACCGTCGAGCAGCTCGGCCTCACCGTCACGAGGTGCGGGCGGCGAGGCGGGCAGTCCGAGCGGGGGTTGCCCGACGAGGGCAGCCGGAGCCGAGGAGGTCGCCGGGAGCCCCGGCCCGAGTGGGCTCGCCGGGGTTGCCGGGGGGGCCATGGTGGTGAGCGGAGAGCCTCCCGCCGAGAGCGGGTGGGAGAAAGGCCGGGAACCCGGGTGCTCGGGCCCGGGGCTCGCGATCAGCGCTGCTGCCACACCCGCCTCGACCCCGGGTGAGACCCCGGTGAGCGCTGCGGGTTGCAGTGCGCCGGGCGCGACTTCCGGCTGCGCCGGACGGGGCGACTCGGGGCGCCCGGTGGCGACCTGGGGGGGCGCGGTGCACCGCGGACTCGAGATCCACGACTCGACGTCCGGGTCTCCGAAGCCGGCGAGCCTTGCCTCCACCGAGGGATTGTTCCACCCCGCAGACACCGGCGTCGCGACCTTGAAGTGCAGGTGCGCGCCACAGGCCCATCCGGTCTTGCCCGAGTATCCGAGCAGGTCCCCGCGACGGACGTGCTGACCGGCGACGACGCTCACGCTGCTGAAGTGGAGGTACTGGGTCTCCACGTTTCCCGCATGCTCGATGACGACGTAGTTCGCCCGGCGGGCCATGGACGGATCACACCCGCCCTCCTCGCTGTCGCCGCGCGCGAGCCGCACCACCCCGTCGAGCGCGGCCACCACTGGCGTGCCCTCGGGCATGCGGAAATCCCAGGCCCACGCGTCGTTCCCGGTGTGGCTCCCCAGGTTGTGGGTCTGGCTGACGGGGAAGGACATCCCGCAGCCGAAGGGGACACCGACCTCGGGTGGCTGCAGTGGAACGGGCAGGCTGGACTGACGTGAGTCCGTCCCCGCCAGGACAGGGAAACTCAGGAGTGACACCGCGAGGAGTAGAGAAGAGGCGGTCCTGGCCACGGTTTACTGTGTTCAGTACCGCACCAGCCCCATGTGGGTTCGACGCCGACTTCGGTTGGACGCTTGCCTGCTCTACGGTGACGGACTTCCGACATCCTGCTCCGTCCCGAGGTTGACCTGGGGCCGACCGTGCGGACTTCTGACCTGACGACCCGCTGTGGGCCGTTTTGATGGGTTCGGAGGACAGTGGTGACGACGGAACACGGGGGGGGCGTGCGGGTTTCGCTCCTCGATGGCCAGCAGCTCCGCGCTGACGCACTGGCCCGGGTGCTTGCGGATGCCGGATACGTGGTGGTGGGACGGCACTCCCACGCGGACGCGTTCCTCTCCTCGCTCGCCCAGGAGCAGCCGCAGATCGCCTGCGTGGACGTCGCGCTCGAAGACGACGACGGGCTCACCGCGCTCGCCGAGGCGCGACAGTTCCATCCGAACCTGCAAGTGCTCGCGCTGGGCGACGGGTCCGGCGCGCTGGACCGGTGCATCGCCGCAGGGGCCGCGGCGTACCTCGACGCCCGGACCAGCCTTTGCGAGGACGTCGTCCACACCATGGAGCTCCTCGTCCGGGGTGAGCGCGCGGTGTCGGCGCATATGCTGAGCACGGTCTTCCAGGCCACCCGCACGCCGGAGCACGAACAGCTGCGTCCGCTGTCGGCCCGCGAGCGGCAGGTGCTGTCCTGGGTCTCCGCCGGCGCGGACAACGGCGACATCGCCCAGAGCTTGCAGATCACCGAGCGCACGGTGAAGGCCCACGTCTCGAGCCTCTACCGGAAGCTCAGGCAGGACAATCGCACGCAGCTCGCGCTCCTCGCCCGCCAGCTCGGGATTCGTCCCCCGAGTCAGTGAGCGCTCGACGGCTCTCGTGCTACGACCGGTGCACTCTAGGAGCTCGCCGGCAACGCCCGCTGGAGGGAGCGCCGGATGAGCTGGCTTCCGCCCGCGACCACCGCGACCTTCAGCAGGTTCAGCAGGATTCCAAGCGGACGCGGCGCATCCGCGGCACGCGTCGCCAGGCGATCGGGATTCTGCCAGGCGCGGCGCAGGCCCTCCATCCGCCGGGACGGCAGGCGCGCACGTCGCGAACGCGACAGCGCCACGCTCGCTCCGACGATGACGATGACCGCGGCGGCGAGCCCTGCTCCGGCGGCCATCACCACCCGGCGGTTGTCGCGGAGCAACCCGCGCACGTCCATGGCCCGGTGCCGGCGTCGGTCGAGCTCGCGGAGCGTGATCAGGAACTCGTCGCGGAGGCGATCGGCGGTCTTCTCCACCTGTGGCTGCGGCGCGGGGCTCACTGGAGCTCCTCCCGCGTCAGCATCCAGTCGAGCTTCAGGCGATCCCGGGTCCGGGAGAGCGGCGACTTGGGCAGCTTCTTCACCGCGAGGAAGGCGAGCAGCCCCGCGAGCGCGAGGACGATGACCCCGAGCACCAGCGCCGAGAGCCACTGCGCGATGGGGAGCCCGAAGACGACCGCCATCAACGCGATGGCCAGGCCTGCAGGCGCCAGGAAGACTGCGATGCCGATCATGATCCCGGCGTTCCGCGCCTCCTTGAGCTCGGCCCTCAGCTCGGTCCGAGCATGGAGCATCTCCGCCCGGATCAGGAGCTTCATCTCGGTCATCGCATGCCGGACCAGCTCCACCGTCGACATGTTCCGCAGCTGCGCTTCATCCAGCCGCTGCTCTCCGAGTTCCACGCTTCACCTCCGCTGCGATTGTTCGCGGGCGCCTCCGGGCGGCCGCCGGTGACAAAGATGGGGTCACCGCGGGCGAAGCGGAATCACCCCTTGGCCCGCCCGGTCGGGGGGCGCGGCGTCCGATCCCGGACAGACACCTCCGCCGGCAGCCCCCGCCGCTAGGAGCGACCGAGGTCGAGCACGGCTTGAAGGCGGGCGATCACCAGCTCCGCTCCGGAGAACAGACGCTGCCCGTCCCAGAGCGCCGGGGTGTCGCTGCCGCCGCGCGCGGCGAAGTCGGCGGCCGCCTCGGGATACAGGACATTCCGGAACCGCACCTGCTCGAGCAGATCATGGTCCATGACCCACCGCCGAACGCGCGCCGAGCGGGGCTCCTCCAGCTGGTGGAAGAGCTCGAGGCGGGGTGCCTCAGCGGCCGCCGGCACGGGCCGCTGCCACCCGGCCGCGCTCCCGCTGCACGCGGGCAGTCTCGGCGGCGCTCTTCGGATCTCCCGGGCCGAGCGCCGCCAGCCGCTGCTCCGCCTCCCTCAGGGAGGTGGTTGCGGCGTCGAGGTCGATGGAGGCGGCCGGCTCGGCCTGGTCGGCGAGCACGAGCACCGCATCGCCCTGCACCTCGACGAAGCCCCCGGCCACGAACCAGGCCTGGGTGCTGCCGCCGTCGCGCACCGTGAGCGGCCCCGGAGCGAGGGTCGAAAGGAACGGGCTGTGCCCGGGCCGCACGCCGTACAGCCCTTCCGCCGCGGGCGCGACCACCTCGTCCGCAGGCAGCGAGGCCACGCGGCGCTCGGGGGTGACGATGTCGACGTTCAGCTTGGCCATGGGGCAGGGGCTCCTGGAATTGGAGGCGGACCTACTACAAACCGCCGTGGGTTGCCGGTCTCGGCAGCGCGACTCATTCGCCGTACTCCAGCCGCCAGGTCTTCGGCTCGACGGTCTCGAACTCCACCTGGTTCTGCTCGTTCGCCCGCGGCTCGCGCCCCGGGACCCCGAGCACTCCCTCCAGCCAGACGAAGCGCCGGTCCAGGGTCCGGAGCTTCCGGTGGCCGCTCGTGGGCAGAAGCTCCGCGAGGTGACGCTCGCCGACCAGATTCCCCAGCCGATCGTACAGCCAGGCCACCACCACCGGTCCGTAGGCGTCGAACGGGGGCGCCTTCTTCCTGGCGCTGCTCTTCTTGGTCACCGCAGGCTGGGCGGCGGACGCGGGAGGCAGGAGTGACTTGGGGAGCGAGGCCAGGACCCAGAAGCGTTCGCCCGAATCGCTCACGAAGTACAGGTCGTCCACCGTCCCGACGCAGTGGGGCAGCGTCCACGCCACCTCGGCGTCGCGGGTCACCTCCACCCTGCACTTCCCAGGGGCCTCCGCGCGCATGACGATGCCGTACTCGGCGTTGGACGAGGCCCGGCCGCGGCTGTGCCCCTGCTCGTCCGCCAGCGCCGGGCTGAAGGGCACGAGCACGAGCAGCGTGGTCTGCCAGCGGGCCATCGTCACTCGCGCGAGCGGCGCCGCGGCGGCCTCAGGCCGCGGCCTTCTTCGCCGCCTCCACGACCTCCTCGATGCCGCCGGCGTAGAAGAAGTACTGCTCGGGGATGTCGTCGTGCTGGCCGTCCGCGATCTCCTTGAAGCCGCGGATGGTGTCGGTCAACTTCACGTACCGGCCTGGCTTCCCCGTGAAGACCTCGGCGGTGAAGAACGGCTGGCTGAGGAAGCGCTGGATCTTCCGGGCCCGGGCGACGATGAGCTTGTCGTCCTCCGAGAGCTCGTCCATCCCGAGGATGGCGATGATGTCCTGCAGCTCCTTGTACCGCTGAAGGATGCCCTGGACCTTTCGGGCCACCGCGTAGTGGTCGGCGCCCACGACGTTCGGGTCGAGGATGCGGCTGGTCGAGTCGAGTGGGTCCACGGCGGGATAGATGCCGAGCTCGGAGATGGGCCGGCTGAGCACCGTGGTCGCATCGAGGTGGGCGAAGGTCGTGGCCGGGGCCGGGTCGGTGAGATCGTCCGCGGGCACGTAGATGGCCTGCACGGAGGTGACCGCGCCCTTGGCGGTGGAGGTGATGCGCTCCTGGAGGTCACCCATCTCGGTGGAGAGCGTGGGCTGGTAACCGACGGCGCTCGGAATGCGTCCGAGGAGCGCCGAGACCTCGGAGCCCGCCTGGGTGAAGCGGAAGATGTTGTCGACGAAGAGGAGCACGTCGCGTCCCTCGACGTCGCGGAAGTACTCGGCGACGGTCAGCGCCGACAGCCCCACGCGGGCCCGGGCCCCTGGCGGCTCGTTCATCTGTCCGTACACCAGCACCGCCTGGGATTTCTCCAGCTCCTCGAGGTTGATGACCCCGCCCTCGCGGAACTCCTTGTAGAGGTCGTTCCCCTCGCGGGTGCGCTCGCCCACTCCGGCGAAGACGCTGAACCCGCCCTTCTCGATCGCCGCGTTCCGGATGAGCTCGGTCAGGAGCACGGTCTTCCCCACGCCCGCGCCGCCGAAGAGGCCGGTCTTGCCACCGCGGGTGTAGGGGCAGAGCAGGTCGACGACCTTGATCCCGGTCTCGAAGATCTGCACCCGCACGTCCTGCTCGGTGAAGCTCGGCGCCGGGCGGTGGATGGGCCAGTACTCGGTGGCCTTCACCGGGCCTCGCTCGTCCACCGGCTCGCCGACCACGTTGAGGATCCGGCCGAGCGTGGCCTTGCCCACCGGCATCACGATGGGCGAGCCGGTGTTCTTCACCACCACGCCGCGGGCGAGGCCGTCGGTCGAGTCCATGGCGATGGTCCGGACGGTGTTCTCTCCCAGGTGCTGCGCCACCTCGAGGACGAGGTTCCCCTCCTCCTTCCCGAGCGAGGCGTTGGTCACCCGGAGGGCGGTGTAGATCTCGGGCAGGTCGCCCGGCGGGAACTCCACGTCCACCACCGGTCCGAGGACCTGGGTGACCTTGCCTTGGCTGTGTGCGGTCGCAGTCATGTTCGCGTTGCTCGTTCTTTTCTGATTCGAGAAGGGCGCTACTTCAGCGCCTCGGCGCCGGAGACGATCTCCATGAGCTCCTTGGTGATCGCTGCCTGGCGGGTGCGGTTGTAGGTCAGAGTCAGCCGGGAGATGGCGTCGGATGCGTTGCTGGTCGCGCTCTCCATGGCGCTCATGCGCGCCCCGTGCTCGGAGGCCACCGATTCGAGCAGCGCCCGGTAAACCCGGATGGCCACGGCCTGCGGGAGCAGGCGATCGAGGACCGCCTCCTTCGAGGGCTCGTACTCGAAGTCCACCATCGACCGGAGCGCGGTGGGCGACTCGCCCTCCACCCCCGCGGGCCGCTCGAACGGGAGCAGCGGGGTGAGCACGATGCGCTGGGTGATGGCCGAGACGAACTCGTTGTAGACGAGCAGGACCTGGTCCACCCGATCCTCGAGGAACTCGGTGGTCAGCTCCTCGGCCACGGTCCGCGCGGTGGCGTACGAGAGCCGGGTGTACAGCCCCGCGTAGTCCTTGCGGATGTCCAGGTTTCGCCGGCGGAATGCCTCGAGCCCCTTCCTGCCCACCGTGGTGAGCCGGAGGGTGGCGGAGCGGTCACGCTCGTACGCGTACCGCGCCACCCGGCGGATGACGTTGGCGTTGAAGCCCCCGGCGAGGCCACGGTCAGAGGTGAGGGCGAGGATTTCCACCCGGCGAACGGGACGGGAGGTCAGGAGCGGGTGCGACAGCCCCTCGCTCCGCGAGACGAGATCCGCGATCATCTGGTCCAGGGCGCGCGCGTAGGGCCTCGCGGCGACGATGGCGTCCTGGGCCCGGCGGAGCTTGGCCGCGGAGACCATCTTCATGGCCTTGGTGATCTGCTGGGTGCTCTTCACGGACCGGATGCGCTTCCTGATGTCTCGAAGGCTGGCCATGGGAGGTCGGGGGCGCCCCTTACTGCCCGTGGCTCCGGGAATCAACCACCGTGCGCCGCGGAGGCCCCTCTGCCTCGATTGAGCAGAGCAGCTTCGCTTGCGGCGGCCGTCCTGCTCGTCTGCGCGGTGGGGCCCACGCTCTACATCGAGCTGACGACGCGGGGGCAGATCGTCACCCCACAGGCGGCCCCCGTCGTCCCCTGGGGCATCGTCTTCGGCGCCGGGCTGGCCCCAGGGGGCGAGCCCTCACCCATCCTGGCGGAACGGCTGGAGACGGCGCTCGTCCTGTGGCGGAACGGTCGGGTGGAGCGGCTGCTTCTCACCGGCAACGCCCACCCGTACCACGACGAGATCCGCTCGATGCGTCGGTACCTCACCCGGGGTGGCGTCCCCGAGCGCGCCATCTCGGCCGACCTCGAGGGCGTGTCCACGTTCGACAGCTGCTGGCGGGCGCGCGGCGTGTTCGGTGTACAGCGGGCCATCCTGGTCACCCAGGCCTTCCACCTGCCGCGGGCCGTCTTCCTCGCGCGGGCGGCGGGCATCGACGCGGTGGGGGTCCGGGCCGGCGGTGGACGCTGGCGCGCGCTCTACGTCTGGCGCGAGCTGCTGGCGCGCCCGCTCGCTGTCGTGGACGCCTGGGTGCATTCCAGGCCGCCACTCCCGGCCGCCAGCCCTCTCGCGGGCTGACCTTGTCGCGCCGCAGGCCGCGGCACACCTTCCGCGGCACCATGCCCAGCTTCCAGGACGAGGAACTCGACAGCACGCCGTTCCAGGGCGACCGCCCCGGCGCTCACCCGGCGGACGTCCTCGGGGAGCTCCCGATCGACGGCGACCAGGCGCGCGACTCCCAGCTCATGACCGACGCGGAGCTCGATCCGGAGGAGGTGCAGGGCGACCGCTTCGACGTCGGCAACGACGACCTCGGGATGGCCCCCGACCTCGAGGACGATCCGGACGCGCCCGACCTCCACCCCGACGCCGTCGAGCGCTTCGCCGAGGCGGACGCGGACGGCGAGCCCGACCCGGACGACGTGGACGATCTGCTCACCGCGCGGCCGATGGACCGCATCCCGGAAGACGACCTGGTCGAGCCCGCCGAGCCGGGCGAGACGCCCTAGGGTCATCCCCACCCCGCAACGACGACGAGGCGAGCCACACGCAGAAACCCTGCGTGGAGCGCGCCCCATCGGTCCTGCGGTCCCTGGAGGAAACGGGGGAGGATTACTTCGCGCTGTCGCCCGCGGCCGGGGCCGGGGTGGCCTTGGTCGAAGTCGAGGACTTCTTCGCCTTCTTGCTGCTGCTCTTGGTCGGCTTCGGCGCGTCCGTCTTGGCAGCGTCGTCGGCGAAAGCGGCGAAGGAGGAGGCGAGAACCAGCGCGACAATGAGCTTCTTCATGGTGTTTGGTGCTCCTGGGCGACAGAGGCAGGACGACAGCGAGATGCTGCGTCACACCCAGGACACAGCACCGAACGTGCCAGCGGGGTGAGCCGGCTCGCGCCAACCCACCCCGCCGTGCAACAAGACTGCGAAAGGCTGCTTACTTCTTCTCGGGGGCCTTCTCGGTGGTCGCCGGCTTCGCCGCGGGCGCCGGGGTGGTGGTCTTGGTCTCGGTCTTCGTCTCCGACTTCTTCTCGGTCTTCGCCGGGGCAGGCGCCTTGGCAGCGTCGTCCGCGAGGGCGGCGAAGGAGGTCGCGAGGACGAGGGCGGCGATCAGGTTCTTCATGTGAGGTTGCTCCTTGAGGGTAGAGAACAGCGGTCGCGGCAGGAGCACTGCCCGTGCCACACTTGCAACCGCCGTGAACCTGCCACTGAGCGGAGGGATGTGGGGAGCGGCTCCTCAGTCCGGGAGCGCAGCCTGGGGACTTTTTCCCCACCGGCGCCGTTACAGTGGCCTTTCAATCGCGGCAGAACCTCTCCCGTGCCGTGACAGAATGCTGTGCCCCCGACCGTGAACGGACCGCTCTCCTTCCGCCGCTACCGAGCGGCCTTCTTCTCCGTGGTCGGACTGCTCGCCGCGGTGACCGCCTTCACCCTCTGGAACGAGCTGCGGACCAACACGCGCATCGACGAGCTGTTCGGAGCGGCGCTCGAGCGCGAAGCGTTGATCGGGCGCATCCGGGTGGACGCCGCGGTGCTGGAGAATCTGGTCGACGACCACATCCGCGCCACGACCGACGACGCCCGGCAGCTGGCCGACGCGCACATGGAGGAGACACTTGCCGACGCGAAGGACGCACGTCTGGCCTACACCCGGGACCTGCCCGCGGGCGAGAAGGAGCTCTGGCGGAAGTTCGACGACACCGCCCACGCGCTCGCCCAGTCCGCCCGGGTCGCCCTTCGCTTCAGCAACCGGCGTGAGGCGGAGCGGGCGCGCCAGCACCTCGAGGCCGAGCTGCGGCCCATCGCCGAGCAGCTGAACGCGCTCGCCGGCGAGCTGGCCCACAAGGACGCCGAGGTGACCCGGGCGCTCCTCCATGAACGCGAGAGCCTCCGCACCAAGACCACCTTCCTCGGCGCCCTGATGGCGCTGTCCGCCGTGGTGCTCGCGCTGGGCGTGGGCGCCTCGATGGCGCAGGTCCTCCGGCGCCAGGAGCACACCATCCAGCAGCAGATGGCCGAGCTGGACCGGCGCAACCACGAGCTGGACGCGTTCGCCAGCCGGGTGGCGCACGATCTCGTCTCGCCACTCAGCCCGCTGCGCGGCTACCTCACGCTCATCCGGCGCTCTGCATCGGTGACCGATCCAGACGTGCGAGAGATGCTCGCCGACGCCGAGTCCAGTGCCACCCGCATGGCGGATCTGGTCGAGGCGCTCCTGCGCTTCTGCCGGGCCGGGAAGCGGAACGAGGGGCCACCGTGCGAGCTGGACACCGCGGTGAGCGCGATCCTCCTCGAGCAGGAGCAGGTGGCGACCCTCAACGGCGTGGTCATCGAGCGCAAGCTGGCCCGTCACGTGGCGGTGGACGTGCCGGCGCAGCTGGTCCAGTCCATCGCCCAGAACCTCATCTCCAACGCGGTGAAGTACTCCGCCGGGCGGCCCTCGGCGCAGGTGGTGGTCTACACCGGGCGCGAGGGTGACGAGGCGGTGCTGGAGGTGACCGACAACGGGCCGGGCATGACCGAGGCGGTGCTGGGGCGGCTCTACCAGCCGTTCTTCCGCGCACCCGAGGCGCGGGGCCTGCCCGGGCAGGGCCTCGGCCTCGCCACCACCAAGCGTCTGGTGGACGCGCATGGCGGAACGCTGCGCATCCGGAGCGCGCCGGGGGTGGGAACCACGGCCACCGTGCGCTTCCGCTGCGTGGAGCTCCCCAGGACCGAGCCCGGAGCCAGCCCGGCCCGCGCCTCGACACAGTCCGGAGCGCTGGCCTCGGCCCGATGAGCGCTCCATCCATCCTGGTCGTCGACGACGACCCGCACGCCCGCGGCCTCCTTCGCCGGCTGCTCCGGACGCTCGGGCAGGTCGCCGAGGCCGACTCGGCGCCCGCTGCCGAGGCGCTGCTCGGCGCGGGCGCTCCTGCCTTCGACGTGGTGCTCACCGACATGGCCATGCCGGAGCCGGACGACGGGCTCCGCGTGCTCCGGGCCGCGATCACCCGGAACGCGGACACGCCGGTCATCGTCCTGACCGCCTTCGGGAACATCGAGGGGGCGCTGGACACCATCCAGAAGGGCGCCGTCGACTACCTGACCAAGCCCTTCGACGTGGATGCCATCGTCAGGGTGGTGCGCCGGGCGCTCGAGCAGCGACGGCTGGTGGAGGAGAACAAGAGCCTCCGCGCCCGGGTGAAGCAGCAGGAGCTCGTCGGCCGGAGCGCGGCGATCCTCGAGATCTACAAGCAGGTGGCCCGGGCGGCGGCGACCAGCGTCCCCGTGCTCATCACCGGCGAGACTGGCACCGGCAAGGAGCAGGTGGCGCGGAGTCTTCACCAGCGCTCGCAGCGCAGCGCCGGGCGCTTCGTGGCGGTCGACTGCGGGGCCATCGCCGAGTCGCTGATGGAGAGCGAGCTCTTCGGGCACGCCCGCGGCGCCTTCACCGGCGCCTCCGGAGCCCGGCGCGGCCTCTTCGAGGAGGCCACCGGCGGGACGATGTTCCTCGACGAGATCGGAGACATCGGGCCCAAGATCCAGAGCCAGCTCCTGCGCGCGCTCCAGGAGGGTGAGATCCGCCGGGTGGGCGAGAGCACGCCGATCAAGGTGGACGTCCGCGTCGTGGCCGCGACGAACAAGGATCTCAAGGTTCTGGTGGCGGAGGGCAAGTTCCGCGAGGACCTGCTCTACCGGCTGGACGTGGTTCACCTGCACCTGCCACCCCTGCGCGAGCGCCGCGAGGACATCCCCGCGCTGGTCGAGCACTTCGCGGCGATCCACGCACGTGGAGGGGCCCGGCCGGTGGTGACGGATGAGGCGATGCAGCGGCTCATTGCCTACGACTGGCCGGGGAACGTGCGCCAGCTGGAGAACGTGGTCGCGCGGGCGCTCGCGCTGAACGGCACCGGCGTCCTCGGGCCGTCGGACTTCAGCGCCCCCATCGGGGACGCGCCGAAGAAGCTGGCCGGGCTGGCAGCGGACATGCCCACGCTGTCCGAGCTGAACCGCCGCTACGCCCAGCACGTGCTCGCTATGGTGGGCGGGAACAAGTCCGAGGCGGCCCGGCTGCTCGAGGTGGACCGGAAGACCCTCTACAAGCTGCTGGAGACGCCACCCCCCGACGTCGAGGGCAGCGGGGCAGCAACACCGGTCGAGAGCGCTCCGCCGGTGCGCCCCGCCAGCTCGTGAGCGGGAGCGGTCTGCCGGGCCCGTCCCTGCACGCCCGGCGAGCGCTGGCCCATGCTCCCGTGCGGTCGGCCCCCGAGGCGGTAGACGAGCGCACCACCGGAGCATCCTCTGGCGAACGGTTCCGCAAGGCCGGCCCGGTGCGCACGTTCGGGCCTCACTTCACTCGGAGGAAACCCGACATGGCGAGTCCCAACGAAGAGGCAGTGGGCAAGCTGAATTCTTTCCTGCGCGGCGAGATCTCGGCCGTCGAGACTTACCGGCAGGCGCTCGACAAGGTCACGGACCCGAGCACCCGGTCGCAGCTCCAGGACTGCGAGCAGGACCACCAGCAGCGGATCGTTCTGCTACGCCAGCGAATCAGCTCGCTCGGCGGCACGCCGGAGCAGGGTTCGGGTGCCTGGGGCGTCTGGGCGAAGCTGGTGCAGGGCGGGGGCAATCTGCTGGGCGAGAAGACCGCCCTGCAGGCGCTCGAAGAGGGCGAGGACCACGGCTTGAAGGACTATCGCCGCGACCTCGACGCGCTGGACGGAGAGACCCGGAGCTGGGTGCAGAGCAACATCCTGCCCAAGGCCGAGCGCACCCACGGCACACTGAGCACGCTCAAGCGCACTGTGCACTGATGTCGTCCATCCGGCCCGGGGGCCCACCCCCCGCGCTGGATGTCTTGGAGGTGTTTGGCACCTCGGCGCGAGCACCTCGGCGTGCCGGCGCGTGAGATTCGCTAGGCCGCCGAGCTCGACGGGCCGTCCGGCCCCGTGGCCGGCTCGCCAGGAGAGGAAGGAGCAGACCGGCCCGCGGTCGCCTCGGCGACGAGCGTTCCGAGGCGGATGGTGACGTCGCTCATCTGCCCGCGATTCTTTGCCAGCGCGGCGGTGCGCCCGAGGTGAACCAGCGACCGGAGATCCTCCACCAGCTTCACGGTGGCGGCGCGCTCGGGCTCCTCGTCGCTGCGCCGCGCCCCGGCCTCGAGGGCCCGGCGGAGCGTGTCGCCCTGCTCCAGCAGAGACTCGAAGTCCGCCAGCTCCCGCGTCTCGGGGTCGGCCCGGTCCGCGTGGTACGCGGCCTGCTCTGCGCGGAGCGCCCTGACCTCATCCGCAGAGAGCTCCGTGCGCTGAGTGATGCGGAGCGCCTCGGAGAGACCACTCGTCAAATCCATGCACCGGACGCTCACCGTCCCCTCGCTGGACAGCTCGAACGTCACCTCGAGCGGAGTGTCAGCGCGGTGCTTCACCCGCAGGTCGCTGAGCAGCACCTCGCCGAGCCGCACGTTCTCGTCGGTGCTGTCGGACTCGCCCTGGTAGATGACGATGCGGGCCTTGTTCTGGCCGCCGGCCGAGGGCAGGAACACCTCGCGCGCCACCGCCGGAATCGAGGTGTTCTTCCGCACGACCTTCCGCACGCCGCCGCCGTACACGCCGACGCCCAGCGAATGGCTGGCCACGTCGATGAGCAGCGTCTCCCCGTCCTGCGCGACGATCTCCGAGGCGTGCACCGCCGCACCGAGCGCCACCACCTCGTCGGGGTTCACGCCCACGACCGGCGCCTTCCCGAACAGCTCGGCGACCCGCTTCCGGACGAGCGGCACGCGGGTCATCCCCCCGACCAGGAGGATGATCTGGATGTCCTTCGAGGTGGCCTTCGCCTCTTTCATCATCTGGCGGGTCACGTCCAGAGTGCGCGTCACCAGCGGCTCCACCAGGCGCTCGAACTCGGCGCGAGAGAGCCGCACGTCCAGGTCCACGAGGGTCCCACCCGGCCCGTGGTCCCCGAGGCCCGAGGCGGTGACCCGCGCCTGGTCCGCCTGTGACAGCTCGCGCTTGGCCTGCTCGGCGGCGATCTTCAATCGCTGCAGCGACAACGTGTCCCGGGCGGCTGTCTCTCGATGGGGCAGCGGGAGCTGGGCCACCAGCCACCGCACCACTGCCTGGTCGAAGTCCTCACCGCCCAGCACCGGATCCCCGCCCGTCGCCTGGACCTGGAAGACGCCGGACTCGACTTCGAGGATGGACACGTCGAAGGTGCCGCCGCCCAGATCGAACACCAGCGCCTTGCCCTCGAACTTCGAGGTCAACCCGTACGCCACCGCCGCTGCCGTGGGCTCGTTGACGATCCGAAGGACGTGGAGCCCGGCGATGTGCGCGGCCTGCTTCGTCGCCGCCCTCTGGTTGTCGTCGAAGTTGGCGGGCACGGTGATGACGCACTTGTGCACCGGGCGGCCGAAGTGGGCCTCTGCGTCGAGCTTCAGCTCGCCCAGCACCATGGCCGAGATCTGCGTGAGCGGAAGGACGCGCCCTGCGAGCCGCGCGCGCACCTCGCCGTTCGGACCCTCCACCAGCGGATACGGGACGAGCGTCCGGGCCTCGTGTACCAGCGTGGGGCTCCAGCGCCGCCCGATGAATCGCTTGGTGGCCGCCGCCACGTCCGAGGGCCGAGAGACCGCCAGCAGCCGGGCCTCCTCTCCCACCATCCGTACACCGTCCGGGGTGAACCCGACGAGCGACGGGGTGAGCGAGCGTCCACCCCGGTTCGGCAGCACGCGAGGCTTGCCGTTCTCCACCGTGGCCACGGCGCTGGTCGAGGTGCCGAGGTCGATTCCAACCACCGGTTCGCGCATGGGAGACGATAGAAGCGTCCCACGCGCTCGGTCGGTGGGAGCAAGGGCGCGCATGGACGTTGCGAGCGTCCGGGGCCGGGTGCTACACGCCCCGCCGTCATGGTGAACGTCTCCGTCGCCCGCCGATGGGCCCGCGCATTGCTCGAGGCGAGCGCGCCTGGCACCGAGGTCGGCATCGCCGCGCAGCTCGAGTCACTGGCCCGGCTGGTCGCGTCCAATCCCGAGCTGCGAGAGGTCATCCGCGATCCCGCCTACTCCCGCGCACAGCGGCACGCGGTGCTCGAGAGCCTGATCCAGATTCTCGAGCCGGAATCGCAGACCCTGCCCAACTTCCTCCGCCTGCTGGTCGACCGCCACCGGATGGCGATGCTCCCTGACCTGTCCCGGCTCTTCCGCGACATGGCGGACGAGAAGGCGGGCCGCGTGCGGGGAACCGTGGTCAGTGCCGTTCCGCTGGATCCGGAGTCCATCCGTCAGCTCGAGCAGACCCTGACCCGGGTGCTCCAGAAGCAGGTGGTGCTCGACACGCGCGTTGACCGCGACGTGCTCGGTGGGGTGAGCACGCAGGTCGGCTCGGTGGTGTTCGACGGGACGCTGCGTTCGCAGCTCGCCGAGCTGAAGCGCGTACTGCAGAGCTAGATCGGCGCGGATGTAGGCAGGAGGGATTCAGTCCGGCGGGTTGCGCCGCGCGCGCGATCTTGTGGTTTCATCGATCGCGCAGGTCCTCTCCTCGCTGGAGCCCGTGCGCATGCTCGAGGGCGATCCCCAAGGCCCCATTCCGTCCGTCGTTGGCGCTGCCGATCCGCTGATCGGCCGCATCCTCAACGACCGCTTCCGCATCCTCTCGCCGCTCGGCTCCGGAGGCATGGGCAAGGTCTACAAGGCGGTGCAGACGCCGCTGGACCGCGTGGTGGCGCTGAAGATCCTCAACCCCAATTTCCCGGCAGAGAAGGATCCGGCGTTCAAGCGCCGCTTCTTCCTCGAGGCGAGCCTCACCTCGAAGCTCCGGCATCCGAACACGGTCACCGTCATCGACTACGGCCAGACCGAGGACGGCATCTACTTCATCGCCATGGAGTACATGGAGGGGCAGACCCTGGCCGAGGTGCTGGCCCAGGAGAAGACCCTTCCCTGGCGCCGGGTGCTCGACATCGCCCAGCAGATCTGCCGGTCGCTGCGCGAGGCTCACAAGCTGGGCGTCATTCACCGGGATCTGAAGCCCGCGAACGTGATGCTGCTCAACGAGGCGGACCACGACATGGTCAAGGTCCTCGACTTCGGGCTGGTGAAGTCCTTCCTCGTCACCGAGGGCGGAGGCGGTGACCCCGAGGTGACCCAGAACGGCGTGTTCCTGGGCAGCCCGCAGTACATGGCCCCCGAGCAGGCGCGCAACGTGGCCGACCCGCGGAGCGACGTCTACTCGCTCGGCATCCTCGTCTACCAGATGCTCTCCGGCCGTCCGCCTTTCCAGGGCAAGGACTACCTCGAGGTCATCTTCCAGCACATGAAGGAAGCGCCGCGCTCGCTCCGGGAGACAAACCCGTCGGTCGACGTGCCGCCCGAGGTCGAGGCGGTCGTCGTCCGCTGCCTTCAGAAGGACCCGGTGGCCCGGTTCCAGTCCATGGACGAGGTGCTCGAGGCGCTGCGGGAGACCGCGCAGCTGACCGGCCTGAGCGGCATCTTCCCCGACCGTCGGACCACCACCGGCGGCTCGGGACCGATGTCGACCTCCGGCCTGCATCCGCGCCCGGGCTCGGGGCCGTTGTCCACCTCGGGTTTCCACGCGCGCAACATCTCCGGCCCGGTCACCGCTCCGCGAGAGCAGGTGGACCAGGACATCGAGATCGAGGACGCAGGCGAGGGGAAGAAGGGCGGCAGGCTCCTCCCTGCACTGCTCTTCGTCAGCGCGGTGCTGCTCGGGTTCGTGGTGGTGTGGCTGACCCTGCCCAAGGGAGACCAGGCGCAGGTCATCGCCCTTCCGCCCGCCCAGCCTGCACCCGCGCCGGCCCCGGTGGTGGTCGCGCCACTCAAGCCAGTGGAGCCGCCGCCTGCGCCGGAGAAGAAGGTCGTGCGGTTCCACGTCTCCACCGAGCCCGCGGGCGCCCACGTCTTCATCGGTCGTCACGACATGGGCTCCACCCCGACCGTGTTCGAGATGCCGCCCGGGGCCGATGGGATGGCCAGCGCGGAGATGGTGCTCGTGCTCGACGGATATCCGACCCAAGCCATCACCTCCGGCGGCTCCGGCGACGTGATGGTGAACGCCCGCCTCCAGAAGAAGGTGGTGACCCGTCTCGACAAGCCAGTGCCGCTCAGCAAGCGCGAGGAGGATCGAGAGCGCGCCGAGGGCAAGGCGCCGGTTCCTGTTCGCGCCGAGGCAGCACCTGCCGTCGCCAGCGGTAGCACTGCCCAGCCGCAGGCGCAGCTCGCCTCGCTCGGCCCGACCGCGCCCCGTCCGACCCCCGGCCCCGCCGCGGCGCCCGAGGCGCCGCGCGACGTGGTCCCGTTCGGCGAGGGCATGACCCGGCCGGTGCTGCTCCAGTCTGGCCGGCCCATCACCTACACCCGAGAGGCGATCGCCGCGCGCGTCGAGGGAGTGAGCATCGTCCGCTGCGTCATCACCGCCGAGGGTGTGGTGGAGCGATGCAAGGTTCTCAAGTCGCTCCCGTTCATGGACGAGCCGGTCCTGGAGCACCTCCAGTCACAGCAGTTCCAGCCCGTCAGCTACCAGGGCAAGCCGGTCTCGGTCGGCTACAACTTCTCGGTTCGCCTGACGCTGCCGAGGTAGGCGCGCCCGGTCGCGGCGCCAGTTCCGCACCGTCCAGCCGGGGGCGGCGCCGGATCGAAACGTCCGGCGTGTTCACCGCACGCCGAATTCGGTCGGCCGCCCGCCCGGCGAGTCGCGTCCGGAGCACGTGAAAGCGCTAGAGAATCAGTCCCTTGCACGGTTCCCGTGACGAAGCCCGCCGGCTGCTCCGGACCGAGGTGGCGCTTTCTCACCGCCGCTCAAGGCTCCGAGAACAGCGGCTTTCTGCCTCTCGCCGCGGTGGATCCGCGCACGGCCACAGTCGTTGCGAGCGATGCACGCCGATGGTAGACGCACCGCGCCTCCTCTGGTTCCACTGCCCGGGCGACGTTTCGCCGGGGGCGAAAGTCCGCAACCGGACCCCGCCCGCGTCGCCCCCGATACCGGCCCACATACGAGACCATGGACATCCGCGCCGACGAGATCAGCAGAATCCTTCGCGAGCAGATCCAGGACTACGGCAAGAAGGTCACCGTTGCAGAGACCGGAACCGTGCTCAGCCAGGGTGATGGCATCGCCCGCGTCTACGGCTTGGAGGGTGTGCTCTCCGGCGAGCTGGTGGAATTCAAGGACGGGGTGAAGGGCCTCGTCCTGAACCTCGAGGAAGACAACGTCGGCGTCGCGATCATGGGCGAGTTCAGCCATATCCGCGAGGGAGACACCGTCCGCCGCACCCAGCAGATCGCTTCGGTTCCGGTCGGCAAGGCGCTTCTCGGCCGGGTGGTGAACGCGCTTGGCGAGCCGATCGACGGCAAGGGCCCGATCAACGCCAGCGAGAGCCGCCGCCTGGAGATCAAGGCGCCCGGCATCGTGAAGCGGAAGAGCGTGCACGAGCCGATGGAGACCGGCATCAAGGCGCTCGACGCGCTGGTGCCGATCGGCCGCGGTCAGCGCGAGCTGATCATCGGCGACCGACAGACCGGCAAGACCGCGGTGGCGATCGACGCGATCCTCAACCAGAAGGGCAAGGACGTCTTCTGCATCTACGTGGCCATCGGGCAGAAGCAGTCCACCGTCGCCCAGGTGGTGGAGAAGCTCACCCGCTTCGGGGCGATGGAGTACACGACGGTCGTCGCAGCCAACGCCTCGGACTCGGCGCCGCTCCAGTTCTTCGCGCCATACACCGGCTGCACGATGGGGGAGTACTTCCGCGACAACAAGATGCACGCCCTCATCATCTACGACGACCTGTCCAAGCAGGCGGTCGCGTACCGGCAGCTCTCGCTCCTGCTCCGCCGTCCGCCCGGGCGCGAGGCGTACCCCGGCGACGTGTTCTACATCCACAGCCGGCTCCTCGAGCGCGCGGCGAAGCTGTCCGACTCCGAGGGTGCGGGCTCCCTGACCGCGCTGCCGATCATCGAGACCCAGGCCGGTGACGTGTCGGCGTACATCCCGACCAACGTCATCTCCATCACCGACGGGCAGATCTTCCTCGAGACCGACCTGTTCTACGCGGGCGTTCGACCGGCCATCAACGTGGGCCTCTCGGTGAGCCGGGTCGGATCGGCGGCGCAGATCAAGGCGATGAAGCAGGTGGCGGGCGGGATGAAGCTCGCGCTCGCGCAGTACCGGGAGCTCGCGGCGTTCGCCCAGTTCGGCTCCGACCTCGACAAGTCGACCCAGGAGACGCTGGCCAACGGCGAGCGGCTGACCGAGATCCTGAAGCAGGGCCAGTACGAGCCCATGCCCATCGAGCGGCAGGTCCTCCAGATCTACGCCGCCACGAACCGCGAGGACGAGAAGAAGCGCGGCTGGCTCCGCGACGTGCCGACCTCGGACATCGGCCGATGGTCGAAGGAGTTCCTGGACTTCGTGGACGCGAAGTACCCGAAGATCCCCCAGGAGATCCGGGAGAAGAAGGAGCTCTCCAGCGATCTCAAGGGCCAGATCAACCGCGCGCTGACCGAGTTCAACGGGCTGTTCCAGCCCAACGACCGGAAGGCGTAGGTCAGGCCGGGCGCAAGCGCCGCTCCCCGAAGGGCGAGCTGTCCAGACGGGCCAGGAGATCCAATGGCCCGTCGAACAGGACGCGGGCGCCGGCAGCCCGGAGGGCGGCATCGGGGAAGCCTCCGCAGCGGAACCCCACGGTGGGCACTCCCAGCCGTGTCGCGGCGAGCGCGTCCCACGGCGAGTCGCCGACCACCCACGCGCCCTCACGCTCCGGCGGGGGCACCCGGCCCAGCGCCGCGTCGAAGATGTCCGGGAAGGGTTTGCTTCGCGTCACGTCGTCCTTGGTCGTGGTCGCCTCGATGAGGTCTGCGACACCGAGGACGTGGACGTAGAAGTCGAGCTCGTCCTTCTTCGCCGAGGAGGCCAGGATCGGCGCCCAGCCGCGGGACCGCACCGCCTGGAAGAGCGGGCGGACACCCGGAAAGGGCCGAACCGCTGGCATGTACCGGAGCTTGTACCAGTCGCCCCGCCACCGCTCGAGCTCCTTGCCCCGCGCTGCGATCTCCGCCGGAGTGAGGAAGACCGGAAGCAGCTGGTCCCCTCCCTTTCCGATCTGCGCACGGATCTCGTCGAACGGGATGTCCCTGCCGAATGCGAGGAATGCTTCCCGCCAGGCGCGCGTGTGGAGGTCAACCGAGTCGAGCAGCGTGCCGTCGACGTCGAAGAGGAGGGCGGGCATGGCGGCGCCCGTCGCGCAGCAAGGGAGCTCCCCCCGCGCGGAGCCGGGGAGCCCGTGACAGCCAGGCACGTGGTGGAACTCGTTGGCGCAGGGCTCGGATGGCTCGGACAGGAGCCCGTCAGCGAGCTGGTCGGAGAGGCCAAGCCTGGGCCGAGGTCGTCGCCGACGCCGACGCGCGCTCGAGGCTGCCGGAGCGGGCCGACCCGGACCCTCACACGCTGAAGATGCGCCCCCTGCCTACGCCGCCTCGCGCGACCCCTGGGTGTCCGCGTCGCGCTGCTCGCGGCGGCGGAGCGTCCCCACCACCGCGTCGATCCACCGGTGGCTGATGCCGAAGTTCCTGGTGGGATCCGCGAAGTGATGCGCCATGTGGTGGCCGCGAATCGCCTTCCCCCAGGCGGTCTTGGGGGTCCGGGCGTGGGTCGACCAGTGGGTGAAGTCGTAGAACAGATATCCCGAGACGAAGCCGGCGTAGCCCGGAATGGTCAGCGCGGGCGCGCCGGCCAGGTACAGGCCGCCTGCGATGAGCAGCGCGAGGGGAATGCTCGCGCCGAGCGGCATCACCAGCCGGAGGGCATCATCCGGGTACTTGTGGTGGTAGCCGTGGATGATGTCGTGGAACTTCCGCGTGAAGGGGCCGTTGCCCTCCCAGTGGAACCACCACCGGTGGATGCCGTACTCCGCGAGATCCCAGGTCACCCAGCCGAGCGGAAAGCAGACCGCAACCGCACCCCACGTCGTGAGCCCGTTCATGAGCCCCCAGGCCAGAACACCCACGACGACCGGGATGTACACCACGAACGGCACCGCCGGATGGATGTTCGAGGCGAACTCGAGAAAGTCGTTCTCGAACATCCGGGCGCGAGCATGGCGGTTGTAGTCGAGCTTCATAGGAATTCCCCTGACGTCAGCAGCTGCTTTTGCTGCCCACGGCGCCTCAAGTCAACAGCAAGCGCGCACTGCGTCACCACTGTAGTCCAGCCGCGTCTGACGCTCCTCCGGCTGGTCACCTGGACAGTAGTGTCGCTGTCAGGACTCCGAAGGTCAGGGCCAGTCCCCGGAGCCCCGTCCCCCAGGCTCGCGTTCCCCTGGAGACCTCGTCGGAGAGGAGGATGGCCCGCACCGCGTACACGCCGCGGCGTGGGCCGCTCTTCAGCGCACCACCCATCCTGCCCCGCTCTGCGGCCGCCGGCGCGAGAGGCGGCGCGGCCCACGGCGGCGATCTTGCGGAGACACCGCGGGGCCATCGGATGAACTCCTCCCCGGCGCGCGTTAGCACCCACGCCACTCTCGAACATGGACGCACGCTCCGCTCCCCCTCGCATTGCTCGTCCCAGCCTCCAGCCGTGGCTCTGGACAGGGTTCCTCGCCCTCGTCATGGCCGTGCCCATGGTCCGCGCTGTGCTGCCCGTCCCGCTCCCCCTCCCCCCCGTGCTCGGAACGGTGCCGGATTTCCGGCTGATCGACCAGACGGGGGCACCGTTCGGACCCGAACGGCTCGAAGGGCGGGTCTGGGTCGCAGATTTCGTTTTCACCCGATGCCCAGACGTGTGTCCGCGGATGACCGAGCGCCTGGCCGGCGTGCAGCGGGCGCTCGGCGAGCGGGCGGACCTGGTGTCGGTGAGCGTGGATCCGGCGTACGACACACCCGAGCGGCTGGCCGCGTTCGCGCGGGCCCATGGCGCCGAGTCTCCGCGCTGGCACTTCCTCACCGGCGAAAGCACGCACGTCCAGGACGCCGTGCTCCGCGGGTTCAAGATCGCCTTCGCTCGGGACTCGGCGGACATCGCCAGCATCACCCATGGGGTGCACGTGGTGCTCGTCGACGGGCGTGGCCGGATCCGCGGGTACTACGACTCGAATGACGCGGACGCGCTCGAGCGTCTGGTGAGCGACGCCCGGCGGCTGGCGGCGCGGCCCGGGGCCTGACCTCGCCTCACCGCCGCTTCGAGCCCTTCTTCGCGGGACGGGACTTCGTCGACTTGGACGTCCGAGCGGACTTCACCCTGGGCGCCGCACGGCTGCGCTCTGCCGACCGGGCCTTGACGGACGCTCGGAGCTTGGGCGCGGGGCGAGCGGTCAGGCTGGACACCCCCGCGCTCCTTGGCGGTGTCGCGGCGCGAGGTGGTGGGGCCGCGGCGCGCCGGGCCGCCTGCGCGCGGCGGGCGGCGATGGCCTCCCGGACTCCCGGAGCATCGAGGTTCAGCAGTCCCCTCCGGACGCGGTAGTGCAGGTCCTCGCGGAGCAGGCCCGCCTGGCGGGCGCTGGTGTCGGACCGACCGAGTCCGAGCACCAGCTTGGGGCGCTCGTCCAGCGAGGTGAGCGTCCGCACCAGAAGCTGCTGCCCGGCATCTCCGAGGACGAGCAAGTCGGCGACGAAGAGCACCGCCGCGTGAACCGCCAGCGCGGGTCCGAGCTGCTCTGCGCGCGTCACGGTGAGCAGCGGACGTCCCGCGCTCTCCGCTGCCTCCTGCGCCCAAGCAGACCGATCCGGCGCCGCCCCGCCCCAGACCAGCACCGGGGCGCGGTTCATCACCAGCTCCGACTCCGCATACGTCGGTGCGTCCAAGGCGGGCACCTCCAGGGAGCACGGGCTCGCTCTGGGGTGCAGTGTATGCGCAACGGCGGACGTCCAGGGGGTCAACGGGGCGGCTGGAGCTCCGTTCGCACGTCCCACAGCTCAGGAAAGAAGCGCACGTCCAGCGCCCGGCGCAGAAAAGGCACACCCGAGCTGCCCCCCGTGCCCGTCTTGAACCCGATGATGCGGTGCACCGTCATCATGTGGCGAAAGCGCCACAGCTGGAAGCGTTCCTCGACGTCCACCAGCTTCTCGGCCATCTCGTAGCCATCCCACCAGCGCTCTGGGTCTGCGTACACG
>Ga0208851_1000117_pt1 | contig 33941 bp, 33 predicted proteins | sample NGESurshal092012_FD_184481 | JGI IMG/M metagenome (GOLD analysis project Ga0208851, IMG submission 184481) | Arctic peat soil microbial communities from Barrow, Alaska - NGEE Surface sample 415-2 shallow-092012 (SPAdes) | ecosystem: Environmental > Terrestrial > Soil > Wetlands > Peat ... | reverse complement strand
GTGCCCAGGCGCTCCTGCGCGTGGAAGACCTCGAACAGGTTGAACTCGATGTCGCGCAGGTTGGACTTGTAGTGGCTCATCGCCCGGTCTCCCGTGATCGGCCAGCATCCAGCGCTGGCGGTTACCCGTCGGTAACTCATGATGCTACCCGTCGGTAACCAACGCAAGAGGGCACTCCGGTCCTCCGGCGTCTCTCCGCGTCCTTGCAGGTCAGCGGCCTGGGCGCGGTCCCCGGATCACGGCGCGAGGTCGCGACGACGCCAGCCGGCGAGGCCGGCCGCGCTCAGCGCCACCGCCGCGAGGGTGAGCACCGCGACGGGGAGCAGCCCTTCCGTGCCCACCGGCAGGGTCGGGGCGTGGCGCAGCGGCGAGAGGTCCATGACCCAGGTCGGCAGGTTCCACAGCGCCCCGAACTCGCCGATCACGACGAACGCCACCAGCAGCCCCCACGCGGCGACCGTGAGCCGTGGCGCCCAGCCGAAGGCGAGCATCACCAGGCTCGTGACGACCCAGACGGCGGGGACCTGCGCGAGCGAGGCCACGAGCACCCGGCCGAGCTGCGACCAGTCGCCGAGGGACGCCGACGCCGAGGCGCCGATCGACAGGCCCGCGAGCACCATGAGCGCGGCCGACCCCGCCAGCGCGATGACGTCGTGGCTCAGCGCCCACCGCAGGCGCGTCGTGCGCGTCGCGAGGACCGGCTCGGCGTGGCCCTCGACCTCCTCGGACCGCAGCCGGTCCGCGGCACTGATGCCGTACGCCGCAGCGATCGCCGCGATGATCGCCACCTCGGCTCCGAGGAACACGTCGACGAGCCCGGAGGTTCCGCCGATCTTCTCGAAGAACTCCTTCATCGCCTCCGACGTCAGGAGCCGGTCCACGCTGCTCGCGAGCGAACCGAGGATGAGGCCGAACACCACGAACGCGACGGCCCAGGCGAGCAGCACCCGGCTCTGCAGCCGCCAGGCGAGGCCCGCGACGCTCGACATCGTGCCGACCGCCGGACCCGACCGCTCGGTGCGCAGTGCGGCCCCGAGGTCGCGGCGTGACCGCAGCGCGTAGGCGGCAGCGACCAGGACGACGGTCGCGGCGACGGGCAGCGCCAGCACCCACCACCGGTCGCCGGCGTAGGCGCGCAGCTGCTGGTTCCACCCGATCGGCGAGAGCCACGACAGGAAGGACGGGCCGGGCTCGGCGAGGTCGCCGATGGCGCGCAGCGCGTAGGTGATGGCGAGCACGACGAGTCCGATGCCGCGTGCGGTGCGGGCGCTGGTGGACAGCTGCGCGGTGACGGCACCGACCGCGCCGTAGACCAGCCCGGTGGCGCCCCAGCCGAGGCCGAAGGCCAGCGACCCGGCGAACGGCAGACCGGCGGCGGTGTTGGCCAGAGCGGTGAGCAGGCCGAGCAGGAGGCTGGCCCCGGTCACGAGGGCGATGGTCGAGGTGAGGGGGGCGAGGCGTCCGAGCCGTCCGCCGCTCAGCAGCTCGAGGCGACCCGGCTCCTCCTCACCGCGGGTGTGCCGGATGGCGACGAACAGCATCACGATCCCGACGATCGCCGCGCCGAACGCCGTGAGCTTGATCATCGACACCGCGCCGAGGGACGTCGGGTCGAACACGCGGCCGTAGAGGGCGACGACCGCGGCCGACGCGTTGATCGTCTCGGCTGCCGCGACCCGCGACGCCTCGGTGGGGTAGAGCTCGACCGTGGCCGACGCGGAGAAGCCTGCCGTCGCCGCGAGTCCGACGATCCAGGCGGGCAGCAGTATCCGGTCGCGCCGCAGCGCGAGGCGCAGGGTCGTGCCGAACCCGGCGTTCGCCTCACGCATCGCCGGTCGCCCCGTCGGGGTCGACGCCGTAGTGCGAGAGGAACAGCTGCTCGAGCGACGGCGGGTGGCTCTCCAGGGTCTTGATGCCCGCGGCCGACAGGTGCGAGAGGAGCTCCGCGAGGTGGCCCGGCTCGACCGTGCAGCGCAGGTGGTTCGCGTCGATGACGACGTCGGAGAGGCCGGGGATGTCGGTGATGCCGTGCAGCTCGTGCTCGGTCTCGGCGGCGATCGACAGCCGCTGCAGGTGCCGCATCTCCGACAGCCGCCCGGACTCCACCACGGCGCCGGCCCGGATGATGGTGACCCGGTCCGAGAGCGCCTCGGCCTCGCTGAGGATGTGGCTCGAGAGCAGGATCGTGCGGCCCTCGTCGCGGAGGTCGCGGACGCAGCCGCGGAAGCGCTCCTCCATCAGCGGGTCGAGACCGCTGGTGGGCTCGTCGAGCAGGAACAGCTCCGCGCGCGAGGCGAGCGCGGCGACCAGCGCGACCTTCTGCCGGTTGCCCTTGGAGTACGAGCGCGACTTCTTCGTGGGGTCGAGGTCGAACATCTCGAGCAGCTCGGCACGACGGGCCGGGTCGTGCCCGCCCTGGAGGCGGCCGAGCAGGTCGATGACCTCGCCGCCGGTGAGGTTCGGCCACAGGGCGACGTCGCCGGGCACGTAGGCGAGGCGCGCGTGCAGCGCGGGGATGTCGCGCCACGGGTCGAGGCCGAGCACGGTCACCGTGCCGGCGTCGGCGCGCACGCTGCCGAGCAGGACGCGCAGCGTCGTCGTCTTCCCCGCGCCGTTCGGACCCAGGAAGCCGTGCACCTCTCCGGGCTCGACGACGAGGTCCAGGCCGTCCAGCGCTCGGGTCGAGCCGAAGGACTTCACCAGTCCACGGATGTCGATGACGGGTCCGGAGTCGCTCACCTCTCCGTTCTACACCTGTGGGTATCGTGACGGTCCGTCTCGGTCGTCGCAGGAGCGATCGTCGGCTGGGGGTCGAGCCGGGCACGGATGCTCGGCCGTCGCGCGGAAACCCGCACGACAGCGGGGTCGCGCCGGTCCTAGGGTCGGAGCATCGCCGGGCGACGGACCCGGTACGCGACCGCAGGAGGACCCGATGGCTGACAGTTCACGCGCCGGCGTCCCTGCGCACGTCCTCGGCTGAGCCACCGCTCCCGAGCACGGCACCACGCCCGACCCCGGCGGCCCACCGCCCACCGCGTCGTACGACGACGCCCGCACCGTGCTGGAGTCATGGTGTCCGCTGCTCCGCCCCTGGCCGACCTCGGCTGGGACCAGTCCTGGAACGACCTCCACCTCGAGTCCGACCCCGCACGCTCCTGGCGCCCGGCCCGGGTGACGCTGCAGGGACGCGACGTCTGGCGCGTGCACGACGGCGTCGACGAGATCACCGTGGGCGTGCGCGGCCGGCTGCGCTCGGGGAAACGCGCCCTGCCCGTCGCGGGCGACTGGGTGCTGCTGGGAGGGACGTCGCTCGTGGACGCGATCGTCGAGGACGTTCTCCCACGCCGGACGTCGCTCACCCGCAAGGTTGCCGGCGCGCGCACCGAGGAGCAGGTGGTGGCCGCGAACGTCGACGTCGTCGTGGTCTGCACGCCGCTGCACTCGCTGAACCTGCGCCGGCTCGAGCGCGAGCTCACGATCGTCTGGGAGTCCGGCGCCGTGCCCGTCGTGGCGATCACGAAGGCCGACCTCGTCGACGACCTCGGCACCGACCTCGACGGCGCACTGATCGAGGTGCGCGCGGTCGCCCTCGGTGTCGAGGTGCTCGCGGTCTCGTCCTACGACGGCGCCGGCGTCGACGGCGTGCGGTCGCTGGTACCCCCCGGCGTGACCGCGGCGGTCATCGGGCCGTCGGGCGCGGGGAAGTCCACCCTCGTCAACGCGCTCGTCGGGCACGAGGTGCTCGCGACGACGGCCGTGCGCGCCGACCTGCGCGGTGTGCACACGACGAGCGCCCGCCACCTCGTCCCTGTGCCCGGGGCGGGCCTCGTCCTCGACACCCCGGGCATGCGCGAGCTGGCGCTGTGGGCCGACGACGACGCGCTGGACGCCACCTTCGCCGACATCGACGACCTCGCCCGGCAGTGCCGCTTCGCCGACTGCCGGCACTGGGGCGAGCCGGGCTGTGCCATCGCCGCCGCGATCGAGGACGGACGGCTCGACGAGTCGCGCGTCGCGAGCTGGCGCAGGCTGCAGCGCGAGCTGGCGTGGCTCGCCCGCAAGCAGGACACCCGCGCCCAGCACGAGGAACGCCGCCGCTGGGCCAGGCTCGCCAGGGAGTCCCGCTCCCGAACCCGCCCCTGACCCCCGTTCTCCTGCGCTGACGGTGCCCCGACGCGCGAGAGAGGCACGCCGGGCGCCCCGACCAACCGGAAACCCTGTGGACGCACGACGGCACGTGCGACGGTGCGGGCATGACCCGCGCCCCGGACCCGACCGATGCACCCGACCAGGCGGCGCGCGTGGCCGGGCTGTTCGACGCACTCTCGTCGACCTACGACTCGGTGGGAGTCGACTTCTTCGGGCCGATCGCCGAGGGCCTCCTCGCCGCCATGCCGCCGAGGGCCGGAGAGCGATGGCTCGACGTCGGCTGCGGGCGCGGAGCGGTGCTCCTGCCGGCGGCGCGGGCCGTGGGGCCCGAGGGCCGTGCGGTGGGCGTCGACATCGCACCGGGCATGGTGGAGCAGGCACGACGCCTCGCCGCCGAGCGGGGCCTCGATCACGTCGAGCTCGTCGTCGGCGACGCGACGGCGCCCGCGGTCACGGGGCCGTTCGACGCCGTCACGTCCTCGCTCGTGCTGTTCTTCCTCCCCGACCCGGGCGCTGCGCTCCGCTCGTGGGTGCCGCTCATGGCCGCCGGTGCACGTCTCGGCGTCGTCACGTTCGGGCCGGTCGATCCGCGGTGGGCCTTCGTCGACGACGTGTTCGCGCCCTACCTGCCCCCGGCGCTGCCGGACGCCCGCACCAGTGGTGCGACGGGCCCCTTCGGCTCGGACGAGGCGATGGAGCAGCTCGTCACCGACTCCGGCTACGTCGACGTCCGGACCGTCACACGCGACCTGCCGGTCCGGTTCGCCGACGCGGAGCAGTGGCATGCGTGGACGTGGTCGATCGGGCAGCGCGCGATGTGGCTCGCTGTCCCGCCCGAGCAGCGACCCGACGTGCTCGGTGCGGCGCAGCGGCGCCTCGCGTCGTACGCCGAGCCCGACGGCTCCATCACCTTCGTGCAGAGCGTCCGGTACACCCTGGCCTCGGCGGGCTAGGTGGTGCGGTCGGGGAGGGGCTGGTCGGGGTTGGGGGTGGTGATCCAGAAGCTCGCGCCGAAGGGGTCGGTCACGGCGGCCATCCGGCCGAACGGGGTGTCGAAGCCGGGGCTCAGGACGAAGCCGGCGTTGGCCTCGACGTAGGACACCGCGGCGTCGACGTCGGCGACGCCGAAGTAGACGATCCAGTGCGAGGGCAGGGAGTCCATCCCCATCATGCCGCCGAGGCCACCGAGCGGCGCCTCGTCGTCTGGGTGGTGGAACGTCGCGTAGTCCGGACCCGCCATCTCCAGCGGCTGGTAGTGCCAGCCCAGGACCTCGGCGTAGAACGCCTTCGACGCGTCGGGGTCCGTCGAGCGCAGGTCCTCCCACGACAGCCCGCCGGGCTCGTTGTAGACACCCGCACCGGCCATGTCCTCGGCCTGCCAGATGCCGAACGCCGCGCCCGCCGGGTCGGCGCCCACGAACATCGTCCCCGAGCCGCCGATGTCCATGACGTCGGAGAGCAGCGCGCCGCCGGCAGCGGTGACGGCGGCGGCCGTGGCCCGGGCGTCGTCGGCCGCGAAGTACAGCGTCCACGCGGGCGCCATCCCCTCCATCGCGGGCGCCATCCCCGCAGCGGCCACGCCGTCGACCTCGGCGAGGCAGTAGCCGCCGAACTCCTCGTAGCCCTCGGTGAACGTCCAGCCGAGCAGTCCCGCGTAGAACCGCTGGGCGGCGGGGATGTCGGGTGTCGTCACGTCGAGCCAGGCCGGTGCGCCGGCGGGCCAGGGGGTGCTGCGTCGTGGGCTCATCCGCCAATGAGACCGCGGCGCACGGTCGGGTGTACGCCGATTGGCCGAAGAGCGGGCGGTCTCGGCCGCGCGATCGCGCGGCGATCGGACCCGCCCGGCTCTGGACCGCGCGGCCCCCGGTCCCTACGATTCGTACGGACACAAACGATTGGAGTCGGCCGTGCCGGAGCTGCAGGGGTTCGCCCCGCCGTACACCGTGAGCGGGCGCAGCGCGCTCATCCCGGACCCGCCGTGGTTCTACAGCGGTGACCTGCTCACGGTCGAGTACCGCACCGACCCCGCGAACGTCCGCGCGATCCTGCCGGCCGACGTCGAGCTCGCCGAGGACGACCCGGGTGCGGTCGCGATGATCTGGGCGGACTGGCAGTCGTGCAGCGGCTCGTTCGAGGAGCTGCTCGATCCTGCGCGCAGCCAGTACAAGGAGGCCTTCGCCGTCGTCCGCTGCCGCTACGAGGGCGTCACCTACTCGCGCTGCGTGCTCATCTGGGTGACGAGCGACTTCGCCATCGCGCGCGGCATCCACCAGGGCTACCCGAAGAAGCTCGGCTCCATCCACCAGACCCGGCCGATGCCCTACGGCAAGGGCGCCCCGCGCGTCGACGTCGGCGGCCGCTTCGGCGCCAGCCTCGCGGCGTACGACCACCGGCTCGCGCAGGCCGTCGTCACCCTCACGGGACCGAGCGAGACCAACGGCTTCGTCAACGCGCTGCCGATGCTGCACCACCGCCAGGTGCGCCCGGTCGAGCGCGGCGCGGAGGGCTGGGCGCTCGACGAGGTGCTCACGATGAGCGGCGTCGACTTCGAGGGCGGGCCGTGCTGGGCGGCCTCCGTCGACGACTTTCGGCTCTGGGACTCCCCGTGGGACGAGCTCGCCTCGACGCTGCCCGTCGCCGAGATCATCGGCGGTTACTACCGCCAGGTCGGAACGTCCTGGAACGGCGGCACGACGCTGGCTCACCGCTGAGGCGACGGCCCCGTTCCGCAGCGAGCCCCCGGTTCAGGAGCTGGACGACGTCACCTTGACGCACTGCGGGGGGATCGGCGTCCCGATGCCGTTGATCGCCTTGGCCAGCACGAGGGTCGCGAGCACGAGCGACGCCACTGCCTGAAGGATCATGAGCATCTTCGCCCAGCGCTTGATCGCGGCGACATCCGTCGGGCTGAACGCGGTCGCTGTGGCGAAGGCGAACGCCAGGTAGTCGGCGAAGTGCGGGTACCAGTCCTTCGCGACACGTTCGGGCATCGTCATCTCGGGGAACACGAACGCAGGGTCGTGCCAGGCGCCGTGCACCGCGCGCTTCACCGAGCCGCCGCCGTCGACGTCCCAGTACCAGAGCGCGAACGCGATCACGTTCGTGGCCCAGACGATGCCGCCGATCTGGAGCAGCTGGAAGGAATCCTGGGCGACGCAGTCGTTGCTCACGATGGCGTCGACGAGCCGGACCGCCGAGAACAGGTTCGCCACGGCGATGAGCGCGATCATCAGGCCGGTCGTCACCCGCAGCCAGTGCCGCTCGCGGTCGATCAGTCCGGGATCACCCGCGATGAGCAGGATGAGGAACGCGCCCATGAGGATCGGGTAGACCCACAGGTTGCCGATCTGGAAGTCCTTCGGCAGCAGCTCGTGCAGGACCCCCGCGGTGAGCGCGGCCAGCGCCATCGGCCAGCGGTGCTCGCCGCGGCCCGGAGGCGCGTCCTCCTCGACCAGCTCGGTTTCGCTCATAACGGCATCCTTGCGCCTCACGGCGCCGGAGCGTGGGACCGGAACGTGGCGGACGTGCTGCGGTGTCGCGGCGCGTCAGCGTTGTGTCACGGTGCCGCGACCGGGATGACAACCTCGTTGCGCCGCCGGAACCACGGCGTCCACGGCGGGTCGAACCGCGCGAACCGTGCGGGACCGGTGGTGACAAGCCCGGCGTCGGCCACCGCGAGCAGGAGCGCGTCGACACGGGTGCGGTAGGACGACGACGTCCAGCGACCGGAGAACCGGGCCACCGCGGCGTACTCCTCGGGGACGGCGCGCACGTGGACTGCGGGATCGTCCGGCGTCGGCACGGTCTGGGCCGTGACGTCGTCGGGGAGGACGAAGGAGACGACGTAGCGACCGTGGCCCACGTCGGCCGTCGTGGTCTCGACGTCGTGCGGTGCCGGGTCGTCGCGCCGCTGGATCACCGGGGCGGTCATCGCGAGGCCCGTGCTGCTCTCGTTGCGTCCGCCGATGTAGCCCACCAGCGGTCGGAAGGCCGTGTTGCCGGCGGACTCGAACGTGCCGTCGACCTCGATCTCGGCGACGACGTGAGCGGGGTAGTGCCGCAACTCGAAGGCCGGTTCAGTGCGGACGACGTCGTAGCGCTGCTGCTCGGTCACCCCTCGACCGTACGCCGGTCGGCGACCGGCTGCCTCCGGACGGCTGCGCACCCTCAGCGGTCGCGCAGGCCGACGTGCGAGGCGAGACTCCGCCCGCCGAGCGACGTACCGTCGATGGGGTGTCGAGGAGAACCCTGAGCCCTGTTCGGTCCCTCGTCCTGATCGCGACTGGTTCGGCGCTGGCCGCGTGCGCTGTCTCGACCTCGGGTGGCAGCTCCGGGACAGGTGCCTCGGGCGGCGCGCCGATGGGCGGCGGGAGGATGGGGTCCTCCGCCACCCGCACGAGCACGCCGACAACGACCTGCTCGATCCCCTCCACGCTGCCGGGGTCGCTCGTCACGGTCACCGCCTCGGACATGGGGATGATGGCGCCCGCCGCCGGCACCGCGCCGCTGGGCGCGCGCATGACCCTCACGGCCACCTCGACTTCCGCGGCCGCCGGGCAGGTGACGCTCCTGCTGCGCAACCAGGGCTGGCGCGGTCACGAGCTCGTCGTGCTCCCCCTCGCGGACGGCCAGCAGGTCGGCTCGCGCTCACCCGGTTCGGACGGCAAGGTCGACGAGGCCGACAGCCTGGGCGAGGCGTCGAACGACTGCGCCGCGCGCACGGGCGAGGGCATCGTGTCCGGGTCGGCCGGTTGGGTCACGCTGACTCTCGCACCGGGTCGCTACGAGCTGGTCTGCAACCTCGAGAACCACTACGCCGACGGCATGCACGTCGAGCTCGACGTCACTGCCTGACTACTGTCACGCGTGCACGCCCCACGCGCCGCGGTGCACCACGTCGTGCGTGCCCTTGCGCCGCTCGTCGACTGCCACCGGCTGCGCAGGGGCGTCGGGCGCGCGGTGCCCCACGGTGATCGCGCCGATGGGGGCGTAGTCGTCCGGGATCTCGAACTCGGCGCGCAACGGCGCGATGTTCTCGGGCTGGATCCCGAAGAAGCAGGCGCCGAGCCCCTCATCCACGGCAGTGAGCAGCATCATGAGCGACGCCATGCCGGTGTCGATGAACCAGTACGGCGCCGGCCAGTGCGACTCGGCGCGGTCCTCCCACCCCTTGTCGGGCTCGGCGTAGCGCTCCAGGTAGGTCATCTTGTGCGCGAGCGGGACGACGACGAGCGGCGCGTCCTGCATGGTCGGCGCCTGCTCCACGCGGGTGGGGACGAAGGGCCAGAAGCGGGCCCGGTCCGCGGCGTCGGTCAGCGCGAGGAACGCCCAGCCCTGGGAGAAGCCGGCGGACGGCGCACGCAGCGCGTTGGCGAGCACGCGCTCGACGACCTCCGGCGCGATCGGCTCGTCGGTGTAGTGGCGGATCATGCGGCGCCGGCGGACGACCTCGGAGAACTCCATGCCGGGCAGGATGCCACCGACCGCCCATCGGACACCTCGCGCACGGCCGTGCAACCCCGCCGACGCCGCGAGTACCGTCGACCGGGGGGATCTCACGAGGGGGCGGATCATGCCGCAGATGAAGATCCAGCACGTGGCGCTCAGCGTCACCGACATCACCAAGAGCGGCCCCTGGTACCAGGAGCTGTTCGGCTTCCAGAAGGTCGCCGAGTTCGCGCAGCCGGCACCGATGGAGGTCTACATGACTCCGGACGGCCAGGCCCTCGACCTGCGCCAGGACCCCGACGTCGTGGCGGAGCGGTTCACCGAGAAGCGACCCGGCCTCGACCACCTCGCGTTCGTCTGTGCCGACCGCGCCGAGTTCGACGTATGGATGACGAAGCTCGCCGACCTCGGCGTCGAGAACTCCGGTCCTGAGACCTCGCCGTTCGGCACGCACCTGAACTTCCGCGACCCGGACGGCATCCCGATGGAGTTCTTCCTGCCGGCGGCGCAGGCCTGACCATCGTCCGGGCAGGTCCGCCCGGGGTCGGGGTGGACCTGCTCGGCAGCCGACGGAACGCGGACGGCCCGTCGTTCGTCGGTCGGGGTGCACCCCGACGAGCGGGCTGCGAGCGAGGAGCGGGGGACGTCGGTGCGCACGCGGGTCGTCGTCGTGCTCGCCCTGCTCGCCGTCGCGGGGCTCGTGCTGGGGCTGTCCCGTCCGTGGAGCTCGCGACCTGCGGGCGTCGTCACCACGCCGAGCGCGACGCCGTCCGCGTCGTCGACCCCGTCGGTCTCGAGCCCGTCCGCCGAGCCGACCCCGTCCGCGGTCGCCGCATGGGCCGCCGCGGTGCGCGACGAGAACACCCGCCCCGGCACCGCTGACGCGTTGATCCCGCCCGCCCGGGGCCGGGCGCCCGGGCTCGAGGCGTACGCCGACCGCGTCTCGGTGCTGCCGGGCGAGTCCGTGGGCCTCTACGTCTCGACAGACACCTCGGAGCCGGTCACCGCCCGCGCGCTGCGCATCGGCTACTACGGCGGCGTCGGGCAGCGTCAGGTCTGGACCGGCTCGTTCACCGCCCGGCCGCAGCCTGCGGCGCGCGAGCTCACGGCGGCGATCCCCGACGCCGGCGGGCTCGTCGACTCCCGTGCGGCGTACGCCCCGTGGACGCTGTCCACGACGGTGTCGACCCGCGGGTGGCCGGAGGGCGCCTACGTGATCCGGCTCGACGCGGGTGCGGCGTCGCGCTACGTGCTGCTCACCGTGCGCTCCGCCGACGCCGCGGGCCGCGTGCTGCTGGTGAACGCGCCGATGACCTGGCAGGCCTACAACACCTGGGGCGGTCGCGGCCTCTACGGCGACGAGGCCAACGCGTTCGCCAAGCGCTCGCTGGCGGTGTCGTTCGACCGGCCCTACAGCGACGGCTACGGCGCGGGCCGCTTCTTCGAGTACGACACCACGGTCATCCGCGAGGGCGAGAAGCTCGGCCTCCCGCTCGCGTGGGCGACCGACTACGACGTCGCCACGGATCCCGCGATCCTGCGCGGAGCCACCGCGATCGTGTTCGGCGGCCACGCGGAGTACTGGACCGGTCCGATGCACGACGCCGTGGTGCAGCAGGTCTCCGGCGGCACCAACCTCGCCGTCTTCGGAGCGAACACGTCCTACTGGCGCGTGCGGCTCGCCGGTGCCGACACCGGGCTCGACGCGCAGCCGACTCGACGCGACGGACGGCCGCGGCTCGTCGTCGGCCCGAAGTCGCCGAGTCTCGACCCCCTCGCGGCGTCCGACCCGGCGGGAGCGACGTCGCGCTTCCGCGACAACCCGCACCCGCGTCCGGAGGAGGCGCTCACCGGCATGCGCTACGACTGCTACCCGGCGAAGGCCGACTGGGTCGTCAGCGACGCGACCTGGTGGGGCTACGCCGGAACAGGGCTGCGCGACGGCGACCGGCTGCCCGACCTCGTCGGTCCCGAGTCCGACCGGGTGTACCCGTCGGCCGACCGTCCCTCACCGATGGACGTCGTCGCCTACACGCGGCTGTCGTGCGGCGGGCACGAGACTGCCCAGACCGGCGTCTACTGGTCGAACCCCGCAGGTGCGGGGGTCTTCGCCGCGGGCACGATGGGCTGGCGGACGGCTGAGGACCCGGTCGGGCGCACGGTCGCGACGATCACCGACAACGTCCTGCGCGCGTTCGCGTCGCCGCGCGCGGGGACCGCGAACCCGCCGACCGAGAACGTCGACCGCTTCTGGCTCCCGGAGAAGGTCACCTCCGGCTCCGTCTGACTCCGTGGCGACGGGTCAGCGCAGGGTCACCGAGACCGGCATGCGCTTGACGCCGTTGACGAAGTTGCTGCGCAGCCGCTCGACCGGGCCGTCGTAGTGCACGGTGTCGATGCGCGCGACGAGCTCCTCGAGGGTGACGCGGTACTCCATCTTCGCCAGGAACGACCCCATGCAGTGGTGCGGGCCGCCCTTGCCGAAGGTGAGCAGGTCGACGGTCGGCCGGTCGAGGTCGAGCACGTCGGGGTCGTCGATCGCGCGCTCGTCGCGGTTGCCGGCGGGGAACCAGATCGCGACCTTGTCGCCCGCCTCCACCTCGGTGTCGCCGATGCTCGTGTCCACGGTGGCGGTACGCCGCATGTGGTAGACCGGCGCGCCCCAGCGCAGCAGCTCGTCGAGCGCGGGACCGGACAGCAGCCCGGGCTCCTCCTGCAGGCGGGCGAGGACCTCGGGGTTCTCGATCAGGGTCTCCATCGCGAGGGTGAGCGCCTGGCGGGTGGTCTCCTGGCCGGCGAGGGCGAGGAGCAGGAAGTAGTTGTCGAGGTCCTGCTGGGAGAGCGGCTCGTCGTCGACCCGCGCCTCGACCAGCGCGCTGATGAGGTCGCCGGTGGGGCGGGCGCGCCGCTCGTCCTGCAGCGCCTTGCCGTAGGCGAACACCTCGAGGGCTGCGGGGGACCGGAACGGCACGAGGCGCAGCTCGTCGTACTCCGGGGTTCCGGGGAGCACCTCGGAGAACTCGGGGTCGGTGCCGCCGACGAGGCGGTCGCCCCATCCGGTGAGCTTCGCGTGGTCGGTGTCGGGCACCGAGAGCATGCGGGCCAGCACGCGCACCGGGATCTCGCTGGAGACCTTCTCGACGAAGTCGAACGAGCCGAGCGTCAGCGCGTTGTCCATCGTGGTCGCGACGATGCCGCGCAGGAACGCCTCGTAGCCGTTGATGACGCGCGGCAGGAACTGGCTCGACACGATCCTGCGCAGCTTGCCGTGGTCCGGCGGGTCGGTGTCGATGAGCGAGGTGCGGTGCTCGAGCTGGTCGTCCTCGAGCTCCTCGAGGGAGACCCCGCGGCTGGAGGTGAACTCCTGCCAGCTGCGGCTCACGGCGACGATGTCGGCGTGACGCGTCACGGACCAGAACCCGCTGCTGGGCCCGGGTTCCGGGGTCCACGCCACGGGCTCGCGGTCGCGCAGCTCGCGGAAGAGCTCCCACGGCGGACCGTCGACGAAGCTGTCGGGGTCGGCCAGCGGCGCTGCGAGGGAGTCGGTCTGGGTCATCGCGGGTCCTCGGTCGTGGCTGTCATGGCTGTCGCGGTTGGGGTTCTGTCGCGGGCCGGGTCGCCGGCAGGTTCTTGCCTCGGGCGCGGCGGGTCACAGGTGGTAGGCGTACTCGAGGAACTCCCAGTCGGTGATGTGCCGGCTGAAGCGCTCGACCTCGTTGCGCTTGTAGGTGACGAACGAGTTCACGAAGAACTCGCCGAGCACCTCCCGCAGGTCGGCGTCGGCCTCCAGCGCGTCGAGCGCCTCGGGCAGCGACTGCGGAAGCATCGGCGCGCTGGCCGGGTCGTAGCCGTAGCCCTCGAGCGGCGCCGGTGGTTCGAGCTTGTCGCGCACGCCGAGGTAGACCGCCGCGCTCACGGCCGCCATGGCGAGGTAGGGGTTCGCGGTGGCGTCGCCGAGGCGCACCTCCATGCGCGAGGACTGGCCGCGCTCCGGAGGGATGCGCACCATCGCGCTGCGGTTGTCCATGCCCCAGTCGATGAGCCACGGCGCCAGGGTGTCGGGCCCGAACCGCTTGTAGGAGTTGATGGTCGGGTTGAGGATCGCGGCCAGGGCCGGCGCGTGGGCGAGCACGCCGGCGATCGCGGAGCGGCCGACGTCGGAGAGGTCGTCGTCGGTGCCGAAGACATTCGTGCCGCTCGCGTCGACGAGCGAGAGGTGCAGGTGGAAGCCGCTGCCGCCCTCGTCGTTGAACGGCTTGGCCATGAAGGTCGCGAGCATGCCCTCGTGGCGCGCGATCTCCTGCACGCCGGACTTCATCCGGAACGCGCGGTCGGCGGCGTCGACGAGCTCGGAGTGGTTGAGGTTGATCTCGAACTGGCCGCCGCTGAACTCGTGGTTGGCCGCCGTCACCTGGAGCCGCGCGTCGCGCAGGTAGCGCAGCATCGTGAGCAGGATGCCCTTCGGGTCGCCCTTGCGGCCGACGACGTAGACGTTGCCGGGCTCGTCGGCGTAGCGCTTCCAGCCGCGGTCGCAGGTGGGGTCGGGCTCGCAGATGAAGAACTCGAGCTCGGGACCGATGACGGCCTGCAGGCCGATCTCGGCGAGCCTGGCGGAGACCTGGCGCGCCACCTGCCGCGGGCCCTCGCCCGCGGGCTCGCCGCCCTCGGCGTAGACGTCGGCGAGGACCCAGGCGGCCCCCGGCTCCCAGGGCAGGTCGGTGAGGGTGGCGAGGTCGGGCCGCGCCTTGATGTCCGGGAGGCCGGACTCGAGCCCGCCCTGCACGGGGACGACGTCGCCGCGCGGCGTGGTGTGGTAGATGGCGCGGCAGAACGCGAGGCCGTGGCCCATCGCGGTGGCGAGCTCCTCGAGGAGCACGTCGCGACCGCGGTCGGTCCCGATCATGTCGGAGTACGACACGCGGATCACGTCGATCCCCCGGGCCCGCAGGTCCTCGACGATCCCGCCGACGTCGACCTTCTCCATGCCGGTTCGCTCCCATCGTCGTCGACCCGAGTCGTTCGGGCCCGAACATTCAGGTGCGCCGACGATAGACCCTCACCCTCGCCCTGGGAAGGCCCCGCCACCACATTCCGGCGCGCGCCCCCGGCCGCGAGTACCTGGCTCGGCTGTCGCCCCGGGGTCGGCTTTGCGACACCTGGGCCGGGTACTCGGCGTCCGGGTCCGGGGCGTTGACGCCGACCGGCTCGGCGCCATACGTTCGGACCCGAACGAAGGTCACCCTCACTCCGGAGGCCCGGTGCGCGCGCTGTTCGTCCAGCAGGACCACGTCTCCCCGACCGGACCCGTCGGTGACCGGTTCCGCCATCACGGCTACGAGGTGGTCGAGCTGCTCGTCGTGCCGCCGGAGCGGTTCGGGACCCCCGACGTGACCGTCGAGTTCCCCGACCCTCGCGAGTTCGACATCATCGTGCCGATGGGCGCGCCCTGGTCGGTCTACGACGAGGACGCGATCGGATCGTGGATCGGTGCCGAGATCGCCTTCCTGCGCGACGCCCACGACGTCGGCGTGCCCATCTTCGGGATCTGCTTCGGCGGGCAGGCCCTCGCCGCCGCCCTCGGTGGGTCGGTCCAGCGGGGAGCCGAGCCTGAGATCGGCTGGTACCACGTCGATTCCGAGGACCCGGGCCTCGTGGGTCACGGGCCGTGGTTCCAGTGGCACTACGACCGGTTCACCCCTCCGCCGGGCGCGCGCAGCTTCGCCTCGACGCCGCTGGGACCGCAGGCCTTCACGATCGGCCGGAGCCTCGGGCTGCAGTTCCACCCCGAGATCACTCCGGACCAGCTGCTCGCCTGGCTGGACAACGGCGGAGAGCCGGAGCTGGCCACACGCGGCATCGACCGTGACGACCTGGTGTCCCAGACGCACTCGGTGGCCGAAGCAGCCGCCGCGAGGACCCACGCGCTCGTCGACGCCTTCCTCACCCAGGTCGCCCACCACCCACACCGGTTGCGATGAAGGACCCCTTGGTTGCCTAGAGAGCAACAGAGTCCGCCTGCATCGACGGGACCGACGCCGGTTCAGCCGCCGGTCGCCGACTCGCGAGCGCGGCGCCCGCGGAGTACCGCGGCCGCCAGGCCCTCATCCGGCCCCGCCGCGAGGCCCTCGTCGAGCAGGTCGCCGGTCGACGGCGAGGCCGCCCGCACGACCCGGCGCGCGATCGTCTCGAGCTGCGCCACCTGCCGCGCCGTGAGCGCATCGATCACGAGGCGGCGCGCCTCAGCCACGTGGCCGGGTGCGAGATCCTCCATCACGCGCCGGCCGGCGTCGGTGAGCACGGCCTCGACGTAGCGCGGGTCCGACGCGCAGGGCCGGCGTCGCACCCAGCCGCGCTTCTCGAGCCGGCCGACGGCGTGGGAGAGCCGCGACAGCGACCCCGAGGCGAACAGGGCGAGGTCGCTCATCCGGATCGCCTGCTCGGGGGCCTCCGAGAGACCGGCCATCACCTGGTACTCGAAGTGGTTCACGCCGCCGTCGCGCTTGAGCTGGACGTCGAGCGTGGCGGGCAGCACCTCGACCAGCGCCATGAGCGCGATCCAGGCACGGCGTTCGTCTGGGGTGAGCCAGTTCGGCTCGGCGGTGTCCACAACGCCCAGAGTAGGGCAGTTGAACATTCAAGTCGATTGTGCTTCACCTCCAGCAACTTGAAGATTCAACCGCAGGAGCCGTCATGAACATCGCACTCTGGATCGCCGCCGGCGTCCTCGCCGCCGCCTTCCTCGCCGTGGGAGGCCTGAAGGTCTCCACCCCGCGCGCCAAGCTCCAGGAGCGGATGGCCTGGGTGGAGGACTTCACCGACGGGCAGGTCAAGGCCATCGGCGCCATCGAGCTGCTCGGTGCGATCGGCGTGGTCGTCCCCGGCATCCTCAAGATCGCCCCGATCCTCGTGCCGCTCGCCGCGACGGGCCTCGCGATCACCATGCTGCTCGCGTTCGTCATGCACGCCCGCCGGGGCGAGGCGAAGGAGTCGCTCGGCACCAACCTCGTGCTCCTCGCGCTCGCGTTGTTCGTCGCGTGGGGCCGGTTCGGGCCGTACGCGTTCTGAGCCGATACGCCGGATGAAGGCGTCGTTTGTTGTCCTCTCTGCAGCACATGCGTCCTTCAGCGAGAACGCTGAGGGACGCCTGCGGCGGGGTGGGGTCAGGTGACGGCGACGGGGAACTTCTTGATGCCGTTGACGAAGTTGCTGCGCACGCGCTTGACGTCGCCGGTCAGGGCGATGCCGCCGGACAGCCGCGGGATCAGTTCCTCGAACATGATCCGGATCTCCATGCGGGCCAGCTGGTTGCCGAGGCAGAAGTGCGGCCCGCCCTTGCCGAAGGTCACGTGGTCGACCTTCGTGCGGGTGACGTCGAACCGGTACGGATCCTCGAATACGCGCTCGTCACGGTTGCCGGACGCGAACCACACGACGACCTTGTCGCCCGCCTTGACGGTGCGGTCGTAGAGCTCGACGTCCTTGGTCGCCGTTCGTCGGAAGTGGTAGACGGGCGAGGCCCAGCGCAGCATCTCCTCGACAGCGCCGGGGATCCGCTCGGGCTCGGCCTGCAGGAGGGCGAGCTGGTCAGGGTGGTCGATGAGCGCCTTCATCGAGTGCGAGATGGCGTGCCGCGTCGTCTCGTTGCCCGCCACGACGAGCAGCAGGAAGTAGTTGCGGAAGTCGCGCTCCGAGAGCGGCAGCCCGTCCTCCGGCGTCTGGTTCACCAGCTTGCTCACCAGGTCGTCGCCGTCCCTGCCCTTGCGCTGCGCGGCGAGCTCGAAGCCGTACTCGAAGACCTCGAGCGCGGCCGGCGAGCGGAACGGCAGCAGCCGGAACTCCTCGCTCTCCGCCGAGTCGGCGAGGACGTCGGCGTAGTCCGGGTCGGTGTTGCCCACCATCCGGTTGCCCCACTCGATGAGCTGGTCGGTGTGGTCGTCCGGTACGTCGAGCATCCGGGCCAGCACGCGGATCGGGAAGTCGGCGCTGACCTCCTTGACGAAGTCGAACTCGCCCTTGGACAGCGCGGCGTCGACGGTCGCGCGGGTCAGTCCGCGCAGGAACGTCTCGTAGCCGACGAGGCCGCGCGGGGTGAACTGGTGCTGCAGGAGCCGGCGCAGGGCCCAGTGGCGTGCACCGTCGGTCTCGAGCATCGACTTGCGGACCTCGATCTGCTCATCGTCGAGCTCCTCGAGGTTGGCGCCACCGACCTCCGAGGAGAACGTCTCCTCGTCGCGCGTCACGAGCGCGACGTCGGAGTGGCGCGTGAGCGCCCAGAAGCCGTGGTTCGGCGTCGGCTCGGGGTTCCAGTGCAGCGGCTGCTGCTCGCGCAGGACGTCGAACAGAGGCCAGGCCTCGTTGTTCTCGAAGACGGCCAGGTCGCTGAGGTCGACGTCGTCAGGGCGCATGCAGGCCTCCGGGTGATTCGTTCGGATCCGAACGGAAATGGACTCTAGAACCGTCGGAGCCTTTGCCACAAGAGGGTGACCCGGATTACTCCGTGGGCCCGCGCTTCGTACGGCCTCGAACGAGCAGGCCGGTTACCATCGGTTCCGTGACCATCGCCGCGCACCGCTCCGGACCGGACGGTGAGGGGGTCTGCATCCCCGAGAACTGCCCCTGCGACGACGGCGCCTGCACCCTGAGCAAGTACGTGCGCACGACCGCCGAGGCGAGGTCGAACGGTCACCACACGCTCGAGGAGACCGAGAAGGCCGTCGCGGACCTGCTCGTCGGCATGCCGGTCGACATGGAGTCGATGGCCGCGGTGCAGAACATCTACCGCGCCGCCAACGCGGTGCGCAAGCGCCTCGAGAGCACTGTGCTCGCACCGCACGACCTCACCTGGACCGGCTGGGTCGTGCTCTGGGTGGTCTGGATCTGGGGCGACATCGAGACCCGTCACGTCGCGGCCGAGGCCGGCATCTCCAAGGGCACGCTCACCGGTGTCATCGGCACGCTGGAGAAGCGCGGCCTGCTCAAGCGACGTACGCACCCCGACGACGCCCGTCGCGTGCTCGTCTCGCTGACGCCCAAGGGCAAGAAGCTGATGGTCGTGCTCTTCCCGAAGTTCAACGCGGAGGAGGCCCACGTCACCGACACCCTCACCGCGGCCGAGAAGACCGGCCTGGCGCGCACCCTGCGCAAGGTCGCCCTCCAGGTCGAGCCCGACTAGATCCCGCACGTCACTGGCGAAAGTGTCATGCTGGACGGCCCCAGCTTCACACTCCCGCCAGTGACGTGCGGGTTCGGGCGGCTTCGAGGAGCGCGCGTACGACGGCGACCTGGTCGCTGTCGGTCCCGAAGGTGTCCTCGGGGTGCCACTGGACCGCGAGGAACCATCCCGGCGCGTCGGGCTTCACGAGCGCCTCGACGCCGCCGTCCGGGGCGGACGCCACCGCGACGAGCCCGGCACCGAGGCGCAGCACCCGCTGATGGTGGTAGCACGATGCCTGGACCGAGGCACCGACAGCATCGGCGAGCACGTTGCCCGGCTCGACGGTGACCTCGTGGACCACGTGGCGGTGCGGTGCGTCCATGTGCTGCTCGAGGGAACCCCCGAGCGCGACGTTGACGACCTGCATCCCGCGGCAGACGGCCAGCAGCGGAGTTCCGGAGGTGATCGCCCACTGAGCCACGGCGAGGTCGAACGCGTCCTGCTCCGCGTCGACGTCGTAGACCTCGTCGTGCGCGGAGGGCTGGTCGTAGCGCGCGGGGTCGAGGTCGCCGCCGCCGGGGAGCAGGACCGCGTCGGCGAAGGCCAGCCGGGCGCCGACCACGTCGGGCGTGACCGCGCCGTCCGGAGCCCAGGGGTGGATCGTGACCGGCTCGCCGCCGGCCACGAGGACGAGCTCGGAGAGAGCGCGCGCCGTGCTCAGGGCGCGATGGCGGTGGGCCGAGGCCGATGACGAGAACCGCGCGGGGATAGCGACGACCGGGCTCCGCGACATCTCTTGACGCCCTCCGGGTGTGCCAATACGTTTGGCTCCGAACGATATCGGACGAGGCACCGCCCGTCACTCGTTCCCATCGTTTCATCGAGGACGGAGGGCCGACACGGTGACCACTGCAGTCGTCGCGGGCGTCGAGGTCGACACCCGGCACTGGATCGGCGGTCGGCGCGTCGAGAGCGCCACGACCTTCGAGGACGTCTCGCCGCTCGACGGCACCGTGATCGCGCACGTCAGTCGCGGCGGGCAGGCCGAGGTCGACGCTGCGGTGGCAGCCGCGACACAGGCGTTCGCCGGCTGGTCGCAGACGCCGCCGGCGGAGCGCGCGGCGATCCTGAACCGCGTCGCCGACGGCGTGGAGGCCCGGCTCGAGGATCTCGCGCAGGTCGAGACGCGCGACAACGGCTCGCTCCTGCGCTCGCACCGTCGCGGCGTCATGCCGCGCGTCGCGATGAACTTCCGCTTCTTCGCCGACCACCTCCTCGAGCTCGGCCACCCCGACTTCGAGACCCGCGGTCACCGCAACCACGTCAGCTGGGACCCCGCGGGGGTCACCGCGATCGTCACGCCGTGGAACGCCCCGCTCATGCTCGCGACCTGGCGCATCGGCCCCGCGCTGGCCGCGGGCAACACGGTCGTCGCGAAGCCGCCGGAGTGGGCGCCGCTCACGGCGTCGCTGCTCGCCGACATCGCCCACGACGCCGGGCTTCCGGATGGCGTCCTCAACGTCGTTCAGGGTCTCGGCACCGAGGCGGGCGCGCCGCTCGTCGCGCACCCGGACGTGCGGCGTATCTGTTTCACCGGGTCCGTGCCGACCTCGGTGCGGATCGGCGAGTCGGCTGCCCGCAACGTGACGCCGGTGAGCTTCGAGCTCGGCGGGAAGTCCCCGCTCCTCGTCTTCGACGACGCCGACCTCGACCTCGCCGTGGAACTCGCCGTCGAGCAGTTCGACAACTCCGGCCAGGTCTGCCTCGCAGCCGTCCGCCTGCTCGTCCAGGACGGCATCTACGACGAGTTCCGCGCACGCTTCCTGGAGCGGGCGGCGCGAGTGACGCAGGGCGACTCGCGCGACGAGGCCACCGACATCGGCCCGCTCGTGAGCCGCACGCACTTCGAGCGGGTCGACGGCTTTGTCAAGCGGGCGATCGCGGACGGCGCGCAGGCGATCCTCGGCGGCGGTCCGAACGACGAGCTCAACAACGCCACCGGAGGCTTCTACTACCGGCCCACGGTGTTCGAGGGCGTGGACCGCACGATGGAGATCACCTGCGACGAGGTGTTCGGACCCGTGCTGACACTGCAGCGGTTCTCGACCGAGGCCGACGGCGTGGTCATGGCGAACGACACGGACTTCGGCCTCGCCGCGACCCTCGTCACGGGGGACCGCGAGCGTGCCGAGCGGGTCTCGTCGCGGCTGCGGGCCGGCACCGTGTGGATCAACTGCTTCTTCGTGCGCGACCTGTCCGCCCCGTTCGGCGGCAGCGGCAGGTCGGGCATCGGCCGCGAGGGCGGCACCTGGTCGTTCGACTTCTACTGCGACGTGAAGAACTCGGTGTTCGCCCCGAAGGGATGGAGCTGACCATGGGTGAGGTAGTCGGAGCGGGCCTGCTCTCGCACGTGCCCACCATCATGCTCCCGGAGGCGACCCGCCGAGAGCTCAACGAGGGCAAGGAGATCTCGCTCGTCCCTGCGTTGCACCGCATCCGTGCGGAGAAGTTCGAGCAGCTCGACTACGACACCGTGATCGTCCTGGACTCCCACTGGTTCACCACGATCGAGTTCATCATCACCTCGCAGCCGTTGCGCGCCGGCCTCTTCACCGCCGAGGAGCTGCCGCGGGGCATGTGCCGCATCCCCTACGAGTGGCGCGGCGATCCTGAGCTGGCGCTGGCCATCGCCGCCGAGGGCGAGGCCGAGGGCACCTGGATCACGCCGATCGACGATCCCTACCTCCCGCTCTACTACCCGTCGGTGAACCTGTGGTCCTACCTGGGCAAGGGCCTGGACAAGCAGTGGATCTCGATGTCGGTGTGCCAGACCGGCGAGACCGACGACTTCCTCCGCGTCGGCCGGGCCATCGGCGCGGCGGTCGCGAAGACCGACCGCAAGGTGATCGTCATCGCCACCGGCTCGCTGTCGCACACGTTCTACAAGCTCAAGGAGATGCGCAAGCACGAGGCGAGCGACCCCTCGCACATCTTCAGCCAGAAGGCGCGCGACATGGACCACGAGCGGCTCGGCTGGTTCGTCGAGGGCCGGCACGACCGGGTGCTCGAGACGATGCCGGAGTTCCTCACGGTGCGCCCCGAGGGCATGTTCGCCCACTACCTCATGATGGCCGCGGCCTTGGGCGAGAACGACTTCTCGGCGCCCGGCGTGCGGTACGGCGACTACGAGAACTCGGTCGGCACCAGCCAGGTGCACGTGTGGTTCGATCGTCCCGAGGGCGGCTGGACCGCGCCCCGTCCCGCCTGACCCCCACCCTCCGTCGACCCCTGGAGCCACCGTGCCCGAGTACCGCCGCATCCTGCTCGACGGGTCCGCCGTGCAGGTGCTGCGCCATGGGGACACCCTCCTCGCGGCCGACGGTCGCGAGGTCGGCGTCGAGGAGGCGCAGCACCTGCCGCCGTCGGAGCCGTCGAAGATCATCGCCGTGCACCTCAACTACGACAGTCGCACGCAGGAGTTCATGACGCGGCTGCCCGCGGCCCCGACCTACTTCCACAAGCCGGTCACCGCGCTCAACAGCCACCAGGGCGCGGTCGTGCGCCCGCAGGGCTGCAAGTGGCTCAACTACGAGGGCGAGATCGTGATCGTGATCGGGCGGACGTGCCGCAACGTCTCGCCGGCGGCGGCCGGCGACTACATCGCCGGCTACACCGTCGGCAACGACTACGGCCTGCACGACTTCCGCGACACCGACGCCGGATCCATGCTGCGGGTCAAGGGCAGCGACACGCTCGCGCCGGTCGGCCCGGGGCTCGTGACCGACTGGGACTTCCGGCACAAGACGATCCGGACTCTGGTCAACGGGGAGGTGGCGCAGGAGGACACCACGGACGGCATGGAGTGGGACATGCACTACCTCGTCGCCGACATCGCGCGCACGATCACGCTCTCCCCGGGCGACCTGCTCTTCTCCGGCACCCCGGCGCACTCCCGCCCCGTGCAGCCCGGTGACGTCGTGGAGGTCGAGGTCGAGGGGCTCGGCCGTCTCACCAACCACATCGTCGTCGGCCCGACGGCGATCCGCACCGACGTCGGCGCCCAGCCCACCGAGAGCGAGGAGGTCGTCTCGACCGCCCTCGGCGGGGACTGGGAGTTCCGCGGCATCCGCACGCCCTCGAAGGACCTCTACCCCTCCACCGTCATCGAGCGGGAATGAGCCTGAGCCGTCAGGCGAGGGTCATCTCCCGCGACCGTCCCACCCGAGCGGGAATGAGCCTGAGCCGTCAGGCGAGGGTCATCTCCCGTGACCGTCCAACCCGAGCAGGAGCAACCGCATGAGCCTCAAGGTCGTCGTCGACTGGGACCTGTGCCAGGACCACGGGCAGTGCGCGTTCGCCGCGCCCGAGGTCTTCGAGATCGGTGCCGACGGGCGCATGCACGTCCTGGTCGAGGAGCCCGACGAGTCGCTGCGCAACAAGGTCGAGGACGCGGCGGACGTCTGCCCGGTCCAGGCCATCACCCTGCAGGGATAGGGCATGGGTGCCCAGCGCGTCCTCGTCGTCGGTGCGGGCATGGCCGGGCTGCGCTCGGCCGAGGGCCTGCGCGCCCACGGATTCACCGGCGAGATCCTCGTCGTGGGCGACGAGAGCTGGGCGCCGTACAACCGTCCTCCGCTGTCCAAGGAGGCGCTGCACGGCGACCTGAGCCACGACAAGCTCGTCTTCCGGGTGCGCAGCAACGCCTCCGACGTCGACTGGCGCCACGGCGTGTCCGCGCGCCGCGTCGACCTCGAGCAGCGGCTCGTCCACCTCGACGACGGCGAGGTCGTGGGGTACGACGCGCTCGTGGCCGCGACCGGTGTGAGCGCGCGTCGCCTGCAGATCCCCGGACCGCCGCAGACCGCCGCGGGCCGTCGTCACGTCATCCGCACCCTCGACGACGCGATCGGCCTGCGTGCGGCGCTGGTGCCTGACGCGAAGGTCGTGGTCCTCGGCGCCGGGTTCATCGGCTGCGAGGTCGCCGCTACCGCGGTGAAGCTCGGCTGCGAGGTGCACTGCGTCGCGATCGACCCGTTCCCGATGGTCCGCCCGCTCGGCCCCGAGCTCGCCGCCGAGCTGCAGCGCCGCCACGAGGCGCACGGCGTCGTGTTCCACCTCGGCGTCGGCGTCGCGGAGTTCGTCGGCGACCACCACGTCACCGACGTCGTCCTCACCGACGGCACCCGGCTCGGGACCGATGTGGTGCTCGAGGCGCTCGGGTCGCGCTGCAACGTCGAGTGGCTCGAGGGCAACGGCCTCGACCTCGCCGACGGCGTGCTCGCCGACACCGCGCTGCGCCCGGTGAGCGAGTCCGGCGCGCTCGACGGCGTCGCCGTCGTCGGGGACATCGCCCGGTTCCCCAACCTCCGCTTCGACGAGCGCGCGCTGCGCGTCGAGCACTGGAGCATCCCGACCGACACCGGACGCCGTGCCGGTGCCGTGCTGTCGGCGTACCTCGCCGGAGAGGGCTACGACGACGTCGTGGCCGTTTCGTGGGAGCCGCTGCCCTCGTTCTGGAGCGACCAGTTCGACATCCGGCTGCAGTCCTACGGCATGCCGGGTCTGGCCGACCCGGACGGCATCCGCCTGCTCGAGGGCGACCTGCACGACGAGTGCGTCGTCGGCTACCACCGCGGTGCGGAGCTCGTGGGTGTGGTGGGCGTCGGCATGCTCCGCGTCGTGAACTCCTACCGCGACAAGGTCGGACACCCCACGCCCACCTGAACGGCGTCCACCCACACGGGGGTGATCGCTCGAACGCGCTCTCCGCGACGCGATCCGGCTATTGCGACCGCCGACGACGAAGGAGCCACAGTGGACCAGCCCGTGATGCTCGTGACCGGGGCCGGCTCGGGGATCGGTGCTGCCACAGCGGAGGTCGCCGCGCGACGAGGCTGGCAGGTCGTGGTCTGCGGCCGGCGACGTGAGCCTCTGGAAGCTGTCGCGGCGCGCACGGGCGCCGTGGTGCGGGTCGTCGACGTCACCGCGCCCGGCGCCGTCGAGGAGCTCGTCGTCTCCGTCGTCGCCGAGCTCGGGCGCCTGGACTCCGTGGTGGCCAACGCCGGCGTGATGGCGGTGGGCAGCGTCGTCGACACCGAGCCGGACGACTGGGATGCCGTGCTGCGCACGAACCTCACGTCGGTGTACCTGCTCGCCCGCGCCGCCGTGCCGCACCTGGTCGCAGCGAGCGGCACGTTCGTGGGCGTGAGCTCGATCGCGGCCCTGCGCAGCTCGACGGGGGCCGCGGCGTACTCCGTGAGCAAGGCGGGTCTCATCAGCCTCGTGCAGGGCATCGCGCGCGACTTCGGGCCGGAGGGCCTGCGCGCCAACGTGATCTGCCCCGGCTGGGTGCGCACCGAGATGGCCGACGGCGAGATGGCCGAGTTCGGCCAGCCGTTCGGCCTCGGCGTCGAGGAGGCCTACGCCGCAGCGACCGGGCTGGTGCCGATGCGCCGCGCAGCGGACCCGCTGGAGGTGGCGACGGCCATCGAGTGGCTGGCGGGCGCGGAGTCGTCGTACGTCACCGGTGCGGCGCTCGTGGTCGACGGAGGCACGATCATCGTCGACGGCGGCACGGTCGCCTTCGACTACGACCTGAAGCCCCGCGCGAGCTGAGTCGAGCTGTTCGGACCTGTCGCCGAGATCGCTGACGTACGAGGGAGTCCCGTGCCACCCGTGAAGCTGCTCATGGTCCTGACCGAGAACGAGACGCTCGTCGGGCCGCGCGACCTGCGCGGGCTCGTCGACGTCGCCGTGACGGCCGAGGCGGCCGGCATCGACGGCGTCATGCTCAGCGAGCACGTGCTGCTCGGTCCAGACTCGGCCGCGGTCGGCGAGATGGTCAACGTGCGCGACTACGCGGCACCCGGCAACCAGTCTCCGACATACGCCTGGCCGAGCTCGGTCGTGCTGCTCTCGGCCATCGCACAGGCAACCACGACGCTGCGGCTCGTGGCCGGTGCGATCATCGCGCCGCTCCGCCACCCGCTGCTGCTGGCGAAGGAGCTCGGCACCCTCGACCTGCTCTCCCAGGGTCGGCTCGTGGTGCTCCCCACGGTCAGCTGGTCGCGGGACGAGTACGCCGCGCTCGGCGTGCCCTTCGCCGAGCGCGGGAAGGTGCTCGACGAGCAGCTCGAGGTGCTCGCGAAGGCATGGGGCCCCTACCCGCTGCGCCACGAGGGCCGGTACTTCTCCTTCGGCGACGTCTGGCTCGAGCCCGGCGCGTTCCGTCCCGAGGGACCGACGATGTGGTTCGGCGGCCAGGGGATGCATCCGCCGCTGGTGCGACGGCTGGCGAAGTACGGCCACGGCCTCAACCCGTTCGGGTCGCTGACCGACGACGACCTCGCCCTGCTCGCCGCGGGGATGCGCGCCGAGGGCCGCGACATCTCCGAGCTCGAGATGGTCGGCGGCATCCGCGGGGTGTTCCACGGCCCGGACGACCTCGCCGACCTCGACCAGGCGCTCGAGAGCCTCCCCCGTCAGCTCGCCCAGGGCTACACGACCATCTGCTTCAAGCCCGCGATGTTCATCGACCACGTGAGCGAGATGGACGCCTTCTGCCGCGAGCTCGTGGCGAAGGTCGACGCCCTCACCCCCTGATCCCGCATGGCACTGGTGCTGTGGTCGCTGCCCGGGTCGGGAGACGCCGGCACCACCAGTGACGTGCCGGCTGGGGTCAGAGCTTGACGGGACCGGCCTCGCCGGGCGTGAGGTCCTCGAAGGAGGTGTGCGCGGTCTGCGGACCCTTGGCGATGAGCGCCAGGACGACGCCGATCACGAAGACGATGCCGACGCCATACGCCGCGTAGATCGTCGGCGCGGGCACCTGGTAGATCGCGCCGAAGATCGCCGCGCCGGTGACGACGATGCCGACGACCGCGGTGAGCACGACGACCGCATAGCGCGGGTGGTCGCGCAGGCCGCGCAGGGCGCCGACGCAGAGCAGCAGGTAGATCACCGCGAGGGCGAGACCGCCGAACGCCGAGCCGAAGTTGAACATCGCGAAGTAGTGCGGGAAGCCCGGGATCGCGAAGAGCCCGGTGTACTGGCGCGTGAGCACGATCCAGATCGCGAAGAAGACGAGCACCACGAACGAGGCGTTGAGCGGGGTGCCGCGCTTGGACACCTTGCCCAGGACGCTCGGGAAGCGGTGGTCGCGGCTCATCGCGAAGATGCCGCGCGAGGACGCGACCGAGATCCCGATGAGCACGGCGAGCATGTCGAGGACGACCACGAGCTCGAGCAGCCGCAGGATCGCGACGCTGCCGTAGCCGCCGGCCTCGGTCGGAGCACCGAGGCCGAACAGCGGGGCGCTGGCGTTCTTGCCGAAGGCGTCCAGGTTGAAGCCGTACCCGGCCACCTGCGCGTAGGAGCAGATGACGTAGAACGCCGCGACGACGATGACTGAGGTGACCACCGCGCGCGGGATGTCGCGCTTCGGGTGCTCGGTCTCCTCCCCGAGGTTGGCCGCAGTCTCGAAGCCGGTGAACAGGAGCACGCCGTAGACCATGCCGAAGGCGATGCCCGACCAGCCGCCGGGTGCGTTGTTCGGGTTGAAGGCGGCCGCGACGTCGTTGCCGCTGCCGACCTTGATGATCACGTAGATCGAGAAGAGGAGGACCGTCGCGACCGAGAGCAGCGCGAGCACGAGCTGGAATCGGGTCGAGAGTGCGACGCCGAGGAACATCACGACGGCGACGAAGACGAGCAGGATGATCGCCCAGACGGTGATCGGGATTCCGGTGAAGGAGAACTCGGCCCCGAGGGTGTCGTGGATCGTGCCCGCGATCAGCACGAGCAGTCCGGCACCGAGAGCCATGACGCCCATGTAGTAGAGGAAACCTGCCGCTGCGCCCATCTTCTGACCCAGGCCGTCGGTGACATAGTCGTAGAGGGCACCTGCTGCCTGGATGCGCTTGGCGTACTCGGCGACGAGGTAGGCGACCGCGAGAATGCCGACCGCGGCGATCGCGATGGAGAGGGGCGCGGCAACGCCGGCACCGTTGCCGGTCGCGCTGATGATCCCCATGACCAGCGGCACGAGGAACGCGATCGAGAACACCGGACCCATGAAGCCGACCGACTGGGCGACGACGTCGACCAGCGTGAGCTTGCGGCCCGATCCGCCGAGCTGGGTCGGCTCCGCGGGGGAGGCGGCCGAGGGGGGCGGCGGGGAGGACTGGCTGTGCGACATGGACTCTCCTCGTGAGCGCGCAGTCGGGTGCCCGGCAGGTCATACGGACCCGAATGATTGGCCAGAGTGGCCGCTCCCCAGCCTCAGGTCAAGGGTTTGGGGGCAATTGTTGTTCGGTCCCGAATGGAATGTCCGATCCCAGCCGGCAGGCGTGCCGAGTTCGGCGGTCCGTCACCGGCTCATCCGTACCTACGGAGTTGACATACGATCCGAGCCGCATGTGCGACTCGAGGGAGTCGCGACGGCGATCGTCGGTTTCCGATGCTGCGGAGCGGCTTTCCCGCGGTCGGGAACGGAGGCCATGGCTTGATCAGGGCTTCGTGGTTTGCCCGCCGTGACCTGCGTCGCGGCGGTAGCGTGCCGCCACGGTCAGGGTCGATCGAGGCCCGGGCCGCTTCCTCCGACCATCCCGGGAGACTCCTGATGACCCATATCGGCGTCACGGTCGACGGCCTGCACCGCCACGGCGACGTGGAGCCACGGCTCCTGCTCGTCCACTGGCTGCGCGAGGACCTCGGCCTCGTCGGCACCCCGATCGGCTGCGACACGTCCAACTGCGGGGCGTGCACCGTGCTGGTCGACGGCCGCAGCGTGAAGTCCTGCAGCGTCCTCGCCGTCCAGGTGGACGGCCACGAGGTCACGACCATCCAGGGCCTCACCCGGGAGGACGGTGAGTGGCATCCGGTGCAGAGGGCGTTCAAGGAGTGCCACGGTCTGCAGTGCGGCTTCTGCACGCCGGGCATGGTGATGGCCTCGGTCGACCTGCTCTCGGAGAACCCGGACCCGACCGAGGAGGAGATCCGCAACGGTCTCGAGGGCAACCTGTGCCGCTGTACCGGCTACCACAACATCGTGAAGGCCGTGGCCACCGCGGCCGCCGAGATGAAGGGCGCCTCGTCATGACCGAGACCGTCATGCGCACCGACGGCGCCGCGATCGGCCGCGCCGACCGTCGCAAGGAGGACGCGCGCCTGCTCACGGGCCGCACCAACTGGACCGACAACATCCAGCTGCCGGGAACGCTGCACATGGCCTGCCTGCGCAGCTCCATGGCGCACGCGAAGATCCTCGGCATCGACGCCTCCGCGGCGCTCGCGCTCGAGGGCGTCGTCCACGTCTACACCGGCAAGGACTTCCCCGAGCTGGCCGGATCGACCTGCGTCTGGCCGGTCACCGACGACATCAAGATGAGCCACTACCCGGCCATCTGCGTCGACGAGGTGAAGTACGCCGGCGACGTCGTCGCCGTCGTCCTGGCCACCGACAAGTACACGGCGATCGACGCGCTCGACCTGATCGATGTCGACTACGAGCACCTCGACGCCGTCGTCGACATGGAGGAGGCGCTCAAGCCTGGCTCGCCGCTCGTGCACGCCGACATGGGCACCAACGAGTGCTACGTCGCGAAGATGCCGTGCGGCGACTACGCCGCGGTCAGCGCGAAGGCCGACCGCATCGTCAAGCGCCGGTTCATCAACCAGCGACTCATCCCGAACCCGATGGAGCCGCGCGCGGTCGTCGCCGCTCCGCGCGGCATGTCCGACGAGCTCACTATCTGGACCGCGACGCAGATCCCGCACGTGCTGCGGGTGCTGCTCGCCCTCCTCACCGGAATCCCGGAGAACCACATCCGCGTCATCGCTCCCGACGTGGGCGGCGGCTTCGGCGCGAAGCTGCAGATCTACCGCGAGGAGGTCCTCGCCCTGGTGCTGGCCGAGAAGATCGGCAAGCCCATCAAGTGGACCGAGACGCGCAGCGAGCACATGGTCGCTACGCACCACGGCCGCGACCAGATCCAGGACATCGAGCTCGCCGTGACCAACGACGGCCAGATCCTGGGAATGAAGGTCGACCTGCTCGCCGACATGGGCGCCTATCTCCAGATCATCACTCCGGGCACGCCGCTGCTCGGCATGTTCATGTACTCGGGCGTCTACAAGATGGAGGCGCTCGACTTCACCTGCACCGGCGTCTACACCACCAAGACGCCGACCGACGCCTACCGCGGTGCGGGCCGACCGGAAGCGACGTACGCCATCGAGCGCATCGTCGACGAGGCGGCGGCCGAGCTCGGCATCGAGCCGTTGGAGTTCCGCAAGAGGAACTGGATCAAGCACGAGGAGTTCCCCTACACGCAGATCGCCGGCCTCACCTACGACACCGGCAACTACGAGGCGGCCACCGCACGCGCGCTCGAGCTCTTCGGCTACGACGAGCTCCGCGCCGAGCAGGTCGTGCGTCGTGCCTCGGGCGACACCGTCCAGCTCGGCATCGGCATCTCCACGTTCACCGAGATGTGCGGCCTCGCGCCGTCGCGGACCCTCGGTGCCCTGAAGTACGTCGCAGGTGGCTGGGAGCACTGCACGATCCGCGCCCTGCCCACCGGCAAGATCGAGCTCATCACCGGCACGTCGCCGCACGGCCAGGGGCACGAGACGGCGTGGAGCCAGATCGCCAGCGACATCATCGGCATCCCCGTGGAGGACATCGAGGTCGTCCACGGCGACACCGGTCGCGCGCCCTACGGCATGGACACCTACGGCTCGCGTTCGCTGGCCGTCGGCGGCCAGGCCATCAAGCTCGCCGGTGAGCGTCTCGTGGAGAAGGCCCGGCTCATCGCCGCGCACCAGCTCGAGGCGAGTCCCGACGACATCGAGTTCTCGGCCGGGACGTACTCGGTCAAGGGCGACCCGGAGAAGTCGACGACGCTGCAAGCCATCGCGTTCGAGGCCTTCTCCGCGCACAACCTCCCCGACGGCATGGAGCCGACGCTCTCGGGCGAGTCGACCGTCGACCCGATGGACTTCTCCTACCCGCACGGCACTCACCTCGCGGCGATGGAGGTCGACACCGAGACCGGCAAGGTGACGCTGCGCCAGTACGTCGCGGTCGACGACTGCGGGGTCCAGATCAACCCGATGATCGTCGAGGGTCAGGTTCACGGCGGCCTGGCCCAGGGCATCGCGCAGGCGATGTACGAGGGTGCCCTCTACGACAACGACGGCAACCTGCTCACCAGCTCGATGGGCGACTATCTGCTGCCGAGTGCGGCCGACCTGCCGTCGTTCATCACCGACCGCACGGTCACGCCGTCGACGACCCACCCTCTCGGCACGAAGGGCATCGGCGAGGCCGGCGCCATCGCGTCGACGCCGGCGATCATCAACGGCGTCGTCGACGCCCTCCGCCCGCTGGGCGTCACCGACGTCTTCATGCCGGCCAGCCCGCAGAACGTCTGGCGAGCCATCCAGACCGCGCAGCGTTCCTCGACCCACACCAACGGAGGCGCGGCGTGATTCCCGCGGAGTTCGACTACGTGAAGGCGTCCTCGGTCGACGAGGCCGTGGCGGCGCTGGTGACCGGCGGCGAGGACTCCAAGGTGCTCGGCGGCGGGCAGTCGCTGCTCCCCGTCCTGCGGCTGCGGCTCAACGCGCCGTCGGTGCTCGTCGACGTCAGCGGGATCGACGAGATGCGCACCGTCACCGACGAGGGCCCGTCCCTGCTGATCGGTGCCGCGGTGACGACGTACGAGGTCATGCACGACGCGCTCATCACCGCGAACGTGCCGCTGCTCTCGCAGACCGCGGGTCTCGTGGCCGACCCGGCCATCCGGCACCGCGGCACGTTCGGGGGGTCGTGCGCCCACGCCGACCCGTCGGGCGACATGCCGACGGTGGCGGCGGCGCTCGATGCCGAGTTCGTCATCGCCGGCCCGGCAGGTCGGCGCACCGTCCCGGCGTCGGACTTCTTCCTCGACTTCTTCACCACGGCCGTCGGGCTCGACGAGGTCCTCGTCGCCGTGCGAGTGCCGAAGACGACCGGGTGGGGCTCGCACTACGAGAAGTTCCACCGCACGGCGCAGGCGTGGGCGATCGTCGGCGTCGCGGCGGCGGTCAAGGTCGAGGGCGGTTCGATCACGGCGGCCCGGGTCGCGCTCACGAACATGGGCCCGACACCGGTCCGTGCGTCGTCGGTCGAAACAGCGCTCGTCGGCGGCCCGGCCACCGCGGAGGCGATCGCAGCGGCGAGCGCGTCGGCGGCGGACGGCACCAGACCGACGACGGACACCCACGCCGACGCCGAGTTCCGTCAGCACCTCGCGAGAGTCCTCGCGAGCCGAGCGGTGGCCAAGGCAGCCGGCCTCTAGCAGCACACGCCGCACCACCCCAAGACAACTGGCCTTGATCGTCCCTTAGGGACGATCAAGGCAGGGCAGTTTCTTTCACCAGGGTGACCACAACTCGTGATCTTGGGGCGTCGACTGAGAGTCGCGGCCCGCTAGAGGACGCCGCGCTCCGGGGCTACCAGGTGCGCGGTCTCGTCGTCGGTGAACAGGCGCGAGCGGATGAGGAAGCGTCGTCCGGTCGGCGCCTCGAGCGAGAAGCCGGCGCCACGCCCAGCAACGGCGTCGATCGTCAGGTGCGTGTGGCTCCAGTACGCGAACTGGTTGCCGCTCATCCACACGGCGACCGGCTCGTTCCCGTCGCCGTCAATCGCGAGGACGCCGATCAGGACGTCGGCGGGACCGGTCAGGAACTCGCCGGCGGGGTAGCACATCGGCGAGCTGCCGTCGCAGCAGCCTCCGGACTGGTGGAACATCAAGGGGCCGTGCAGCGCCAAGATCACGCGCCCGGCTGCGCCGTCCTCGAGCGTCCCTGTCACCCTGGATAGACCTCGAGCTCGGTGGCCTTCGCCGACAGCCAGACTGCGTCCCCCGGCGCCAGCCCGAGCTCGGCGACGGCGCCGGCCGTGACGTCGACGAGCACGGTGGGTGCTCCGGTGACGGTCATGCGCACGCGGTCGCCGAGCGGCTCGAGCCCGTCGACGACGCCCGGCCAGACGTTGCGCGCACTGCCCTCGGGCTGAACCGTGTGCAGCGAGATCGCGGCCGGCCGTACGGCGACCAGCACGTCACCGGTCAGCGCCCGGTCCGTCACGTGCAGCGTGCCGCCGCCGTCGACCGTGACGTCTCCGTCGTGCGCCCGGCCCCGGATGAGGTTCAGCCCGAGCAGCGTCGCGACGTAGGGCGTGGCGGGGCGTCGGGCGATGTCGAGAGCGAGCCCGGACTGCGTCGCCGTGCCGTGCTCGAGCACCACGATCCGGTCGGCGAGCACGAGCGCGTCGAGGGGGTCGTGCGTCACGAGCAGCGTCGGCCCCGCGAACTGGCGCAGGTGGTCGCGCAGGTCACGACGTACGTCGAGCCGGGTCGTCGCGTCGAGCGCGGCGGTCGGCTCGTCGAGCAGGAGCGCGGTCGGCGAACTCGCGAGCGCCCGGGCCAGCGCGACGCGTTGGCTCTGCCCGCCGGACAGCGCGTACGGCTTGCGGTCGACCAGGGCGGTGAGCCGCAGCCGCTCGACCCAGGCGACGGCGTCCGCGCGCGACTGCGACCGGGACCGTCCCGCCGAGCGTGGCCCGAACGCCACGTTGTCGAGCACCGACAGGTGGGGGAAGAGGCGGTACTCCTGGAACACCATGCCGACGCCGCGCGCAGCGGTCGGCACGAGCAGGTCGCGAGCCGGGTCGTCCACCACGACGCCGCCGAGCGTGAGGGATCCGAGCGTCAGCGGCGTCAGTCCGCAGACGGCGCGCAGGAGCGTGGACTTCCCCGCGCCGTTGGGACCGAGCACCGCGACCACCTCGCCCGGGCGGACGTCGACGTCGACGTCGAGGGTGAAGTCGGTGCGGCTCACGACGACACGTCCCTCGATGCCGTCGGCCAGGACCTCGGTGCCGCTCATGACGCCGCCCCGGTGCGCAGCCACTTGTCGCGCAGGGCGACCAGCACGATCACCGACACGGCGAGCAGCACGAGGCTGAGGGCGACCGCCTCGGACGGGTCGCCTTCGAGCCCGACGTAGACGGCGAGCGGAAGGGTCTGCGTGACGCCCGGCAGGTTGCCCGCGAACGTGATGGTGGCACCGAACTCGCCGAGGGCGCGGGCGAAGGTGAGCACGCCGCCGGCTGCGAGCGAGGGCAGGATGAGCGGCAGGGTCA
>Ga0208851_1000116_pt1 | contig 34116 bp, 39 predicted proteins | sample NGESurshal092012_FD_184481 | JGI IMG/M metagenome (GOLD analysis project Ga0208851, IMG submission 184481) | Arctic peat soil microbial communities from Barrow, Alaska - NGEE Surface sample 415-2 shallow-092012 (SPAdes) | ecosystem: Environmental > Terrestrial > Soil > Wetlands > Peat ... | reverse complement strand
CCATGACTGCCTTCCTCCGCCGGTTTCACCATCCGGGTGCGCCTGATCGCGCTCGCCGTCCTGCCCCTCGCCCTCGTGGCCGTCCTCGGCTTCAGCAGCGACACGAACGCCACGGAGACGGTCGCCGCGTCCGCCGACGTCGCCAACGACGCCCAGTCCCTGCAGTACCAGGCAGCCGACTACAACGGGTGGCAGACGGCCTACGCCTTCGACGTCCTGCGCGGAGTCAAGGGCGCGGCGGACGACACGGCGGACAGCCGCAAGGCCTTCCTCGCGTCCGGCGCAACCCTGCAGAAGAAGCTGGCGCTGCTCGAGGCCAACACGCTGACGGCCGACGAGACGGCACTCGTCAAGACGGCGAAGGACGCGATCGCGGCGTTCGACGAGACCGACACGCAGGTCATCGACGGCTACCGCAGCGGCACCCCTGCGGGGATCGACAAGGCCAACACGCTCGTGCTCACGACCGAGATCACCAACTACAACAACGCGGCCGCCGCGATGCAGAAGCTGACCGACCTGAGCACGGCGGCGCTGAAGACGGCCGTCTCCGACGCCTCCGCCGACGCCGGCCACAACAAGGTCGTCGTTCTCCTCGTGCTGCTGCTCGGCCTCGTCCTCGTCGGCGTCGTCGTGCTCGCCGTCATCCGCTCGATCACCACGCCGCTCGTGGCGCTGCGCGACCGGCTCGCCGACATCGCCGACGGCGACGGCGACCTGACCGCCCGCGTCGAGGAGGACGGGTCCGACGAGGTCACCGAGATCTCGGCCCTGTTCAACCGCTTCATCGGGCAGATCGCCGACATCATCTCCCGCGTCGCCGGCACGGCGAACACCGTCGCAGCCGCGGCCGAGGAGCTCTCGGCCAACACGATGCAGATCTCCAGCGCCTCCGAGGAGACCAGCGTCCAGGCCGGATCGGTCTCCAACCTCGCGGAGAGGGTGTCCAGCAACGTGCAGGCGGTCGCCGCCGGCGCCGAGCAGATGGGTGCTGCGATCACCGAGATCGCCCGCAACACCACCGAGGCGGCCCGCGTCGCGCAGCACTGCCTCGACGTCGTCTCCAACGCCAGCGAGACCGTCACCAAGCTCGGCGAGTCGAGCCAGGAGATCGGCGAGGTCCTGCGCGTCATCGCCGCGGTGACCGCGCAGACCAACCTGCTGGCGCTCAACGCGACCATCGAGGCGGCCCGCGCCGGGGAGCTCGGCAAGGGCTTCGCGGTGGTCGCCGGCGAGGTCAAGGACCTCGCCCGTGAGACGGCCCAGGCCACCGAGGACATCAGCCGTCGCGTCGGCGCGATCCAGTCCGACGCGCAGAGCGCCGTCGCCTCGGTGAGTCAGATCGGCGAGGCCATGCAGGGCATCACCGAGTTCCAGGTCGTCATCTCCGCGGCCGTCGACGAGCAGATCGCGACGACGAACGAGATGCGCCGCAACGTCACGAACGCCGCGGCGGCGACCACCGACATCGCCAACGACATCACCGGCGTCTCGGAGGCCTCCATGTCGACGGCCGCCGGGGTCAACCAGTCGCTGCAGGCGATCCAGGAGCTCGCGGTCATGTCCAGCGAGCTGCAAAGCATGGTGGGCCGCTTCCGCTACTAGGCGACCACCCGCACGACGGACGACGACGGCCCGGCTGCGCGGTGCAGCCGGGCCGTCCGACGCGTGCGTGACCTGTCGGGCCGTCCTGCTCCGAGCTCAGCTCGCGGCGCTCAGCCAGCGGCGGAGCCGTTGCGACAGCCACGGGACCCCGAGCCAGGACATGTACGGGACGACGATCGCCGTGGTCACCAGCACGCGGAGGGCGACGTTCCAGCTCGCCAGGTGGGGCCCGAGCAGCCAGCTGACGAGCAGCGAGATCGGGTAGAGCGCAAGGGCGATCACGGTCGCGGTCTTCCAGCGCGGCGGTGGGACCACGGCCGCGCCGGGGGCGTGGGCGAAGATCCCCTCGAACCCGCTGACCGTGTGGGCCCGTGCCTCCCCGTCGACGAGCCGCTCCGCGTTCTCGAGCAGGTCGCGGCGCTCGGGGCTGTGCTCCCAGACGCTCAGGGCGTCGGCGCTGGCGAAGGAGAACGCCACGACGAGGTCCGGGCAGTCCGGAGCCTCGGGCGGGTAGATCTGGGCGCCGAGGTGGCCGGGGAACCGGCCGGCGGCGTCGACGATGCCGTGCGCCCACTCGAGGAGCTCGCCGTCGCGGCCGGGTGCCGGACGACGGGACAGAACGACGGTGACCGGCAGGCCGGGGGCGGCCTCGGGGCTGTCGGTGACGGGCACGGCGACCTCACGGGACGGGGTGGAGACGGTCGGTCCCCATCCTCCGCGAAGCACTCGTCGCCCGTCCCCGCGGGTTCCGTACGCGGGAACGCGTCAGCGCTTGATGAGCGGGGACCTCACGGCCGTGGCGCCGGCGCTGGCGTCGAGGAACTCCTCCTTGAAGATGTCGCGCGGGAACAGCCTCTTGAGCATCAGCGTCTTGAGCGCGGCCTCGACCATCGCCGGTGGTCCGCACACGTAGCCGACGTGGCCCTTCAGCGTCACGTGGTCGGCATCGAGCACGTCGGTGACCATGCCGTGCGCGAAGCCCTCGGCCTCCTCCTCGGACAGGCACGGCCGGTAGGTGAACCGGTCGGGGTGCTGCTCGGCCAGGTCGCGGAAGCGGTCGACGTCGTACATCCATTCCTGGGTGCGCGCGCCCTGGTAGAGGTAGAGGTGCCCTACGTCGTCGACGCCCTCGAGCAGCGCCCGACGGATCATCGACGCGATGGGAGCCAGGCCGGTGCCGCCGGCGATCATGACCGCGGGCTCACTGCGGTCCTCCCGCAGCACGAAGCGTCCGTACGGCCCGGACAGCGCGACCGTGTCGCCGACCGCGAGGTCCTTGAACACCCAGCCCTCGGTGGCGAGGCCGCCCGCGGTGAGACGGATCTGGAACTCGAGGCGGCGCGGCTCGGCGGGCGGGTTGGCCATCGAGTACGTGCGCGTCACTCCGTCGTGGCCGGGGATCGCGAGCGACATGTACTGACCGGCGTTGAAACGCAGGTCGCGATCGAGCTCCAGCACCAGCCGTCTGGTGCCGAGTGCGACGTCGGTCAGCTCGACGAGGGTGCCGACGTAGTCCTCGACCGGGTGCACGGGGATGCTCTCGTCGACGTCGACGTCGGCCTCGAACACGAGATCGGACCGGGGCCGCGCGACGCACGGGAGGAACTTGCCCTCCTCGCGCTCGAAGTCCATCAGGGCGAAGGAGGAGGCCTCGCCGTGCTCGACGTCGCCGTCGAGCACCTCGGCCTTGCAGGTGGCACACGTGCCGTGAGTGCAGGAGTGGGGGATCCAGACGCCGGCGCGCAGGCAGGCGTCGAGCACCGTCTGGTTCTCGCGGCAGGTGATCTCGCGACCGAGCGGCTCGATGGTGACCTGGTACTCAGCGGTCATGGGTGCTCCTGCGATCGGGCGGACAGGGCTGGTCGTGCGTCGCGGCTCCCGCCAGGAGGACCCGTCGGGAGCCGCGACAAGTGCTGCGGTGGGTCAGATCGAGAACTCGACCAGACTCTTGTGGCCGACGCCGTTCGCCTCGAGCGAGGCGGTCAGGTCGGGGGTCACGTCGACCTTGTCGATTCGCCACTGGACGGTGTCCATCGCGTCCGGGTCGAAGTCCGGATCGGCTGCGAAGAACCCCTTGCACAGTCCGACGAGCTCGCCGAAGGGCATCGCCTTCGGGAACCGGAAGGTCTGGGCCGAGACGAAGAAGGGGTTGCCCTTCCACCACACGTGGACCAGCTGGTCGTCGCCGTAGAGCTCGGCGGCGGAACGTGACGGCCAGTCGTAGTCGTAGTTCGCGCGCACGGCCATGGGTCAGTCCTCCTTCGGGGCCTGGCCGTGCCAGGCGAGCCAGTTCTGGTGGTCCGGTGAGCCGAGGTACTCGCCGCCGTCGCCGGGCTGGAGCCCGTACCAGGCCGCGACGTCCGGCAGGGTCGGGCCGCCGCAGTTGCCCTGGAAGATCTGGTGGACGGGCAGCCACGACTGGCGGTACTTGGTCGGCTCGCGATCGAAGATCCACTGACAGCCGTCCGAGCAGAAGTCGTAGCGCTCACCCTCGTAGACCGACTGGCGCTGGCACTGGGTCAGCGGGTCGCCCGGCTCGGTGAAGCCCATCGGGATCTGGCAGACGGTGCACAGCTGCGGGAGGCCGGGGTTGAAGTACCGACCGCCGGCGTCCTGCACGCGTTGCGCCTTGTCCCAGACTGCTTCCTTGAAGACCGGCCACGTCTCGGGGTAGGCCTCCTGCAGCCACGCCTGGTCGGCCTCGTTGGGGATGGTCGTCGTGAACGCGGCCGCGTGGCTGTACTGGTAGAGGACCCAGTAGACCTGGTGGGACAGGATCTCCTTCTCGTCGATCGCCCACTGGACGTGACGCGGCGGTGTGATCCCGTAGTACGCGAGGTCCTTGAACAGGCCGTTGAGCATCTGCTCCTCGAAGTAGAGCTCGAAGGCCTCCTTCCAGCTCATCACCCGCTTGGGGAGCATGTAGTCCATCATCCCGGCGACCAGCGAGATGAGCCGGTAGCCCCGCCAGAACCACTTGTCGAGCCAGGCCTGGACGATCGGAAGGTTGTCCTCGTCCTGCTCGAGCATGAACTTGATCGCCTCGAGGCCGAGGGTCATGTGGCGCGACTCGTCGGACTGCGCCGAGAAGCCGAACGTCATGGTCGGCAGGTCGCCGTTGAACGCCGCGCCCGACATGAACGGGACGAACAGCAGGTTCGTGAGCAGGTACTCGAAGGAGAAGCCGATCGCGATCAGCCACTCGAACGGGCCCGCGGTCATGGCGTCCTCGAAGAACGACTTCGGCACCGAGAGGTACCAGACGCGGTCGCTCCACTTGTGCCAGTCGTGCATGCCGTCGAAGTACTTGTTGTAGTGCGAGAGCGTGTGGATCTCGGTCTGGGCGTGACGCAGCTCGTCCATGCTCTGGCAGAGCGCTGCGAACCGAGCACCGGGACCGTTGGCGTAGCGGGCGAGGTAGGAGAAGTTGCGGTGGGCGTCGTACTCGTGGATCGGGATGCCCTGCAGGAAGATCTTCATCGCGTTCATGTAGCTCGCGTCGGTCAGGCCCAGCTGGCCCTGGCTCTGCGCGAACCCGTCGAGGACGGCGTAGAGCCGGCGGTCCTTCTCCGACTGGTACTTGTTGTAGGCCTCGACGGTCAGGCGGAAGGGGTCCTCCCACTTCGACCAGTCATGGACCTTGATCCCCTCGAACGTCGTGTAGGGGAAGATCTCCTCCTCCGTGACGTAGGTGGGCGTCCAGTCGAGGTCGTGCGTCAACGCCGAGTAGCGCTGCTTCATGGAGAGCTTGCGCACCGGCTTCTGTGCGGGGACGGTCATGTGAGTTCTCCCTCAGTGCTTCCAGGCGATGACGATCTGGTCGTCATCCCACTCAACGAACTCGCCGAAGTACGAGATGATCGCCAGCTGGAACTCGTGGGTCTCCCAGGGCCGGCCGAGGCGGGCCTCGACGCTGGCCTGGTTGATGACGAGCTGGCCGGTCTTGGTGAGGCGGATCATGCCGGGCATGTGCCGGATGTTGAGGTCGTCGTTGTCTGCCTCGATCGCCTCGACGAGGGCGCGGTTCTCCTCGTTCTCCTGCAGGTCGACGCCGACCGGACGGGGCTCTGCTGCGACTGACATCACTTGCCTCCGGGAACGGTGAGTCCGAGCACGCCGAGCGACTCGGCGAGCGCCGCGGCAGTGCCTTCCACGTGGGCGACGGCACCGGTCGCGACCCGTGCCTCGACCGCCGCGGCAACGTCGCTGACGGCCTCGACGATCTGCGCCCAGCGGGTGGCGAGCACCTCGTCGAAGGCGTCGCGGTTGCCCTGGGCGTACGTCGGGTCCTGCAGCCAGGTGGTGACGAGGTGGTCGATCCAGCGGCGCTGGTCGACGAACCACGATGCGAAGTGCTGCGCCAACAGGCTGTAGGCGCCGGCTCCGCCGGTGAGGGCCTCCTCGTCGAGGTGGGTGTACATGAGGGGGTAGAGCAGCCGGTCCGTCAGGTCGACGGCCAACAGCTTCTTGGCGTAGTCGTCACCGGCGAGCAGCTCCTCGATCAGGCGTCGAAGGCCCTGGAGCGCCGGGTCGGTCAGCCAGCGCTCCTTGGCGCTGGCGAGCGCGTGGTCGTGCCCCTCGCCGTAGACGATGCCGATGCGCGAGAGGTTCTGCGCGTGACCGATGCGGTCGAACGCCGCGTAGGTGCAGCACTGGTCGATCGTGGTTCCCCACGCCCAGCGCGACCCCTCGATGCTGACGAGCTCCGCGCCGGCCTCCCAGTGACGCAGCGGCACGAGGATCTCGCCGACGAGGGAGTCCCACCCGGCAGGGAGCTTCTGCATGAGGTCGCGGGTCTCGATGTACTCGAGCGACTTCACGAACGCCTCGTTCATGGCCGCACGCGACTGCACATAGGGCGCGTAGTACAGCTGGCGCGGATCGGTGAAGGAGTAGGGGTCCTCCAGCTTGAATGCGGTCCAGCCGACGTCGTAGTGCTCCTTGTCCGCCGAGAACAGCGGGCGGTAATGGAGGTTCTCGACCGCCTGGATGTCGATGGAGCCCTCCTCGTAGCGGGACGCGGGGCGATCGCCGAACCGCTCCACCAGGTTGGTGAAGGTCTTTCGCTTGGGCTCGATCACCTGCGTTCGCAGTTCGAACTGCATGCTTGCCTCCTGGGCGCAGACGGGTGTTCGTGTCAGTGCGAGGGGTGGCGCGGGGTGTCCGACTCCATGAGGAGGAGAAGGAGCAGGTCCTCGACCGACTCCGGACCCGCCAGCTCGCGCGGCTCGGAGTTGTCGAGGCCGTCGGCGACGACGCGGCCGTAGGCCTTGCCCTCGCCGAAGACCGTCGAGACCACGGCGGCCCGGCCGCGGTAGAAGACGGAGTAGAGCATCTCGTTGCCGACGATCTCGTCGACGAGAGTCATGTGGTCGTCCTCGGCCGACAGCATGGCGTTGGCCTCGCAGACGAGCTGCTCGGTCAGACCGCGGTAGGCCACGTGGATGTCGTTGCCCTTGCCTACGGGGCGGTACATGGAGGGCCTGGTCGCCGGGATCGGCAGGTCGACGTCCTCGGTGCTCTCGGTGCCGAGGGCGTCGGCGACTCGAAGCATGAATGGCGTCATGGTCGCGGCTCCTTCGACGACGGCCGGCGAGTGCCGGCGCGGGCATGTCTATTCCTCGTCCGGGCTGCATCTCACGCCCGTTCTTGTAGGCGGAACGACCAGGCAGAAGTCAGGTCACCCTTAGTTCCAGGAGATGCGTTCCGAGGAGAGGAACGCCGAAAATTCGTTGGGGCGCAGCGGGTCTACGGTGCGACTCGATCGAGGGTGAAGCCCACGTCCGTACTCGTCGCAGGAGGAGTCGCATGCCGAAGATCACCGTGGCGCCGCAGGGCATCACGGTCGACCTCAACGAGGGCGAGACGATCCTCGAGGGGTTGGTCCGTCACGGGTACGCGTACCGCATCGGCTGCCGTCGCGGGGGGTGCGCCATCTGCAAGGTCGACCTGCTCGAGGGGGTCGTCTCCTACAACCGCCCGGTGGCGGACACCGTGCTGACCGACGACGAGAGATCCACCGGCGCGTGCCTGAGCTGTCGGGCCGTGCCGGAGACCGACATCACCATCGCGCTGCGCGAGGACAACCTCCGCCGCGTGGCAAGCCTCATGGCCATGTACGCCGCGACGCGGACTGGCTGAACTCCCACCACACCAGTTGGACGGAAAGGACGTACCGCAATGGCTGTCATGCGCATGGGCTACATGCACGTACGAGTCACGGACCTCGCCGAGGCCAAGCAGCACTACGCCAACACCGTCGGGCTCTACCAGACCCTCGAGCAGGACGGGAAGGTCTACTACAAGGGCTGGGACGAGTGGGACCACCACTCGGTCGTCATCGAGGAGGGTGGCGTCGGCTACGTCAAGTGCGGCTTCAAGTGCGAGACGCCCGAGGACGTCGCGGACATCGAGCGCAAGGCGGTCGCCTTCGGCTACCCCGTCGCACGCATGGCGGCCGGCGAGAACCCCGAGGTCGGCGACGGCATCCGCGTGACGCTCCCGAGCAACCACGAGATCGAGTTCTACAGCTCGATGACGGCCTGGGGCCTCGAGGTCGGCACGCACAACCCCGATGCGTTCCCTCGGCACATGGTGGGCATCGGCGCACCCCGGCTGGACCACGCGCTCCTGTGGGTCGACGACGTCGGCGGCATCGAGAAGTTCTTCATGGACTGCACGGGCATGTGGCCGACCGAGCGCGTCCGCGCCTCCCTCGACGACGACGCCCACACGATCGCGACCTGGCTCACCATCGGTGAGTCCAACCACGACATCGCCCTGCTCGAGGCGCCCGAGAACAAGATCCACCACTTCGCGTTCGAGATGCGCGGGTGGAGCGACATCCTCCACGCGGCCGACATCTTCGCGATGGACGACACCCCGATCGACATCGGACCCACCCGCCACGGCATCACCCGAGGCACGACGATCTACTTCTTCGACCCCTCTGGCAACCGCAACGAGACGTTCTCCGGCGGCTACCGCTGCTTCCGGGACCGTCCCGTCGTGACCTGGACCCCCGACCAGCTCGGCAAGGCGATCTTCTACCACTCCCGCGAGCTCAACGACCGGTTCCTCACCGTCGCGACCTGAGACCGCGGCGGTCGTGCTCGGGAAGGGCGGCGGGGTACCGGACCGCCGCCCTTCCCGCGCTCCGCGTGGGTACGGTGGCCCGGTGGGCGACTTCGAGGTCGAGGGCGGACTGCGGTCCGTCGCGTCCGCGCTCGACCTGCTCGACTGCTTCGTGACCGAGGAGGAGCTCGGCGTCTCCGAGGCTGCCCGACGACTGGGCGTCGCCAAGAGCACGGCCCACCGGCTGCTCACCACGCTCGCCTCGCGCCAGCTGATCGAGCAGAACCCGCTCAACGGCAAGTACCGCCTCGGCCTCCATCTCTTCGAGCTCGGGCACCTGGCGCTGCAGCGCACCGAGCTGCGCCGCCGGTCGCTCACGCTGCTCGAGGAGCTGCGCGAGCTGAGCGGCTGGACCGTGCACCTGTCGATCGCACAGGGCGCGGACACCCTGTTCCTCGAGCGGCTGCCCACCCTGCGCGGCATGCAGGTGATGGAGGAGTTCCGGCGCCGGTGGCCGCTGCACGCGACCTCGTCCGGCAAGGCCATCTGCGCCTACGACCCCGAGTCTGCCGCGGCGCGCATCGCCGCCGGCTTCCCGGTGTTCACGAAGTCCACGATCAGCAACGAGAAGCAGTTCCGCGACGAGCTGGAGAGGGTACGCCGACAGGGCTACGCCACCTCGCGCGAGGAGCTGATGATGCGGCTCGCCTCGGTCGCGGCGCCGGTGCTGGACGGACACGGGCTGGCGATGGCCGCGGTCTCCATCACCGGATCGGTCCAGGACCTCTCCGAGCACAAGGACCGTCAGGTCCGGCTCGTCACGATGGCGGCGAAGCGGCTGTCGCACCTCATGGTCGCGAGCACGGCGCACGCGTCCAGCTAGACGGGTGCGACGTCGGTCACACCGCGTCGTCGGTGTTCCTTGCACCGGAACATCACGCCGGTGATCCCGCCCGGCGCCCCTAGCGTTCGCCAGACACAGCCAGGAGGCAATGGTGGACGTCGCGACCCGCGAGAGCACGGCACGCCGGCTCGGCGACGCCTACCGCCTGCTCGAGCCGATCGACCAGATCAGCACGAGTCTCGAGGGGATGACGCTCGAGGACGCCTACGAGATCCAGCTGCTCCAGATCCGCGATCGTGTCGCGGCCGGTCGTCGGGTCGTGGGTCACAAGGTCGGGCTCACATCGATGGCGATGCAGCGACAGCTCGGCGTCGCGCAGCCGGACTACGGTCACATCACCGACGACATGGTCTTCCTCGAGCACCTGCCGGTGGACGTGTCCCGCTACCTGCAGCCCAAGGTCGAGCCCGAGATCGCCTTCGTGCTCAAGCGCGAGCTCACTGGGCCGGGAGTCACTGTGGCCCAAGCGATCGCAGCGATCGACTTCGTCCTGCCGGCGCTCGAGATCATCGACAGCCGGATCAAGGACTGGAAGATCGGGATCCTCGACACCATCGCCGACAACGCGTCGTCCGGCGGCATCGTCCTGGGCAGCTCCCCGGTCGACCTGCGCGACGTCGACCTCCGGCTCAGCGGCTGCGTCCTGCAGCGCAACGGCGAGGTGATCGCCACCGGTGCCGGCGGCGCAGTGCTCGGCTCGCCGCTGACGTCGCTGGTCTGGCTAGCCAACACCGTCGGCCCCCTCGGCATCAGCCTCGAGCCCGGGCACATCATCCTGCCGGGATCGCAGACGGCGGCGTTCACCGTGGCGGCCGACGACACGGTCACCGCGCGCTTCGGTGGCATCGGGTCGGTCACCGCCCGATTCAGCGACCTGAGCGTCACCACCTCTGAAGGAGTGTCATGAGCAAGGCGACGGCGGCCATCGTCGGCCCCGGCAACATCGGCACGGACCTGCTGGCCAAGCTTCAGCGCAGCGAGAACGTCGACGTCCGCTGGATGATCGGCGTGGATCCCGCGTCGGACGGCCTCGCGCGCGCCCGCGCCATGGGGGTCGAGACCTCGCACGAGGGGGTCGACTGGCTGCTCGCGCAGAGCGAGCTGCCCGACATCGTCTTCGAGGCGACCAGCGCCTATGCCCACAAGGCCAACGCACCACGGTTCGAGGAGGCAGGCATCCAGGCCGTCGACCTCACGCCGGCCGCGATCGGTCCGTTCGTCTGCCCGCCGGTCAATCTCGAGGTCAACATCTCGGCGCCGAACGTCAACATGATCACCTGCGGCGGTCAGGCGACGATCCCGATCGTCGCGGCGGTGAGCAGCGTCGTGCCGGTCGAGTACGCGGAGATCGTGGCCTCGATCGCGTCTCGGTCTGCAGGCCCAGGCACCCGCGCGAACATCGACGAGTTCACCGAGACGACCGCACGCGCGATCGAGGTGGTCGGGAAGGCCGATCGCGGCAAGGCGATCATCATCCTCAACCCGGTCGAACCCCCGATGATCATGCGGGACACCGTGTTCTGCTCGATCCCGGCGGAGTGCGACCGCGACGCGATCGCCGCGTCGATCCACGACATGGTGACCCGGGTGCAGGAGTACGTCCCCGGCTACACGCTGCGGGCCGACCCGCAGTTCGACGACCCGCGTGAGATCTGGAACGGCCACGCCCGCGTGGCCGTGTTCCTCGAGGTGCTCGGGAACGGCGACTACCTGCCGATCTACGCCGGCAACCTCGACATCATCACCGCCGCAGCCGCCCGCGTGGGCGACCTGATGGCCCAGGCCAGGACGGGAGTCAGCGCATGAGCACGGTGTCCGAGGACGTCGCCGTCGAGAAGCCGAGCATCCGGATCACCGACTCCACGTTGCGCGACGGCAGCCACGCCATGGCCCACCGGTTCACCGAGGAGCAGGTCCGCCGGGTGGTGCACGCGCTCGACGGCGCGGGCGTCGAGGTGATCGAGGTGACGCACGGCGACGGCCTCGGCGGGTCGAGCTTCAACTACGGGTTCAGCGCCGTCGACGACATCGCGCTGGTGGCCGCAGCGGTCGACGAGGCCAGGAGGGCCAAGATCGCGGTGCTGATGCTCCCGGGCCTCGGCACGGTGAAGGACCTGCGTCGCGCGCACGACGCCGGCGCCTCGGTCGCGCGGGTCGCGACGCACTGCACCGAGGCCGACGTGTCGCGCCAGCACTTCAAGGCCGCGCGCGACCTGGGCATGGAGACCGTCGGCTTCCTCATGCTCTCCCACCGGGCGTCCCCGGAGAAGCTCGCCGAGCAGGCCCGGATCATGGTCGACGCCGGTGCGGAGTGCGTCTACGTCGTCGACTCCGCCGGGGCCCTGGTCCTGGGGGACGCCCAGGAGCGGGTGCAGCGGGTGCTCGATGAGGTCGGCCGGGATGCCCAGGTCGGCTTCCACGGCCACCAGAACCTGTCGATGGGCGTGGCCAACTCCGTCCTGGCCTACCAGGCGGGCGCTCGTCAGGTCGACGGCGCCCTGCTCGCGCTCGGCGCCGGCGCCGGCAACTCGCCCACCGAGGTGCTCGCGGCCACCTTCGAGCGGCTCGGCGTCCCCACCGGGGTCGACGTGCAGGCCGCCCTCGCCGCGGCCGAGGAGATCGTCAAGCCGATGATCTCCCGGATCCCGCACATGGACCGCTCCTCGATCGTCCAGGGCTACGCCGGTGTCTACTCGTCGTTCCTCCTGCACGCCGAGCGGGCGGGGGAGCGCTACGGCGTCCCCGCTCACGAGATCCTGCAGCGGGTCGGCGAGGCCGGCTACGTCGGTGGCCAGGAGGACATGATCATCGACATCGCTCTGCAGCTGGCCGAGGAGCGCGACCTCGGCGACCTCGCAGCGGTCGGGGTGCGCTGATGGTGGCCGGGTGGGACGTCGACCGCGCGGCGACCACGCTGCTCGACGCCGAGACCGCGAGGGTCGACCTCGAGGCGATCACCGACGAGTGGACCGACCTCGACCTGGCCACGGCGTACGCGGTGCAGGACGAGGTGCTGCGCCGCAAGCTCGCGTCCGGCGAGACCCTGATCGGGGTGAAGCTGGGACTGACGTCGCTCGCGAAGCAGCGTCGGATGAACGTCGACTCGCCGCTGACCGGCTGGCTGACCGATGCGATGGTGATTCCGACCGGCGTCGCCGTACCGCAGTCCGAGCTGATCCACCCGCGCGCCGAGCCGGAGATCGCCTTCGTGCTGGGCCGTCCGCTGGCGGGTCCCGGCATCACGGCCGCGACCGCGATGGAGGCCGTCGACCGGGTCTACGGCGGGCTGGAGATCATCGACAGCCGATATCGCGACTTCCGGTTCACCCTCCCCGACGTCGTTGCCGACAACGCGTCGTCGGCGCGTTTCGTCCTCGGTTCGGTCGGGGTGTCGCCGGAGGGGCTCGACCTCGAGCTCGAGGCCGTGCTGCTCGAGGTCGATGGCGCGATCGTCGACTCCGCGACGGGCGCTGCGGTGCAGGGACACCCTGCTGAGGCACTGGCGCTCGCCGCGAACGACCTGGGTCGGCGCGGGTTGCGGCTCGAGGCGGGCTGGGTGATCCTGACCGGCGGTATGACCGACGCGGTGCACGTACGGCCCGGCTCGACGGTCGCCGCGCACTTCACCAACCTCGGTTCAGTCACGGTTGCAGGAGGCTGAGGATGCCGTTCATCGATGTGACGCTGGCCGTGGGGCGGACCCCGGAGCAGATCAGGGCCTTGCAGCACGAGCTCACCGCGGCGGTCGTGCGAGCCATCGGCGCGCCGGTGGAGAGCGTGCGCGTGGTGGTGCGCGAGGTGCCCACCACGCACTGGAGCGCGGGTGACGTCACGATCGCCGAGCGGCGTCGGGAAGGATGACCAGCATGGAGTTCTACGGCCACATCATCGACGGCCGTGAGGCCGAGTCGATCGACGGCACGCGGATGGAAACGATCGACCCCTACACCCGCCAACCGTGGGCGCAGGTCGCGCTCGGCGGCCGCGCCGACGCCGCGCTCGCGGTGGCCGCAGCACGGCGCGCCTTCGACGACGGCCCGTGGCCGCGGCTGGGCTACGAGAAGCGACAGATCCTGCTGCACCGGCTCGCGGACCTCATGGAGGAGCACGCCGAGGAGCTCGCGCTCGCCGACACGCACGACATGGGCAAGCCGATCTCCCAGGCACGCCATGACGTCGCGCGGTCGGCCTGGAACTTCCGCTTCTTCGCCGACCACGCACGGATGACGCCGGGCGAGAACTACCCGATGGACAGCGGGCATCACGCCTACAGCCGGTTCGGGCCGGCGGGCGTGGTGTCGGCCATCGCGCCCTGGAACTTCCCGCTGATGCTGGAGACCTGGAAGGTGGCCCCCGCCCTGGCGTGGGGCAACACCGTGGTGCTCAAGCCCGCCGAGGACACCCCGGTCTCCGGCGCGCTGCTCGGCCGGCTCGCCATCGAGGCAGGCTTCCCGCCCGGCGTGCTCAACGTCGTCCAGGGCTTCGGCCCGGACTCCGCCGGCGCCGAGCTCACCGAGAACATCGACGTCGATCGCATCACCTTCACCGGTGAGTCCGGCACGGGGCGGATCATCGGCGCCGTCGCGGCGTCGCGCCTCTGCCCGGTCAGCCTCGAGCTCGGCGGCAAGGGCGCCAACATCGTCTTCGCCGACGCCGAGCTCGACAACGCGGTCGACTGGTCGGTCCAGGCGATCTTCCGCAACGCCGGGCAGGTCTGTCTGGCGGGCAGCCGGCTCTACGTCCAGCGCGAGGTCTACGACGAGTTCCTGGCCCGGTTCGTCACGGCCGCCGAGGCGCTGCGCATCGGAGACCCGACGGACCCGGGGACCCAGTTCGGCCCGCTCGCCAGCGAGGAGCACTTCACCAAGGTCAAGGGATACGTCGACGGCATCGAGACAGACGGCGGGAAGCTGCTCACCGGCGGCCTCGGGGACGGGTGGTTCGTCCGCCCCACGATCGTCGTGGACGCACCCGCGGACGCCCGGGTCTGCCGCGAGGAGATCTTCGGCCCGGTCGTCGTGGTCCATCCGTTCGACACCGAGGCCGAGGCCGTCGCGCTGGCCAACGACACGCGGTACGGCCTCAACGCGATGCTGTTCACGGAGAACCTCAGCCGTGCGCACCGGGTCTCGGCAGCGCTCAAGGCCGGCACGGTCTGGGTCAACTGCTTCTTCATCCGCGACCTGCGCGCCCCGTTCGGTGGCGTGGGTGACTCCGGGGTGGGTCGTGAGGGCGGGCCGTTCAGCCGCGAGTTCTTCACCGAGCCGAAGGCGGTCGTCATGCAGATCGACGCGGACCGCGAGACCCTCGGGCGCGGCTGACACGTCGCGGCCCGGCGAGACTCGGCGGCGTACCGTGGAGGGTGACCCGAAGGTGATGACGTGTCATGACCAGGCTCCACGTTCCGACCGGCAGATCCCCTCGCTCGGCGCCGGAAGCGATGTCTCCCTCGGTGAGTTCGGGGCTGCGGCGACCGCCTGACGATCTGGGCAAGACCGAGCCTGCGAGGCAGGACCGCCGACGTGAGCACCGGGTGGCCGCGACGACGGCCGGCGTGCTCTACATCACGGGGACGGTGGCAGGCGTCCTCAGCATGCTGGTCGTCGCGCCTGTTCGCGATGCGCGCGACCCCCTGGCGGCAGCGGCGGAACACTCGGGCTCGGTCGTGACCGGCGCACTGCTGATCCTCGTGATGGGGTTGTCGCTCGCCTTCGTCCCCATCGTGCTGTTCCCGGTGCTGCGCCGGGTGGACGAGGTGCTGGCGCTGGGCTACCTGATCGTGCGCGGAGCGGTGGAGACCGCCTGCTACGTCGTCCTCGCGATCGGCTGGCTGATGCTCGTTCCGCTGAGCGCCGCCATGGCCGCAGGAGGGGGCTCGGGCTCACCTGCCGGCGTCCGGGTCGGCAACCTGGTCATCGGCGCCGACGCCACCAACGCGGTGCTGGCGCTGGTGTTCTGCCTGGGCGCCGCCATGTTCTACCTGCTTCTCTACCGCTCGTGCATCGTCCCGCGCTCGATCTCCATGTGGGGTCTCATCGCGATCGCCTTCTACCTGGTGGCCGACGTGCTCGCCATGTACGGAGTGCTCGAAGCCGACTCTCCTGCACAGGTGCTGATGTACATGCCGTTGGCGGTGCAGGAGATGGTGCTGGCGGTCTGGATGATCGCACGCGGCTTCCGTCCCGCGGTCGCGTCGACATCCTCCGGACCTGTCACAGGAGTCGGCGCGGGCGCACAGCAGTAGCGTCAGCGGGCGGCGCCGCCGTCAGCGCGCGGGCGCCACGACGCGTACTGTCGAGAGTGACCCGAAGGCGATGACGCGTCATGTCCGTACGCGAAGCGAAGACCAGCAAGCCTGAGTACTACTGGACCGCGCTCGGAGCGGCGCTCGGTGCCGGGATCGGAATGGCGATCGGGCTGGCCGGGTGGGGAGCGGACGGCATCGCCTACGGCTCAGGACTCGGTGCCGGGATCGGCGTCGCTCTCGGCGCGAGCCGTGACGCGCTCAACGGTCGCCGGGCTCCAGCGGACGACCCTCACGAGGACCCGTCAGCGGCAGCACTATCTCGACCATCATCCGGTTGAACTCCTCCCGCTCCTCCGTGTTCGGGAGATGAGCCGAGCGCTCGAACCAGACCAGCTCCTTGGACGGGGCCCTCAGCGCGCAGAAGTAGCGCTCGGCGATCTCGCTGGGGCACTCCATGTCGTGACGACCTTCCGCGAGGACCACGGGTACGCCGATCTCGGGGACGGTCTCGAACAGGTTCACCTCCATGAGCTCGGGCCAGAGCAGGCGCATCGAGCCGAAGATGCCGCGGAAGTAGTTGACCCGATCCAGGTAGGTGTACTCGCGCGAGAACAGAAGGGCACTGAGCACCGGTCCGAGGGCGCCGCGCCGGCTGTCGTGGACCTCGCCGCCGAACTGGGCGAGAAGCGCTCGCTGCCGCACCGTGGCCTTCTGCCAGTCGCCCCGGTACGGCGGTGGTCCCATGGCGGCCAGGACGCCGATCGCCTTGTCGTCACGGCGTTCCCGAGCCTGCTGCAGCGCCCAACGGTAGGACAGCTCCTCACCCTCCGCCATGCGTGCGAGCTGTCCGATCCCGACATAGCAGTGGTAGAGCTCCGGGTGAGCGGCTGCCGCCATCGCGCCGATGACGCTGCCCCAGGAGTGCCCGACCAGCACCAGCCGTTGCTGGGCGTACCTGTCGAGCAGGCGCATAGTCAGGTCCCGGGTGTCATGCACGAACTGCTCGATCGTCATCCGTTCCGTGTCACGGATCGCCCGGTAGGACTTGCCGGCCCCTCGCTGGTCCCAGTTCACCACCGTGAACGACTTCTCGAGCGAGCGGGTGTTACGTCGGTTCGCCGTCAGCTGCGACGTGCCCGGGCCGCCGTGGAGGAACAGCACCAGCGGGTTGCCGATGTCCGCGGACCGCTGCAGCACCCACTGCTCGGCTCCGCCGAGACGGACCTTCTCGAGCACGGAGACGGCGCGCGGACCGTGAACGGCGGGTGTCCCGGGAGGCAGCAGCGCGCGGGCCGCGATCAGGCCGCCGACGCCCGCCGCGGCGGCCGCCATCGTCCGGTTCCGCCGACCCGGTCCACTCATCAGTGCAGGTGTCGGAGGAGGTCGTACACGACGAACGCCGGCCAGAGGATCGCCTCGAAGAACGCCCAGATGTGCAGCCAGAACCCGTCCGCGTTCTGCCAGTAGTACACCAACGCGCCGATCAGCCCGAGGCCGTAGACGGCTCCGCCTCCACCGGCTCCTGCCGTCGTGGTCCTCGACGTTCCTGCCATGGTGACCTCCCTGCCCGGACGACCGGTTGAGTCGGTCGCCGCGATCGTCGGGACCCGAGATCGCACCCAGGCGCGACGCCGCGGGCCACGATCGCCACGCTAGCCCGAACGACCTACCAATGCGCGCCCGGCGAGCGCGGCCGACTGCGCGGATCTGTTGTCCAGATGTTCATCTTCCGCCCTGTCGCGGGCGATGAGTCGCAGAGACGCCGATTCTGCGTGGAGGTGGTTCGACACCACGGCTGATCGGCTCAGGCCATCGGCGCAATCTCTTGAGGGCCAACAACTTCCTGGTCCGCGTTGGCGGCGCCGACTCGCGGGCTGAGTCAAGGCGCCTGCTGAGACGGCGTCGCGGTGCCCGCACTCGTCATCGGCTTTCGTGCGATGATGGTGCTACTTAGCGCGAGTGGACCGGTTCGGACCATGTGCTTGCCCGCCGCTTCCGTGTGTTGTTGCGAGCCGGTGAGCCTTGTGTTGAACCAGCTGATCCACCTCCCTCCGTCAGCGCGGGGAATCCCCAGCGTCCTCCTGCGTCCGAGCACCGCCGACTCGTAGCAACCAGCAGGGACCACCCACGGCGCGATGCCTGTCGCGACGTGGCCCTGCCGTCGATCGCATGACCGTCGGCCGTGTCGTCCGAAGCGCCGGGTCGCACTGGCGCCTGTCACCCACAGCTCGAGCCCGCCACCGTGTCGTGTCGGGTCTCGATCAGAGTCGAGGATCAAGTGAACAGCAACGAACTGCACGTCGTGTTCGGCACTGGACAGGTCGGAGGCGCGCTTCTGGAGCACCTTGCGGGTCGGGGGCTCGACGTACGAGCGGTCTCGCGCCACCTTCCGGCGCACCTGCCGGACGGCATCGACTGGCGGCAGGCCGACGCGGCCTACCCGGAGTCCGCCACCGACGCTGCGAAGGGCGCCACGGTGATCTACCAGTGCCTCAACGCCTCATACACGGCGTGGCCGACCCTGTTCCCGCCGCTGCAGCACGGCGTGCTCATGGCAGCCGAGCACACCGGCGCGCTGCTGGTCAGCTTCGAGAACGTCTACGGCTACGGGCCGACGGGCGGTCGACCCATGACCGAGGATCTCCCGCTCGCCGCGACGACGGTGAAGGGCCGCACGCGTGTGGCGATGACCCATGATCTGCTGTCGGCCTCCGCCACAGGTCGGGTCCGCATCGCGATCGGCCGCGCCGCCGACCTGTTCGGGGCCGGAGTGACCGAGTCGGCACTCGGTCGTCAGTTCTTCCCCAACGCGGTGGCCGGCAAGAAGGTCGACTTCATCGGGGACCCCGACCTGCTGCACACCTACAGCTATGTCCCTGACGTCGCCGCAGCGCTTGCCGTGCTCGGCACCGACGATCGCTCGGTCGGGCAGGTCTGGCACCTGCCGGGACCCGAGACCGTCACCACACGGGCGATCCTTGACATGGTCGAGGCCCGGGTCGGGCATCCGGTCGGTATCCGTGTCATGCCGCGCCTCGCGCTGCGCGCCATCGGCCTGGTGAACCCGATGATGCGTGGGCTCGCCGAGATGGCGTACGAGTTCGAGGAGCCGTTCGTGCTCGACACCACGAAGTACAGGACGATGTTCGGCGGGCAGGTGACCCCGCTGGGCGAGGCGATCGTGACCACCGTGGACGCATTCCAGCGCTCAGCGGAGATGGCCACGTCATGACGATCGAACGGGAGCTCGTGGAAGCCCCCGCCGGGGAGAATCCCCGGGGCGTCGGGGTGACACGTCGTGCGCTCCTCAAGGGCGTCGGCGCGGGCGCGTTGACGGTCCTGGTCGCAGGGATCGGGGTCGGCAGCTACCGCGTCTACTCCAACGGTGTGCTCGACTCCGGTGACGGGGAGCCCTACGACCCGTGGTCGCACTGGCGTGACGATGCGAGTCCGCTCGGCATGGTCGCAGCTGCGATCCTGGCGGCCAACCCGCACAACAGCCAGTCGTGGATGTTCGCCGTCACGCCGACATCGGTGGACGTCTTCGCCGACCTCGGTCGTCGGACCGGGGCCCTCGATCCCTACGGCCGAGAGCAGATGATCGGTCTCGGCTGCGCCGTGGAGAACCTCGTTCTCGCCGCGCAGGCTCGCGGGTATCGGGCCACCGTGGCACTCCTGCCGCAGCAGTCCGACCCGACGCACGCCGCGAGCATCACGCTGACACCGGCGACGGTGTCGCCCGCGGCGTCCTACGACGCGATCGGGTTGCGGCACAGCAACCGCGGCCCCTACACCACCCAGACGGTCTCGACCGAGAGCCTCGCAACGCTGAGCTCACAGACGGACGGCCTGCCCGGCGTGTCGGTCCGCTGGTTCACCTCGGCGAGCGAGATGGCAGTGATGAGCTCGATGCTCATCGACGCTGCGGGCGCTGTGGTCGGCGACGACCAGCAGTCCCGGGACGCGTTCGCGTGGTTCCGCAACGACCGTGCCGACATCGACGCGTATCGCGACGGGCTCACCCTCGACGGGCAGGGGCTCGCCCCGCTGATGCTCTCGCTCGCGAAGCTCGCGCCGGCGTCTACACGCGAGGCCGGCGATGCGTTCTGGCTCGATCAGACGCTCACCGTGCACACGCGCACCGCCGCGGCCTACGGCGTCATCACCGTGGCCGACGTGACGGCAGCGGACCAGCGGTTGACCGGTGGCCGCCTCCTGCAGCGCATCCACCTGGCCGCGACCAGCGAGGGCATCGCCCTGCAGCACATGAACCAGGTCACCGAACGGATCGACCGGGAGCTCGCCCTCGGCGCCACAGCGACGTTCGGGCCGCGGTTGCACGCGTTGCTCGCCACCTCCGGTGAGAACGTGCTGTCGACGTTCCGGGTCGGCTACCCCGCGCGTGAGGCGTTGCTGAGCCCTCGACGCCCGGTCAGCGCGGTGACGCGATGAGCACCGACCGGACCACGTCGTCGCCGAGCACCCGCTGGATCAGCGCACTGGTGAGCCTGCTCGGCGCCTTCGAGGTGCTCATGGGCTTGGGCTCCGGATCCGCGCTCACCCGGGTGGTTGGTGTTGTGGGCGGCCTTGCACTTGTCGCGGCCCCGTGGGTGGCGGGACGAGTCAGGGGTCTGACCCTCGCCCTCCTGGTCGTCGGCACCGTCCCGTTCGCGGCGCTTACGGTCACGAGCCTGGTGTCACCTGTGCTGGGCATCGTCGCGTGGGTCCTGATGGGCCTCATCCACCGTGATCGGAACGTGCCCGTGCTACCCGTACCGAGCCTGGATGCTCGCTTCCCGCACCAGGCGGGGACGGCGTCGACATGAGCGGCACCACAACCGGTCTGCGCGCCACCGGAGCTGTCGGTGACGGCCGAGCGACGCCGAGGACGGCAGGCCCCGACCCCGGCCGGACGAGCTACTGGCTCTCCGCGGGACTCGCGGCCGCTGCCCTCGCCGCGGGAGTCGTGACCTTTGTCGCCAAGGACTCGATCGCCGGACCCGCAGTGTCGGTCGGGAACGCACGCGGTACCGCCCTGGTCGTCGCTGCGGTCGCTGTCCCCGTCCTGCTCGTCGCGATGTGGTCGAGCAGCCGCGGGTCGCTGCGCGCCGTCGTCGTCTGGCTCGGCGCCTCGGCCTACCTGCTGTACAACGCGGTGGTACTCCTGTTCGCAACCCCGTACAACAGGTTCTTCCTGGTCTACGTGCTGATGTTCGCCCTGGCCCTGTGGTCGATCGGCGCCGTCCTCGTGCAGACCGACGTCGCCGGTCTCGCCCGGCACGTGACCGGACGTCTGGCCGTGCGTGGCATCGCGATCTACGCGTGGACCGTCTGCGTTCTCAACGCCCTCGTGTGGCTTCGCACGATCATCCCCACGATCACGGCGGAGCACCCGGGGTCCTTCCTCGTCGGCTCCGGAGCCGTCACCAACCCGGTCTACATCCAGGACCTCGCCGTCTGGATCCCCCTCATGGTCGTCTCCGCCGTCTGGCTCTGGCGCGGTCTGCCGTGGGGATACCTCCTCACCACATCGCTGCTCACCCTGTGGGTGCTCGAAGCCCTCGGGATCGGGGTCGACCAGTGGTTCGGCTCCCAGGCGGACCCGAGCACCGACTTCGCCAGCGCCGCGATGTCGCCGGCGTTCCTCGCCTGGGCGGTCCTCGGTCTCGTCCCCCTGGGACTCGCGCTACGACCTCTGCGTCGCCACGCAAGCCGTTCGATGGAAGGCATCTCATGATCGAGGTACGGGACCTGTGCAAGAGCTACGGCGACAAGATCGCCGTGGATCACCTGTCGTTCACCTTGCGGCCCGGCACCGTCACCGGCTTCCTCGGACCCAACGGGGCCGGCAAGTCGACCACGATGCGGCTCATCCTCGGGCTGGACCGACCCACCAGCGGTACGGCCACCATCGACGGCAAGCGCTACGGCGAGCTCACGACGCCGCTGCGCGTGGTCGGTGCACTCCTGGAGGCGGGCGCGGTGCACCCCGGCCGCTCGGCGTACAACCATCTGCTCTACCTGGCCCAGACCCAGGCGATCCCCACTCGCCGCGTCGACGAGGTGATCGACCTGGTCGGTCTGCACGACGTCGCCCACGACCGGGTCGGAGCGTTCTCCCTCGGCATGGGTCAACGCCTCGGCATCGCCGCGGCCCTGCTGGGCGACCCTGAGGTACTGATCCTCGACGAGCCCGTCAACGGGCTGGACCCCGACGGGATCTTCTGGTTCCGAAGCATGCTCAAGTACCTCGCCGGTCAGGGCCGCACGGTCCTGGTGTCGAGCCACCTGATGAGCGAGATGTCCCAGACCGCGGACGACCTCGTCGTCATCGGCCGCGGCCGGCTCATCGCCGAGAGCAGCACCGAGGAGTTCATCGCCAACAACTCCGAGGAGACCGTCCTCGTGAGGGCCCCCGAGGCGGTCGCTCTCCGGGAGCTGCTCGACTCGGCCGGTGCGGAGGTCAGCGTCGACGACGACGGCGCACTCGTCGTACGGCTGCTCGATGCCGAGCGCATCGGCGAGATCGCCGGCAAGGCAGGACTCGTCCTCCACGAGCTCAGCCCTCAGCGCGCGTCGCTGGAGGAGGCGTTCATGGAACGCACCCACGACCACCGGGATTTCGGCGGACAGCGCTCCGACACACCGGACCTCGCCGAGCGCGGCGTCCTCGTCTCTGATCGGAGCACCCTGTGAGCACCACCGGCACGACGCTCAGCACGGCGTCCTCGACGCCCAGCACCATGAGAGACCATGCCGTCGACCCCGGCTTCCGCGACCTCCTGCGATCGGAGTGGACCAAGATCCGCTCCGTCCGCTCGACGATCTGGGCGCTGGTGACCCTCGTGCTGCTGACGATCGGGTTCACCGCCCTGTTGAGCTGGCTGACCACCTCTCAGTGGGACACCATCGATCTCGCGACGCGCCAGCAGCTGATCGCGGACCCGACCAGCCAGATCCTCGGATCCGGGTTCCAGTTCAGCCAGCTCGCGGTCTGCGTGCTCGGCGTGCTGGTCATGACGGGGGAGTACTCGAGCGGCACGATCCGCGCCAGCCTGCTCGCCGTCCCGGCGCGCACCCCGATGCTCCTGGCCAAGGCGATCGTGTTCGCCGTCCTGGTGTTCGTCGTCGCCGAGGTCGCGGCCTTCCCGTCGTTCTTTCTCGGGTCGGCGATCTTCCACTCGCACCTGTCGGTGTCCCTGTCCGATTCCGGTGTGCTGCGGGCGATCATCGGCGTCGGTCTCTACATCGCCGTGCTCGGCGTGTTCGCCATCGCCATCGGAACCCTCGTGCGCCACACCGCGGGTGCGATCACCGGGATCGTCGGCTTCGTCCTCGTGCTGTCCCCGCTGACCCTGCTCCTGCCCGGCACGATCGGCGCGCACATCCACGCCTACCTGCCCACCGAGGCTGGTCAGCAGATCACCACCACCTTCCAGTCACCCGACCGGCTGCTGGGCCCGTGGCAGGGATTCGGCGTCTTCTGCGCCTGGACCACCGCACTCATGGTCGTGGCCAACTACGCACTCACCCACCGCGACGCCTGACGAAACGTCCGGTGACTCGCCGGCAGGAGAGAGGACATCGCCATGAGGGCACGTGCCTTGTGGGGGCTCGGAGGCCCCGGTGATCGCGATCGACGACTGTGTCGGGAGACCGATCGCCGCCTCGCGTCACGGTCGCCGTCACGGCCCGCTCACGAACCAGCAAAGCCATGAGTCCGGAGACCCGTCGAGGCGCGCGATCGCCCGCGGCGACGGCCGTGCCGCTCGCGACGTCGGCCGGTCGGCTCGACTCCCTGCTCGCCGCGCTGGACAAGTCCGAGATGGATCACGCCGACGACATCGCTGCCGTCGACGAGGTCCATCGCCCCGGAGCGCTGAACCTCGTCCACTTCACCACCATGCGTCAGCTCGACCTTCGAGAGCTCCAGGGCGACCTGATGGACCTCGGCGTCACCTCCCTGGCCGCCACGGGTGCCGACGTCAGGGCGAAGGTGGTCGCCGCCCGCACGTTGGTCGGGGCGTTGGGCGGCGACAGCGACGTGCAGGACCTCGACGCGCTGAGGCGCGCCCTGATGCGCGGCGAGAACATCCTCGACGCCAACTCACGCGAACTCTTCGGGCCCATGCGCGATGGACGACCCACCCGAATCATGGTGACGTTGCCCAGTGAAGCGGCGGACGAGCCGGACCTGGTCGCCGCCTTCGTCCACGCAGGCATGGATGTCGCTCGGATCAACTGCGCCCACGACGATTCGACGGCCTGGGCGCGGATGGCGGAGAACGTCCGGACGGCTGCGGCATCGGCCGGACGTCAGGTGCTCGTGTCGATGGACCTGCCCGGGCCCAAGCTCCGGACCGGACCCATCGTCGACGGGCCATCCGTGGGCCGGGCCCGCGTCACGAGGACCGAGAGCGGGACGGTTCTGGCTCCGGCCTCGGTCTGGCTGACTTGCCCCGAGACGCCGGCGCCGGTCCCGTCGCCGAGCGGCCCGGCGGCCCGTCCGGCCCTGGAGGCCACGGTCGACGGCTCATGGCTCGCCGAGCGGCGACTTGGTGAGCGCATCGACGTCATCGACGCCCGCGGTCGGCGTCGGACGCTGACCGTCACCCGCGCAGGGGACGGGGGAGTCGTGGCCACGAGTCCGCAGAACGTCTACCTCACCAACGGAACCGTGTTGTCGTGCCACGGGTCGTCGACGACAGCGAGCGGCATTCCCCCGATCGCGCTCCGGCTGTCGCTTCGGGTCGGTGACCGCGTCGTCCTGACCACTGACCTGACGCCGGTCGAACTGCCCGAGGCCGGAGCGGACACGAGGGTCGGATGCACATTGCCCGAGGCGGTCGCCGCACTGCGACCGGGCGATGCCGTCCTCTTCGACGACGGTGCCATCCTCGCCGAGGTCGAGACGGTTGCCGACGGGGCAGCGACACTGCACGTGCACCTCACGAAGCCGGGGGGTCAGCGGCTCGGCAGCGAGAAGGGGATCAACCTCCCGGACACTGACGTCCCCCTGACTGCTCTGACCCCGGACGACGACGCGAACCTGCCCTTCATCGCCCAGCACGCCGACATGGTCGCGGTGTCCTTCGTCCGCAACGCCGCGGACATCGAGCACGTCCTGGACCGGCTCACCGCGGCAGGAGCTGATCAGCTCGGGCTCGTGCTCAAGATCGAGACGCGTCAAGGCTTCGAGAACCTGCCGGCGATCCTTCTCGTCGCGATGCGCCATCGACGAGTCGGCATCATGATCGCCCGTGGCGATCTCGCCGTCGAGATCGGCTTCGAGCGCATGGCGGAAGTACCTCGCCAGATCCTGGCGCTGTGCGAGGCCGCTCACGTCCCCTCGATCTGGGCCACCCAGGTCCTGGAGAGTCTCGCCAAGACAGGTGCACCGTCCCGCGCGGAGATCACCGATGCCGCCGCCAGCCAGCGCGCCGACTGCGTCATGCTGAACAAGGGCCCCTTCATCCTCTCGGCCATCGACGTGCTCGACGACATCCTGGTCCGCATGGGCGCGGTCCAGCACAAGAGTCGAACGCTGATGCGCCGGATCCACTCCTGGGACGCACAATGACATCCAACGCCTCGACATCAGCCCAGCAACAGGGAACGACGGCTGCCGGCGCGGGCCACACCGGGAAGATGCCGAGCAGCCCGGATCCCTTCCTGACCGTGGTTCTCAACCTGTCCCACTTCCACCGCGAGCACGAGAAGTCCTACGCGGAGTCGCCGTTGCGCGAGGCCGTCGCACTGTCGCGCAGCTCGAGCGCTCTCAAGGCCCTGGCTGAGCGATGGTCGACGGTGCAGGTTGACGTTGCGCCGTTGCCGAGCCCGTTCGCCGGAGCCGTGGATCTCAACGACGAGCGCGCGATCGAGCTGCTCGGGGTCCTGTTCATGGAGGGCGCTGGCGAGCCGGCGGAGATCACCCGCATGAAGGCGGATCTCGGGGCACTGGCCGCGGCGTGCAGCTCCACAGGTGCGTGGCTCGCGACCGCGATGGATGCGTCCTGGGCCGTGATCGAGCACCTCGTGTCCTACCCGGACGTGGCCGACCTGCTCGCTGATCGCCATCGCATCATCAGCAACGACTGGCAGTGCGCGTCCCTGTCCTCGCTCGCCGGCCGCATCATCGAACGAGCGCTGACGGCGCTCGCCCGGGTGGACTTCGCTCCGGCGGCGCTGCGTGCCGACCTGGCATCGGATCGCGTCACGCCCCGCTACCTCTTCGCCGCGTCGGAGCTGATCGATCACGCCGCGGACCTGCTGGCTCAGAGCTCGGTGATCACCCGCGACAACGAGCGTCGGTGGCGGGTCTTCCACGAGCGCATTCGCGAGATCGTCGATATGGCTCCGGACCGTGCAGGCTCCGCGTCGCCTCCAGACCTGGACGAATGAGGCCGGCAGCCACTGAGCGGGCGAGGCCGATCCGTCCACTCGTGTGGTTCTTCGCGCTTGCGTACCTGCTCTCCTGGGCGTGGCTCGTTCCGCTGGCCCTCGACGGTCAGGTCGTCGAGCAGGGGACTGGTTGGCCCACCCACCTCCCGGCCCTGATGGGTCCGATGCTCGCCGCGGTCATCGTCACCTCGATGGCCTACGGCTCGACGGGGCTCCGGGACCTGGTCCGCCGGGTGGTCCGGTGGCGAGTCGGGTGGCGCTGGTGGCTGGTCGCCGTCAGCCCCCGTGCTGATGCTCCCGATCGCATTGGTCATCGGCCGGATCGCCGGTGCCGCGGTTCCGTCCTCGGGGGACTCCGCCAGCTTCACGGGGGTCTGGTCGGGCCTCGGTGTCGGGGGCGTGCTGACGGTGCTGCTCGTCGCAGGATTCGGCGAGGAGACCGGCTGGCGCGGTTTCGCTGTCCCTCAGCTGGAACGGACGCTCTCCCCGCTCGCGACCGCGTTGGTCGTCGCCCCGCTCTGGGCGCTGTGGCACCTGCCCCATTTCGTCATCGTCGCCAACCTTCGGACCTTCACGCCCTTGCTGGTCGTCGGCTGGTTCTTCGGCCTGACGTGCGGCTCGATCGTCCTCACCTGGCTGTATGACGGCTCGGGCGGCAGCATCCTCCTCGTGGCCGTCTGGCACGCCCTCTACAACCTGGTCGCCGGCAGCGCAGCGGCGCACGGAACCCTCGGCGTGCTCGTCACGATCCTGGTGATGTTCCAAGCAGTGGCGTGCGTCGTGCGCTACAGGCGTCACCCACGCCCGCGACCGCTCACTGTCTGAGCGGACTCGAGAGTGCCTCGGCGACGATCGATGGTGGTCCCAGGCAAAGTCGCGACAACGAGAACAACAAGGTTCGCTTGACCGATACTTCACCGAAGGCTCTTCGGGTCCCCGTGTCGGAAGGTGGCCGAGGTGCACGTGTCGTTGATCGGCGGGGGTCGGGACCTGGCGTGGGCGGCGAGCATCTATGGGCCGTTCGTCGACGCAGCGTCCGACGGCGCGGCTCGTCGAGGCGTCGGAGTGCCTCGCATCGCGATCGCACTTCTCGACGAGGGCGAAGGTGTCGCCACCGACGCGGAGCGGTTCAGGACGGCGTTGAGCCTGGGTGGTGCCGTCGACCCCTTCATCGTTCCGATACCGATTGCGGGGCGTCTTCACGTTCCCGGCCTGATCGGATGCGACGGGCTCTTCGTCGGAGGTGGACTGACACCGGGCTACGCCGCAACGATCGTTCCCACGTGTCCGGACCTCCTACGGTGGCTGCGTGAGTTCGACGCGCCCTACGCCGGCTTCTCCGCCGGTGCGGCGATCGCGGCGACGTCCGCGATCATCGGCGGGTGGCGTCACGACGGGCTCGAGGTCTGCCAGGAGGATGCGAGCGAGGACCTCGAGGACGTGACAGTCGTGCCCGGGCTCGGTCTGGTGCCGTTCACGGTCGAGGCGCACGCGGACACGTGGGACACCACACCTCGCCTCGGCGCGGCATTGCAGATCCTGGGTCCTGGTGCGATCGGTTACGCGATCGATGAGAACACCGCTCTGGTGATCGACGGCGACGCCCCCCGAGTCGTCGGGGCCGGCCGAGCCACCCGGCTGGAGAACGAGGCGGCCAACGGCGGGTGAGTGCGGACCCGATCGGGCTCGCGGCGTGAGGCCCCTACGGGTGGGTCGCGCTGCGGCGTGCGTGTCAGAGGCGGCCGATGGCCGGGACGACGTGCCGGCCGAGGCCGCGGATGAACTCGACCGGGTCGTCGAACGGCATGACGTGGACCTCGACGATGCCGATGTCGGCGTACCCCTTCATCTGCTCGGCGAAGTCGGCTGCCCCGGCAGCCGTGGTGGGGTCCAGCGGCGCCGCCCACAGGATCGTCTTGCGGATGCGTGCCACGTCGGTGCCCTCGTTCCCGCAGTGACCGGCGAGCACGTCGAGCTTCGCCTTCACCGCGTCCGGGCCGGTGTCCGGCCGCGCGAAGAGGTTGCAGGCGTCCGCATACTTGGCCACCAGCCGCAGCGTCTTCCGCTCACCCGCACCCCCGATCATGATGGGCGGGTGCGGACGAGTCAGCGGCGGCGGTGAGCAGATGGTCTCGGCGAGGCGGTAGTGCGCGCCCTCGTAAGGGCCGTCGTCGTCGCTCCACATCTGCAGGACGATCTGCAGCGTCTCCTCCAGCAGCTCGAAGCGCTCGGAGAGCGGCGGGAACGGCACCCCCAACCCGAGGTGCTCGCGCTCATACCACGCAGCGCCGATCCCGAGCATCGCGCGCCCGCCGGACAGGACGTCCAGGGTCGTCACGACCTTCGCGAGCAGTCCGGGGTGCCGGTAGGTCACGCCGGTGACCAGCGCCTGGAGCTCGACGGTCCTGGTGTGAGCGGCGAGGAAGCCCAAGGTGGTGTACGCCTCGAGCATCGGTGCCGGTGCGTCGCCCAGACCCATGCCTTCCATCTGGAAGTAGTGGTCCATCACTGACAGGTTGTCCAGACCTGCTTCCTCCGCGGCACGACCGACCTCGGCAATCGTCGGCGCGATGGCCGAGGCGCCGCCGGGAAGACCGAAGTTCACCACGTGCACGCCGACCCTCATCGCGACTCCCTACGTAGTCTCGCCATCGTACCGGCGTCGGTGACGTGCGTCCGTGGGGACGTTGCCGCGAGTGGCCTCCCGTTCGTGGCGCGATCTAGCCTGGAGACGATCGGTCGAGGTGAGGCTGTGACCATGTCGGGTCGCGCGTTCCGGGTCGCGAGCGTGCTGTTGGTGGTCGGGGGCGCACTCGGCCTCGCGTGGATCGCGGGGATGCGTGACAAGGGGTCGTTCGTCGTCGGCGCGCAGCGTCGGGTCAACAGGACGGTGTTCAATCCTCGCCAGTTGCGCACAGCAGGGCAGCCGGGGGCTTTCGCCGCTCTCCTGCGCCATACAGGTCGCACCTCGGGGCGGGACTACGAGACACCGGTCGGTGCCGTCGTCACCGGCGACGGCTTCGCGATCGCGCTGATGTACGGTCGACAATCGGACTGGGTTCGCAATGTCCTGGCGAGCGCGTCAGCAACTGTCGTCCACGAGGGCGAGGCGTTCGACGTCGCCGAGCCCGAGATCGTCCCATTCGCCACGAACACCCGGTTCTTCAACGAGAGCGACCAGTGGAGCATGCGCATGTTCGGCGTTCGCGACGTGCTGCTGCTCAAGCGCACCGACATCGAGCCGGCGTCGACCGCCGCCTGAAGCGTGGGTGGGTGGTGAGCAGTGGGAGCGAACGAGGTCACCATCGCGTCCGAGCGCGGGCCGCTGCCCGCGTACCTGGCGCGACCCGCCGGCGAAGGGCCTTGGCCCGGTGTGGTGGTGATCCACGACGCCGGGGGCATGAGCGGGGACCTCCGCCGCCAGGCCGACTGGTTGGCCGGCCAGGGCTATCTCGCCATCGCACCGGACCTGTTCTGGTGGGGATGGCGGATGCGCTGCCTCCTGGCCACGGGGCGGGACCTGCGCGCGCCAGGGGCGTGCGTTCGAGGACATCGAGACCGTGCGCCGCTGGCTGACCGCGCGTGAGGACTGCACCGGGCACGTCGGCGTGATCGGGTACTGCATCGGGGGCGGTTTCGCGCTCCTGTTGGCCCTGGACCGTGGGTTCACCGTCTCGAGCGTCAACTACGGCGTAGGACCCAGCGATGAGGACTACGCCGAGGACGTCCTTGCCAGCGCGTGTCCGATCGTGGCCAGCTACGGCGCCAAGGACAAGTCGAACAAGGGCACAGCGCGCAAGCTGGCGGACGCGCTGGCACGCCTCGGAGTGGACCACGACGTCAAGGAGTATCCGGACGCCGAACACGGCTTCCTCAACGACCACGAGGGCTCCGGTGACCGAATTCCTCTGCTCTTCGTGGTGATGGCGAAGTTGACGGGCGGCGCCGACTACCACGAACCCTCGGCTCTCGACGCCCAGGCCCGCATCATTGCCTTCTTCGATCGCCACCTCACGACAGAGCCTGGAGATGTCACCGACCACCCAGGCCGATCCTGAGCCTCGTGGTCGAGGACGAGTGCCAGCCCCGGAGTCGCCGACCGCCGCGCCGAGACACCTCAGTGGACCCGGAGCACGCTTGGACCGAGGGTCGCCAGAGAAGTTCCCGTGATGCGCGCCATCGCGACCCGGACGTGAAGGGAGGCCGATGTGAGCACGCAGACGGTGACGCCCGCGGGTCCGCAAGTCAGCCCGACCACGGTGTGGCGGGCAGTCGAGAAGGCGACCTTCGCGGTCGTGGGCTACGTGACCCCGGCAGGTACGCCGCGCACCAGCGGGGTCATGTGCGCGGTGCAGGACCATCACCTGTTCGTATCCACCGACGCCGAGAGCTGGAAGGCTCGGCACATCCACACCGGCGACGAGGTGAGCGTCACCGTGACCGTTCACCGTGGAGGGCTCCTGGCCCCGCTGCTGCACATCCCGCCGGCGACCGTGACCTTCCATGCCCGAGCCAGCGTGTACCCGGCTGCCGCCGTGGAGCCGGGCCAGGTGCCGGCCACGTTGATCAAACGGCTCCCGCCTGCGACACGCGAGCACATCTGCCTCATCGAGCTGGCGCCGGAAGGGGAGTTCATCACCTACGGAATCGGCGTCTCGCTGCGACGGATGGCAGTGCCCCGAACCGCCCGAAGCCGAGTGGCAGTTGGCTGACCAGCGACTGCCCGACACCGCCGCTCAACGTGCCCGCGTAATCGCCTTCTCCTGGCGCCGCAGCGTGTGGTTGAGTCCGGCGCCGACGGAAGTGCCACGTTGACGATGACCGTTTCGGAGCCGCATCCTGGCCGTCACCCGAGGAGACGGCGAGGCGGTCTGGATGAGGACGTTGCCACCGTCGGTCACCATTGCTTGGAGGCGCCGCCGCTCGCGGCGCCCTTGTCGCCGCAGTGAGACAGCAGAGGCCCGGTCCGAAAGACCGGGCCTCTGCACACGTACGCCGCGTAGGACTTGAACCTACAACCCGCGGATTAAGAGAGCCTCCAAGGCGGGTTCGCCGTGGGCTCTCCAAGTGCATCTGCGCAGGTCAGGTGGGGTGCATGGACCTCGGTGGTCAGTCGCGCACGGCCCTGAATCGAGCACAATTGGAACCAGAATGGCACCAACGATCTTGGTCGTTCCCGGTCGCTTCGCGGCCAGTCAGGCGCTTCGCAGCCAGGCGCGCAGCGCGTCGCGAATGACCTCGCTGGTGTTGGAGTGATCGGCCGCGGCCCGTTCGCGCAGGGCCGCCTCGAGCTCGGGGTCGAGGCGCACCGGGATCACTTTCGCGGCGGCGGATCCGATCGGTCGGCGCCCGCCCTTGCGACGCAGCGTCTCGGGGTCATAGCCGGCCTCGGCCTCGTCAGCGAGGGAGGCGACGAGCTGGTCGGTGACGGGCTGACCGCTGGCGCGGCGCGGTGCCTTCGCGTTGGTCATCGGGTGCTCCTCTCGGTTCATGGCAGCAGGTCGAAGTACTGGGGTCGGGCCTTCATCGCGTGGATGACCAGTTCGGCCCCGTCGTCGAGCAGGAGCACCACGGTCTCGAGCAGTCGTCCGGTCGTATCGAAGCCGAGTCGCAGTTCGCGAGTCGGCCGGTCGTCGTCGATCGTGTAGGCGATCAGGCAGTGCGTTGCGGCCTGGAGGAGGTCGTCGTCCCGACGCCGTGCTTTCGCGCCGACTGGTGGACCTCCACCTGAGAATCGTATTACGAAAAGACAGAGCGACAACGGCAGCGTGCACCCTGCGCGTGCACGCTATCGGCAGGGCGTCACCCGCTGGCCAGCCCTGTGACGTCGCGCCGAGCGTTCTAGCCCGTCAGGGTCGCATCCATCGCCTTGATGAGTGCCTCCATCGCGCGCTCGGCGCGCTTGAGGTCAGCGGCTGTCACTGACTGCTCGCTGTACCCGGCCGTTGTCTTCAGTGACAGCAACGTCGTGAGGTGCTTCTTGGCGGCACGGTCAGCGCGTTCCAGCAGGGCCTGTGCCTGCTGGTGGTTGTCGCCCGTTGAGTGAATACCGAGACGTGCGCAGCAGATCGCGTCCGCAGCCGCGATCCCAGCGTGCACTGCCAAGGTCACGCAGGCGTCCGCCACGTCCCCTGGTTCGTCAGCCCACTCGTGGATGGTGTGGAAGGCGTCGGCGAACTGTCGCGCCTTGCGGGCTCGCCCATCGCGTACTGCAGGGGTGCACCTCTTCTCGCGTGCGGTCACGCCAGCCCCCGGGTCGTCTTGGTGGCCCCGGAGCGGATCTTCCGCGCGAGCCAGGATCGGTCTCCGATGAGGGTCACGCCCTCGTCGGCGATGCTAGCCAGGACGGGCTCGAAAGCAGATCGACCACCGACATCGCGGGCACTCATCTCCAGGACCCGGGTGTCGTTGCCGGTCCATGCAGTCACTCGGCGGCTCAGCGTGTCGACCTGCTCGTCCCACGTGGCCGGGTCGGCCGCGTCGGGGCGCACCAGGAAGACGTCGATGTCACTGTCCCGAGTGTGGTCACTTCGAGTCCCAGAACCGAACAGGGCTCCGTAGACAGGGGGCTGGGACCAGTTGGCGAGTTCGTCCTCGAGCCGCTTGATCAGCAGCGCGCGGAGGTCTGCGAGGCCTCGGATGAGGGGCGCTGCTAGATGGCTGTCGTTGAGCGCGTACGTGCTCGTACGGCCGGCCTTCCTGACCGTGACGACGCCCTCCGCGGCCAACCGCTCTAGCGACATGCGCAGGCCGCGGTCAGACCGCCCGCCGAGCAGACGCTGCACGTCAGCCACAGTGAACTCGGCTTGTGCACGCCCCAACACGGTCAGCACCTCGCCGTCCAAGCTGTTGGTCACGACGCGCATGGGGTGAGCCAGTTCCACGGGACTACTATCCTTCCGTCAGGGCTATAAGATTAGCATGCACAGAAGAATAGTGCTGTCGACCAAATTGTGTGGCACTCATTCGGCAGGAGCGAGAGGCGCATCACGTGCAGCCTAAGCGCGTTGGTTGACATCACCCCCGTTTCGTGAACTATCCTGTTTCCAGGACATTTTGCGAAACGTGGAGGTGGGTCGTGGAGCTATCTGTCGCGGAGGCTGCTGAGCGCCTCCAGCTAGACGAGAGCCGGGTTCGTCAGTTGGTGAACGCCGGCGATCTGCCTGCTCGACGGGCCGGGAAGGTCTGGCTGCTCGACGGGGACGCGGTCGCGCTGATGTCTCGGCGCGCACGCCCGCAGGGTCGCCCCCTGTCCGAGCGGCGCGCTTGGGCGCTGCTCGATCTGCTGGCGGGCGGGGATGCACCGTGGCTGGCCGCGCCGGCGCGAAGCCAGGTCCGGTCGGTTCTGCGTCGCATGGCGTCCCTGGGGGCGGATGAGTGGCGTGCCGCTCTTCGCAACCGTGGGCAGAGGGTTCCGGTTGGTGGGCACTCGGCCGCGGTCCGTCGCCTGGTCCAGGCGAGCGAGGCGGTTCCCGCTGGCCCGCACGAGGCGTCCGCGCATGGCCTCGATCTGGTGGCGCTCAGCGCCCGTCCGGAGGTCTACCTCGACGTGAACGCCTGGGCGGACTTGTCCCGGGCGCTCCATCTGGATAAGGAGGCGTCGTCGAGTGCGTCTGCCGTGGTGCGTCTGGTCCACGAGGACGGCATCATCGACCGTCTGCGGGCCAACGAGCGTCTCCTTGCCCTCGCTATCGCCGCTGACTGCCTCGACGACGCGGACCCTCGCGCCAACCACGCGGGCATGGAACTGCTGAGCAGCGCAGCCGCACAAGCGCTGGGGGCTCAAGCGTGACCGCGGTCATCAATCTGCCGTGGTTGGGCTCTCCCACCGACGAGCTCTGGGAGGAACTCCTCATCCTGTCCGCGAAGACCAAGCGGGTGCCGT
>Ga0208851_1000115_pt1 | contig 34300 bp, 22 predicted proteins | sample NGESurshal092012_FD_184481 | JGI IMG/M metagenome (GOLD analysis project Ga0208851, IMG submission 184481) | Arctic peat soil microbial communities from Barrow, Alaska - NGEE Surface sample 415-2 shallow-092012 (SPAdes) | ecosystem: Environmental > Terrestrial > Soil > Wetlands > Peat ... | reverse complement strand
GCCATTGGTCGGCTTTCCGGCGCGATCGTCTCCGGCTCCGCATCCGGTTCAACAGGCAGGTCGCGGTGCGCGCCGAGGTCCCCGGACAGGAGGTCCCGGGCGCGGCGGGACAGGGAATGCGGCGACAGCCGCTGAAGAGGAAGTGGGAGGGCGCCCCATTGGTCGATCGGCGGCAACAGCGGCACGGCTTTCGTGGTGTCGCCGAGGGCCGATCCGGACTGGCAGACGTGCGCCGACCGGTGATCGATCGCCGAGGCCTTCTTCAGGGCCCGGGCGATGGTCTTGGTACTGGGTTTCGTGACGGCCAGGTCCAGGATCTTCAGCCAGCGCGTGACCGCGCAGGACCCGCACACGACAACGTCTATACGAACGCAAAGGACTGCTGCAGCCCGCCCACCATCCGCGCCGATCGTCCATTCCCCCGCCGACGACCGGATGGTCGCGGCGCCCGCCTCTATATAGACGTCGCCGGCGGTGAGGGTGGCGAGGTGCCGGTACGGCACCCCCGCCAGTTGGGACAGCACCACCAAGCAGCGGTCGCGCCGGCCGAACATGCCGGCGGTCCAGCCGTGGGAGGGCAGCCCGCGGAGCGCCGCGTCGACCGCCTCCCGATCCCTTTGTGTGGGCTGGAAGGGTTCGCCGGTGGGCCGGCCGAGGGCGGCCCGCACCGCCACGGACTCCCCCGGCCGCTGATATCCAGCGGCGGCATGGTGGTGGTCGATGGCGGCGACCCGGCACCGCGACGTCGCGGGCGCGGCGGGGCACCCGGTCAGGAAGTCGACGACGGTCTGCGGGTCGGCCGGGAGCGCGGTGGTGTCGGTGGCGGCGCACCAGTCGGTGAACAGCGCCCAGTCGGTGGCGTAAGTCCGCCGGGTCCGCGCCGACAACACCCGCGCCGGCGCGTCCGTGGCCGTGTCTGTCGTGGCGGTCATGGCAGATGTTTGCTGTAGGAGGCCTTCAGCGCCGTCGGGACGTCAGCTGCGGGAGCCCTACGACCAGACCAAGAAAAGAGCGCCGAGGATTCCCCTCGACGCTCTTCCTGCTATGCACCTGGACTCGAACCATCACTGAACTCAGAAACTTCGAAAGGACAACTGTTACCAGCGGGCCAAACGACGAGACTTTGCTACTCCCCATACCTATGGACGGTGCAACACGCACCTATCGTATTCCTTCTTCGGCAAACCGTCAATCCCTGTCATGCAGATGATCTCGTGCCTATGTTAAGGGTTTCCATTCAGCCTTGGACCGGCGGTCGGCGCTTTAGTTCATGTCCGAACTAGTGTCGCTGATCCGCTCCGGATCCCCAGCCAAATCCGTCGCGAACGCGGCAACCGTTGCATTGTCTCGGCCTTCGGTGGCGAACAGCATCCGCCGGGCGTCCAGGTCCTCCATGTAGGGTCGGGAGCTGGCGCGGTGGCGATCATTTGGCGGTAGGGCCCCGAAGCCTTTGTGCCCTCGGTTTCCCGTCGGGTTGTCCGGCTTCGATGGCCCTGACAAATCGCTCCGTTTCCAACTCACGCCGTCACGGCTCACCCAACCCCAAAGCCGCCTTGAACAAATCCAGCGTTTCCGACATTCGACCAATCCCTCAACACCCGGCTACGGAACGTCACTTGGAACGTCACGACCCTAGCTGGCCGACACCCCGAACCCGGCCGGGATACCGGCCAAACCCACCCGATCCGGTGAGGAGCCTTTAGTTGTCGAGCGGACCCGGTCGATTTCCGCGCAGCTTGACGAAAGCCTTGAGCGGCCCGTTCAGCGAAACCGTGGCAGCACCGATGATCAGGTTGTCCTCGACCGCCCACATCCTGGCCAGCGTGGCCTGCCCGCCGCCCTTGGCCTGGTACAGGCTCATCGTGATGCCTCCGGGGAAAGAGTCGACTACGTTGTCGCGCACGGTCATGGCCCGGCCGATGAAGCCGTGGATCCGGATGCCGTCGCTGGGCAACGGGTCGCCTTCGGCCAGATCGCTGAAGCTGACGTCGTTCTCGATCACCCGAAGGCGGTCGGCATTGCCGACGAAGATCGCGTGCCGGGCCCGGGCGCCCTCGGCGGGAACGAGCACGGCTATTCGGTTGCCACTGATCGTGACCCGCCCGGTCACGTCCGGCGGTCCGGTCCGGGCCTGTCCTCGATGGCTGACCCCGATGTGAATGCCCTGGATCGCCGATGTGATCTCGTTGTCCTGGATCCGGACATCGCCGACGCTCTGCCCACCGACCACAATCGCTTGCGACATCACCGCCACTCGGCGGGCGATGATCCGATCGTTGACGAACGAGGCGATGGCCTGCTCGTTGCCCGCTGCATGCCCGGCGAACACCGTGCGCATGACCTTGTCGAGGGCTTTCTGCAGGTGCTTCATGGTGTCGTAGGTCGGTTGCAGGACGCCGGCCCAGGCCGCCTTGACGGCGGGGGGGGTGCCGAACGACATGAGCTGCTTTCCGACTGTCACTCCGATACGGGGCCCGGTGGCCGTCGTCGGCGCCAGCCCTGCCACGAGCAGGCGGCGCGCCTGCAGCCGCTCTAGCTTCGTCGCGCTGGTGATCGCCCCGCCACCGCCGGCCGGCAGCGCGGCCACCGTGAAGCGACTGTCACGCACGACCGCGCGGGTCGTGTTGACCGCCAGCACGCCCGTCTGCAGGTTGCCGACGACGAACGCCGTGTCCTCTACCTGGAGGGTTCCTCCGGTCGCGGACAGGCAGGCCGCCTGCTTGGTGGTCCCCGCGGCTCCGACGAACCCGCACTTTCGCACCGTCACTGCGCCGCACTGGGTGAACGTCAGTGCGCCCTGGGTGGAGTTGGGTGCGCCGTGAACCGAGAGCGCTTCGACGGTGACCGATGTGCACGACGAGAAGTTGATCACCAGGCCGGCTCCCGTGGCGGACAGCACACTGCCCAGCCCGCAGCCGTGCAGGATGAGATGTCCCTTGCCCGACACGGACACCGGGTTCGGCGTCGGGTAGGCCCCGACCGGGAAGCATATCTGGGCGTTGGCGCCGGCGGCCACCGAGGCGAAGACCTTCTCCCAGCCCATCCCGGGCGTCGCGGTCACTGTGCAGCAACCGTCGGCGCCGCCTGTGTGGCACAGCTCGTCAATCGCGTCCTGGACCGTCTTGACGTCACCGCGGAAACCACACGGAGTCGGATCGACCGAGACATCCGCGGCCGCGATCGCCGTGAGCGGCGGGAACAGCGTGCGGCACTCGCGGAGGTTGGTCGGGGCCGTGAGGAATGCGGTCATGCTGCTGTCGACCAGGGCCAGCGACGTGACATGGTGGTCGATGCCCTGGGGCGACAGGGGAATCGAGTTGCCGTCGTCGTCGTTCGGCCAGGTGATCGTGCCGCCACCGGCGCTGTTGGACGTGCGGGCCGGGATCATCCAGTAATCGCCGGGACGGAGCACCCCGCCGCCGAGCGCCACCTGGACGCCGCGCTCGAGTACCACGGGCTGGCCGGCCGTCGCAGCGGTCAGGTCGAGCACGATCTGACCGTCCCACCGGCGGGCGCGGGCGTTGCGGGCCAACTTAGCCGCGGTCGGCGCCGAGGCCAGGGTGAGTGTGCGGTTGGACGGGTCCGGCGGTCCCGACACGGCAATGAGGTCGCTGACCTGTTGCTCCAGTTCGAGATAGTCGTCGGTGATCTCGACGAGGGGGGCGGTCGCGAAGCCCCGCTCGTCGTCGCGGCCCATGTCGTCGAGCAGCAGGGTCGAGCCCAACGCGAGCACCTTGCTCTCCGTACTGGCGTTGTCCCGCTGCCACTTCAGCACCACCTCTGTGCTGGTGCTGCTGTGCACCTCGACCCGGTAGAGCTGATTCTCCAACCCGCGGTAGCCGGCCTCGTCGGGCAGCACGCACGGGTCGTCGGAGGGCAGACCCGGCACCGTCGATGCGGCCAAAGCGCCCCTGGGAGCACCGATTCCGGTCAGGCAGCTGCCGCCGCCGATGGCGCCGGCGGGGCTGAGCCGCAGCTGCCAGACCACCTTGATCCGGGTCGAGGCCTCCGCGTCACCGAGTGCCACCTCGCGGATGGTGACGTCCTCGACCGGTGAGATGTGCCGGTGCCAAACGTCGAGCTCGACGCGGTTGGCGCCGGGCGCCAGCCGGTTCGGGTCGAAGGGTGTGAACAACGCGAACGGCAACCGATCGGGCTGATGGAGCAGCGACGTGACGGGCTGGACCGAGACCCGGGCCGCTGCCACCAACCCGGCGGCCGGGGACTTCAAGGTCAGCACCCGACCGGCGACGGATGCGATCTGGACGCGGGAAGTCGTGGCGGCCGTGACATCAACCCATTGGCCGACCGCGAAAGGAACCCCGTCGGGCGTGGCCGAGTCGACGGTGAGCACGTTCGTCGACCCGACGATGGCCCCGACACTCGTCGGATCGTTCTCACACAAGATCCCGTCGACGTACATCCGCCCTGGCGAGAGCAGCAGGTCTTGGCCGTCCGGCGCGACCGTGACGGCGAACCCGCCGGTCAGCTTCGGCACTCCGGTCACGCCGACGACATCGCCGGTCGTCGTGGTCTGGCGGTACCGCGCGATCTGCTCCTGTTCGTTGATCGCACTGTCGACGAGTACTTGTCCCTGACCGACCACGATTGCCGCGAAGTGCTCCTGCGGACGGAACGTGTTCGCGGAGATGTCAGCCTGCATGTTCGGCTCCGATGCTTGCAGCCGGCGGGTAAGCCACCGGACCTTCGACGATTGCGGCGCTCGTGGTGCCGCTGAACTCAGGTGCCATCGAGGACACCCGCCTCGAGGCCAAATCGGAGAAATTCCTCGATGCCCCGACGCAGGTTGTCGTCACGCTGGGTTTGGCGCAGGCCGGCCAGTGCGCCCATTTCGAAACCGTCGCTGGCCCCGCGGATGATCGCGGTCGCCCCGCCGCGGCGTAGCCGGGCGTAACCGGGGGTGCCGAAACGCTGGGAGACGAACCGGGGCGGCGGCGTGGTCGTCGTGGCCGGCTGGCATGCGTGTTGGCGTGCGGTACTGCTGCCGGGCGCGATCCATGAGTACTGCACGCAGCCGATCTGGCGGCGGTCACTGGTCAGGCGGCCGGTGATGATCGAATCGGTCACGACATCGATCGCGGTCGCGTCGATCGCGCCGAAGACGGTGCACCGGGTCAGCGACAGCGTCGCCCCGAAGGAGCCGGCCGGGTCGCCCGCGATGGCCGGACGGGGCGAGACCAACCCCAATGCCCCGGCGGTGGTCAGGTCGTTCACGGTCGCGGCGAGGGTCACGGCGCTCGCATCGGCGACCACCACGAGCCGGTCGTCCAGCACACCGACGATCACCGACGCCAGACTGGGATCGGCGTTCCGGACGGCGGTCTGCACTAGGCCCGCCAGCGTGCCGGCGTCGGCGGCGCCGGCGGCCAGGTGGGCCAGGAAACTGGCGCCGTGCCGGTCGGTCACGGCAAACGTCCCGCCGGCGGCCGTAGCCGCCAGGTCGGCCGGAGCCCCGACGATCGTCTGCACTCGGGCGGCCGGTCCGACCAGGCCGAGCCCGTCGGCCAAGCCGCTGCCCGGTTGGCCGGCGATCGTCAGCGGGCGGCCGTCACCCACCACGACGACCCGATCCCCGATGGCGACCGCCCGAGCGCCGGACCCGGCGAACGCGCTATCCAGCGCGGCTGCGGCCGCCACGCCGTCGGCTGGGACGGCTGCGAGCGTGATCAGGCGGGGAGCGTCCGTCCCAAGGGTGAGCCAGAGGCTGGTCGAACCGGCCGGAAGAACCAGCCCGGTCAGGGATTCCACCGATCGCACGGCCGCAACCACCTCCGCCGGCGCACCCGTCGGCGCCGCCTCGCCGAGCCCGTCGAGGACACCGTCGACAATGCTGTCCGAGATCGCCAGCGTGGAGCCGTCGGCCGGGACGATCAACGGCCCGGTGATGCAGTTGGTGAGCACGACCTCGGTCTGCCAGTCCGGGTCGAGATCGAGCACGAGCGACGGACCAACCGGGGGCACGACCTCGGCGCCGAAATCCAGGCGTTGGCCCGGGACGAACGTGCAATCGACGATCTCGATCCGATCCGGGCGTCCGCGCACGATCAGCGGACCGCCGGCGATGATCAGCCCGACCAGGGTGAGCACTCCCCGCTCGCCGATCGAGACCGCCCACCCCGTGGCCAGGTCGATCACGGGCAGCGCACCCACCAGGCTGACCACCCGCAGTTCGGCTGCTGCGGATACGCTCACGGCCAGGTCGCCGGTGTAGGTGCGGCTGTCACCGATCTCGATGGTGCCGGCACCTCCGGTCGCGGCCAACGCGCCGGCGATCGTGGTTGCCGCCCCGCCGACCCCGTCGCGGCGGACCTTCGTCACCGGCGAGTCGACCGGCGTGTCGGGTCGCTCGATCAGTTCGCCGCCGCCGATGGGGCTGGGCTGGGTGATCACGAAGCTGACCCGCGGCGCGGTGGCCTGGGCGGATCCGAGCGCCAGCCGGCCAAGCTGGGGATCGATCGCAACTTGGTTGGCGCTGAGGCGGTCGACGTTCGACCAGGCGGCGTCGTCGGGCGCGGTGTCACCGAGGTCGCAGACGACGACATCGGACGTCCCGACCGGATCAGCGTCGGCTGAACGCCACACGACCACGCTCAACCCTGCGCCGTAATACGCGCTCGGCGTTGCGGCCATCATGCGTCGGGTGATCGGCCCAGGCACGTTGAGCGCGCTCGCCTGGTGGACGAGAGCCAGCTCGGGCCGGACCTGGGTCACCAGTTGCTGATCCCAGCCCAGGGGGTTGAACCGGAACCGGTGGCCGTCCACCGCCTTTGCGTCCACCCAGGTGCGCTGCAGCGCGACGTCGCGCCAGACCATCACCGCGACGTTCTGCACGTTGTAACGCCCCCGGCCCGAACCGATCCGGCGGACCTCGAGGGTGTGAGCGGACGAATCGAACGAGCCGCCGATGCGCTCCAGCGGCAGCGGTGACCTGACGGACACCGTCCGGCCACGGGTCCGAACGACATGCTGCAAATGCTGGGCGATCGCCGTCCGCTCGAACATCTCGACCGCTACCGCGGGCCAACCGGTGTAGTCGCGGGCCAGTTGCTCGAGCACTGCAGCGGTCCCCTTGCGCCGCCGCAGGGCGATGGCATTGGCGACGGCCGCCCGGGTGAGCACGCTGTCGTCGGTGGGAGCGCCCGGGGTCACCGCAACGAGGTCGCCGATGTACGGCACCACCCAGGCGTCACAGGTCTCGATGAACAGGTCGTTGTAGAGCTGGTCGAGGTCGGCATCCACCAGGGCCAGTTGGTCGGCGACCACCGTGAGCAGGGTCTGCAGGAAGCCGGGCGCGCCGTCGGGACGGGCATCGCGCTCGCGGTACACCGCCGGCAGGAGATCGAAAACCCGGCCGGCCCGGGTCGGTGTGGTCACTGCAGCACTCCCCACGCAATCGGCGCCGAATCGATGACGATCAGCTCGGCACCAACGAGGCTGCCGATGTCCACGCCCGGCGCCGGTGCATCGGCGACCAGCACCGGCGGCGGGCCCGCGCCGACGGTACCGGGCCCCGAGCTCGACGCCCGCGGGTCGAACTTCCACAGGCCGGTGATCGTCGCCGCGACCACACCCATCACGCCCTCGATCTCGGTGAGGACCTCGCTCGACGGCACGTCCTGGCCCAGGTCGCGGGCATCGAAAGAAAAGACTGCCTGCAACCGGGCGGAGACCGCCGCCAGCACGTCGGCCCGGACCCGGGCCGGATCGGTCTTCACGGTGGCAGTGATCCGAAACGACTTGGGGACGAAGGGCACGAAGGTGACCGGGACCAGCGGATCGCCGTACGTGCGCATCGCGCCGAGCAGGTTAAGGCCGATCCCCCTGTCCGGACGCAGGATCGCGCCCCGGTCACCGGCGACCGTGAGCAGCACCCCCCGGTGGGTACCGGCTCGGGCCCAAACGGCCTGAGCCTTGGCCACCCCTGGAAATGCCCGGGCATACAAGGCGTAGTCGGGCATCGACACGATCCGGTCGATCGTCGTCACCCGAAGCGGTGCGCTGGTGCGCGCGGAGTCGACGTCCTCCGGATCGTCACCGCCCTCCGACGGGCCCGGGTTGCTGACTCCGGTGACTCCACCCGCACGCGACATCGGCAGAGTCAGCCGGCCGCTGCGGACAACGCCGGACAGATCGCCGCCGCTTCGATACCGCGCGCGCAGATTGGCTGTGCCGGTGGGGAGCCGGGAGCCGGTAACCCCGTCCCCGAACTGGACGATCGTCTGCCCGTCCTGCGAGCGAACGAGGTAGACATGGTCGTCCGGGCCGCAGCCCTCGAACGAGTCGACGGGGCTCCACCGAACGGAGTCCACCCAGATGGTCAGCGTGCCGGCCAGCCCCGACGGCGAATCGGCGCTGAGATGGGTCAACGGAGGTTGGCGCAGAGCGAAGGATTGAAAAGCCAGCCGGCTGTCACCACTGCCCATGATCTCGTTGCGGGTCTCGCCCTGGCTGGCCGGGGCGACGTTGGCGGCAATCGTCGTCGTCGGGCGGGCGAGGCCCGATGGGAGGGAGTCGGCCAGGGTCACCGTCGTCGAGCGAGCCGGCCCGAAGTCGTGGACCACTGCGCTCAGCGTTGTCGCCAGTGAGATCGGGTGCCCGCGATCCTCGACCGGCTCTCCGGTGACCACTACGGGACGGTTCTCCCGCAGACCGAGCTGCAGCCCATTGAGCTCGATCTTGCTCACGCCGATCGACTCCGCCGCGGCGACGTCGGCCAGCGGTACCGACACCGGAGCGCAGAAGGCCGTGGTCCCGCGGATCGAGAAAAGGGTCAGCCCGCCGGACGAAGCAACGTGGACCCGCACGGCCCGGCCGCTGATCGCGAAAACGGCCACGCCGACACTCGCCGACGTGGTGATCTTGTAGGCCCCCCAGGTCGATCCGTCACGCAGGACGAGCATCGAGTCGGCGGCCACGGCCGGCGTCGCCCCGTCCAGGAAGACGTCCCCACTCGCGCCGACCGGCAAGGTCGCGACGGTTGCCGATTCCCACGGCAGGCTCAGGCCCTGCGCCCAGGCGGTGACCGCCGCCGGAACCCCGCTGCTCGACCCGGTCTGGTTCACCACGGCGGCGGCCAGCGAGGACGCCAACGGGGCCTGGCTACCGAACAGGGCACGCTGCTGGCGGAACACCAGCACCTCAGCGGGCGTGCTCACCGACGCCGCGAACGGACCGGCGACGTCATCCAACGAGGCCGAACGGCTCAGCAGCGACGCGTCCAGGTCGGCGGCGGACATCACCGATCCGGCCAGCCACGACACCGACGACGGCACCGGCCCCGCGGTAGGCGGCGCCGGCAGCAGATCGGTCGGCGGGCTCCCGACCAACGTTGGCAGCATCCTCAGGGTGATGTCGGTGTGGGCCGGGGAGCCGGGCCTGCCGGGGAGGTCGGGCACCATGTCAACCGCAGACACCGAGCTGACCAGCCCGAACGTAACTGGGACGGAGATGTTTCCGGTCCGGAATAGCACGCCGTCACCGGCCGAGATGCTGACGGACCCGGCCAGCGACAGCGACGCACCCGGCTGGTTCGGGTGGGGCACCCGGGCCCGCGGCCTGATCGCGTTCCACGCCGGGCTGGCGTCAATGTCGGCGAGCGTCTCGTACACGACGGGTGTCTGTCCAGGATCCGGGCTGCTTTGCACGCCCGTCCCGGCGGCGATCACGGAATGGGCCGGCGCGCCCGGCGACTGATCAAGAGAGAAGGCGAGATCGGCGGTCGGAGCAAGCCCGGGCCGGACCCGGTAGCCGATCAACCGGGACAACTCGACCAGCGAACGGCGCTCACCCGCGGTTCGGATGTAGTGCTCGTTGACCAAGCGCTCGGTGTAGAAGGTGACGATATCGGCCACGGTCGCAGCGGCGTCGGCGAACGCGATGGCGAAGTCCTCATCGGTCCGAGCCGTGAAGGGCGCGGTCGCCGGGAGATCGATCTGCGACAGGGCCCGCAGCATCGTCGCTTTGGCCGTCCCCTGGGTCACGACGCGGCGCCGGATCCGCGGCAGGCCAGGGTTGTTCATCACCGGTAGTGGCGTCTGCGCAACCCGCTCGTCGCACTGACACGCGGTCGATGTGCCGCCACATCCGCAGCTCATCGTCCACCCACCAGTGCGTCGAGGTAGAACCGGCCCCGCTCGGGCCGGCTGGGGTCGTTGTCCAGCCGGGCGATCTCGCCCGGGCCGATGTCGATGTGACCGCTGACCAGTCCGCTGGTCCCAGGCTGGCGATACCGCGAGAAGCGGGTCGGCTCGACATACTCGACGCCGGGAATCGCCTGTGCCGCAGCGATGATCGGGCCGAGGTACACGGTGGCGCCGAAGGTCAGTCGGTCCGGGTTGAAGAGCCCGAGGGTGCCGTCCGGTCGGCGCCCGTTGGACATCGTGGCCAGCAGGTCGGCCCGCACCAGATCGCGGCGATAGCCCGCATCGACGTGCACGGCGAGTCCGACCTCGAGCGCGGCGTATTCGGCGGCGACGACCTGGAGGTCGTGCCCGGCCATCCGGTAACCGTCGAGGTAATCCCGCACCTGGTCCACGAAGTCGTCGTCGACCGTCTCGGTGCCGACCGGATCGACCGCAACCACCACGACATACCAGCTGCCCGTCCAGCGGATCGTCGCCACTGCCCGCTGGATCCGCGCCGGTCCGGGCGTGCCGAACAGGCCGGCACGTGCGGCATAATCGTCGGCCGTGACGCAGCGCTCCTGCCGGCGGAATGCGAACGGTGCCCGTTGCCGGACCTGCTCGATCGTCTCGGGCTCGGTTCCGCCGATGGCGGGGACCGGGTTCCAGACCCGACTCGACGAGGCTTGCTCGGTCAACACCGCGCGCAGAGCGGCGGCGATCGAGCCGTCGTCCAGCACGGTCCGGATCGCCCCGGCACCGATGTTGCCCGCGACCCCGTTTCCGGTGCGGTAGGTGGCCTGGATGATGCGTCCGGGCAGGGGTGGTTGACCGTTCGTCGGGAGCCCGTCGTCGGCGCGCGCGAACCGCAGGGCGCCGACGCCGTCGTCGTCGATCTCGATCACCACGTCGCGGGAGGAACCGCTGGAGATGAGGTCCGTCTGTACGTTCCACTCCTCGAAGTCGCTGTCGTGCAGCAGCACGGCCGGTAGCACCGCATCGGGAACAGCAGTCAGGGCCGAGGTGGCCGACGCGGTCGGGTCAAAGGCGACGTAACGCTCCTCGGTGCCTGAGCCGTCGGGCAGCGCCGTGGTCATCCGCAGCCTGGCAACCTGGCTCAGCGGTCCCTTCGGGAAGCGGAAGGTGAACGTTCCGCTCTCCGGGACCGGCCCGAACTGCTCGGGCACCTCCCGCTGGCCGTGATCGACGAGCACGACATTGCCCAGCGCTAGGGCCCCGTCGGTGAAGATCTCGGTGCCGCCCTCGTCGGTGTCGATCTCACCCTCGATCGTCAGGGGCCAAGGCAGCGCGTCGCCGCCGCTCCAGGTGATCTCGGTGATCGGGTCTCCGGTCAGCTCGTCGACGAGTGGGCTCGACCCTGCATCGGCGACCGCGCTGGTTAGCCGGACGGCGATCCGCCGAGTCGGATCGGCGTCGGCGACCGCCTTGGCCGGCCCCACCGGGTCACGGTTCTCCATGAGGATCAGCACCTGACCGGCGGCCAGGTCGGGCCGGTGGCCGGCCAGGGTTGCGGCGGTCGCGCCGGCGGGCAGCGCCGGACGAGCACCGGACCAGGTGTAGAAGGGCATCGACGAGTTCGCGCCGGACACGACCGTGAGGTTGTGCATCGTTTGGAATTCGAGCGCGCCGGCCCGGCGGGCGTCCGTCTCGGCGTCGGAACCGACCGGGATCAGGTACGGCGCGTCGAGGCTGCCGGTGAGCAGGCGAGTGCCCGCGGGCACGACGGCCAAGCTGCCGCCCGAGGTGAGCCGGAAGTCGTCCGGAACGGACAGCTGGACCCAGGTGCGGGCGTTGGTGCCATCGCTCATCGCATAGTCGACCAGCCGCGCATGACGGCGAACAGAGATGCGCCGACGGGCGGTGCCCAGGTACGCCTCGGTGGCGATCGCGTCCTGGCGGTAGGAGGCCCGGTCGCCGAGCTCGGCCAGCAGCTCGATCAGGGCCACTCGCACATCGGCCGGGTTGCGATCGGTCCAGGCCGGCTGCAACACCGACAGCCGGTCGAGCAGGACCGCGCGCAGGCTCTCCCAGTCGCGGGCCAGGTAGTCCAGCGTGGGCTCGACCACCGCCGCCGGTGGGCAATCGGGCGCGTCGTCGCAGGCCACGCCGCTCATGCAGTCCAGGCCGAACGTGAAACAGGCGCTGGACAGGATCGGGTCGACCCAGTTCGGCGGCGCGGGATCGGTGATGCTGGTCACGAGTTGCAGGGTGTACATGGACAGGTCGCCGCTGCCGGCGAGGGTGACCAGGATGGTGTCCGGGTCGTCGGTCGGAGCCACTGCGGTCGCGGCGATCGTCGGGATCCGGTCGCCGCCGATGACCGTGACCTGGCTCGGAACGGGCAACGCGATCACCGGGTTGACGAACGAGACTCGCAGGCGTGTAGCTGGCGTGCCCGCGGGCGGGACGACCACCTCCACGTAGTCGACACCGTTGAGCATCGACTGCTCCTGGATCAGCTGTCGCCGCCGATCGATGGACGTCATGGCCGTCATGACGAACTGCCCGTCACCGCGAAGCGGACGGTGCCGGGCTGCTGGCTGATCCGAGCCGAATAGCTGACCTCGATGATCAGGGTCGAATCCTGCGCCGTGACCAGCACATCGGAAACGTCGATCAGGTCGCCCAGCCACTGCTGCAACGCACCGTGCACCATCATCTGCGTGGTGGCCGCAACCTCCGGGCCGGTGGGGGCGAAGACCAGCTGGCCGACGCCGGCCCCGAAGTCGGGCCGGTTGAGTCGCTCACCCGGCGCGGTGAACAGCACCTGCTCGATCAGGTCGTGCAGGTAGCCCGCCTGATCGGTTCGGGCCGTGCCGCCGTGGGCGTCGACGCACATCGGGTAGGCCACCGGGCTGGTCACCAGGTTGGTCGGGGGCCCGTTCACGGGGCGGGTCACTGGGCCACCACCCGGGGCTGGGTCGAAATGACCGTCGGCGGTCCCTGCGGCGCCTGAGCGGCGCTGAGGCACAACCCGCTGCCGCCCTGGATGACGACCGGCTGACCCATCACCGTGACCCGGGTCGCCACCACCAGCCACTGGGTGGTCAGGCAGGGCTGCGGCGCCGGTCCGACCATGAACGCACAGCCGGCGATCGGATAGGTGTCGGCCTGGGTCACCGCCGGCGTCCCGCCGACGAGGACGCGGGTGTTGGACGTGACAGCGCTGATCTGGCCGCCGTGCGGGCAGATGGCAATGGCGCCGACCTGCAGAACCGGACCGGGCATCAGGTCACCACCAGGGCGCCGCTGTTGATGGTGACGCTGGGGCCGGCCAGCACGATCGAAGCCGCGCCGTTGGTGATCGTTATCCCCACGTCGTTGACCATGATCATCGCCCCACTGGTCGATTTCAGCAGCAGCCCACCGGCCGGCCCGGGAGCGTCACTGATCGACAAGGTGTTCTGCCCGGTCGTCTGGACGAGCACATGCGGTACCGCCGGGGGCACGGCGAGGGCCAGGGCCGGCGGATCGGCAGCACTGCCCCACCAACCGCCCGTCCAGACCGGGTACTCGGGATCGCCCTGCTCGAACTCGATCCAGACACCCGACCCGACGTCGGGGACGGCCCACAAGCCGGCCTGGGTTCCGGCGAAGGGGACACACGCCATGGCCCACGACGAGGGCATCGTGCCGAGCGCATCGGGGACCATGGCCTGGATGCGACCCTGCTGCATCGGGTCGATGTTGTTCACCACAGTGCCGCGGTACTTACCGAAATACTGCGTCATGTGAGCTCTCCCCTGGATTCCGCGGCCAGACTCTCTGCAGCGCAGGCAGATCGGATCGCGCTCATACCGGCACCGCCGGCGTAATGGACACCAAACCGTTGCGGGACAAGGAGAAGCTCTGCGTGTACTCCCCCGGCTTGAGGTTGTGGGTGACGCTCTTGACGTAGTACAGGCCGTCGTACCCGGTGCCGGCCCCGCGGACGCCGACCAGTCCGCGCGGCTGCAGCACCCGCCCGTAGCGCAGCACGTTCAGCTGGCCGGTTCCGGTGACCGCGTCCGCCGAATCGGACATCCTCGCCAGTCCCTTGGCGATGGCCAGAATCGGGTTGTCCTTGGCTGATCCGGACAGCGGCTCGGTCTTCAGTTTCGGCGCCGGCCGAATCGACAACGGCGGCGCGAGCAGGCTGATGTCCGGCAGCGGGATGTTGATGGCCAGCTTGGTGATGGGCTCTTGGACCTGCACGGTGACCTGCTTGCCCTGCAGGCCGTCGAAACTGAAACTCAGCGACTCCACGTTGCTCATGGCGTCCATATCGATGGACAGGGCCGGTTGCGGGACGCCGAAGCGGATCTCCGGGCCCCAGTAGGCCTTGCTCATCCCGGGCACCGGGCCGGGGTCGAGGTAGAAGACGTAGCCGTTGTCCTTGGCCAGCTTCTGGATGAATTCGAAATCGGTGCCGTCCTGGCTCTTGATCCGGTCGGTCGGGATGGGGACATCCGGAAAGAGTTCGGGGATCGGGATAGGGACGATGCCGTGCGCCAGATAGTTCTTCAGCAACCACAGCACCTGACCCGCGGCGGGCAACGGCGGGAAGATCACGCCCTGCCTCTTCTCCAGGTCCATCAAGACGGAGAGGTCCTCGCCGGTCAACGTCAGCGCGGATTGCCCTATCTCGTTGGAGAATCCGGCTTCCTGACGGGTGATGACGCCGTCCATCAGCACGGTCGGCAGCCCATTGACGGTGACCCCGATGACGACGCGGACACCCGGATCAAGCAGGCCCGCAGGGATCATCGCGGTCGATATCGGCGAGGTCCTGCTGTTGGCCAACACGATCTGAAAACCGCTGCGCTGGCCGGAGGCCACGGTGACCTGAACGCTCTTGACGGCCTGCACGATCGAGGACGGCACCGGCATCGGCAGAGGTCCGGCCAGCAGATTGAGATGGATGCGCCCGATCATCCGGTCCCCCCGAAGGCAACGGAGATGTCCGGTGTCGCGATCCGCAGCACGTCGCCCGGCTTGTCGGCCAAATCGCCTGGATCGAGTGCACCGTTGGCGTCGGCAATTCGCCACCCGAGCAAGGGATCGCCGTAGTACTGCTGCGCCAACACATCGAGGCGGTCCCCAGCGACCACGAGGTGTTGGGCGACTATCGTGGCGGCGTCGGCCGGCGGGATGAAACGGCGCCCCAGGTAGCGGCGCTCGGTGCCGTCATCGGCGGTGTCGGTGAGGACCTTGGTGGCCGCGTAGCGGCTGTGCGGCGGGAACCGGCCCCCGGCAACGGTTCCGGCGGTGGGCAGCGGCTGACCGGCTGGCGTGGTCACGGGATTCTCCTGACGCCGAGTTGAGTGAGCGCACCGGGCACGGTGGCCGCCATCTGTTCCCGGGCCCGGTGGTAGGCCAGGTAAATACCGGCGCCGCGATGGCCGAGCGGGAGGTCGTTGACGGTGAGCACCCGCATCCCTAGGCTGACCTTGGCCCGAATGGGGTTCAGCGACGGATCGAACGCCTCCTCGGTCACGCTCAGGTCGGTGATCCGCACCGGCACGATGCGGTTCTCGCTCCAGACGAATAGTGCGAGCGGCGCCTCGACGGGCGAGATCTCGAGCGCTCCGGTGGACGCCAGCGAGATGTTGGCCTGCACTGCGTCGGCCCGCGGGAAGATCGTCGTCTCCAGCGCCGCCAGCTCGGGGGTGATACCCAGTCGCACCGTCGCGTTGTTCTGCCCCGGGTTCTCGAGCTGATCGGCGGCGTCGATCTCGGCGTCCAGCTTGATGGTCTCGACCGGCGCACCCTTGAGCCGCAAGGCATCCAACCGATCCCCGGTGTCGCCCGATGCGGTCTGTGCTGCCAGGGTCCGGCTCAGCGAGTCGGGGGTGTACTGCAGGATCACCACCCGCTGCAGCTGGCCGGATTGCGGATCGAGCATGACCAGTCCGCCGCGAACCGTGCGTGGTGATCCCGGGAATGTGGTCATCACAGGAACTTCGTCGGTTGGGTGACCCAGATGACCTGGACAAAGAACTTCGCGCCGAGCTGTGAGTCGAGGAAGTTCTCAATCTGTTTCTTGATCACCGGCACGGTGTTCTTGGCGTCCGCTTCCTTCGGGGCGACGATGATGACGACGATTCGCGGCTGAAGGGCCTGGTCGGCCTGCTCGGCGAACTTGCCGGACGATATTCGCTCCGCCGCTTTCTTCAGTCCGAGATCGAATTGGGCGATCTTGTCTGACGCGGTCTCGGACAGCTTTCGTTGTCTCTTCGGATTCGGATCAATCGCTCCGTAGTCGTGAGCCAGCTGCGCCTCGATCAGTACCGCTGTATTGCGGGATGGCACCTCGGCCACTACATCCCCAATCCTCTCGCCCTTCCCGCCTCGCCGGAAACCTTTTTGGGCGTGCGGGATGACCGTTTCGGCGGTGGAGAGTGCGCGGTCGGAGGTCTCCAGGCCACCCCCCCGCTTGCCGGTCGCCAGCATCACACTGGGCGCCAGCTTGGACATATGCTCAAGGTCAGGAAGGTTCTCCAGCAGGGTCCTGCTCAGATCTTTGGTGATCAACGCTTCGTAGGCGAACGCCGCTTCACCCTTCGCTTCACCCTTCGCATCGCCATACTTCACGGTTATCGTCTCGTTGACTTCCAGGAATTCGATCGACCCGGCGGCACCCAGGTGGGCCTTTGAGGTGATCGAGATCGTCGGGGTCGTCGACTTTTTCAGTGATGGGTTGATCTCGCCCGCGATCTCGGCACCTTTGCTCGACGGCGTGAAGGCGAGGGTCTTCCACTTCCACCGCCGCTTCAGCCAGGCCAGTGTCAGTGTCCAGCGCAGTCTTCCGGCTCCGACCGCCGCCAGTTTGTCGATCGCGAGCTGAGTGCGGGCCACAGCCCGATCCAGCTTTTGTTGCTTGGTTTCCTTCGGTTTGCTCTTCTTGTTATCCTTCTTCCCGAAGAGTTTTTCTTTGGCCCTTCGATAACCCTGCTTGACCTTATCGACGCCTTTCTTCACGGCGCCGACGACCTTCTTCACGACCGAGCCACCGGCCTTGATCACGCTCTTGGGCAACACCTTCTTGACGACGGTCGCGACCGCCTTGGCGCCCTTCTGCACGACGTTCGCAACCGCCTTGGCGCCGCTCTTCAGGACGCCGGCAACCGCTTTCGTGCCCTTCTTGGCCAGCCCCACTGCCGCTTTGGCGCCCGTCTTTACGGCTCCGACGACCTTCTTCAACGACTTCATGATCCGGTCGGCGATCTTGCGGAGGGTGCCGCCGACTTTCTCCCCGGCACCCTTGAGCTTGCTGAGCACGAAATTGGCCAGGAAGTCCATCACCGCTACCGCAGCGAGCCCGACGAGTTGGCCGAACAGAGGCCCCGAATTGCCGGGCTTCACCGCCTTCAGGAAGGCGATGAACTTCTGGAACGCCGCGAGGATCTTCGAGGCCGCCCCCCAGGCCGCTTTGATGCCGTCGATGATGAGCGCGATGGCTCCGCCGGCCGGGATGAGCAGCGCGACCAGTTTCTCGATGAGCAACTGGATGAGGATTCCCGGCAGCGACTCCTTGATGGCGGTCCAGGCCATCGTGACGATGTTGCCGAAGGTGATCCCGCCCTTGCGGAGCAGATCCAGGATCATCGTGCCGACGCCGACGACCTCTTCGACCTTGGACTTGAACCAGTTCTTGACGGCGATGACCAGGGACGGCCACACGTAGTTGCGGACCCCGTCCATCAGGCCGGCGCCGAGATTACGCAGCCACTGGATCGGATCCGACGCGATATCGGCGACGAGGGCGGCGAAGTCGAGCAGCGCGTCGACGACCGCCTTCGCCGCCTTGATCACCGTGTCGACGACCTTGCCGACGGCATCGATCGCCGCGGTGTAGGCGTTCTCGAGCAAGGTCAGCGCGCCCTTGAGCAGTTTGCCCAGCCCGTCCAGCAGCTTCGTGACGCCGGCCTTGAGTTGGTCGGCGAGTTCGTTGACTGCCTTCTTGGCGCCGTCGACCTTTTCCTTGATCGTGGCCCGGAATCGGTCCCGCGCCTCGGGGAAAGCCGCGAGGGCGATGTCACCGGCTGCCATCAACGCCTTTCCGGCGATGTCGATGGCGGCGTCGACGGCCTTCCGGCCGAGTTCGATCGCGGCCACCGCGAGCTTCTGGACCGTGCTGATGACCGCGTCGACCGCCTTTCTGGCCAACTCGAACGCGGCGTGAATGACGCTCTTGACGCTGTCGATGAATGACTTGACCTTTGAGCCGAGCCAGCTGAAGAAGCCGCCGTCCTCGCTCTCCTGCTTGGCCTTCTCGCGCTCGGCGCGGGCTTTCTGTTCGGCCTTGGCTCGTTCTTCGGCGATGTCGTCGTTGCCGTCCTTGATCGCCTTGGCGGCATCGGTCCGGGCCGTGTTGCGGGCGTCGGTGACCGCGTCGTCGGCCTGTTTGGTCGCGGCGTTCGCGGCGGCCCTCGATTCGCCGGTCACCTTGTTCTGCTCGCCGACCCAGTCCTTGCGGTCCTTTCCGACGGCCGTCCGGACGCTTCGCCGGGCCTCGGTCTGTTCGCCGCCGTTGGCCGCGATCTCGTCGTTGATCTGCTTGTCGGTGTCCGCCTTCGCCTGCTCGACTGAAGAGTCGTGATCGTTCCTTGCGGCGCCGATCGCGCTGCCCTGGGTCTGGGTCGCCGCGTTGATCTGATCGGCGCCCTGTTCGGCGGCGATGGCGTCGATCGCCGCAGCCGAGACTGCCGCCCCTCCGGCGTCGGCTGGGTCGGCAGGGCCTGGACCGGACTTGCCTGGACCAGCCATGGCCGGCGCCGCGCCGGCCTTTGCCGGCCCGGACCCTCCGGCCGGGACCGGGGTGGCGCCGCTGACATCCGCCGTCAACGTCTCCTTCGGCACTTGCGGCAGGACGTCGTTCTCGCCCATGTCCGCCCGCGCGTCGGCCAATCCGTCGGCCCGGGCGCCGGCCGTGGCCGTCTCGATATCCTTGGCCTGGTCACCGATCTGCTGTGGGTCCTCGCCCCCGGTGAGGACCAACTCGGGTACCGGACCCGCGTCGACATCCAGTGCGGGATCGGATGTCGGCAGCGCTTTGACCGCGGACTGGATTCGGGATGCGTCCTCGGCGCTGATCTGGGTGTCGCCGCCCGACTTCGCCTCCGGTACCTGCAAGGTCACCGGGGCAGGTGCCGGAGGCGGGGTACCGGGTGTGGGCGGCGGGGCACCCGGGCCGCCGGCGATCGGCGCAAGCGTGCGATCGGCCGCGACCGGCAATGGCGGCAAAGGCGCCGGCGGCAGCGAGGCGTCCTTGTCGGCCGGAACACCAGACGGGCGCTCCATCGACGGCGGGTTGGCAGCCAGGTCAGCTTCGCCGTCGCTCACCTCATGCGCGGCCGCTGCCGCAACCCCACCCAGGCTCGCGGCCAGCGTGCTCACTGGCATGGACGACACGGCCGCGAGCGCCGCCCCGGGCGGCATTGCCGAGACATCGGGCGTGGTCGGCGCGGGCCGATCGGCGATCGCCGCCCCGCCACCGCCACCGCCGCTCGGGACGGGTGGGTCGGACAACACCGGCTCCGTGTCCGCTGCAGCGGGGACCACCCCGGTGTCGGGTCCGGCACGGCCGGCCGTGGATGGCTCTTCGGCGGCGGCGACTCCCTGGTCACCCGCGGAATCGGTCGAGCCGCCGCCCGGGGCGGCGTCTGGAGCGTCCAGTTCAGACGTTGAAACCCCAGCGGCGTCGACGTCGGCCTCGACCGGAAGCGAATCCATTGCCGCGGTGGCGGTCTCGGGCTGCGCAGCCACGTCTGTCGATGGCGCCTCGGCTCCCGGCGCGGCCGGATCGTCCATGGGTACGGGCGCTTCCGGCAATGCCGGCGACTCGTCGTTCTCGGGTGCCGGGGGATTCGCTATCTCCGGCGGGTCAGCCGGTTCCGGTGTCGCGGCGTTGGCAGCTGCGTCACCGGAGGCCGGCTCGGCAGTGGTCGCGGCGGCCGTCGGCGTCGCGCCGGCCTCCGGTTCGGCGACCGGCTCCGCAGCTGCCGCTTGCCGGGTCGAAAGTGGCGGCTCGGCCACCGGCGCCTCGACTGGACCCGCCTCGTCCGCCAGCAGGCCCGACGACTGCTCTTGGTCGTTCGAAGCCGGCGAGTCCGACGCGATGGGCCCGGTCTCCGCCGGTTCGTCGCGGGTGACGGGTTCCTCCGCAGCCCGCTCGCCGGCCGGTACCTGAGCGGGTTGTCCATCTATAGCCGGCGGGCCACCCGCAAAGCCCGGTCCACCGGCCGACTGATCGGCGACAGTGACCGGAGCGTCACCACCGGTGGCAGGCACGGACGGCGCCGGTGCCGGTCGTTCGGCCACCACCCCGGTCCCACCCGATGATGCCGCCACCGGTGGCGGCGCATTGTCGACCGTGGACGCGTCGATCGTGGCGGGGGCCGGCGGCTGTTCGTCCGTGGACTCCCCTGCTTCGGCCGAATTCCCCAATTGATCCGCCGGCTCCGGCACCAAACCCGATGAAGCGCTCGGGGGCGCGGGCGTCTCCACGGAATCAACCCCAGCTGTCCCGGCGCCCGCCGACTCGACAGCCGCGGCCTTGCCGACGACGGTGTCGGCGGCTGCGGTGCCCGCCGATTGCTTGTCCGCGTCGGATGCATCAGCGGGTCGCCCAACTGAGGCTTGCGCGTCGTCGGGCTGTGTTTCGCCGGACTGGGCTGCGGGGTTAACCGGCTGGGTGTACCCGCCGTCCTCTGGCGGTGCGCTCTCGGCCACCTCCCGCAGGTCGTCGCGGACATGACCGCCGTTCCGATCGGCGACAACGGTCACGACGGCCTCGCGCAGCGAATGCTCCAGGCGCCCGAGCACACCGGCCAGCCGACCACCGTGGTCGTCGGGGTCCCGGTTGAAAAGCCGTTCCACCAACCGGACGAGTGCGTCGCCGGCCGAGATGACGTCCGGAATCTGATCGTCGTCCGGACCCCGTCGGGTCAGCGTCGCCTTGGCCCTACGACCGAGCCTGCCCAGCCTGCCGGGCGGAACCGCCGCCCCCTGGACCAGTGCTCGACCCGATGAGGTCGCGAGATCCGAGGAAGACGCCTGACCAGAGGCTGTGACGTGATCGGCCACCGGGCCGACGCCATCGACGCCGGGCCACTGCAGCGGCACCATCGTGAGGTCGTCCCGGGCGGCAGCGAGGCCGAAGCGCTCGGCCGCGAACTCTTCGTGGTGAGACCCAGCCGCATCGACGGCCGACTCGCCTGCGATGGCGTGGTAGAGCTCGTGCACGAGGAGGGCGCGCCCTGCGGGGGTCGACGGATCGGCGGCCTGCTGACCGAAATAGATGTCGTCGCTGTGGGTGACCGCATCGGCGTCGAGGGCGTCGGTCAACTGAGCGGCGAACCAGTCGTGGTGCAGCCGGATGCCGCTCAGATCGCGGCCCAACCGCGGTGCGATGGCCTGCTGCAGTTCGGGTGACAGCGAGCGCCCCCCGATGGCGGGAGCCGGCAGTTCGGTGACCTCAGCGAGCCGGCGCGCGGCAGACCGCCTCCGGTCGGCCCCGCCGCCCCGCCGGGCCGGCGCCGGTCTCTGCACCTTGGTCGACTCAGCCACGGCCGACCTCGGCGATCAGCTGTGCATGGATCACGGCGGCGATGGCCCGCCCGCCGGCGACCGGCGACTGCTCGATGTCGACGGTGACCTCGCGGTCAACGATCGGTGGGGCGCCGATGGCGGCCAGCCGGCGCAACTCGTCGACGATGGCCTCACCGAGCAGGTCGCCACGGACATCGGGGGCCCCATCGATGACGAGCCGCTCGATGTGGACGCGCACCGGCCCGGTCACTGCGCCCACCCGGCCAGCTCGGTCGGCGTCAGGGGGCGGTCGAGTTTGCCGTATTCGGAACGGGCACCGCGCAGCAGGTCGGTCATCGTCACCGGGGTGCCCCGCTCGGCGGCCAGGAACGCGGCGTGCACGGCGACGTTCCGGATGCTGCCGCCGGCCAGGTTGAGCTGGGCCAACCGGCGGTGATCAATGCCGTCGACCGGTACCCGGTCACTGAATGCCCTTTCCCACAAGGCTTTTCGGTGCGCCGAATCCGGGAATGGGAAGGTGATGATGAAAGCGAGCCGGCGCACGAAGGCGTCGTCGATGTTGGCACGCAGGTTCGTCGTCAGCACGGCCAGCCCGCGGTAGCTTTCCATCAGCTGGAGCAGGTAGCTGACCTCGATGTTGGCATACCGGTCGTGGCTGTCCTTGACCTCGGTGCGCTGCCCGAACAGCGCGTCGGCCTCATCGATCACCAGCACGGCGCCGCTGCACTCGGCGGCCTCGAACACCCGCCGCAGATTCTTTTCGGTCTCGCCGATGTATTTGCTCACCACCTGACTGAGATCGACCCGATACAGGTCGACGTCGAGTTCCGCTGCGACGACCTCGGCGGCCAGCGACTTGCCGGTGCCGCTCGGCCCGCTGAACAGCGCGGTCACCCCAGCACCTCGGCGGCCTGACCCGCTGACCTCCCAGCGCTCGTGCACCGTGGCCCGGTGCCGAGCGTGCCGCAGCACGTCACGCAGCGCCGCGACCTCCCGGGGCGGCAGGACCAGGTCCGCCCATCGCGCCCTCGGCACCACCCGGTCGGCCAGGCCGTCCAGGTCGGCGCGGGCCCGGGTGCGGCACGCCGCCCACAGCTGGTCGGCGACGGCGGCTGGCGACGGGGAACTCGGATCGATCTCAGCGGCCACCGCCCGCAGCTGGTCAGCCGGCAACCGGAACTGCCCGGCCAGCCGTTCGACCTGACCGTTGAGCATTCCGGCGGCGGGGCCGAGCGCTTCCCGCCACAGGTCCAGGTGTTCGGCGAGCGACGGTTCCGGCAGGTCCACCGTCACCGAGGCCGTCGGCAGCCCACCCACCGGTTCCGGGCTGACCAGGACCACCCGTCGGGCCTTCGCGGTCAGGCGGTGAGCGAAGCGGCACCCGGCCACGAGCTGGGTCGGATCGGCGACGTCCAGGTCCAGCACGATCGGCGAGCCGGTCAACACTGACTCGCGGGTCAGCCGCCGGAGCAACTCGGCCTGCTCGCCGGCCTCGACCGGCAGCATCGTGACGGCGACAGTCCAAATCCGGGAGGCCCCGACAACCCCGGCCAGCACCCGAACGAAGACGTCCCGGTCGGCCGGGCTCGATCCCCGCACCACCATGGGATCGCCATCGAGGGCGCTCCACCGGTTCGCGGCACCGGCCAGTACGGTGGCCTGCCGGTGCGGAAGGGGAATAGCGGCCGGCTCTCTGACAGCGGCGACCTCGGCCAGGTGCTCGTCGACAGTGTCCAGCCCGAGCAGGGCGAGCAGCACTCGTTCGTCGATCCGGAGACGCGCCAGGGTCAACCCACCGGACCGCCGGTCGAACTCGATCAGGGCGAGGGAGCGCAACGGGCCGTCGGGCCCGATGGCATCCCAGTGGCCCCCGGGGAGTGTTCGCAGGGCAAGCCCGAAAGTCGCGTACTGGTGGGCGATGTCGCCGTTGGCCCGAGCGCAGAGTGCGGCCAGCCGGCCGTCGAGTTCGCATCCGGCGACCAGCACCAGGACATCGACCTCGAACGGCGACAGTCGGCACAGCCTCGCCAAGCGCGCCAAGCCGTCGATGCCCACCGAATCCCGGAGGCCGGCCGGATCGTCGGTACCCGACGACTCGGCGGTCTCGCCGACGGCGGCGGCCACTGCCTGCCGCACCGCGCGCAGGCGATCGACCAACCGCAGATCGGCCACGGCGCTCATGTCAGGTCCACCATCGGCCGGTCGTAGCGGCCATCGGTCATCAGCAGCTCGGTCTCGGCGCCGTCGACCCTCACCCGCACCAGGTAGGGGGCCCGCTCGACCGAGCTCACCGGGAACGTGATCGTGTCGCTGACGTCCGTGGCATCGTCCTGCCGCGAGGGCGCGGAAATCGTGTACGCCCGGGCCACCGCACCCGCTGCCGTTCCGAACTCGTTGAGCAGCAAGCTGACGGCCTGCCGGCGACCGACGGCCGGCACCAGCTTGACGGTGATCGCGGTCGAGGCCACCTCGCCGTCGAAGACCGGCACTGTCATGGTGATGTCCGGGTCGCCTGCCACGGTGCGGGCGAACGCCGGGCGCAGCATGAACGGTGCGACATTGGACTCGGGCCCACCGCGCAGGTCGCTCTGGAAACGCGCCGGAAGCTGGACCCGAACGGTGTTCACGCCGGCGAGCAGGGTCCCGGGCAGGGTGACCGTCACCCGCAACGACGTCGAGGTCGCCGTCGGGTGCGCCGTCTGGCCGGTGCTGAACTGCACCACGCCGTCGGGGCTGAAGAGACCCGTGCCGATCAGGTCGATGCTGGCGCCGGTCGCGGCCGTGACCGCGGCCGGCTCGACGGCGGTGATGGTCGGGTTGATCGACGTCGTGGTGGCCAGCCGGGTGCGTTGCACCGGCGGGCCGCTCGCCGCCGCCGGATCGGTCGCCCGGAGCAGCACGACGTGGGCCTGGAAGGTGATCGAGGGCCGGTACTTCTCGCCGAAAACCTGCCACAGCCGGGAAAGGTCGTCGATCGACATGGGTTCCATCGACAGCGAGACGAGCTCCTCCTGCCCATCCAGGTCGGCCGTCGCGAGCAGCGCCAGGTCCGGGGGCAGCGCCCCACCGGCGAATGTTGCCTTGATGAGATCCCTGGTGATGACACGGGTCTGGTGCAACACGAGCCCGCCGTAGCCGAGCAGGATCTCGCCGTGGAAGTTCGCCGCCCCGTAGGCGCTCATCATGTAGCTCAGGTCCAGGGCCAGCGGCGGGTTGGTCAGCCGGCTGCCAGCCTGGCCGTGCGAGGGTAGATCGGAGTTGCTCCAGCCGGCGTTGGGACGGGCCTGGTACATGAACAGGTTGAGCTGGCTGGTCTCGGTGGCGACGTTGATCTTGTCCGGCGGCAGCGCGGTGACGGTGATGTTGCCGAGCAGACCGACAAGGTCGGCAGAGGGAATCGCGTCTTGCAGCAGCTTGCGCAGCACAGCCGTCGTCGCCGCGATACCCAGGGAGGTCGTCATGACGAGGCCTCCCGCCGGCGCAGGTACTCCTCGAGTGTCAATGCGGCGGGCGGCGCGATCGATCGCTGATCACGGTCGGGGCGGGTCGGCGCCGGCGGACGGACCCGCACCTCGATCCGCCCGACGGTGACCTCGATCGGCGGCCGGGACTGTGCGGCCGACTCCTGGCCGGATGTCATCACCGGCTTCCGCTCTGGGGCCAGCGGTGCAGGCACCAGCACCGCGTCCCGCACGACCGCCCGTTCCCGTTCAACCCGTTCAACCCGCGGGCGCGACACCGGTACCGGCCGCGGCGTCCCAGTGGCGACGACGCGACCGGCAGTCGGCGACGAGGCGACCGGCTGCACGCCGGACGCGAACGACTCGGCGTCGGCGGACGGTGGCACGACCAAGGGCATCGGCATCAGCCGCAGCTCGCGAGTCACCACCTCGAACGGCCGGGGCCGCTCCGTTTCCGGCCGTTCGGAGTCGATGGCCGAGAACGAGGCGCGCGGCGTCACCGTCGGTGCGACCGGTTCGGTCCAGCCCGGCTCGGCCGCCGCCACCGGCTCGCCCCCGACGTCCTCGTCCTCGTCATCGATCAACCCGTGTTGGGGTTCGATCTCGGCGTGCACCCTGAGCCCGCCGCCGCCGGCGGCTCGCGCGCGCTGCGCCAGCCGCGAGAACAGATCACTCATCAGGTGCCTGCCCGCCTGAGGTCGTCCACCTAAGGCAAACGACGAGCCTGTCCGACGACGTGTTCATGTCAGGTCCAGGTAGGCGTGGCGGCGGTGGTCTGACATGCCGAGGATCTCGGTCTCGGACCAGCTGTAGCGCCGCGCCAGTGCGTCCACTTCGCGCAGCAGTCGCCGCCCGACGCCCGAGACCTGGGCCCACACGAGCGCCGGTACGTCGAGCAATGCCGACCAGGCGTCACCGCACTCGGCGCAGGCGATGTCGATGCGCGCGTCGACCAGTGGGTCGACCTGCTCGAAGTAGGTGCCCAGACAAGTGATCTCGTCCTCGTTGAGTGGGTCGCCCCGGCCGTCCGCGCGGGTCACCGACTCGACGCACCGGTCCAGCAATGCCGTCCTGGCAGCTGCGGTCGTGTGGGCGCCGGCCACCCCGATCAGGTCGGCCGTCGTCGGGCAGCGGGCCCGCACGACCACCGAGCCGAGGTCGACGGCAGTGAACTCTGATCGCCCGTACCCGGGCGGGTACTGCGCAACGAGATCGGAGATGAGCAGATGCACCTCGAGCATCGCCTCGCAGGCCGGGCAAGTGGCCAGAGCATCGACGACCGGTCCCCGAACCTCGCGGTAGAGGTTCAGCAGCAAGGCATCGCGCTGCCCCAACGGCAGGCTGGCGGCGTCGACGGTGGGATCGAGCAGGGCAATCGCCCGGTCGTGCCCGTCCGTGCGCTGCGCCCGCTCCCAGGACGCCAGCACGGCGCCTGCCCCCACTGTTGTCATGGCGGCGGCCTACCCGGCGAGCGTGGGCTCGAGCGGCTCGGTGACCTGGTCGTCGCGTTCGAAGCCCTCGTTCTCGATCTTCAGGCGCTCGATGGCCACCGCATTGGCGTTGGCATCGAGTTCGGGCGGTGTGTACTCCGAAACCCAGCCCCGGTAGACCTTCCAGGCCACCGCGAGCTGACCGGCCTCGTTGTACAGCTCGATGATCAGATCCTTGCGGAAGTCCTTCAACGAGGTCTCCGCGCCCAGACCGGAGCCGTAGTTCCAGACCTTGTTCGTCCAATTGTGGAACTCCATGTCATGGGTGATGCCGCGCTCCAACACCACCGCGTCGTACTCGGTTCGACCGGGCGTCTTACGGCTGCTGCTCGGGTCACCGCCCTCGCGGTGCTTGACGACCTCGGTCGTTCGCTTGAGACCGCTGACCTTGCTGATGCCCGCGACGTAGCGTCCGTCCCACTTCACCCGGAATTTGAAGTTGCGGTACGGGTCGAAACGCTGGGCATTCACACTGAATTGGGCCATGCCGGCTTACCTCCTGGCGATGTCGGGACGGAATCTATGGAGCCGGTCACTGGTCAGGCGGCTGGGTGAGCTGCTGCAGCTGGATGACGACGAACTCGGCCGGCTTGAGTGGGGCGAAGCCGACCAGGATGTTGACGATGCCGCGGTCGATGTCGGCCTGGGTCGTCGTCTCCGAGTCGCACTTGACCAGGTAGGCCTGACGGGGAGTTGCCCCTTGGAAGGCGCCCTGCCGGAACATCGACTGCAGGAAAGACCCGACGTTGAGCCGAATCTGGGACCACAGCGGCTCGTCGTTCGGCTCGAACACCACCCAACGCAGGCCCTGGACCAGGCTCTCCTCGATGTACATGGCGGTTCGCCGGATCGGGATGTACTTCCACTCGCTGGTCTGCGCGTCAGCTCCGAACAGCGTCCGGGCGCCCCAGCACACGGTCCCGTAGACCGGGAGGTTGCGGATCACGTTAATGCCCAGCGGGTTCATTGCGGCGCTGTCGCTGTCGTTGAGCTTGTCGCCCGACGGCGTTGCGATGGACCGCAGCTGGGTTGCCGTGCCGGCGGGGGCCTTCCAGATGCCGCGTTGGGCGTCGGTGCGCGCATACAACCCGGCCAGGGTGCCGCTGCTCGCGATGTCCCGCAACGCCCCGTTCCGTAGGGGATCCGGATCGACGACCTTCAGCCGCGGGAAGGCGACCGCCGCATTGACATCGCGCACACTGTTGGCGGCGAGCCAATTCACCATCTTGGTCGTGGTGTCGACGCCCTGAGGTATGTCGAGCAGGTAGAAACAGCGAAACTGGTCGCAGAACGCGGCGACGGCGCCGGCGACGGCAACCAGTTGCGGCCCTGCAGTGATCGATGCCCCGTCCAGAGTCGCGGCCGCCGGGATGCAGAGCAGGTTCACCACCGCCGGCTCGATGTGTTCCAGGGCGGTGATACCGCCGATGAGATCGGATGCGCCGACGGCCCCACCGTTGTTGCCGTCGACCAGGCCGACGAAACCGAGGGCCGTCGCATCGGTGCTGAGATCGTTGATCTTCGAAGGCTGGGTGAGCATCGTCCCGGTCGGCTCGGGAAGCTGTCCCATGCCGCCGGCCGCCTCGGCGACGGAGACCAGGGTTGACGCGGCGGCCACCACGCTCACCACATAGCGCGGGTCGCCGACCATCATCGTCACGTTGCGGTAGACCTCCGAGGCGACGACGACATTCCGGCCGCCGATCAGCCCGACCCGACGGACGATCAGGTTGAACTGGGTACCCGACATGGCCACATCCCAGTCCACACCGACCTGCAGCGCGTCGCCCCACTTGCCCGCGCTGATCGCCGACACGATCAGCGTGTCATTGGGCGCGTATCCGCCGGACAACGTCGTCGCCGCCGGCGCCGCGGTATCGGACACCACCCGCACGATCCAGGCCACCTGGCCGCCGTTGATGAAGAACTGCATCACCGCGTACCCAGCCGGGCTACCGCTGTCGAGCAAGGGTCCGAACTGGCGCAGGAAGCTGTCGAAGCCGGTGACGCGCGTGGCGACGCCGACCGGCCCCTGCGGGAAGTAGTCGATGAACGCGGTGTCCGAAGTGCTGACCCCGCTGATCGGGTGCACTCCGCTCGGGATCTCCTCGACGTACATCCCGGGGTAGGTGGGCGTGGTAACCATTGGTCTCCCTCACACGGACTCGAACGAGTTCCACAGATCGACGTGGCGAGCCGCGATGCGACTCCAGGAATGAGCGACGCAGTACTCGCGGGCGGCAGCGGTGGTTTCGTTGCGCAACGCGTCGTCGTCGAGCAGTTGCTCCAGCGCGTCGGCCAGGGCGCTGTCGTCGCCCGAGCTTCCCGGGCCGCCGCTCGCGACGTACCGGTGCACGGCCGGGCCGAGGTCGGCGAACCAGGTGGTGTCCGACGTGAGCACCGGAACCCCGGTCGACAGGCCGACCAGTGCCGCCGAACTTGCAGACCGGTGGGCGACCTCGTCGTAGGGAAAGACCAGGACGTCGGTCTCGGCGGCCAACTGGGCGGCAATCTGCGGCAGTGGCAGCCATTGCCGTTCCCAGCGCGGGGGGATGTCGATCGGCCAGTCGGCCAGTCCGGGCGGGTGGGGATTCGGGTGGTGGGCGTACAGCACGACCTCGCAGTCGGGCAGTCGCCGGACGGCGCGGCCCAGTCGATCGAGACCCTTGTGCGGGCCGGGAAATCCGAAGAAGCCGATGGTGCGGCCCCTGGACTCCTTGCGCGGGAACGCCCATGTCTCGCATCCGAGTGGGATGACGACCACGCGCAGGTTCGGATGCCGCTGCCGGAGCAAAGCGGCCCCGGCGGTCGTGGTGGTCACCAGCGCCTGCACGTTGCGTTCCCAGGGCGACGGCCGGTCGAACACCGAGTTTTCGGTCACTGCCACGGCCAGTCCGCGCTCGCGAGCCTGGGCGGTGAACCGCTCCAGGCGCCGGTCGTCGATGATCGACGGCTCGTGCTGTACGTGGACGATCCCGGATACCCCGATCGGCGGCTCCTGCTTGGTGAGCCGGACCGATGGCAGGTTGCGCTGCAGACGGGCCGTCGTTTCAGCGATACCGCAGGCGGTGCCCAGCGTCGGCACCCACAGGGTGCGGGGAAGCACGGTTCTGCGGGTCCGGGCCGACGTCCGGCCGATGACGTCGAGCACGCCGGCGCCGAAGGACCACAGGTTGCGGTTCTCGGTCACCCACGCCGATGCTTCCTGGCCGAGCGCACGGGCATCGTCCCGATGCTGGTCGACCCAGCGCAGATGTTTGACAACCGAGCCGAAGTCGGGTGTCGAGCGGTACCCCGCCGGTCCGACGATGTGATTGGCGTGCAGTTCGCGGCCGGCTGCCGGAACGGCCAGCACCCGATCGCCAGCGTCACGACAGACGTCGGCCTGGCCCTCGGCGTTCAGCGCGATCACCGGCAGGCCGGTGGCCATGCCTTCGACGAGCGGCAGACCGAATCCCTCGCTTCCCAGAGCCATCAGGATGTCGGCCTTGCGGTAGTAGTCGACGATCCCCCGGTTGAGCTCGACCTGGTCGATGTAAATGATTCGTGGATCGTCGGGAACGTAGTTGTGGTAGCCGTAGGTCGTCTTGATGACCAGTCGGGCGGATGGGTCGCCGGCGAACGCGACCTTCCACGCCTCGATGGCCAGGTGGGTGTGCTTGCGTTCGTCGACAGGCGCAACGATCAACGTGGTCAGCCCGTCCGGGTGCGGACGCGGCTGATAGGAGTAGACATCGGGGTCCACGCCCAGCGGCACCACCACGATCGGGCGGGTCACTCCACTGGCCCGGCAGGAGTCCGCTACGAAGGTGGACGGGACGATGACCGCACGGGCCTGCTGCAAGGTGGTCACCCAGGCCGGCGGGAAGCGGTTCGCCTCCCACATTGTCGAGATGAACAGCTCACGGCCGTCCACGAACGGCTCGACATCACGGCGCAGCCAGGAGTGGTAGATCGTCGGTTGGTCGTTGGTACTCACCGGCGCCCGGTGGATCATGGCGAGCAGTTCTTCGCTCAACCCGTGCGGGACCAGACCGAGCGGTGCCGCCGTGACCGTTGCGCCTGCCCGGGCCAGGGACAGCGCCAGGTACTCGGCCGTGCCGCCGTAGCCGGAGAACACATCGAACGCGGCGACGACGCTGATCGGTGTGCCGGCCGCCGCACGCGGTCGCTCGGCCACGGCAGGCCCGCCGCGCAGCACCGAGTAGAAGTTCCGGTCCGCACCGAGCAGCGCCGCAACCTCGTCAAGCGGGACCGGTCGCCACGAGGGTGTTCCGATCGAAAGCGAGGATACGTTGCGTCCGTGCACGACAGCGATCATCAGCGCCTGGTCCGGAAGGGCCAACACACGATGGACGGGTAGACGGCCGACAAAGGAGCTGTCTTCACCCCTGCTGACGTCAGGGAATCCGGCCTCTTCCCACACCGAGCGGCGGTATACGACCGAGGCACCGGCGATCTGCCGGTCGGTGTCGTCCCGGCGCCGCCAGGCGTCACCCCGCAACGGGCGGTAGCGCAGCACGTCGGACAGCCCGCACAGGTCCGCGCCCGCGGCCAGCATCGACGTCACCTGGCGGCGTAGCCGATCCGGGGCCGACCAGTCGTCGTCGTCCCAGTGCGCGATGATATCGCCGCGGGCCCGCGCGCAGGCCAGGTTGCGCTTGGCGCCAATCGAGTGCGGCGAACCCAGGCGGATGTAGCTGATCTCGCGCCCGCGTGGCTCGAGCTCGGCCGCCGCTCGCTCGACCAGGTCGCCGACCGCGTCGTAGCCGTCGTCCACGACGATCAAGTCGGCGTGCGGATAGTCCTGGCGCGTGAAGTACCGCAGGGCCTGAGCCACAAAGGCGCGCCGATCGCGGGTCGGCATGATCGCGGTGAGACTGGGCAGGGCACCGTCCGCGCCCCCATCGCCCGAGTTCAGCAAAGTTTCGGGTGCGGTCGATCCGGAGGTCACCCCGAAAGGGGCGTCCGAGGTGAGGGTCATCGCCGGCCCCAGCCGGCCGCGCTGCGTTCGGCCACCTTGCGCACGGCGGCACGCAGGCTCGGGCCACTTACTTCGGCCAGTTCCCGCGAACACGGGCAAAGCTCGTGGATCCAGGCCTGACGGGCATCGGGTGTGATCGCGAACAGGCCGAGTCCGGGTCTTTCGTGCAGCAATGATTCCGACGGTGCGTAGTGCTCGGGATCCACGACGGCGACCATGACCACGTCCGGGTGCCCGGCGAGGATCGCCTGCGAGGTGCTGCCCGCGGGCAGCACCTCGACCTCGACGTCAAGCTCGCCGGACAGCACCTCGAGGACGACGTCAACAAGGAGCCCCGGCAGGTCGACGAGCGCTACACGGGTGGGCACCCATTCAGCGTGACGGTCCGGGGCGTGACTGAAAATGGAGCCAAGGATTCATTTATCGATGATCGAGGTCGTGGTACCCGCCGCGCCGTGAACGACCGATCCACCAATTACTCAACCTGGCCTGCCTAGGAGTCGGACCCCGGCCAGCGATCTCTTTCACAAGCCCGAAACCGGCCGCCACCGGGATCCATACACCGCCCCGGGCACCGGGACGGTGCTCAATTCATATACAACCGTCATCAAAGGTTCATGCAGATAGACGACTTCCACTGCGAAGCCCAACCGGAACTGGGTAACGATGGTCCTTGGCCGTTTGATCAGCCGCGCGCCGGGCCAACACCAAATCGCCGGGGCGCTGTGGTCGATCCCTCAGCCGGCTGAAGCGCTCGCGAGCGACAGTGGGTCATTGCCGCGCAACGACCGCATCGCCGCCACGGCCTCACCGCGCCTAGAGACACCGAGCTTGGCCAGGATGTGATGCACATGGTTCTTGACCGTGCGCAGCTCAATGCCGAGCCGATCGGCGATCTGCTGATTGGACAGGCCATTGTCGAGGAATCCAAGGATCTGGTCCTCTCGGTCGGTGAGGACCGGTACCTTGCGCGCCTGGGTCAGGCGATCCTCGGCGAGTTTGGCCAGCCGGCGCATCAGTGCGGCGGATGCGCGGGGCGAGCAAACTGTCTCCCCGGCCACTACGCTGCGCACCAACGTCATGAGTTGCTGGAACGGTTCGGATCGAAGCAGATAGCCGGATACGCCCGCTTCGGCGCACGCGATAATCTCCTGGTCGCTCTCGCCGACCCCGATGGCAATGATCAGCGACGACGGTGAGAGTCGGCGCAGGGAGGTGATCAGGTCCTGACTGTGCCAGGTGGCCAGGTTCACTAGGACGACGTGCGGATATTCCGTGTCGATCACGGCCACAAATGACCGGGCGTCCTGAGCGCTGTAGATGGCCCGGACATCGGGTTCCTTGTCGAGTATCGACGCTAGTCCTTCCCGATACAGGCGGCAGTCATCGACGATCATTATCAACAGGCCGGCCTGCTCCGCTCCGGCATTTCGGGCGAGCGGCAAATTGGCACGCCAAGAAGGTTCGGACATCAGCGACTCCGCGGACTGGTTGCGCTCGCGCCAACGTGAGGACCGTGCCATCGCGGAATGTGGTACATGGTGACCGCACCGAGGTCGGCGACTTGAGCTGGGCTATTCCCACGGCCATGGGGGCACACAGGCTCCGGGAGGCTCATGAGCTCCCCCTCAAAAGGGCCAGGACTCTGGCTCTAATCGTCAGATCAGATCGTACGCTGTGTAACAGCGTCCGACAGCTGTGCTCGAGGTTCCCCGACTCCTGACCTCGCCAATCGTTAGGTTTCTGTGTCCTCATCCTCGAGGGATGTCGGGCAGCGTACCAGGGTGTCAAGGGTCGCAACCATTGGGTATGCGGCCGAATTGCATGTACTCGGCGATCCAACGGAGCTGAGCCGCACTCAGAAAGACTTGCGGGGTCGCCTGAGTGGGCCTGCGAAGTTGATTGCTGGTGAAGTGGTCGTCGAACTAATCGCCAATTCTAACCGTCGACCTGCATGGCTATTACCGGCTATTACCTGGTCAGCTCGTCGTTGATCCTGAAATACTGACTCTCGTACTTGATTCTTTCAGAAGAAGGCAACGGCGCATCATAAGCATTCGCTTTACCTCGTGCGAGGTAGCTATTCACCCTCGATCCAATCGGGTAGCTGCTTCTTGCTCCTGCAATCCCCTGGACGCTTGGCGTAAATGCACCGCGTGGTCCCGTCTTCGGCGGGAGAACCCGAACTGGCGATCGAGCGCGATGTGCTCAGACGCTCGGTTGCCCTCTGGTTAGCCGGTTGGTTGCGGGTGATTTGACCGACTTTTCCAGCTTGTTGCGAGCGTTACGCATGGCCGATCCTGACGAGGTCTACAACCTGGGCGCCATCTCATTCGTCGCGTATTCGTGGGAGAACGCCAGGCTGACCAGCGAGGTGACCGGTCTCGGCGTGCTGAACATGTCGGAAGAGACCCGCCTTTACGCTGGCGATGACATATCGAAGGTGCGTTTCTATCAAGCGTCGTCGTCGGAGATGTTCGGCAAAGCGCAGCAGGGTTCCGCAAGGTGAGGCAACGCTTCTGTGGCCCCGCTCGCCGTACGGCGTCGCCAAAAGTGTTCGGCCATTACATGACCAATGCCACGTAGTTAAGCCATGCTGGCGCACATCCGGACCGGCCGACGCGGGGCGATGGGCACGTGGCGGGCCGCCCAGGACTGAGTTTTCGGCGG
>Ga0208851_1000114_pt1 | contig 34338 bp, 33 predicted proteins | sample NGESurshal092012_FD_184481 | JGI IMG/M metagenome (GOLD analysis project Ga0208851, IMG submission 184481) | Arctic peat soil microbial communities from Barrow, Alaska - NGEE Surface sample 415-2 shallow-092012 (SPAdes) | ecosystem: Environmental > Terrestrial > Soil > Wetlands > Peat ... | reverse complement strand
CGCGTCGCCGACCTACGAGCCGTCGGCCTACGACCCGGCGGCGTTCGCCGCCGGGTCCACCGTCCCCTACGCCGCGACTCCCGACGCACCCCCGCCCTCCGCGCCGCCGCCGCCGGCGCCCACGCCCACGCCCCCACGGCCGACCTCACCGCTCGGCCTGATCACGCTGAGCCTGACCGCGCTCACCGCCGGTGTGCTGGTGGCGCTCGCGCTGGCCGACGTGATCAGCCTGCCCGCGGTCGTGCTGTTCGCGGTGCTCACGGCGATCGTGGGCCTCGGGCTGGTCGTGGGCAGCGTCCTGGGCCGGGCCCGCTGGCTGGTCGTCCCCGGCATCCTGCTCGCCCTCGTCACCGCGGCGGCGGCAGCGGTGCCCACGTACGCCAGTGGGCAGACCGGGAACACGGTGTGGGCCCCGGCCTCGGCCGCGAGCCTCGCCGGCCCCTACTCGTGGGGCGCGGGGGACGTCACCCTCGACCTCAGCGCCGTCTCGCCGACCGGCCGGACGCCGGTCAAGGCGGGGCTCGGAGCCGGCACCCTCACGGTGATCCTGCCGCCGACGGCCCGCACCCAGCTCAGCGCCTCGGTCGGGATCGGCACCCTCACGATGCCGGACGGCAGTGTCGCCAGCGGGTTCGGCCGCAGCAGCCAGCGGACGCTGGCCGCCCCGAGCGGCCCGCCCGCCGGCGGCACGCTGGTGCTGGACCTCAACGTCGGAGTGGGAGAGCTGGAGGTGCGCTATGCAGCGTCATGAGCTGGACGTCACGTCCCTGGTCGCCGGCCTGGTGCTCGTCGGCGTGGCGGCCGCCTACCTCGTCGGCCACCTGACCAGTGTCCGCATCGACGGCAGCTGGGTGGCGCCGCTGGCCCTCATCGGCCTCGGCCTGGCCGGGCTGGCCGGCGGCCTGAGCCGGGCCCGCCGCGGCGGCGGTGCAGACGGGCCGCCGTCCCCCTAGTCGGGCATAACCGGCAAAGGCGGCGATTGGTGCGGCGCCCGGTACGGTGGGTCGGTGGCTTTCACGAGACTCCTGCCCCATCGGACCGGCGCCGCACTGGTGTCCTTGCTGCTCGGCCTCGCTGTGGTCGCCGGCCTGACGGTCGTCCCGGCTCCGGCCGCCCTGGCCGACACCCCGACCGCCTACGGCTACGACATCTCCTGGCCGCAGTGCCCGGTCGGCACCGGGAACGGCCTGGGCAACCCGATGCCACCGGCGACCGCCGGGTTCCTCATCATCGGCCTCACCTCGGGCCTGCCGTTCACCCGCAACCCCTGCCTCACCGACCAGGTCCGCTTCGCCCTGTCCAACAAGATCCCCCGCGCCGCCTATGCGATGGCTGCCTATCCGACCGCCGCGCAGATCACGACCTACGGCAGCGGCGGGCCGGCCGCCTCGACCACCCTGGCCGGCCAGCTGTTCAACGCCGGCTACGCGATGGCCCGCTACGACCTGCAGACGCTGGCCGGCGTCGGGCTGTCGGTGCCGTTCGTTTGGATCGATGTCGAGTCCCGTTCGCTGCAGCCGTGGCCGACCGGCACGACGACGGCCACGGCGAACAACCAGGCCGTGCTGTCCGGGTACGCCAAGGGCTTCCAGGACGCCAAGCTGAGGACCGGCTGGTACTCCTATCGGACCGGCTGGGCCACGATCACCGGCAACTGGCAGGACGGCGCCCCCATGTGGAAGGCCGGTGATTACACCGGGACCGGGTTCGCCGGCGCGCTGTCCATCTGCTCCACGCCGTCGCTCAACGGCGGCCCGATCTGGATGGGCCAGCGGGTCTACAGCAACATGGACCTCGACGCGACCTGCCTGCCGCTGCCGTCGATGGTCACCATCTTCGACGGCGCGGTCCCGCCGTCGGTGTCGCCCGTGGTGCCAGGAGCACCCGCCGTCGCGCCGGGCACGGCGGTCGCCTTCACGACCACGCTGGGGACGTCGCAGATCTGGGACGCCGCCCTCACCGACGTGTGCAGCGGCACCCAGCTGGCCACCTACACCGGCATCGCCAAGGGGCCGATCACCGTCACCTGGAACGGTCTGGACGCCGCCGGCGCGACCGCCCCGCCGGGGCTGTACCGGATGACCGTCACCAGCTCGGGGATCACCCGCAGCGGCGTGGTCGAGCTGAGCACGCCGGGCACCACCGTCCTCACCGGGTGCGGCCTGACCCGCAGCTACGGCACCGACCGGTACGCGACGAGCGTCGCCATCGGCAGGACGGCAGCGCCGACGTCCCAGACCGTCGTCATCGCCCCCGGCGAGCAGGCCCACCTGGTCGACGGCCTGGTCGCCGCGCCGCTCGCGAAGGCGCTCGGCGCCCCGTTGCTGCTCAGCGGGTCCGCAACGCTGCCGGCGTCCGTGCGCGCGGACATCACCGCCCGCAGCGCGACGACCGCCTACCTGGTCGGCGGGACGGCATCGCTCTCGGCCGCCGTCGCGACCGAGCTGACCAAGACGCTCGGCGTGACCACCGTCGTGCGAGTGGCCGGTGCGGACCGCTACGCGACCAGCGTCGCTGTGACCGCCGCGATGGCCAAGGCCGGAGCGGTCTCCGACGGGGTGGCCTGGGTCGCTTCCGGCGCCGACGCCAACCTGGTCGACGCGCTGGCTGCGGGCGGTCCCGCGGCGGCTTCCGGCGAGCCGATCCTGCTGACCGGGTCGACCGCCCTGCCAGCGTCCGTACGGACGGCGTTGAAGACGTACTCGATCACCTCGACGAAGGTGCTCGGCGGGACGGCCGTGGTCTCCGCGGCCGTGCTGGCCCAGCTGCCGTCGCCGGTACGGCTGGCCGGCGCGGACCGGTACGCCACGGCCGTGGCCGTCGCCGAGCAGGCCGACACCGCCAGCGCAGCGGTGCTGGCCAACGGCCTCGGCGCGAACCTGGTGGACGCCCTGCCCGGTGGGACGCTCGGGCTGCCGACCGTGCTCACGGCCGGGTCGACGCTGCCGGCGGCAACGTCGGGCTGGCTGCTGTCGGCGAAGCCGGCGACCACCACGGTGCTGGGCGGACCGGCCGTGGTGCCACCCGCGCTGCTGGCCCTGATCGCCTCCTGATCGGCCCGGCGAGGGACCCCGCGCGGGTCTCAGCGAAGTCCTAACCGGCTCTCATTCGGCCTTCATGTTCAGGCCCGAGGGTGGACCTTTCGCAGTGGGAGGAGAGCACCGTGACGACCAGGGCGACAGCCAGCGCGACGGCACACGCGTCGGTGCGCGACGAGGGGCTCTCCCGGCTCACCAAGCTGACCGTCGGGGCCGGGCTCGCGGCCGCGCTCGGCAGCGGGGTGGTCGCCATGGCCGTGTCCGGCAGCTCGGCGTCGACCACCCCCGTCGCCAACACGAGCACCACCTCGACCGTGACCAACCCCAATGACGGCTCGCTGAGCAATCAGGACAACCAGGCGCTGCCGGCCCCGCAGGCGCCCCCGGGCTACCAGGCTCAGCCGCAGATGCCGTCCGGCCGCTCCAGCGGCTCCTGACCGTGCCCGCTCCGCAGATCACCGCCGCGGGCAGCGCCCTGTGGTACCTCAACCGGGGCACCGGCGTGGTCGCGCTCGTCGTGCTCACCCTCGTGGTGCTGCTGGGCATCCTGGGGACCACCCGCGTCCCGGTCCCCGGGCTGCAGCGGTTCGTCGTGGCCGGCCTGCACCGCAACCTGTCGCTGGTCACCCTCGGCCTGCTCGCCGCGCACATCACGGCCGCCGTGCTCGACCCGTACGCGCCGATCCGGCTGGTGGATGCGTTCCTTCCCTTCGCCTCCTCGTACCGGCCGCTGTGGCTCGGGCTCGGCGCGGTCGCGCTCGACCTGCTGCTGGCCATCGTGGTCACCAGCCTGCTGCGCACCCGGATCGGGCTGAGCCGCTGGCGCACGATCCACTGGGCCACCTATGCGGCCTGGCCGGTGGCGCTGCTGCACGGCATGGGCACCGGCACCGATGCGAGCCGCACCTGGATGCTGGCGCTGACCTTCGCCTGCGTGGCGGCCGTGGTGATCGCCGCGCTGTACCGGATCGGCCAGGCGTCCACCACGCCGCTGCGCCAGCTGGGCACCCACGCTCTGGTGATCGCCTCACCGCTCGCCTTCGGGGCCTGGCTGATCATCGGCCCGCTGGCCCCGCACTGGGCGGCCCGGGCCGGGACCCCCACCCAGCTGCTCGCCTCGTCACGCGCGGCCGCCGCGGCCGGCTCGGGGCAGACGTCGGCACCTGCCTCGACCGCCGTGCCCAAGGGAAGCGGCCTGATCAGCGGCGGGGTTCGGGTGGGTGGGGGCGGCGGGGACGACGGCGGCGGCTCCCAGGTGACCGTTGTCCTCGACGGGCAGCTGAGCAGCGGGCTGACCGGGCAGCTGCGCATCGTGCTCCGCGGGCAGGCGTTGGCCTCCGGCGGCGTGGCGCTGTCGACCGGCTCGGTCACCCTGAGCGGCGCCGGAGCACCGGTCTACTCGGGACAGGTCACCACGCTCAACGGCAACCAGATCGGCGCCACCCTGAGCGGCCCCTCGGGCGCGATCCAGATGAGAACGAACGTGAGCATCGACAGCTCCGGCCGAGCCTTCACCGGGCAGGTCTCGCTCACCTGAGCAGCCGCGACTACCGTCGGTCCATGTGCCGCAGCATCAAGACCCTGCGTGAGCCGTACACCGAACAGGTCACCGAGGCCGACGTCCGCGCCGCCGCGCTGCAGTACGTGCGCAAGGTCAGCGGCTTCCGCACGCCGGCCGCGCACAACGCGGCGGCGTTCGACCGCGCGGTCGACGCGGTGGCCGCGGCCACGGCCGAGCTGCTCGACCGCCTCGAGGTGCGGCGGTAGCGCTCAGCAGACCTCGCGCAGCCGCCCGGTGGCGAGGTCGTAGATGAACCCGCCCACGGCTACGTTCCCCAGGTAGGGCCAGGACCGCACCCGCTGGACGTCGGAGCGCAGCGCGGCCTGCTGGTCGTCGGTGGTGAGGAACGAGATGCTGCGGGTGTCCGGGCCCCCGGCTGCGCTGATCGCCGCGTGCACGTCGTCCTCGGTGCCGCCGGCCATCCGACAGTTGGTATGTGCGACGACCATGACCCGGTCCACGCCGAGCAGGTGGGACGCGAGGACCAGCGTGCGCAGCACGTCCTCGGTCACTCGCGCACCGGCGTTGCGCAGGATCTTCGCGTCCCCGGGCTCCAGGCCGAGCATGCCGAGCGGGTCGAGTCGGGAGTCCATGCAGGTGAGCACGCCCAGCCCCCTGGCGGCGCGGGCCTCGAGACCGGCCAGGCGGTAGCTGGCCGCGTAGGCCGCGTTCGCCCGGAGCACGTCCGCGAAGGGATCGTCGGCAGGCATGTCCGGCAGCCTAGGCGACCGCCGTCAGCGTCGCTGTGCGGCCAGCCGTTCGGGGGTCGGCCAGCGCACGTCGCTGACTCATCCGACCCGCTCGATCACGCGCAGCACCTCCGAGGAGATGTCCAGCTGATGCGGGTCGCCACCGTGCCGGGCGCAGGTCGGGTCGGCGTGGTGGGCGTTGTGCCAGCTCTCACCGAACGACGGCACGGCCAGCGGCCACAGGTTAGTGGCACGGTCGTACGGCCTCGTCCGGAACGGCCGGTCGCCCAGCACGTGACACGGCGAGTTGACGCTCCACGTCACATGCTGGAACAGCGCGACGCGCACCAGCCCCGCCCACAGCGGCGCGAGCAGGCCACCCGCGAGGGTGCCGGTGATCGCCCAGCCGAGGACGCACGGCAGCGCAAGGGACAAGACGGCCAGCGCCGGGAACCACCGCGCGACCCGCACGATGGCCGGTTCAGCGAGCAGGTCCGGCGCCCACCGCTCGGGCGGAGTCGGGTCGTTGCGGAACAGCCAGCCGACGTGGGCGTCGAGCAGCCCGGGACCTGCCCGACCGGTCCGGTGCCGTAGCGGTAGAGCGAGTGCGGGTCCCCCGGCCGGTCGGTGTACGCCTGGTGGCGGCGGTGGATGGTCACCCAGCCGATCGGGTCCCCCTCGAAGGCCATCGCCCCGGCGACGGCCAGCGTGACCCGAAGGCCCGGGACCGCCGTGTAGCTCCGGTGCGTCAGCCCACGGTGGTAGCCCAGGCTGACTCCGAGCCCGGCGAACACGTAGAAGCCGGCCATCAGGGCGAGGTCCAGCCAGCCGACCCCGTGGCCCTAGGCCAGCCGGACCCCCAGGACGACGGCGGCCAGCGGGCCGGCCACGAGCAGCAGCGTCACCGCAACCTGCAGCCGCCAGGCACGCGAGAACCCCGGCGAGGGAAGCGCGGGGAAGGGCAGCTGCCCGTCGTAGCCGCCGTCCGGGTCGTACACCCGGGACGCGGGAACCCTCGGTCCCCCTGCGGGCGGACGGGGGTCGATTGTGGTGTTCACGGCTGTCGCTCCTCGGGTCGCGGCTGAAACGACGTGACGCCGAGGTCCGGGGCAGCACGACTACTGGTGGGCGAAGGGTACCCCGGCTACGCCCCGCGCAGGTCTCCCAGGCCGAGGGCCCCGGCCAGCACATCGCGCGCCACGTCGGCCAGCAGCCGCCGGCGGCGCCGCGCGTGGCCGCGCATGAGGTCGAAGGCCTGCGCCACATCGAGGCCGGCCCGCTCGGCCAGCGCACCCTTGGCCTGCTCCAGGACGACCCGGCTGTCCAGCGCCACCCGCAGCTGCTCGGTGAGCAGCCGGCCTTCGTGGATCGTCCGCTGCTGGATCAGCCCGATGGTGGCGACGCCGGCCATCGCCTCGGCCAGCGCGACCGGCTCCGGCGCCGGGCCCCGACCAGTGCGCAGCAGCGCCACCACCCCGATGGTCTGCTCACGCAGCCGCATGGGGAGCGCGTCGAGCACGGCGATGTCCGCACCCCGAGCTGCTCGGTCAGCGCGGGGCCCACCGACGTGACCGAGGACAGCGGCGTGTCGACCACCCGGGCACCGCTGCGAAGGCACTCCACGCAGGGTCCGTCGCGGGCCGGCAGGTCGAGGAGGCCGAGCAGCCGCGCGGTCTCGTCGGACGCCGCCATGACCCGCAGCGTCGAGTCGTCGGTGAGCATGATCCCGGTGGCGGCCACGCCCAGCAGCTCCACGCAGCGCCGGGCGCGCATGTCGAGGAAGTCGACGACGTCGAAGTCGCTGACCAGGGTGTCCGCCAACTCGGTGAAGATGGCGGCGAGCCGCTGCTCTGGGGTCATGGACGCCCCTGACCGGACCGGCGACGCCGGCCCTACTCCCACTCGATGGTGCCCGGCGGCTTGCTGGTGACGTCGAGGACCACCCGGTTCACCTCGCGCACCTCGTTGGTGATCCGTGTCGAGATCGTCTCGAGCACCTCGTACGGCACCCGGGTCCAGTCGGCGGTCATGGCGTCCTCAGAGGAGACCGGACGCAGCACGATCGGGTGCCCGTAGGTGCGCCCATCGCCCTGGACGCCGACCGACCGGACGTCAGCCAGCAGCACGACGGGGCACTGCCAGATCGAGCGGTCCAGGCCGGCCGCGGTGAGCTCGGCCCTGGCGATCGCGTCCGCCTGCCGCAGGATGTCCAGCCGCTCGCCGGTCACCTCGCCGATGATCCGGATGCCCAGGCCGGGGCCGGGGAACGGCTGCCGCCACACGATCTCGGCGGGCAGGCCCAGCTGCTCCCCGACCGCGCGCACCTCGTCCTTGAACAGCCAGCGCAGCGGCTCGACCAGGTCGAACTGCAGGTCCTCGGGCAGCCCACCCACGTTGTGGTGGCTCTTGATGTTCGCCGTCCCGGTGCCGCCGCCGGACTCGACGACGTCCGGGTACAGGGTGCCCTGCACGAGGTACTTCACGGTCTCCCCGTGGGCCTGTGCCTCGGCCGCGATGTCGGCCGCGGCCTGCTCGAACACCCGGATGAACTCCCGGCCGATGATCTTGCGCTTCTGCTCGGGCTCGGTGACGCCGGCGAGCGCGTCGAGGAACCGCTTGCGGGCGTCGACCACGACCAGCGCGACGTCGGTGGCCGCCACGAAGTCGCGCTCGACCTGCTCGGGCTCCCCCTCACGCAGCAGCCCGTGGTCGACGAACACGCAGGTGAGCCGGTCGCCCACGGCGCGCTGCACGAGGGCCGCGGCCACCGCGGAGTCGACGCCACCGGACAGCCCGCAGATCACCCGCTGGTCGCCGACCTGGGCGCGGATCGCCGCCACCTGCTCGTCGATGACGTTCGCCGTCGTCCAGGTGCGCCGGCAGCCGGCCAGGTCGAACAGGAAGTGCTCGAGCAGCTGCTGGCCCTGCTCGGTGTGCAGAACCTCGGGGTGGAACTGGACGCCGGCCAGCCCGCGACCGGCGTCCTCGAAGGCCGCGACTGGCGCGCCGGCCGTCGTCGCACAGACCGTGAACCCGGGTGGTGCCGCGGCGACGCAGTCGCCGTGCGACATCCACACCGACAGCTGCTCGGGCAGCCCCGCGAACAGCCGGACCGCCGGGTCGGTGACCGTGAGCTGGGTGCGCCCGAACTCGGACCGGCCGGTCCGCTCGACCGTGCCGCCGAGCGCCTGGGCCATCGCCTGGAATCCGTAGCAGATGCCGAACACCGGCAGCCCGGCGTCGAACAGTGCGGCGTCGACCTGCGGCGCCCCCTCGGCGTACACGCTGGACGGGCCGCCGGAGAGGATCACCGCCGTGGGACGGCGGGCCAGCAGCTCCGGCACCGTCATGGTCGAGGGCACTACCTCGCTGTAGACCTGCGCCTCGCGGACCCGCCGGGCGATCAGCTGGGCGTACTGGGCCCCGAAGTCGACCACCAGCACGGTGTCGAACTGGGGGTCGTCGGCGGGGGCGGGGACCGGATTCCGTGGCTCGTTCACCCCCGCAGGGTATCCGGCAGGGGGTGAAACTCGTTTCCCCGCATGGGCCCTGGGGTCGTACCTTGGAGATCTTGTGAAGCATCTCCCACTCGCCGACCCCGGCACCCCCGACCTCGGGGGCGCGGGTCGATTCCTGCGCTGGCTGGGCCGTCGGCAGTGGCGGCTGCTGGGCGTCGGGATCGCGTGGGGGATCTTGTGGATGCTGGCCCAGGCGGCCGTCCCGGCCGCCCTGGGGGCCGGCATCCAGGCGGTCTCCGACAAGGACCGGACCGGGTTCGTCACCTGGGCCGTCGTGGTGCTCGGGCTCGGTGTCGTCCAGGCTGCCGCCGGGGTGTTCCGGCACCGGGCCGCCGTGGCGAACTGGCTCACCGCGGCGTCGCGGGTGCAGCAGCTCGTCGTCGTGCACGCCGCCCGGCTGGGCACCGACCTGCCCCGCCAGGTCGCCACGGGTGAGGTCGTCGCCGTCACCGGCAACGACGTCGAGCGGATCGGCAACGCCTTCGACGTGATCGCCCGGTTCGTGGGCGCGATCGTCGCGTTCTTCGCCATCAGTGTGGTGCTGCTCAACACCTCGCTGTTCCTGGGCCTGGTCGTGCTCGTCGGGGTGCCGCTGCTCATGCTCGTGGTGGCGCCACTGGTCCGCCCGCTCGAGCGCCGCGAGCGGGAGCAGCGGGCCATGTTCGGCGCGACCACCGAGCTGGCCGCCGACACGGTGGCCGGCCTGCGGGTGCTGCGGGGCATCGGTGGCGAGGAGCTGTTCTTGGACCGCTTCCGCACCGCCTCGGACGCGGTCCGCACCGCCGGGATCCGCACCTCGCAGGTGCGCGCCCTGCTGGACGCCCTACAGGTCGCGCTGCCCGGCGTCTTCGTCGTCCTGGTCACCTGGCTGGGCGCGCGCAGCGCGCTGGCCGGCAACCTGCAGGTCGGCCAGCTGGTCGCGTTCTACGGCTACACCGCGTTCCTGGTCATGCCGCTGCGGACCGTCACCGAGACCGCGCACAAGTGGACGGCGGCCCGGGTCGCGGCCACCCGGGTGGTAAGCCTCCTCGCACTCGAGCGCCAGCAGCCGGAGCCGACCCGACCGGCGGACGACCCCGGGCACGGCCCCCTGGTGGACCACGCGAGCGGTTTCGTGGCCGAGCCCGGCCGGCTCACGGCGGTCGTCGCGGTGGACCCGGGCTCCGGGTCCCGGCTGGCCGACCGGCTGGGCGGCTACGCCGAGGGGCTGGTCTCGCTGGCCGGCGTCCCGCTGGTCGAGCTGACCACCGAGGTGGTCCGCACCCGGGTGCTCGTCCAGGACACCGACCCGGTGCTGCTCACCGGCCCGGTGGCCGACCTGTTCGACGTGCCGCGCTCCGGCCGGGTCAGCGTCGAGGAGGCCATCAGCTGGTCGGCCGCCCAGGACATCGTGGAGGGACTGCCCGACGGGCTGGCCACCGACCTGCCCGAGCGGGGTCGGTCGCTGTCCGGAGGGCAGCGGCAGCGGATCGCGTTGGCCCGCTCGCTCGTCGTCGACCCGGGCGTGCTGGTGCTCGACGAGCCGACCAGCGCCGTGGACGCCCACACCGAGGCCCGCATCGGCAGGCTGCTCAAGCAGGCCCGGGCCGGTCGGACGACGGTCGTGGTGACCTCAAGCCCGCTGCTGCTGGACCAGGCCGACCTGGTCGTCCTCATCGAGGACGACCAGGTCGTGGCGACCGGCACGCACGCCGAGCTCATGCACACCCATGCTCTGTACCGCGCGGTCGTGGTCCGCGAGGACGCCGAGCCGGCCGCCACCGCGCCGTCGACGGAGGCGCGGCGATGAAGCGCCCCGTCTCGACCGAGGAGTCCACCCGCCGGGCCGGCACCACCCTGCCGGTGTCCGGGGCCGCCCAGGTCCGCCACTACGTCCTGGAGCTGGGTGGGCGGCACCGGAGCACCCTGGCCGCCGTTGTCGCGCTGAACTCGGTCGCGGCGGTGGCCGGCGTGGTGGGCCCGCAGATCCTCGGCCGGCTGGTCCAGGACCTCGGCGCGGGTCTCACCGTGCAGGACGTGAACAAGGCCGCCCTGATCTTCGTGGTGGCGCTGACCGTCCAGACCGTCTTCACCGGGTGGTCCAGGATGCGCGCGGCGGTCTTCGGCGAGACGGTCCTGGCCGACCTGCGCACCGACTTCCTGGAGCGCGCCGTGGCACTGCCGCCGGGTGTGGTCGAGCGGGCCGGCACCGGCGACCTCGTCACCCGGGCCACCACCGACGTGGACCGGCTGGCCTTCGCGGTGCGCCGGGCGGTCCCCGAGATCGTCATCTCGTTGGGCACGGCCGTGCTCATCGGCGTGGCCCTGACGCTCACCTCGTGGGAGCTCGCGCTGGCCTGGCTGCTGGCCGTTCCGCCGATCCTGGTGACCACCCGCTGGTACTTCCGCCGCGCGCCGAGCGCGTACCGCGAGGAGATGGCCGCCTACGCGGAGGTCAACTCACGGATCGCCGAGACCGTGGACGCCGGGCGCACCGTGGAGGCCTACCGGCTCGGCGCCGACCGGGTGCGGCGCACCGACGACGGCATCCGCTGGTGGATCGGCTGGGAGCGCTACACGCTGTGGCTGCGCACCATCTGGTTCCCGTCGGTCGAGACCGCGTACGTGCTGCCGCTGGCCGCCGTGCTGGCGCTCGGCGGCTGGCTGTACCTGGACGGTCAGGTGAACCTGGGCCAGGTCACCGCCGCGGTGCTGTACACCCAGATGCTCATCGAGCCGGTCGACCTGATCCTCATGTGGTACGACGAGCTGCAGGTCGGGCAGGCGTCGCTGGCCCGGCTGCTCGGCGTCCGCGAGGTCCCCCAGCGCGACGTCGACGGCACCCTCGAGCCGCCGTCCGCCGAGCTGGCCGCCCGGGGCGTGCGCTACGCGTACCGCGAGGGCCGCGACGTGCTGCACGGTGTGGACCTCGACGTCGCGCCGGGCAGCCGGGTGGCCATCGTGGGGCCGTCCGGGGCGGGCAAGAGCACCCTGGGCCGGCTGCTGGCCGGGATCCACCCGCCGCGGACCGGCTCGGTGGAGATGGGCGGGGTCGCTCTCGCCGGCCTGGCCACCGAGACGGTGCGCCGGCACGTGGCGCTGGTGACCCAGGAGCACCACGTGTTCGTGGGCACCCTGCGGGACAACCTGCGGCTGGCGGGCCCGGAGGCGACCGACGACGAGCTGCTGGCGGCGCTGGCCGCGGTGGACGCCCGGGAGTGGGCGACCGCGCTGCCCGAGGGGCTGGACACCGAGGTGGGTGCGGGCGGGCTCAAGCTCACCCCGCCGCAGGCCCAGCAGGTGGCCCTGGCCCGGCTGGTGCTCGCCGACCCGCACACCCTCGTGCTGGACGAGGCGACCTCGCTGCTCGACCCCCGCGCCGCCCGGCACCTCGAGCGCTCGCTCGCCGCGGTGCTCGAGGGGCGCACCGTGATCGCCATCGCGCACCGGCTGCACACCGCGCACGACGCCGAGCTGGTGGCGGTGGTCGAGGACGGCCGGATCAGCGAGTACGGCTCGCACGACGAGCTGGTCGCCGCCGACGGCGCGTACGCGGCGCTGTGGCGTTCCTGGCGGGACGAGGGAACGTAGCCGGTCCGGCTGCGGCATGATCGGCGGGGTGGACGTCGAGGCCCGAGAGCCGACCCTCGTCCAGCGGCTGCTGCCCGGCTTGACCACCCTGCGGCACTACCGCCGGGGGTGGCTGCGCGGGGACGTCCTGGCCGGGGTCACGGTGGCCGCGTACCTGGTGCCGCAGGTGATGGCCTACGCCGGGATCGCCGGACTGCCCCCCGAGGTGGGGCTGTGGGCGATCATGGTGCCGCTCGCGGTGTACGCGTTCCTCGGCTCCTCCACGCAGCTGTCGATCGGCCCCGAGTCGACCACGGCGCTGATGACCGCCACTGCGATCGCCCCCCTGGCCCTCGGCGACAGCGGACGCTACGCGGCACTGGCCGCGGCGCTGGCCGTGCTGGTGGCCCTGTTCTGCCTGCTCGCCTGGGCGCTGCGGGTGGGGTTCATCGCGGACCTGCTGTCCTGGCCGGTGCTCATCGGGTACATGGCCGGCGTCGCCGTGATCATGATCATCAGCCAGCTGGAGAAGCTCACCGGGGTCCCGGTCGAGGGCGACACGTTGATCGCCGAGGTGCGCTCGTTCCTCACCCACCTGTCCGACGTCCACTGGCCGACCTTGGCTGTCGGCCTGGGTGTGCTGGCGTTCCTGCTCCTGGTCCAGCACTACTGGCCGAGGGCGCCCGGTCCGCTGCTCGCCGTCCTGCTCGCGACCACCCTAGTGTCGCTGCTCGACCTGACTGCGGACGGCGTCGCGGTGGTCGGCAGGATCCCCGGCGGGCTGCCGCACCCCGCGCTGCCGGACGTCGGCTGGTCGGACCTGCAGGCGCTGTTCCTGCCCGCGCTCGGCGTGATGATCGTGGGCTACACCGACAACGTGCTGACCGGGCGGGCGTTCGCGGCCAAGGGTGCCTACGACATCGACGCGAACCAGGAGCTGCTGGCCCTCAGCGCGGCGAACCTCGGGGCCGGGGTCTTCCAGGGCTTCCCGGTGAGCAGCAGCGGCAGCCGGACGGCGATCGGGCAAACCGTCGGCAGCCGGACCCAGCTGTACTCGCTGGTGGCCCTGGGCAGCGTCGTCGCGGTGCTGCTGTTCCTCCGGCCGGTGCTCGCGCAGTTCCCGCTGGCCGCCCTCGGCGGGATCGTCGTGTACGCGGCCACCCGGCTGGTCGACCTGCCCGCCTTCCACCGGCTGTGGTCGTTCCGGCGCAGCGAGTACCTGCTCGCCCTGGGCGCGCTGGCCGGTGTGCTCCTGCTGGACATCCTCTACGGGGTGCTCATCGCCGTGGGGCTGTCGGTGCTCGACCTGCTGCGCCGGGTGGCGCGGCCGCACGACGCCGTCCAGGGCCTGGTGCCGGGGCTGGCCGGCATGCACGACATCGACGACTTCCCCCAGGCACAGACCGTCGCCGGCCTGGTCGTCTACCGCTACGACTCGCCGCTGTTCTTCGCCAACGCCGAGGACTTCAAGCGGCGGGCCATGGCGGCGGTCGACGAGCAGCTCTGGCCGGTGCGCTGGTTCGTGCTCAACGCCGAGGCCAACGTCGAGGTCGACGTCACTGCCGTGGACGCGCTCATCGACCTGCGCAGCCACCTGGCGCAGCGCGGCATCGTGTTCGCCATGGCCCGGGTCAAGCAGGACCTGCTCGTGCTGCTCGACCGCGGCGGGCTGGTCCAGCAGGTCGGCTCAGACCTGATCTTCCCGACCCTGCCGACCGCGGTCGAGGGCTACGAGGCGTGGGCCAAGGCTCACCCGGTCGGCTCGTAGGAGCCCGACCGCACCGCCGCGACCGGCAGCCGCAGCCCTCCCGGCGCCGTGGCCGGGACCACCGGGTGGCGGGGCGGCACGGCCGGGACCGGCTGGTAGCCGGACCCGAGCGGCGGTCGGAGGTCGGCATCGCCCCTGTTCGGCCACAGCGCCATGGCTCGCTCGGCCTGCGCCGTGATGGTCAGCGACGGGTTGACCCCGAGGTTCGCCGAGACGGTCGAGCCGTCGACCACGTGCAGGCCCGGGTGCCCGTAGGCGCGGTGGTAGGCGTCGACGACACCGTCGTCCGCCGTGGCGCCGATCGCGCAGCCACCGATGAAGTGCGCCGTCATGGGCCGGTTGACCAGGTCACCGAGGTTGCCCATGGCCCGGCCGCGCACCACCGTGGCGAGCCGGCGGACGGCGTCGTTGGCGACCGGGATCCAGGTGGGGTTCGGCTCGCCGTAGCCCTGCTCGGAGGTCAGCCGCCAGCGTCCCAGCCGGGTGCGCGACGAGCGCACGGTGAGCGAGTTGTCCACCGTCTGCATCACCAGGGCGATGACCGCCCGCTCCGACCAGCGGCGGACGTTGAGCGACGCCGCCACCGCGCCGGGGTGCCGGACGGCCTCCCCTAGCCAGGTCGCCCACCGCGGCCGGGGGCCTCCGCCGTCGGTGAGGATCGTGTTGAGCAGCCCCATGGCGTTGCTGCCCTTGCCGTAGCGCACCGGCTCGATGTGGGTGTGCGGCTCGGGGTAGAACGAGGACGTGATCGCCACCCCGCGGGTGTAGTCAGTGCTGGTGTCCTTGGCCACGGCGCCCACGAGCGACTCGGAGTTGGTCCGGGACAGCCGGCCCAGGGTGGGCGACAGCCCGGGCAGGTGCCCGTCGTCGCGCATCCGGTGAAGCAGCCGCTGGGTGTTGTACGCGCCGGCGGACACGACCACCTGCTCGGCGGTCAGCGTGGCCGGCTCGCGGCGGACCCAGGCGCCGGGGCGCTGGGTGTCCACGGCGAACCCGCCGCCGGTCAGCGGGCGGATCCGGACGGCCGCGGTGTCAGGGAGCACCGTCGTCCCCGCGGCCTCGGCCAGCCCGAGGTAGTTCTTGGGCAGCGTGTTCTTGGCGTTGTGCCGGCAGCCGGTCATGCACGCGCCGCACTCGGTGCAGCCGGCCCGGCTCGGGCCGGCGCCGCCGAAGAACGGGTCGGCGGCCGGGACTCCTGGGCCGTCCCCGAAGAACACCCCGACCGGGGTGAGCCCGAAGGTGTGCCCCACCCCCATCTCGTCGGCCACCGCCTTCATGGCGACGTCCGCGGGGGTCATGGTGGGGTTGCGGACGACGCCGAGCATGCGCGAGGCCTGGTCGTAGTAGGGGGCGAGCTCGGCCTCCCAGTCGGTGATGTCCCGCCACTGCGGGTCGGCGAAGAACGTCTTGGGCGGCACGTAGAGGGTGTTGGCGTAGACCAGCGAGCCGCCGCCGACCCCCGCCCCGGCGAGGACCACCGCGTGCCCCAGCAGATGGATGCGCTGGATCCCGCGCAGCCCGAGGGCCGGTGCCCATAGGAACGACCGGGCCCGCCACGAGGTCTTCGGCAGGGTCGTCTCGTCGAACCGTCGGCCGGCCTCGAGGACCGCCACCCGGTAGCCCTTCTCGGTCAGCCGCAGCGCGCTGACCGACCCGCCGAACCCCGAGCCGATGACCAAGACGTCGTAGTCGTAGCCGCTCATCGCCATCCCACCTTCTTCAGAGCACCCACCGAGAAGGTGAGTACGCGGGCCCACTGCTCGTCGGACAGCTGCCGGGGCGAGCCGAACCCCTGCAGCCGTTGCACCGCGACGGTCTGGGTCTCGGTGTACTTCAGCAGCCCCTCGGCGCCGTGCCGGCGCCCGAGCCCGCTGTCCCCCATGCCGCCCATGGGCGCGTCCACGCTGCCCCAGGCCGGTCCGTAACCCTCGTTGACGTTGACGGTGCCGGTCCTGATCCGCGCGGCCAGCGCCCGGCCGCGGCGGGTGTCCCTCGTCCAGACGCTGGCGTTGAGCCCGTACTCCGTGGCGTTGGCCCGCCGGATCGCGTCGTCCTCGGAGCCGAACCGGTACAGCGACACCACCGGGCCGAACGTCTCCTCCTCGAAGACCGCCATCGACGGGGTGACCCCCTCGAGCAGGGTCGGCTCGTGGAAGTACCGCCCGAGGTCGGGACGGGGGCGCCCGCCGGCCAGCACGGTGGCACCGCCGGCGACGGCGTCGTCGATGTGCCGGCGGACGGCGTCCAGCTGGCGCTGCGACACCAGCGAGCCCATGTCGGCGGAGTAGTCCAGCGCGGCCGACAGCCGCATCCGGCCGACCGCGTCGGCGAACGCCGGGACGAAGGTGTCGTAGACCTCGTCGGCGACGTACATCCGCTCGATCGAGATGCACAGCTGGCCGGCGTTGGAGAAGCAGGCGCGCAGCGCGCCCTCGACCGTGCGGGCGAGGTTCGCGTCCGCGCAGACGATCATCGCGTTCTTGCCGCCAAGCTCGAGGCTGCAACCGACCAGCCGGTCCGCGCAGCGACGGGCCACGTCGCGGCCGGTCGCCGTCGACCCGGTGAAGCAGACGTAGTCGGCCCGGTCGACGACGGCGGGGCCGACCGTCGGGCCGTCACCGACGACGATCTGGAACAGGGAGTCGGGCAGCCCGGCCTCCACCAGCAGCTCGCGGGCCCACAGCGCGATGAACGCGGTCTGCGAGTCCGGCTTGAGCACGATGCCGTTGCCGGCCATGAGCGCGGGGATCGCGTCGCTCACCGCGAGGGTCAGCGGGTAGTTCCACGGGGCGATCACCCCGACCACGCCCAGCGGGTGGCGCTGCTGGGTCACCTGGGTGAGCAGCGGCAGCGCCCCGCGGCGGCGCTGCGGGGCGAGCAGCCGGGCGGCGCTGCGCGCGTAGTAGCGCGCATTGATCGCGACGTCGAGGACCTCCTCGAGCGCGTGCCGGCGGGCCTTGCCGGTCTCCCACTGCACGAGGTCGAGCGCCTCGTCCCTGCGGGCGAGCAGCAGGTCGTGGAAGGTGAGCAGCACCCGGCCGCGGGCGGCCACCGGACGGTCCGCCCAGGCCCGCTGGGCGGCCCGGGCCGAGCCGAACGCGACGTCGACGTCGGCCTCGCTGGAGACCGGCAGCCGGCCCACCAGGGCGCCGTCGAACGGCGAGCGGCACTCGGTGGTCGAGGCGCTCGGGCCAGCGGTCACCTGGGCCGCGAGCCGGAGCGCCACCGTGGGGTCCAGCACCGTGGGCGTCGTGACGCCGGCCGTCCCGACCGGCAGCGTCGCCGTCATACCACGAGCCTAGGGCCCAGCCTCCACCGGCGCTGGAGGAACCCTCGGGACGGCGGCCCGGTAGGCGGCCACCTCCGCGGCGATGCGGTCGTCGTCCCAGCCGAGCACCGGGGCCAGGATCCGGGCCGCGTCCAGGGCGACCGAGTCGCCGGCGTCCTTGGTCACGAGGGACAGGTGGGTGCGCCGGACCAGCACGTCGTCCAGGTGCAGGGCGCCCTCGTGGGTGGCGGCGTAGCGGACCTCCGCCCGCAGCACGGGGGCGTCGGGGTGCAGCCGCTCGCCGAGCTCGGGCTCGGCGTCGACCAGGGCCAGCACGTCGCGGACGTCGGACCCGTACCGGTGCAGCAGGCGACGGGTCTCCGCCCCGGTGAGCCCGGCCTCGGCAGCCAGGAAGTCACGGCCCTGCCAGGCCTCGTCGAACCCCTCAGCGCCGGCCAGCAGCACCGACTCGGTGCGCGACGGCGGGACCGGGAACGGCAGGTGGGCGACGGCCGCGTCGATGACGTCCTTGGCCATCACCCGGTACGTCGTGTACTTGCCGCCCGCGATCTGGACCAGCCCGGGCGCCGCCGAGGTGACCGCGTGCTCGCGGGACAGCTTGGCGGTCTCCTCCGGGTCGAGGTGCTGGTCGGCCACGAGCAGCGGCCGCAGCCCGGCGTAGACGCCGATGACGTCGTCGTGCGTGAGCGGGCGGACCAGCCAGTGGTTGGCCTGGTCCAGCAGGTACTGGACGTCCGCGGCGGTCGCCGAGGGCTCGTCGAGGTCGCCCTCCCACGGGGTGTCCGTGGTGCCGATCAGCCAGGTCTGGCCCCAGGGCAGCAGGAACAGCACGCTGCTCGGGGTCCGGGCGATCAACGCGGTGCTCAGGTCGATGGCCGCGCGGGGCACGACCAGGTGGACGCCCTTGGAGGGGCGGACCGGGTGCGCCTGGGCGGCGGCGTCGTCCTCGCCGAGCAGCGCCCGGGTCTGGTCGGTCCACACCCCGGTGGCCCCGGCCACGACCCGGGCGTGCACGCTGAGCTCCAGGCCGGTCTCCCGGTCCAGCGCCGTCACGCCCACGACGCGGTCCCCGTCGCGCAGGAAGCCGGTGACCTCGACGCCGGACGCCGCCAGGGCCCCGTGGGCCACCGCGGTCCGCACGACGGCGACCGTGTGCCGCGCGTCGTCGATCTGCGCGTCGAAGTAGGCGATCGCCCCGGTGTAGCTGTCCGGGTCGAGCCCGGGGGCCAGCCGCGCGGTCGCCCGTTTGGACAGGTGCCGGTGGCCCGGCAGCGCGCCGCCCTTGCGGGACACCCGGGACAAGACGTCGTACAGCGCCACGCCGGCGCCGATGTACGGACGCTCCCAGCCGCGCCGGGTCAGCGGCAGGATGAACGGCACCGGGCGGGCCAGGTGCGGGGCCAGCTTGTCCAGCAGCAGGCCGCGCTCGGTCAGCGCCTCGTGCACCAGCCCGAACTCCAGCTGCTCGAGGTAGCGCAGCCCGCCGTGCGCCAGCCGGCTGCTGCGGCTGGAGGTGCCGGCCGCCCAGTCCCGGCGCTCGAGCAGGCCGACCGTCAGACCGCGGGTGGCGGAGTCCAGGGCCGCGCCCGCCCCGGTCACCCCGCCCCCGACCACGAGGACGTCGAGCTCACCGGCCTGCATCCGGTCCAGTGCGCGGGCGCGTTCGGCGGGGTCCAGTCGTCCGGTGCTCATGACCCCATTCTGTCCCGCCCGCTCACCGGCGGTTCGGGGCGATGGTCACCTCGACCCGCTGGAACTCCTTGAGGTCGGAGTAGCCGGTCGTCGCCATCGCGCGGCGCAGCGCGCCGAACAGGTTCATCGTGCCGTCGGGGACCCGCGACGGACCGAGCAGGATCTCCTCGAGGGTGCCGCTCGTGCCCACCCGCACCCGCTCGCCGCGGGGCAGCTGGCCGTGGTGGGCCTCCGAGCCCCAGTGCCAGCCGCGCCCCGGGGCCTCGGCGGCCCGGGCCAGCGGCGAGCCCATCATCACGGCGTCGGCGCCGCAGGCGATCGCCTTGGCGATGTCCCCGGAACGGCCCACGCCACCGTCGGCGATCACGTGCACGTAGCGGCCGCCGGACTCGTCGAGGTAGTCCCGGCGGGCCGCGGCGACGTCGGCCACCGCCGAGGCCATCGGCACGGCCACCCCGAGCACCGCCCGGGTGGTGTGCGCGGCCCCGCCGCCGAAGCCGACCAGGACGCCCGCCGCTCCCGTGCGCATCAGGTGCAGGGCCGCCGTGTAGGTGGCCACCCCGCCCACGACGACCGGGACGTCGAGCTCGTAGATGAACTGCTTGAGGTTGAGCGGCTCGGCCTGGCCGGACACGTGCTCGGCCGAGACCGTGGTCCCGCGGATGACGAACAGGTCGACGCCGGCGTCCACGACGGTCTTGACGTACTGCGCGGTGCGGCCCGGCGAGAGCGACGCGGCGACCGTGACGCCCGCGGCGCGGACCTCGTGGATCCGCTGGGCGATCAGCTCGGGCTGGATCGGCGCCGCGTAGATCTCCTGCATCCGCGGGGTGGCCCGGTCCTCGGCCAGCTCGCCGATCTCGGCGAGCAGCGGCTCCGGGTCGGCGTAGCGGGTCCACAGCCCCTCGAGGTTGAGCACCCCCACCCCGCCGAGCTGGCCCAGGGCGATCGCCGTGGCCGGTGAGACCACCGAGTCCATCGGCGCGGCCAGCAGCGGCAGCTCGAACCGGTACGCGTCGATCTGCCAGGCGATCGAGACCTCCTGCGGGTCCCGGGTACGCCGGCTGGGCACGATCGCGATGTCGTCGAACGCGTACGCCTCGCGGCCGCGCTTGCCCCGGCCGATCTCGATCTCCACCTGGTTGTCCCCTTCGACCTGTCAGGGTGAGGACGGCGTAGAGGTCGTCGTCACCCTGACAAGTGGGTCAGCGGGCCGTGTAGTTCGGCGCCTCTACGGTCATCTGGACGTCGTGCGGGTGACTCTCCCGGAGCGAGGCCGAGGTGATCCGCACGAAGCGGCCTTTCTTCTGCAGCTCGGGGATGCTCCGGGCACCGATGTAGAACATCGACTGGTGCAGGCCGCCGATGAGCTGGTGGGCGACGGCCGCGAGCGGTCCCTTGTAGGCCACCTGACCCTCGATGCCCTCCGGGACGATCATCTCGTCGCTGGTGACCTCGGCCTGGAAGTAGCGGTCCTTGGAGTACGACTTCTTGCCCCGGCTGGACATGGCGCCGAGCGACCCCATGCCGCGGTAGGCCTTGTACTGCTTGCCGCTCATCAGCACGAGTTCGCCCGGTGACTCCTCGCAGCCGGCGAGCAGCGAGCCCACCATGACCGACTCGGCGCCGGCCACGATCGCCTTGGCGATGTCCCCCGAGTGCTGCAGGCCACCGTCGGCGATGACCGGCACGCCGGCCGGGCGGCAGGCCGTCGCGGCCTCGTGGACGGCGGTCACCTGGGGGGCACCCACCCCGGTCACCAGCCGGGTGGTGCAGATCGACCCAGGCCCGACGCCGACCTTCACGGCGTCGGCGCCCGCGTCGACGAACGCCTGCGCGCCGGCCCGGGTGGCGACGTTGCCGCCGATGAGCTGGACGTGACGGGTGGCCGGGTCGGACTTCAGCCGGCGCACCATGTCGAGCAGCATCCGCACGTGGCCGTGGGCGGTGTCGGCGACGAGCACGTCGACGCCGGCCTCGACGAGCGTGGTGGCCCGCTCCCAGGCGTCACCGAAGTAGCCGATCGCGGCCCCGACCATGAGCCGGCCCTGGGCGTCCTTCGAGGCGTTCGGGAACTGCTCGGACTTCACGAAGTCCTTGACCGTGATCAGACCACTGAGCCGCCCCTCGGCGTCCACCAGCGGCAGCCGCTCGCGCTTGTGCCTGCGCAGCAGCAGGGTGGCCTCCTCGCGGGAGATGCCCACCGGCCCGGTGATCAGCGGGCTCGGCGTCATCACCTCGTCGACCTTGGTGGTGGCCCACTCGGCGACCGGGACGAAGCGCAGGTCGCGGTTGGTGATGATGCCCAGCAGGTGCCTGTCGGCGTCCACGACGGGCAGCCCGGACACCCGGTACTCCCCGCACACGCGGTCGAGGTCCTCGAGCGTGGCGTCCGGGCCGATGGTCACCGGGTTGGAGATGATCCCCGTCTGGGTCCGCTTGACAAGGTCGACCTGGTAGGCCTGGTCCTGGATGGACAGGTTGCGGTGCAGCACCCCGAGCCCGCCCTGGCGGGCCATCGCGATGGCCATCCGGGACTCGGTGACGGTGTCCATGGCCGCGGAGACCAGCGGCACCCGCAGCGAGATCTCCCGGGTCAGCCGCGACGTCGTGTCGATGTCCGAGGGGGCCAGGTCGGACTCGCCCGGCAGCAGCAGGACGTCGTCGTAGGTCAGGCCGAGCGGAGCGAAGATGTCGGGTACGGCGGCGTCCATGAGGCCTTCCGGGGTGCGGCGGTGCGTCTCATCGTACCGACGTCACGGGCGCCGTCCCGCACTCAGCGAACCAGGCCCCAGCGGAAGCCCAGCGCCACGGCGTGCGCCCGGTCGGCCGCACCGAGCTTGCGGAACAGCCGCCGCGCGTGCGTCTTGACCGTGTCCTCGGACAGGTACAGCTCACGGCCGATCTCGGCGTTGCTGCATCCCCGGGACATGCCGCCGAGCACCTGCAGCTCGCGCTCGGACAGCGCCGGAGGCACCGCACGGTCCTCGGGCCGCCGGATGGCCGCGCCGCCGGGGCGCAGCCGGTCGTTGAGGGCCTGCACCACGGTCGCGGACAGCTCCTCGCGGGTCGCGTCCTTGCGCAGGTAGCCGCGGGCCCCGTGGGCGACCGCCCTGGCCACCCCGTCGGTGTCCTCGGCCATGGTGAGCATCAGCACCGCGGCCGACGGGTGCAGCGACAGCAGCCGTCGGGTCGCCTCCACGCCGCCGATCCCCGGCATCCGGACGTCGACGAGCACCAGGTCGGGGCGCTCGACCGAGAACCGGGCGAGCAGCTCCTCACCGCTGGCTGCGGCACTCACCCGCTCCACACCGGGCAGCGACGCCACCGCGCGGCGCAGCGACTCCCGGGCGAGCGGTGAGTCGTCGCACACGCACACCGTCGTCACGACGGGTACTTCGGCACGATCCGCCCCGAAGGTGAGCCCTTGTTGATCTCCGGTTCGTCAGCCCTCGAGCAGCACGCTGATGTCGGGACGGCCCAGCCAGCCCTGCCTGAGGTCCTCGGGCAGGTCCTCGGCGATCGACTGGACGGCGCTGCGCGCACCCGACAGGGGCTTGGCGGCCTTCTCGGAGTCGTCCGCCGCGAGCATCGCGCCGAGCATGGCCCGGGACGGCCACAGCAGCGGCAGGCAGCCCAGGCTCTCCGCGAGGGTGGCCGCCCGCCGCAGCGTCCCGGCCGCCCCGCCCGCGTGGCCGGCCTGCAGCTGCGAGACGCCGAGGAACAGCAGTCCCTTGGCCACGTGCCTCGGTGCGCCCGACTCCTCGGCCAGCACCACGGCCTTCTCGGCCGCGGCGATCGCCTCGTCGGCGTCCTCACCGAGCAGGGCGATTTCGGAGCGCACCCAGTTGAGCCGCACCCGCTGCCGCCACCAGTCCACCCGGCCCGCGGCCAGCGTGGCCGCGGTGGCCAGCTCGGCACGGGCGGTGTCGACGTCGGCGAGCCCCACGGCGTCCGCCGCCAGGCCGAGGCGCGCGTCGAACACTGCCTCCTCGGCCTCGCCGGCCAGCTCCAGGGCGCGCTCGTCCAGCTCCCGGGCGGCCTGGTGCCGGCCGAGCTGGCGGTGCACGCTGGCCGACGTCGACGCGGCCAGCGAGGCGAACAGCCGCCGGGTCGGGACGTCACCGGGGTCGTCGAGCAGCGGAGCCAGCGCGGACAACGCGCTGCCGTAGCGGCCGGACGCCCCGAGGTTCACGCCCAGCAGCCAGGTCGCTGCCGTCGCCTCGTCGTCGCGGCCCTGCGCGTGCGCCATCTCCACGGCCTTGCGCAGCGGGCCGACCCCATCGCCGGGACGTCCGTGGAAGGCCGCCCGCTCCCCCTTGGCCAGCAGCCCCTCGAGCTCGTCCGTCACGCGCCCCTCCTCGTTCGTCGGCGCGAGGCTACCGGACCCCGGCTCCGCTCAGCCGACGGCGGCACCGCTGATCAGGGTCACCGCGTCGGTCAGGTCCTCGACATGGACGGCGGGCGGCGGCACCGACCGGCCCCAGCCGGGTCCACCCGTGACCAACAGCGGCGCCGGGCGCTGCCTCGGCAGCTCCTCGAGCTGCCCGACGTCCCCGGTCGCGGTGAGCTGGGACCAGACGAAGACCACCGCCGGGCCGGTGCGCCGGACCGCGTCCGCGAGTGCCTCGGTGGGGACCCGTGCCCCGAGGATGCGCACCCCCACCTGTCGCTCGGCCAACGCGGCGGCCACCGCGTGCAGGGGCAGCGCGTGCTGCTCCTCGGCGGCACTGGCCAGCAGCACCGGGCGACGGTTCCGCGGCTCGCGCAGCCGGGCGGTCACCGCGTGGAACGCGGCCAGCACGCACTCCGAGAGCAGGTGCTCGACGTCCACCCCTCGCCCAGTGGCCTCCCATCGCCGGCCGGCGGCCACCAGGACGGGGACGACGAGGGTGTCCCAGGTCGGCACCACCCCCCGGCGCTCCACCGAGCGCCGGACCAGGTCGGTGACCGTCGCGGCGTCCAGCGCGCTGGCCGCACTGGCCAGGCTCCGCATGGTGGGGACCCGCCCGCCAACGGTGGGCGGCGGTTCCCCGAAGCCGTCCGGTCGTGGGCCCGGGCCGGGCGCGGCGGGGCTGGCCGCTGGTTGCGCCGGGAACGGCGTCGCGAGGGCCACCCGGGCCGCCTCGCCGGGGGCGACACCGTCGAAGGTGAGCCGGCGCATCACCTCGAGCCGGTTCAGGTCCTCGGGGCTGTACCGGCGGTGCGCCCCGCTCCGGCGGTCGCTCGGGCCCAGCCCGTAGCGCCGGTCCCAGGTGCGCAGCGTCCCCGGCGCGACGCCCAGCCGGCGCGCGACGGCAGCGACGGTGAGGGCCGGGGCAGCTGACATGGCCCCATTCTCGGGGCGGTGCCCGGGACCCGCCACCGGAGCGCGCCGCGGCCCCGGACGCCACCCGGTCAAACCAGTGCAGGAGTTGTTCATCGTGGTCGCTTGCTTCGTAGTTGAATCGGTTATAACGTCCTCGGCATGGCCGACCTCTCCCGACTCCCCGGACCCCTCGCCGACCTGTGGGACTGGCAGCTGCGGGCCGCCTGCCGCGACGCCAGCACCGAGCAGTTCTTCCACCCCGACGGCGAGCGCGGAACAGCCCGGCAGGCCCGCATCCGGGCCGCCAAGACGATCTGTGCCCACTGCCCGGTGCAGCCGCAGTGCGCGGCGCACGCGCTGCGGGTGCGCGAGCCCTACGGCGTGTGGGGCGGAATGTCGGAGGAGGACCGCGAGCTGTACCACAGCCGTCAGCTGCCCACCGCGGTCTGACCCGGCCGGGCACGCAGCACGCCGAAGGGTCCGGCACCCCCGGGGGGGTGCCGGACCCTTCGGCGAGGTCCGGGCTCGGTGCCGTGCTCAGTGGTGGTGGCCACCCGGGCCGTGGCTGTGCCCGTGCCCGTTGCCGGCGGCCGGGGCTTCCTCGACCGGCTTGTCCGCCACCAGCACGTCGGTGGTGAGCAGCAGGGCCGCGATCGACGCCGCATTCAGCAGCGCCGAGCGGGTCACCTTGACCGGGTCGATGATCCCGGCGGCCACCAGGTCGACGTACTCGCCGGTGGCGGCGTTCAGCCCGCTGCCGACCGGCAGCTCCGCCACCCGGGAGACCGCCACGAAGCCCTCGGTCCCGGCGTTCTCGGCAATCCAGCGCAACGGCTGGACGACGGCCCGCCGGACCAGTGCCACGCCGGTGGCCTGGTCACCGGTGAGCCCGAGGTCGCCCTCCAGCACCGTCGCGGCGTGCACGAGGGCCGAGCCGCCGCCGGCGACGATGCCCTCCTCGATGGCCGCGCGGGTCGCCGAGATCGCGTCCTCGAGCCGGTGCTTGCGCTCCTTGAGCTCGACCTCGGTGTAGGCGCCCACGCTGATCACGCAGACCCCGCCGGCCAGCTTGGCCAGCCGCTCCTGCAGCTTCTCGCGGTCCCAGTCGGAGTCGGTGCGCTCGATCTCGGCCTGGATCTGGGCCACCCGCTCGGTCACCGCGGCGTGCTCGCCACCGCCCTCGATGATCGTCGTGTCGTCCTTGGTGACGACGACCCGCCGGGCGCTGCCGAGGACCTCCAGTCCGACCTGGTCCAGCTTCAGCCCGACCTCGGGCGCGACGACCTGGGCGCCGGTCAGCACCGCCACGTCCTGCAGGATCGCCTTGCGGCGGTCCCCGAACGCGGGCGCCTTGACCGCCACGCCGTTGAACAGCCCACGGATCTTGTTGACCACCAGGGTGGACAGCGCCTCGCCGTCGACGTCCTCAGCGATCACCAGCAGCGGACGGCGCGACTCGACGACCTTCTCCAGCAGGGGCAGCAGGTCGGCGACCGAGGAGATCTTGCCCTGGCTGAGCAGGATGTACGGGTCCTCGAGGACCGCCTCCATCCGCTCGGCGTCGGTGACCATGTGCGGCGAGATGTAGCCCTTGTCGAACTGCATGCCCTCGGTGAAGGTCAGCTCGACGCCCGTGGTGTTCGACTCGTCGACGGTGATGACGCCGTCCTTGCCGACCTTGTCGAACGCCTCGGCGATCAGGGTGCCGACCTCGGAGTCCTGCGCGGACAAGGTGGCGACCGCGCCGATGTCCTGCTTGGTCTCGACCGGACGGGCGGCCTGCGTCAGCGCCTCGGCCAGCGCCTCGACTGCGGCCTCGATGCCCTTCTTCACCTCCATGGGCGCGGCACCGGCGGTGACCACGCGCAGCCCCTCGGCCACCATGGCCTGGGCCAGCACGGTCGCCGTCGTGGTGCCGTCGCCCGCGACGTCGTTGGTCTTGGTCGCGACCTCCTTGGCCAGCTGGGCCCCCATGTTCGCGTAGGGGTCCTCCAGCTCCACCTCGCGGGCGATGGTGACGCCGTCGTTGGTGATCGTGGGCGGGCCGAAGCTCTTGTGCAGCACCACGTTGCGGCCCTTGGGACCGAGCGTCACCTTGACGGCGTTCGCCAGCGCGTCGACGCCGTGCTGGAGCCGGTGCCGGGCGCTCTCGTCGAACTCGAGGATCTTGGGCATGGGAGTGGCAGTGTCCTTCCTAGAGAACCGCCCCGGGGCCCGCGGTCACGGGCCACCGGGGCGGTTCGAGTCGTTCGCGGAGCTGGAGCTACTTCTCCAGGACGGCGAGCACGTCGCGCGCGGAGAGGATGAGGTACTCCTCGCCGTTGTACTTGACCTCGGTGCCGCCGTACTTGCTGTAGATGACCTTGTCGCCGACGTTGACGTCGAGCGGGAGCCGCTGACCGTCCTCGAAGCGACCCGGGCCGACGGCGAGGACCTCGCCCTCCTGGGGCTTCTCCTTGGCAGTGTCCGGGATGACCAGACCGGATGCCGTGGTCTGCTCGGCGTCGAGCGGCTTGACGAGGATTCGGTCCTCGAGCGGCTTGATGGAGACCGACACGGTGAATTGACCTCCGACGAGAGTGGCGTGCGATGGGTCGGACCTCGGGCCTGGCGTCGCGGTGCCAGAACCGGTGTCACGTTGGCAGACTCACGGGGAGAGTGCCAGCCGACAGCCTAGGCAGGGGTTAGCACTCCGTCAACCTGAGTGCCAGCCGACCGGTGGCCCGCGTCGGGCAGGATGCTGCGGTGAACCTCGACGACGTCGCCGCCCTGACGTCGTTCGAGGGCCGGGCGCTGCTCGCGGCCCTCCCCGGCTATGACGACCGGACGGCGCTCGCCCTGGCCGAGCGGCTGCGCGCCGAGGGGCACCCGCCCGGGCTGGTCGCGGCCGCGCTGACCCAGCAGCGGCTGCGGGCCACGGCGCGCAGCCGGCTCGGCCCTGGGGTCGACCGGCTGCTGCTCACCCCGGACGGCGCCGAGCAGACCACGCGCCCCGCGGTGGCCGAGCACCGCGCCGCCCGCTACCAGCGAGCGGGGCTGACCCGGGTGGCTGACCTGGGCGCAGGGATCGGGGGGGACGCCCTCGCCCTGGCCGCGGCCGGTCTGCAGGTCCGGGCGGTCGAGCAGGACCCGGTCACCGCCGCCGTCCTCGCGGCCAACTGCGTGGCGCTCGGCCAACCGGTCGAGGTCGTCGTGGCGGCCATGGCTGCGGAGCACCTGGCCGGCTGCGACGCGGCGTTCGCCGACCCGGCCCGGCGGGTCGGCGGCCGCCGGGTGCTCGACCCGCTGCGCTGGCAGCCGCCGTTGCCGTGGGTGCTGGACCTGCCGGTGGACGCCCTCGGGGTCAAGGTGGCACCGGGCATCGACCACGCCTGGGCGACCGCCGGCGTCGAGCTGGACTGGGTGTCGATGGACGGCGACCTGGTCGAGGCGGCGCTGTACCGCGGACCGCTGGCCACCCCGGGGGTGTCCCGGCGCGCGAGCCTGCTCCCCTCCGGAGCGACCCTCACGGACACCGACCTGCCGGCCGGCCCGCCCCCGGTCGGCCCGGTGGGCTCGGTGCTGTACGAGCCGGCCGACGCCGTGCTGCGGGCCGGGCTGGTGGGCGCTGCGGCGCTGCGGGTGGGCGGCCGGCTGGTCGACCCGACCATCGCCTACGTGACGACCGACGAGGCACCAGCCGGCCCGGACCCGTTCCTCACCGGCTACGCGGTCGAGGCGGTGCTGCCGTTCCAGCTCAAGCGGCTGCGGGCCGCGCTGCGCGAGCGCGGGGTGGGCCGGGTCGTGGTGAAGAAGCGCGGCTCGGCGGTCGACCCGGCCGAGCTGCGCCGCCGGCTGCGGCTGGACGGCGACGCCGAGATGACCGTGCTGCTCACCCGCGTGGCCGGCGCGCCCACCGCGATCCTGGCCCACCCGCTCAGCCGCTGACCACCAGCACGTCGGTGACCGGCAGCGCCGAGTCGACCCGGTGGTCTAGCGCCGACGGTTCCCGGCCGCGGGCCACCATCTCGGCCCCCAGCGCGGCGACCATGGCCCCGTTGTCGGTGCACAGGCCCGGCCGGGGCACCCGCAGCCGGATCCCGGCCGCCTCGCAGCGCTCCTGCGCCACCCAGCGCAGCCGCGAGTTCGCGGCCACGCCGCCACCGATGAGCAGGTGGTCCACGCCGGTCTGCCGGCAGGCGTCGACGGCCTTCGCCGTGAGGACGTCGACCACGGCCTCCTGGAACGCCGCGGCGACGTCGGCCAGCGGCACCGGCTCGCCGGCCTGCTCCCGCTTCTCCACCCAGCGGGCCACCGCGGTCTTCAGCCCGCTGAAGGAGAAGTCGAACCGGTGGCGCTCGCGGTCCCGGGGCCCGGTGAGCCCGCGCGGGAAGACGATGGACGCCGGGTCGCCCTCGCGGGCCGCCCGGTCGATGTAGGGACCACCCGGGAACGGCAGGCCGAGTACCCGGGCCACCTTGTCGAACGCCTCCCCCGCGGCGTCGTCGATGGTCTGCCCGAGCGGCTCGATGTCGGCCGTGACGTCGCCGACCCGCAACAGCGAGGAGTGGCCCCCGCTCACCAGCAGCGCCAGGCACGGCTCGGGCAGCGGCCCGTGCTCGAGCTGGTCCACCGCGACGTGCGCGGCCAGGTGGTTGACGCCGTACAGCGGGCGGTCCAGTGCGAGGGCCAGCGCCTTGGCCGCGGCGTCCCCCACCAGCAGCGCGCCGGCCAGCCCGGGGCCGGCGGTCACCGCGACGGCGTCGACGTCGGCGAGCCGCACGCCGGCCTGGGAGCAGGCCCGCTCGAGCATCGGGACCATGGCCTCCAGGTGGGCCCGGCTGGCGACCTCGGGAACCACCCCGCCGAATCGCTCGTGCTCGGCCACGCTGGAGGCCACCGCGTCGGCGAGCAACGTCGTGCCGCGGACCAGGCCCACCCCGGTCTCGTCGCAGGAAGTCTCGATGCCGAGCACCAGCGGCTGGTCGCTCACGGCAGCCTCCGTCGCATGACCACGGCGTCCTTGCCCGGCCCGTAGTAGCCCCGACGGCGGGAGATCGGCTCGAACCCGAACCGTTCGTACAGCCGGCGGGCCCGGTCGTTGCCCTCGGCGACCTCGAGCAGCACCTGCGAGCAGCCCCGCGCGCCGGCGTCGTCGAGCAGCGCCCCGAGCAGCAGCGCCCCCACCCCGGTGCCCTGCCGCCGCGGGCGCACGGCCACAGTCTGGACGTCGGCCTCCGGCGGGACCGCGGCCAGCCCGGCGTAGCCGACCAGACCGTCCTCGTCGTCCTCGGCCACCAGGTAGGTGCGGGTCTGCGGGACACCGGCCAGCTCCGACCAGAACCCGCGCTCGCTCCACGGCTCGTCCGGGAACAGCTCGGTCTCCAGCCGCGCTGCCGGCTCGACGTCCCACCAGCGCATCGGGCGCAGCCTCACGCCAGCACCCGCTTGCGGCCGGTGGGCTCCACCGCGTCCGGGCGCCGCAGGTACAGCGGCGCCGCGGGCAGCCGGTCGGCCCCCGACGCGAGGGCCGTCACGGCCACCTCGGCCAGCGCGGCCGCGGACACCAGGTGTGGCTCCACCCCACGCGGGAAGTGCTCCGGGTACAGGTGCGGCCCCTGCCCGGCCACGTGCAGCCCCTCCATCGACCGGGCCAGGTCGGCCGGTCGAGCCACCCCCGGCTCCCCCACCCGGGAGCCGTCGGCCGCGTACAGGGCCCAGTACACCTCGCGCCGGCGGGCGTCGGTGGCGACCGCGAACGGCGATCCGGCGGTGGCGGCCACCACGTGCGCGATCGCGTCCAGCGAGCACACGCCGTGCACCGGGATGCCGAGTGCGGCGCCCATGGTCAGCGCGGTGACGATCCCGACCCGCAGTCCGGTGAACGGGCCCGGGCCGACCCCGACCGCGATGGCGGTCAGGTCCCGGGTGCGGACGCCGGCCGCGCCGAGGATGGCCGCGATCTGCGGGGCGAGCAGCTCGCCGTGCCGACGCGCGTCCACCGCGGTGGACGCGGCCTGCACCCGGTCGCCGTCGTGCAGCGCCGCGGTGACCGCGGGCGTCGCGGTGTCGAAGGCGAGCAGCAGCACGCCAGCAGGCTAGCCCGAGCCGGTCAGGCCGGGTCCAACCGGACGCCGTCCCAGCGGGCGCCGACGCCCGTGACGGTCACGGTGCGGGTCTCGTCGGCGTCCGACTCGCGGTCGATCCGCAGCTCCAGCCGGTCCTCGGTGAGGCCCTCGACCTTGCCCTCGCCCCACTCCACCACGGTCACCGAGTCAGCCAGCGTGGCGTCGAGGTCCAAGTCGTCGACCTCGGCGACGTCGCCGATCCGGTAGGCGTCGACGTGCACGAGCGGCGGACCGCCGTGCAGCGGCGGGTGCACCCGGGCGATGACGAACGTCGGCGAGGTGACCGGCCCACGGATGTCGAGCCCGATCCCGAGGCCCTGGACCAGGGTGGTCTTGCCGGCGCCGAGCCCGCCGGAGAGCACGACCAGGTCCCCGGCTCGCAGCAGCGGGGCCAGCCGACGGCCGAGGTCGCGCATCGCGTCGGCGTCCGAGACGGTGATCACGACGCTCCGCCCAGCGTCCCAGCGGCCAGCACGAGGTCCGCGGCCAGCGCCGCCCGCGGCGCCCCCTTCGCCCCGAACCGCAGGGCCGCCGACGGGTGGTAGGTGGCGACCAGCTGGTGGTCGCCACGGTCGTGCACCCGTCCGCGCACGTCGGTGATCCGCACCCCGGGGGCGAACGCCCACTCGGCCGCCGTGCCCCCGAGCGTGACGACCACCCGGGGCGCGGCGAGCGCGAGCTGCCGGTCCAGCCAGGGCCGGCAGCGCCCGACCTCGGCCCTGGTCGGCTTGCGGTTGCCGGGCGGCCGGCACTTGAGCACGTTGGCGACCGCCACCGTCAAGCGGTCCAGCCCGGCCGCGGCCAGCAGCTCGTCGAGCAGCTGCCCGGCCCGGCCCACGAACGGCACGCCGACCAGGTCCTCCTGGGCGCCAGGGGCCTCGCCGACGAGCAGCAGCTCGGCGCCGGGCGGCAGCACCCCGGGGACGGCGTGGGTGCGCGCGGCGGCCAGCTCGGGGCACGCGATGCACCGCCGCACCTGCGCGGCCAGCTGGTCGAGGTCCGCCGTCATGCGTGGCTCCGGGTCACCCGGTGCAACAGCCCGTTCAGCTCGGCGTCCACCCGGTCCGGGTACTCCAGCTGGATCAGGTGCCCGCACTCGGGCAGCACCACCAGCTCCGCCCCGGGAACCAGCCGGGCGATCTCCCGGCTGTGGCCGGCCGGCGTCAGCAGGTCGTCCGCACCGACCATGACCAGGGTCTCGACGCCGTTGAGCACCTCCAGCGCGGCGAACTTGTTGTGCGCGTTGAGCACCGGGAACAGCTCGGCCAGCGTGTCGACCGGCGTCGCGGCGATCATCTGCCGGACGAAGTCCACCTTCGCGGCCGACACCGGGGACGCGAAGGAGAGCCGGCGGGTCAGCAGGAAGTCCAGGTCGCTGCCGGTGCGCCGGCCGAGCTCGACCAGGTCGGGACGCCGGCCGAGCTGACCGAGCACGCCGGGCACCGCCCGGTACAGCCCCCGCGCAGCGGCCGCGGGGATCCCGAAGGTCACCTCGGTCATCCGGCCCGCCGACGTGGACAACAGGCCGACCCCGACCACACGCTGCCCGAACAGCTCCGGGTGCCGGTCGGCCAGCGCCATGACGGTCATGCCGCCCATCGAGTGGCCTACGAGAACCAGCCGCCCGGTCGGGGCGGTGGCCTCGATGACCGCCCGCAGGTCGGCCCCCAGCTGGTCGATGGTGTTCGCCTCGGGGGTGCCCCGGCCGGACCGGCCGTGCCCGCGCTGGTCCCAGTAGACCGAGCGGACCACGCCCTGCATGGACAGCCGCTGGTAGTGCCAGCTGTCCAGGTTCAGCGAGAAGCCGTGGCTGTAGACGACGGTGACGTCGTGCTGCGGGGCCAGCGGCGACGGCTCGTCGACCTCGACGTACAGCTCGACACCGTCGTCCGCCGTGACCACACGCGCCGGACCGTGCACGCCGCCGAACGGCGGCCCCGGCTCGTCCGCCCGCGAACCACGCAGCCGGGGCCGGACGACGCCCCGCTCGAGCACCGCGCCCACGGCGGCTCCGGCGGCGGCCAGCCCGAGGCCCAGGCCGAGCAGTCCGGGACGCTCCACGGTCAGCCAGCGATCCCGTCGGCGCCGACGACCACCCGGGACAGCCGCGGGCCGAGCCGGGTGACGATCTCGTAGGAGATCGTGCCGGTGGCCCGGGCCCAGTCCTCGGCGGTCGGCTCCCCGTCGTCACCGGGCCCGAACAGCACCACCTCGTCGCCGGCCTGCGCCGGGTCGTCACCGAGGTCGAGCACGAACTGGTCCATGCACACGGTGCCCGCGATGGTCCGGCGGGCGCCCGCGGCCAGCACCGGGCCGACGTTGGTCGCGTTGCGCGGGACGCCGTCGGCGTACCCCAACGGCACCAGGCCGAGCGTGGTGGGGCGCTTGGTGGTGTAGCGGTGCAGGTAGGAGACCCCCTGGCCGGCCGGCACCCGCTTGACCAGCCCGAGCCGGGCGGTCAGGGTCAGGGCGGGGCGCAGCCCGAGCGTCGACGAGTCGGCCTGGTCGGGGATCGGCGACAGCCCGTAGACCGCCAGCCCCGGCCGAACCAGGTCGAAGTGGGCGTCCGGGCGGGTCAGCGTGGCCGCCGAGTTGGCCAGGTGCCGGACCTCGGGCCGGGCCCCGGCCCGCTCGGCCGTGTCCACGGCGGCCCGGAACGCCTCGATCTGATGGTCGGTGGTCGGGTGGTGCGGGGCGTCCGCGTACGCCAGGTGCGACCACAGCCCGACCACCTCGAGTACGCCCTCGGCCTGGGCCCGCAGGGCCGCGTCGACGAGTTCGGCCCAGCGGTCGGCCGGGCTGCCGGCCCGGCCCAGCCCGGTGTCGATCTTCAGGTGCAGCCGGGCCGGTCGGCCGGTCCGTGCGGCCGCACCCGCGACCGCCGCCACGGTGGCCGCGTCGTTGGCGGACAGGTCGATGTCGCCGCGCAGCGCGGCGTCCCAGTCGTCGTCGGGGTCGAGCAGCCAGGCGACCACCCGCGGCTGGGTGAGCCCGGCGGCCCGCAGCTCCAGGGCCTCCTGCAGCAGCGCCGTCCCCAGCCACTGCGCCCCGCCGGCCACCGCGGCCGTGGCCGCCGTCAGCAGGCCATGCCCGTAGCCGTCCGCCTTGACCACCGCGAGCAGCTGCCCGGAGGCCACCCGACTGCGCAGCTCGGCCACGTTGTGCCGGATCGCCGCCGCGTCGACCCGTGCGGTCGCCCGGGGGGTGCTCACCGTCCGATCCTGTCACGCGCCGGCCCGGCGGCCGCGGCAGGAGCCACGACGGCGGTCGACGTCGCTGCCACCAGGCCGAGCAGCAGGGCGGTCGCGCCCAACAGGGCGGTGACACGGGAGCGCACGGCGCCCTTCGACATACGTCGCACGGAGTCCTCCAGCGCGGGGATGACGGTCACGAGGCACGTCCCAACTGCGCCGGACGGCGCTCGATCGACGACGGACAGGCAGAGCAGGTCGGGCAGCTGCGAGGTGCCAGAGCCCCACGGACGCGAGAAGGAGCACCGATGACGCGCTGACGATGAGTAGTCATGTCGCGGCGTTCCCTTCACTCGAATCGCCCGGGCCTAGCCGGCCTGGGGGAAACCCACGGGCCGAGTGCAGACACAAGCAGTGAGCGACCGGCATTGCCCATCCCGAGAGTGCGGGGCATCTCACGCGGTCGACCCCCTATCCCGCGGGGGTGAACGGGCCGACTATGACGCTCCGTGATCGGACTTCGCCGATGCCGTTGCGGAACGTGACTCACTGGGCCGGACGAGTGGTCAGGTAAGCCTCACATCACATTCATACCTTCGGAGGAGGGTGCCAGCCGATAGTCGGAGTC
>Ga0208851_1000112_pt1 | contig 34342 bp, 29 predicted proteins | sample NGESurshal092012_FD_184481 | JGI IMG/M metagenome (GOLD analysis project Ga0208851, IMG submission 184481) | Arctic peat soil microbial communities from Barrow, Alaska - NGEE Surface sample 415-2 shallow-092012 (SPAdes) | ecosystem: Environmental > Terrestrial > Soil > Wetlands > Peat ... | reverse complement strand
GCGGCGTCGCGGACGGTCAGCTGCGGGTCGTCGGCCAGCGCCGTGCCGGTGCCGACGAGGACGGCGTCCACCCGGGCCCGCAGCGCGTGCACGTCGGCCCTGGCCGGCTCGGAGGTGATCCACCGGCTGCTGCCGTCGGCCGCGGCGCTGCGGCCGTCCAGGCTGGCCGCGAGCTTCCAGGTGACGAACGGGCGGCCGTGGGCCAGTGCGAAAGTCCAGGTCTCGTTGAGCGCGGCGGCCCGCTCGGACAGCAGCCCGCCCTCGACGTCAACCCCGGCCGCGCGCAGGGCGGCGGCCCCGCCGGACGCGACCGGGTTGGTGTCGGCCTGGGCGAAGACCACCCGGCGGACCCCGGCGGCCACCAGCGCCTGCGCACACGGGCCGGTGCGGCCGGTGTGGTTGCACGGCTCGAGGGTGACGACCGCGGTGCTGCCAACGGCCGCCGACCCGGCCTGCGCCAGCGCGTCGACCTCGGCGTGCGGGCTGCCGGCACCGCGGTGGTAGCCGGTGGCCAGCACCGTGCCGTCCGGGCCCAGCAGCACGCAGCCGACCCGGGGGTTGGGCCCGGTCGGGACGCCCGGGGTCGCGGCCAGCTCGAGGGCGCGCAGCATCGCGGCACGCTCGTGCTCGGTGGCCACCTGGTCCCCTTCCCGCTTGGGCGGGCTCCGGGGGACACGGGACGCGGCCGGGGCGGTGCGTCGCCGAGGGACGGCGGCGCGGGACGACCCGGGACGGTTCCCGCCGCGTGCGCCTCCCATCCGGACTCTCACCGTCGGTCCCGGAGTTCCACCGGGTCAACCGGCCGATGGCTTCGGCCGGGTCGCGGACTGTCACCGCCGGTTCGGACTTTCACCGACCCCGGAGCACGCTGCTGTTACGCGGGGGCCACTCTACCCGCGCTGGACGGCGGCGGCCTCGGCCGTGGCCCGCAGCGCGTCCACGACGACGGCCGGGTCGTCGGCGGTGTAGACGGCCGAGCCGGCGACGAGCACGTCCGCGCCCGCCTCGGCGCAGCGGGCCACCGTCTCCAGTGACACCCCGCCGTCCACCTGCAGCCACACCGAGCCGCCGTGGCGGCCGATCATCTCGCGGGCCCGGCGCACCTTGGGCAGCACGACGTCGAGGAACCGCTGGCCGCCGAAGCCCGGCTCGACGGTCATGAGCAGCAGCATGTCCAGCTCGGGCAGCAGGTCCTCGTAGGGCTCGACCGGCGTGGCCGGCTTGAGCGCCATCCCGGCCCGGGCGCCGGCGGAGCGCAGCGCCCTGGCCAGCCGTACCGGCGCCCTGGCGGCCTCCACGTGGAAGGTCACCGAGCCGGCGCCGGCCTCGGCGTAGGCCGGCGCCCACCGGTCCGGGTCGTCGATCATCAGGTGGCAGTCGACCGGCAGCGAGGTGGCGGCCAGCAGGCTCTGCACGACCGGCAGGCCCAGGGTCAGGTTGGGCACGAAGTGGTTGTCCATCACGTCGACGTGCAGCCAGTCGGCACTGCCCTCGACCCTGGCGACCTCGTCGGCCAGCCGGGCGAAGTCGGCGTTGAGGATGCTCGGCGCGATCTGAATGCCCACCGCGGCAGGGTAGCGGGCTGGCGCCGGCCACCAGAACCGCCACCGGACCCAGCCGGACACGCAGGGTGATCACCCGTTTGGAGCAGGGGTCCGGGACGCGCTGCCCCGTCACACCGTGGGGCTCACATCGTTTCCGGGGGAGGACAGCCTCGTGCTCCAGCGCGGCTACGGCTGGTTGGTCAGGGTGCACGCACCCGACCGCGGGCTGCGCCGGCGCGGCCGGGTGCTGGTCACCATGGTCGCGGGGCTGATGTTGGCCGCTGCGCTGTACCTGCCGGTGGCCCTGATCCGCCCCGACTCGGTGGCCAGCGCCGGGGCGATCTCGATCGCGATGGTCGCGGCCGGCGGCATCGTGGCCCTGATCCGGCGCGGGCTGGTCGAGCTGGGCAGCTGGCTGGTGCTGCTCATGTTCGCCGTCGTCCTGGTCACCTCGGTGACCGCCACCGGCCGGGTCGACAACGCGCCGGTGTTCGTGGCGCTGCTCATGAGCATGGCCGGCGCCACCCTCGGCGTCCGGCATGTGGTGGGCGCGCTGCTGGGCAGCCTGGCCATCCTGGCGCTGCTGGACGATGTCAGCCGGAGCGCGGCGATCACCGAGGTCAGCATCCACTCACTGGTGCTCTACGCCGGGCTCATGTGCCTGTTCACCGCGGTGGTGGCCGGCCTCACGGCGTACGCCGTCCGGGAGTCCTTCGACGAGGCGGACGCCGAGCGGCTGCGGTCGGCCCAGCTCACCGCGGACCTGCGGGCCATGAACGCCGATCTGGAGGAGCGGGTCGAGCAGCGGACGGCGGAGCTGCAGTCGGCGCTGGCCACCCAAACGGCGCTGGCCCGGCGGCTGGCCGAGCTGTCCCTGCGGGACCCGCTCACCGGCCTGCACAACCGGCGGCACCTGGACGCCGAGGTGGTGCGGATGTTCGAGGAGGCGGTGCGCTACGAACGGCCGATCAGCGTGGTGCTGCTCGACCTCGACGACTTCAAGCTGGTCAACGACCACTTCGGCCACGAGGCGGGCGACGAGGTGCTGCGCCGGGTGGCCCGGATCCTGGTGGACGGCACCCGGGGCGCCGACCTGGTGGCCCGCTACGGCGGCGAGGAGCTGGCCATCGTGCTGCCGAACGCCGAGGCGGAGGCGGCCGCCGAGCTGTGCGAGCGGATCCGCGAGCGGGTGGCCGCCGAGCCGTGGCACGAGGTCCGGCCCGGAGCGCAGGTGACCGTGAGCATCGGGGTCGCCGACGACGTCGGCCACGACACGGTCTGGCACGTGTTCCGGGAGGCCGACCGCCGGCTGTATGCGGCGAAGGCGGCCGGCAAGAACCGGGTGGCCGCGCGGTCAGCCTGAGCGGCGGCGCAGTAGCGCCAGGTACATCGCGTCGGTGCCGTGCCGGTGCGGCCACAGCTGCACGTCCGGCCCGGGACCGAGATCGGGCAGTCCGTCGAGCAGCGGCCGGGCGTCGACCCGTTCGACGTCGTCCCGGCCGGCCAGCACGTCGGCGACGACGAACTTGGTCTCGGCCAGGTGCGGCGAGCAGGTGACGTAGGCGACCAGCCCTCCGGGCCGGGCGGCGTCCAACGCCGAGGTCAGCAGGCCGCGCTGCAGCGGGGACAGCCGGGCCAGGTCGGCGGGCTGGCGCCGCCAGCGGCTCTCCGGGCGGCGGCGCAGCGCCCCCAGCCCGGTGCACGGGACGTCGGCCAGCACCCGGTCGAAGCCGCCCGCGGGCCAGGCCGGGTGCAGCCCGTCCGCGACGACGACCGCTGCGGTCTCCCCCGCCGCCGTGGCGACCAGCCTGGCCCGGTGCGGCTGCCGCTCGACCGCGAGCAGGGCACCGCCGCGCGCCATGGCCAGCGCGCCCAGCAGCGCCGCCTTGCCGCCGGGCCCGGCGCACAGGTCCAGCCACCGGCGGTCCGGCCCGTCGTCCAGGGCCGCGTCGGCCAGCGCGATGGCCATCAGCTGGCTGCCCTCGTCCTGGACGCCGGCGCGGCCGTCGCGCACCGGGGCCAGCGCCGCCGGGTCGCCGCCCGGCCACCGGGCCGCGAACCTCGACCAGCGGCCCGGCTCGGCGCCCAGCTCGATGAGCTCTTCGACGGGGCAGCGCCGGGCCACCAAGGTCACCACCGGCCGCTCGTTGTCCGCGGCCAGCAGGGCGGCGGTCTCCTCGAGCGAGCCGCCGAGGGCGTCCCGGAAGACGTCCACCACCCAGCGGGGGTGGGAGTGCACGATGCTCAGGTGGCCCACCGGATCGCTGTCGTAGGGCGGCGCGACGACGGCCAGCCAGGTTTCGAGGTCCCGCTCGGCGACCCGCCGCAGGACGGCGTTGACGAACTTGGCCCGGCCGTCGCCCACGGCGGCCCTGGCCAGCTCAACGGTGGCCCCGACGGCGGCGTGCGACGGTGTGCGCATCGACAACAGCTGGTGCGCCCCCATCCGGACCAGGTCGAGCACCGGCGGGTCGACGGCGTCGAGGCCCCGGTCGGTGCAGGCGGCGAGGACCGCGTCGTAGCTGCCCCGGCCGCGCAGCGTGCCGTAGGCCAGCTCGGTGGCGAAGGCGGCGTCACGGGTGTCCAGCCGGCGCTCCCGGATCAGCGCGGGCAGCGCGAGGTTGGCGTAGGCGTCCCGCTCGTCGACGGCGCGCAGCAGGTCGAAGGCGGTCCGGCGGGCGGCGTCCGGCCGCGGCCGGCGGTAGCGCTGGCCGGCGGTCACGGCTCGAACCGCTCCCCCGGCGCGATCCGCACCCCGCGGGCCCAGTCGGCCGCCGGCATGGCCCGCTTGCCCTGCGGCCGCACCTCGGCGAGCAGAACGGCGCTGCTGCCGGTGCCCACGTGCACCCCGGCCCGGTCCACCGCCAGCTCGGCGGGGGCCAGCCCCCGGTCGGCGGCCAGCTGCACCGGCCCGAGCCGCAGCCGCTCCCCGCGAAACGTCGTCCAGGCACCGGGCGCCGGGGTGCACGAGCGCACTTGCCGGTCCACCGCGAGCGCCGGCACGGACCAGTCCACCCGGGCGTCGTCCACGGTGACCTTCGGCGCCAGCGAGACGTCGACCGGCGACTGCGGCACTGGGCGCAGCTCGCCGTCCTCGATGCCGTCGAGGGTGGCCACGAGCAGCCGAGCGCCGCCCTGCGCCAGCCGCTCCAGCAGGTCGCCCGTCGTGTCGGTCGGGCGGATCTGCTCGGTGATCACGCCGAACACCGGGCCGGTGTCCAGGCCCTCCTCGAGCAGAAAGGTGGCGGCGCCGGTGAAGTCGTCGCCGTGCCGGATGGCGTGCTGCACCGGCGCGGCCCCGCGCCAGGCCGGGAGCAGCGAGAAGTGCAGGTTCACCCAGCCGTTCCGCGGGATGTCCAGCGCGGCCCTCGGGATCAGGCCGCCGTAGGCGACGATCGGGCAGGCGTCAGGGGCGAGCTCGGCCAGCCGGGCCAGGAACGCGGGGTCGCTGGGGCGCGGCGGCTTGAGCACCTCGAGCCCGGCGTCGGCGGCCAGCTCGGCGACCGGTGACGCGGCGAGCCGGCGGCCCCGACCGGCCGGCGCGTCCGGCCGGGTGAGCACCGCGACCACCTCGTGCCGGGAGGCCAGCAGCGCCCGCAGCGACGGCAGCGCCGGCTCGGGGGTGCCGGCGAAGACGAGGCGCACCTACTGGGCCGTGCCGTGCGTGGCGTGCGGACTGACCCGGACCTGGGGCGCGCTGTCGCCGAACCACTCGGCCTCGCGGATCGCGCGCAGCGCGGCCTTGCGGGTCTCGCGGTCCAGCCGGTCGACGAACAGGATGCCGTCGAGGTGGTCGGTCTCGTGCTGGACGCAGCGAGCCAGCAGCTCGGTGCCCTCGACGGCGACCGGGTCGCCGTACTGGTTGAACCCCTTGGCGACGACGCCGTAGGCGCGCACCGTGGGGAAGGACAGGCCGGGCAGCGACAGGCAGCCCTCCTCGCCGTCCTGCTCGTCGTCGGTGAGGTCCAGGGTGGGGTTGACCAGGTGGCCCACCTCGTCGTCCACCGCGTAGGTGAACACCCGCAGCGACACCCCGAGCTGGGGGGCGGCCAGGCCGACGCCGGGGGCCTCGAGCATGGTGTCCATGAGGTCCCGCACCAGGGTGCGCAGCTCCTTGTCGAAGTCCACCACGGGGGCCGCGGCGGTGCGCAGCACCGGGTCGCCGAAGAGGCGGATCGGCTGGACGGTCACGGGTCTCCCGTCTGGGGCTGCTGGGGGCGAACGGCGTCCAGTCTACGGGCGGGGCGCCGGGACCGGCGGCTCGAGCAGCCCCAGGTCGGTGAGGTCACGGGCCAGCCGGTCCGGTCCGGTGAACAGGACGCCGGTGAGCCCGAGCGACCGGGCCGTGTCGACGTTGTCGGCCCGGTCATCGATGTACACGCTGGTCGCCGGGTCGACCCGGTGCTGGTCGAGCAGCAGCCGAAACAGCGCCGGGTCGGGCTTGGCCAGGCCGTGCTCCCCGGACACCACGACCGCCTCGAAGCGCTGCAGCGAGGCGTACCTCCGCCGCGCCTCGGGGAACGTCTCGGCCGACCAGTTCGTCAGCGCGAGCAGCCGCAGGCCGCGCTCCTCGAGCCGGTCGAGGACCTCGACGCTCCCGGCGATCTCCCCGGCCAGCATGTCCTGCCAGCGGTCGTGCCAGGCCCGGATCAGCGCCTCGAGGTCCGGGTGTCGGGCGACCAGCTCGGCCACCGCGTCGGCCCGCGGCCGGCCGGCGTCCATGGTGTGGTTCCAGTCCGGCGAAGCGACCTCCTGCAGGAACCACTCCATCCGCTGCTCGTCGCCGTCGAACAGGTCCCGGTACAGGTGCCGGGGGTCCCAGTCGACGAGGACGCCGCCGATGTCGAACACGACCGTGTCGTAGCCGCTCACCCGCGCAGTCTCCCGCCCGTCAGCCGAGGGCCACCGGGTCGACCCGCACCGTGACGAACTCGGCCGCCTTGCGCGCGCTGCGGCCGGCCTGGGTGGCGCGCAGCGCGGCGCTGAGCGCGGCCCCGTCGACCAGCGGGGCGCGCAGCAGGGCCCGCGCCTGTCCGGGCGGCCCCTGCTCGAGCGGCAGCGGGCCGAGGACGGCGGCGGAGGACGGCAGCCGGGCCGCCACCAGGAACTCCTCCACGGCGTCGGCCGGACCGGACACCACTGCCAGCCGCACGGCCGGCGGGAAGTCCAGCCAGCGGCGCTGCTCGAGCTCGTGCGCCGCTGCCCCTGCGGGGTCTATGCGCAGCAGGGCCTGCACCGGGGCGGCCGACGGGTCCCCCAAGACGACCACCCGCCCGCCCTGCGCAGCCGGCCGGACCAGGGCCACCGCGGCCAGCCAGCGGCGCAGCGCCTCCTCCCCCGCACGCAGGTCGGGCCGGGCCAGCAGCGCCCAGGTGTCCAGCAGCAGCGCCGCCGCGTACCCGCCGTCGGCCACCGGCTCAGCACCGGGGGTGGCCACCACGAGGGCGGGCTCGGCGTCGACGGTTGCGAGGACGCCGTCGCCGCCGGATGTCCGCACCCGCACGCCGGGGAAGGAGCGGCCGAGCTCCTCGGCCGTCCTGGACGCACCCACGGTGACCGCCCGCAGCCGCACCCCGTCGCACTCCGGGCAGCGCCAGGCGCCGGCCGGTTTGCCGCACCAGCGGCACCGGGGCACGGCGTGGCCCGAGCTCAGCGCCAGCGGCCCGGCGCAGGCGGGGCAGCGGGCCGGGCTGCGGCACTGGGTGCAGGCCAGGGTCGGCAGGTAGCCGCGGCGGGGCACCTGGACCAGCGCCGGGCCGCTGCGCAGCGCGGTCCGCAGCGTCTCCCAGGCCAGCGACGGCAGCCGGGCGGCGCGGGCCGCCGGGTCCCTGGCCAGCTCGGCGTCGTCGCCGGTGGTGCGCAGCAGCGGCGCCGCGGCCCTGGCGTCGGCCCGGCTGCGCTCGACCGGGTGCGCCCAGCCGGTCTCGACGAGCAGCTGCGCCTCCGCGGTGCGGGCGTGGCCGCCGAGCAGCAGGGCCGCGCCCTCGAGGCGGGACCGGGCCACCAGCACCTCCCGCACGTGCGGGTAGGGGGCATGCGGCTCGGCGTGCAGGTCGTCGCCGTCGTCCCACACCACGGCCAGGCCGAGCCGCTCGACCGGGGCGAACATCGCCGCGCGGGTGCCCACGACCGCGCGGACGGCGCCGCGGCGCACGGCCAGCCATCGCCGGTAGCGCTCCTTGGGGCCGACCTCGGCGCTGAGCAGCACGTGCTGGCCCGGGCCGCACTCGGCCTCCACCGCGGCGGCCACCCGGTCGGCGTCGCGGTGGTCGGGGACGACGACGAGCGCCCCGCGGTCGGCGGCCAGGGCGGTGCGCACCGCGTGCGCGACCTCGGCCGGCCAGTCCGCCGTCGCCGTCCAGGCCGCGCGCGGGGAGCGGCCGGCGGCCAGCGCCCGCAGGAACGCCGGACCCGCGGGGTACGCCCGCCAGGGGCCCGGGTCGTCCGGGGCCGACGGGGGCAGCGCCGGCTCGGCCGGCCGGCCGGCCTCAGCGGCCGCGTGCCGGGGCGGGACGGCGAGGCGCAGCACGTCGGCGAGGGCACCCGCGTAGTGGTCGGCGACCTCGCGGGCCAGCCGGGCCGCCTGCGGGGAGAGCACCGGCTCGGCCGAGACGACCTTGAGCCGGGCCAGCCGCCCGGGGTGCTCGCTGGTCGCCGCCCGCTCGATGAGGTACCCGCTGACCAGCTGGCCGGCGAACCGGACCCGGACCCGGACCCCCGGCACCGCCTGCTCGTCGGCGCCGGCGGGGACCTCGTAGTCGAACAGCCGGTCCAGGTGGGCCAGCGAGACGTCGACCGCGACCCGGGCGACCGGGTCGGTCGCGGCCGCCGGCTCCGGCGGGCGGGGCCTGGCTCGGCGGACCTGCGCCCGCACCAGGGCCAGCTGTTCCTCCCCCCCGCCCTGCATGAAGGGTCCCTTCTGTGCGCGTGGCCGACGTTACCGGACCTTCAGGCAGCGGGACCGGACGGCGATGAAGGGCGCCCGAGTGCGGCAGTGCGCACCGAAGGTGCCCTTCATGCGGGTCAGGCGCGGACGGCGGTGCGCAGCGCGTCGATCCGGTCGGTCCGCTCCCAGGTAAAGTCCGGCTCGACCCGGCCGAAGTGGCCGTAGGCGGCGGTGGACGCGTAGATCGGCCGCAGCAGGTCGAGGTCGCGGATGATCGCGGCCGGCCGCAGGTCGAACACCTCGGTCACCGCGTCCTGGATCCGCTCGGCCGGCAGCTCGGACGTGCCGAACGTCTCCACGAACAGCCCGACTGGGTGCGCCTTGCCGATCGCGTAGGCCACCTGCACCTCGCAGCGCCTGGCCAGCCCGGCGGCCACCACGTGCTTGGCCACCCAGCGCATCGCATAGGCGGCCGAGCGGTCCACTTTCGACGGGTCCTTGCCGGAGAACGCCCCGCCGCCGTGCCGCGCCATGCCGCCGTAGGTGTCGATGATGATCTTGCGGCCGGTCAGGCCGGCATCGCCCATGGGGCCGCCGATCTCGAACCGGCCGGTCGGGTTGACCAGCACCCGGTAGCCCGAGGTGTCGATCTGCAGGTCCTCGAGGACCGGGCGGACCACCAGCGCCTCGACGTCGGGCTGCAGCAGCGTCGCCAGGTCGACGTCGCCGGCGTGCTGGGTCGACACCACGACGGTGTCCAGCCGGACCGGCCGGTCGCCGTCGTACTCGATGGTCACCTGGGTCTTGCCGTCCGGGCGGAGGTAGGGGATCTGGCCGTCCTTGCGGACGGCGGCCAGCCGGTACGCGAGCCGGTGCGCCAGCATGATCGGCAGCGGCATCAGCTCGGGCGTGTCGTCGCACGCGTAGCCGAACATCAGGCCCTGGTCACCGGCGCCCTGCCGGTCCAGCGGGTCGTGCGAGTGCTCGGCCCGCTCCTCGTAGGCGTCGTCCACGCCCTGGGCGATGTCCGCCGACTGGGAGCCGATCGACACCGACACGCCGCAGGAGTTCCCGTCGAACCCCTTCTTCGACGAGTCGTAGCCGATCTCGAGGACCTTCTCCCGCACGATCGAGGGGATGTCGGCCCAGGCCGAGGTGGTCACCTCGCCGGCCACGTGCACCAGGCCGGTGGTGACCAGGGTCTCGACCGCGACCCTGCTGTGCACGTCGTCCTTGAGCAGCGCGTCCAGGATCGAGTCGCTGATCTGGTCAGCGATCTTGTCCGGGTGTCCCTCAGTGACCGACTCGGAGGTGAACAGGCGACGGGACAACACGGCTCCCTCAGCTCGACGGATGTTGCCGCAGTCTAACGACCGGGGCCGACCAAACGGGAGGCCACGGCGTCCCAGACGGCGTCGGCCAGCGCCTCCTTGCTACCCAGCGTCAGCTCCACCTGGCTGCCGTCGGCCCCGAGGAGCACCCCGGAGTTCTCGGCCACCTCGAAGCCCACGCCCTCGCCGACCGGGTTGACCACGAGCAGGTCGCAGCCCTTGCGGGCCAGCTTGGCCCGCCCGTGCGCCAACCAGTCCGCGGTGTCGTCACCGGTCTCGGCGGCGAACCCCACGACCACCGGCGACTTCCCGGAGCGTGCGGCCACCACCTCGGTCAGGACGTCGGGGTTGCGCACCAGCGCGATCGGCTCCGGCACACCGCCCGCGTCGTCCTTCTTGATCTTGGCGCCCTGGACGGACGCCGGCCGGAAGTCGGCCACCGCCGCCGCCATCACCACGACGTCGGCGTCCACCGCGGCGGCCAGCACGGCGTCGCGGAGCTGATCGGCGGTCCCCACCGGGACGACACTCACCCCGGCCGGCGCCGGCAGCGCGACGTTGGCCGACACGAGCACCACCCCGGCGCCCCGGGCCGCGGCGGTGGCGGCCAGCGCGTAGCCCTGCCGCCCGCTGGACCGGTTGCCCAGGAACCGGACCGGGTCGAGCGGCTCCCGGGTGCCCCCGGCGGAGACCACGACCCGGCTGCCGGCCAGGTCGGCGCCCCGGCCCGGCGCGGCCAGCAGGCGCAGCGCGACCGCCAGGATCTGCTGCGGCTCGGGCAGCCGGCCCGGCCCGGAGTCGGCGCCGGTGAGCCGGCCCACAGCGGGGTCAAGCACGACGAGGCCCCGCTCGCGCAGGGTGGCCACGTTGGCGCGGGTGGCCGGGTGCTCCCACATCTCGGTGTGCATGGCCGGCGCGAACAGCACCGGGCAGCGCGCGGTGAGCAGCACGTTGGTGAGCAGGTCGTCGGCCAGCCCGTGCGCGGCCCTGGCCAGCAGGTCGGCGGTGGCCGGCGCCACGACCACGAGGTCGGCGTCCCGGCCCAGCTGCAGGTGCGGCACGACGTGGGCGTCGTCCCAGACGTCGGTGGCCACCGGCTGGCCGGACAGCGCGGCCCAGGTCGGCGCCCCCACGAACCGCAGCGCCGCGGCGGTCGGGACGACCCGCACCGAGCAGCCGGACTCGGTCAGCCCGCGCAGCAGCGTGGCGACCTTGTACGCAGCGATGCCCCCGCCGACACCGAGCACCACCCGCGGAGCGGGCACGCCGGTCACGGCAGGGGCACCTGTGCGGAGGCCGGGCGGGTCAGGCCTCGGTGGTCTCGAGCTCGAGCAGGCCGGCGTTGATCTCGCGCAGCGCGATCGACAGCGGCTTTTCCTGCACGTGGGTCTCCACGAGTGGACCGACGTACTCGAGCAGGCCCTCGCCGAGCTGGCTGTAGTAGGCGTTGATCTGGCGCGCGCGCTTGGCCGAGTAGAGCACCAGGCTGTACTTGGACTCGACCCGCTCAAGCAGGTCGTCGATCGGCGGGTTGGTGATGCCTTCGGGCGCGGCGACGGTACCGGACACGCGGGTGCCTTCCGGGGAGAGCGAACGGTGCAGGTCTCAAACGGGCGTCTCAGGCGGCGCCTAGACTCATCAACGATACCAGCCGGTCGCACACGGCCTCGATCTCGTCGTTGACGACGACCTCGTCGAACTCCGACTGGGCGGCCAGCTCGATCTCCGCGGTGGCCAGCCGCCGGGCGATCACCTCGGCCGGCTCGGTGCCGCGGCCCACCAGCCGGCGGACCAGCTCGTCCCAGGACGGCGGCGCCAGGAAGACCAGCAGCGCCTCCGGCATCGCCGCCTTGACCATCCGGGCACCCTGCAGCTCGATCTCCAGCAACACCGGGGTGCCCTCGGCCAGCCGGTCCTCCACCGGCTCCCGCGGGGTGCCGTAGTGGTGCCCGGCGAACTCGGCCCACTCCAGCAGCTCGCCGCGCTCGACCAGACCGGCGAACTCCTCGGGAGTGCGGAACAAGTAGTGCACACCCTCGGTCTCGCCCGGCCGCTGCCGTCGGGTCGTCGCGGACACCGACAGCCAGATCTCCGGGTGCCGCTCCCGCAGGTGGGCCACCACGGTGCTCTTGCCCACCCCGGACGGCCCGGACAGCACCGTCAGCCGCGGCCGCTCAGGACTGGGCACCGAACTCCCGCTCGAGCGCCGCAACCTGGTTGGCGCCGAGCCCCCGCACCCGGCGGGTCTCGGCGATCCCCACCCGTTCCATGATCTCCCGGGCCCGGACCTTGCCGACGCCGGGCATTGACTCCAGCAGCGCAGACACCCGGATCTTGCCGATCACCGGGTTCTCCTGGCCCTCCCGGATCACCTCGGGCAGCGAGGCGCCAGAGTGCTTGAGCCGGTTCTTCACCTCGGCGCGCTCCCGCCGGGCCTCGGCGGCCTTGGCCAAGGCGGCGGCGCGCTGCTCGGGCGAGAGGGGCGGAAGGGCCACCGGGGGTCACCTCAGGGGTCGGGGGGAGCGATCGGGTATCCGTCGTGAACCTAGCCAGTGCCGCGCTCCGGCGGCAACGCGGCGGCCAGGGACGCCGCCGCGGCGCCCGGGTCCGCAGCCCCGGTGATCGGCCGGCCCACGACGAGCAGGTCTGCACCGTCGGCCAGCGCCTGCTCCGGTGTGGTCACCCGGGCCTGGTCGCCGGGGTCGGATCCGGCCGGCCGGACGCCGGGGGTGATCAGCACGACGTCCGTCCCGACCTCGGCCCGGACGGCGGCCACCTCCTGCGGGGAGCAGACCAGGGCCTGCGCCCCGCCGCTGACCGCGAGCACGGCCAGCCGGCGGACGGCGTCCAGCGGCGGCCCGACCAGCCCGATGCGCTCCAGGTCGGCCGCGGACAGCGAGGTGAGCACGGTCACCGCCGTGATCCGGGCGCCCGGCAGCGCCTCCACGGCGGCCCGCACCATGGCCGGACCGCCCGCGGCGTGCACCGTGAGGAAGTCCGGGGCCAGGTCGGCCACCGCCCGGGCTCCCCCGGCCACCGTGTTCGGGATGTCGTGCAGCTTCAGGTCCAGGAAGACGGCGCGGCCGCCGCTGGCCTCCCGCGCCCTGGCCACGGCGGCCGCGCCGTGCCGCAGGTACAGCTCCAGCCCCACCTTCACCGTGGACACGTACGGCCCGGCCGCCGAGGCCCAGCCGGCGGCGACGTCCAGGTCGGTGGTGTCGAGCGCGACGGCGACGGGTGCGAGGGCGGTCACGCCTCCGGCTCCGTCCGGTGCGCGTAGCCCACGGCGTCGCTGAACCGCTCGAACCCGCGGTCGCCCAGGGCACGCTGCAGCTCGCGGGCGATCCGGGCCGGCGCCGAGGGGTCGTTGAACACGGCGGTGCCCACGGAGACGGCGCTGGCGCCGGCGAGCACGAACTCCAGCGCGTCCAGGCCGGTCCGGATCCCGCCCATGCCGAGGATCGGCACGTCCGGCAGCGCCTGGTGCACCTGCCACACGCAGCGCACGGCCACCGGGCGGATCGCCGGGCCGGACAGCCCGCCGGTCACCCCGGCCAGCGCCGGCCGCATGGTGTCGGTGTCGATCGTCAAGCCCAGCAGCGTGTTGATCATGGATAGCCCGTCGGCCCCGGCGGCCACCACCGACTGCGCGATCTCGACGATGTCGGTGACGTCCGGCGACAGCTTGGCCAGCACCGGGATGCCCGGCGCGGTGGCCCGACGGACCGCGGCGACGACGGCGGACGCCGGCGCCGTGGCACAGGCGAACACCTGGCCGCGGTCCTCGACGTTCGGGCAGGAGATGTTCACCTCGACCGCCGTGACGCCGTCGACGTTGCGCAGCCGCTGCGCGAGCTTGGTGAACTCGTCCACCGTCCCGCCCGCGATCGACACGATCGCCCGCGCGCCACGGTTGCGCAGCCAGGCCAGGTCGTGCTCCAGGAACGCGTCGATGCCGGGGCCCTGCAGGCCGATCGAGTTGAGCATGCCGCTTGGCGTCTCGGCCATCCGCGGGGTGGGCCGCCCGGACCGCGGCTTCAGCATGATCGACTTGGTGACGACGGCGCCCAGCGCGGTGATGTCCATGAACTGGTCCAGCTCGCGGCCGGCCGCGGCGCAGCCGGACGCTGTGAGCACCGGGCTGGGCAGCGCCGCCCCGGCCAGGTCGGTGGACATGTCGACCTCGGGCAGCTCGGCCTCGCCCGGGGTCCGGGTGGTGATCCGCATCCGGGTCATGCCTGGCCTCCCGCAGGCGCGCCCCACGTGTCGGCCGGCACCGTGCCGACGTCGGCCCAGCGGACCCGGTCACCGGCGAACACCGGCCCCTCGGTGCAGGAGCGCACCATGCGGGTCACGCCGTCGTCGCCGACCACCGGTAGCACGCAGGTCATGCAGACCCCGACGCCGCAGGCCATCGACTCCTCCACGGCACACTGGCTGACCGCGCCGTGCGCCGTGGCCAGCTGGCTGACCGCCTGCAGCATCGCCATCGGGCCGCACGCGTAGACCACCTCGCTGCCGGCGCGGCGCATCAGGGCCGGGAGCACGTCGGTGACCCGGGCGCGCTCCCCCAGCGTGCCGTCCTCGGTGGTGATGGCCACCTGGGTGGACATCCGCTTGGCCTCCAGCGCCCCGAACAGCCGCGACTCGGTCGACGCTCCGATGACGAAGTCGACCCGGTTGCCGCGGGCCCGCAGCTGCTCGGCCAGGCTGAACAGCGGCGCGCTGCCGTAGCCGCCGCCCACCAGCACCGCCGACACCGGTTCGAGCGGCAGCGCGAACGGCCGCCCGAGCGGGCCGACGACGTCCACCTGGTCGTGCGCCTGCAGCCGGGACAGCCAGGCGGTGCCGCGGCCGTGGACCGCGAACACCACCTCGACGGTGCCGCCGTAGACGCCGCGCTGCTGCACCTTGTAGATCGAGAAGGCCCGGCGCAGCAGCATCGAGGAGTCGTCGCCGCCGACGGCCAGCGCGATGAACTGGCCGGGCCGGGCGGTGTCGGCGACGCCGGGCGCGACCAGGGTGAGCGCGTGGTAGTCCCCGACCCGGCGCAGGGACAGCACTTCACCGCGCACCTGAACCGGCGCCATCAGGACCGCTCCCCCCTCGTCCGATCGGCGACCTCCTCGCCGCGCAGGGCCCGACCGTACTCCTGCAGCGAGCGCACCCCGATCTCGCCTCGGGTGACCGCCTCGATGCCCTGGACGGCAGCGCCGAGACCCTGCACGGTGGTGATGCAGGGCACCCCCCTGGCGACCGCCGCGGTGCGGATCTCGTAGCCGTCCAGCCGGGCGCCCACCCCGAACGGGGTGTTGACGATGAGCGCGACCTCGCCCGCGAGGATCCGCTGGACGGCGTCCAGGGTGCCGTCGTCCGGCTCGTAGTGCTTGCGCACCACGCTGGCCGGGATGCCGTTGCGGGACAGCACCTCGGCGGTGCCCGCGGTGGCCAGGATCTCAAACCCGAGGTCGGCCAGCCGCTTCACCGGGAACACCATGGAGCGCTTGTCCCGGTTGGCCACCGAGACGAACGCCCGGCCCTTGGTGGGCAGGCCGCCGCTGTACGCGGCCAGCTGCGACTTGGCGAACGCGGTGCCGAACATCGCGTCGATGCCCATGACCTCGCCGGTGGACCGCATCTCCGGCCCCAGGACGGTGTCCACCCCGTGGAACCGGCCGAACGGGAGCACCGCCTCCTTCACCGCGATCGGCGCGTCCATGGGCAGCGTGCCGCCGTCCCCGGACGCCGGCAGCACCCCCTCGGCCCGCAGCCGGGCGATGGTCTCGCCGACCATGATCCGGGCGGCCGCCTTGGCCAGCGGCACGGCGGTGGCCTTGGAGACGAACGGGACCGTGCGAGAGGCGCGCGGGTTGGCCTCGAGCACGTAGAGCACGTCGGCGGCCAGCGCGTACTGCACGTTGATCAGGCCGCGGACCCCGACGCCGCGGGCGATCGCCTCGGTGGACCGCCGGATCCGGTCGATCTCGGCCCGACCCAGGGTGATCGGCGGCAGGGCGCACGCGGAGTCGCCGGAGTGGATGCCGGCCTCCTCGATGTGCTCCATCACGCCGCCGAGGTACAGCTCCTCGCCGTCGAACAGCGCGTCGACGTCGATCTCGACCGCGTCGTCGAGGAACCGGTCGACGAGCACCGGGTGCTCCGGGCTGATCTTGGTGGCCCGGTCGATGTAGCCGGCCATCATGCCGTCGTCGTAGACGATCTCCATGCCGCGGCCGCCGAGCACATAGGACGGGCGCACCAGCACCGGGTAGCCGATCGCCTCGGTGATCGCCCTGGCGTCCTCGAAGGTGCTGGCCAGCCCGTACTTCGGGGCCGGCAGCCCGGCCGCGGCCAGCACCCGGCCGAACGCGCCGCGCTCCTCGGCCAGGTGGATCGCCTCGGGGCTGGTGCCCAGGATCGGCACCCCGGCGTCCTTGAGCCGCTGCGCCAGGCCCAGCGGGGTCTGCCCGCCCAGTTGCACGACGGCGCCCTCGACCGGACCGGCCGCCAGCTCGGCGTGGTAGACCTCGAGCACGTCCTCGAAGGTCAGCGGCTCGAAGTACAGCCGGTCGCTGGTGTCGTAGTCGGTCGAGACGGTCTCCGGGTTGCAGTTGACCATGACGGTCTCGAAGCCGGCCTCGCGCAGGGTCATGGCGGCGTGCACGCACGAGTAGTCGAACTCGATGCCCTGGCCGATCCGGTTCGGGCCGCTGCCCAGGATGAGCACCGCGGGCTTGTCCCGGGGCCGCACCTCGGTCTCCTCGTCGTAGGCCGAGTAGTGGTACGGCGTGGACGCCGCGAACTCCGCGGCGCAGGTGTCGACGGTCTTGTAGACCGGCCGGATGCCCAGCGCGTGCCGCACCCCGCGGACGACGTCCTCGGGCATACTGCGGAGCTGGCCCAGCTGCCGGTCGGAGAACCCGAACCGCTTGGCGCGGCGCAGCAGCGTGGGGGTCAGCTCGGCAGCCGAGCGGACCTGCTCGGCCACCTCGTTGATCGCGGCGATCTGCTCGAGGAACCACGGGTCGATGCCGGTGGCCGCGTGCAGCCGCTCCACGCTGGCCCCGGCGCGCAGCGCCTCGTGCACCACCCGAAGCCGGCCCTCGCGAGGCAGCGCCGCCTCGGCCACCAGGGCGTCCCGGTCGCCGGGCTCGCCGACCCACTCGAAGCCGGCGTCCGACTTCTCCAGCGAGCGCAGCGCCTTCTGCAGCGCCTCCGGGAAGGACCGACCCATGGCCATGGCCTCGCCGACCGACTTCATCGTCGTCGTCAGCGTGGGGTCGGCCTGCGGGAACTTCTCGAAGGCGAACCGAGGCACCTTGACGACGACGTAGTCCAGGGTCGGCTCGAACGACGCCGGGGTCTGCTGGGTGATGTCGTTGGGGATCTCGTCGAGGGTGTAGCCGATGGCCAGCCGGGCGGCGATCTTGGCGATCGGGAAGCCGGTGGCCTTGGACGCCAGCGCCGAGGACCGGGACACCCGGGGGTTCATCTCGATGACGATCAGCCGGCCGTCCTCGGGGTTCACCGCGAACTGGATGTTGCAGCCGCCGGTGTCCACCCCGACCGCCCGGATCACGTCGATGGCGACGTCGCGCATCCGCTGGTACTCGCGGTCGGTGAGGGTCATCGCCGGCGCCACCGTGATCGAGTCGCCGGTGTGCACCCCCATGGGGTCGAGGTTCTCGATCGAGCAGACCACGACCACGTTGTCCGCGCGGTCGCGCATCAGCTCGAGCTCGTACTCCTTCCAGCCGAGGATCGACTCCTCCAGGAGCACCTCGGTGGTCGGGCTGGCCTGCAGCCCCGCGCCGGCGATCCGGTGCAGGTCCTCCTCGTTGTCGGCCATCCCGGAGCCGGCGCCGCCCATGGTGAACGACGGCCGCACCACCACCGGGTAGCCGAGGTCCTCGACCACGGCCAGGCACTCGGCCATCGAGTGGCAGATCGTCGAGCGAGCCGACTCGGCGCCGATGGCGGCGACGATCTCCTTGAACCGCTGCCGGTCCTCGCCGCGCTCGATCGCGTCGATGTCCGCGCCGATCAGCTCGACGCCGTACCGGCCGAGCACGCCGCGCTCGTGCAGCGCGACCGCGGTGTTGAGCGCGGTCTGCCCGCCGAGCGTGGCGAGCAACGCGTCCGGCCGCTCCCTGTCGATGATCTTCTCGACCACCTCGGCGGTGATCGGCTCGACGTAGGTGGCGTCGGCGAACTCCGGGTCGGTCATGATCGTGGCCGGGTTGCTGTTGACCAGGACGACGCGCAGGCCCTCGGCGCGGAGCACCCGGCAGGCCTGCGTGCCCGAGTAGTCGAACTCGGCGGCCTGACCGATGACGATGGGCCCGGAGCCGATGACCAGGACGCTGCGGATGTCCTCGCGGCGGGGCATCAGCGGGTCCCCTCGATCAGCGCGGTGAACCGGTCGAACAGGTAGGCCGAGTCGTGGGGGCCGGCCGCGGCCTCCGGGTGGTACTGCACGGAGAAGGCCGGCCGGTCGAGCAGCGCCAGCCCCTCGACCACGCCGTCGTTGAGGCAGACGTGGCTCACCTCGACCCGCCCGTACGGCGTCTCGCTGACCTCGCCGACCGGGACCGCGACCGCGAAGCCGTGGTTGTGGGCACTGATCTCCACCCGCCCGGTGGCGACGTCCTGCACCGGCTGGTTGGTGCCCCGGTGGCCGAACTTCAGCTTGAACGTGTCGAAGCCGAGGGCCCTGCCGAGCACCTGGTTGCCGAAGCAGATGCCGAACGTCGGCAGCCGGTGCTCCAGCGCGGCCCGGACCAGCCCGACGGCGTGGTCGGCGGTCGCGGGGTCGCCGGGGCCGTTGGAGAAGAACACGCCGTCGGCCCCGGCAGCCAGCAGCTGCTCGGGCGTGGTGGCCGCGGGCAGCACGTGCACCTCGACGCCGCGCTCGGCCAGCCGGACCGGAGTCATGGCCTTGATCCCGAGGTCGACGGCGGCCACGGTGAACCGCTTCTCGCGAACCGCCGGCACGACGTAGGCCGTCTCGGTGGACACCTCGGCCGTGAGGTCGGCCCAGGCCATCTGCGGGCTGGCCTGCACCCGCTCGAGCAGAGCCCGCGGGTCGTCCTCCACGCTGGAGACGCCCACCCGCATGGCGCCGCGGTCGCGCAGGTGCCGGGTGAGCGCCCTGGTGTCGACCCCGCTGATCCCGACCACGCCCTGCACCTCGAGCTCCTCCTCCAGGGTGCGCCTGGCCCGCCAGGACGACGCCCGCGGCGAGGGGTCGCGCACCACGTACCCGCTCACCCAGATCCGCCCGGACTCCGGGTCCTCGTCGTTGACCCCGGTGTTGCCGATGTGCGGCGTGGTCATGACGACCACCTGCCGGTGGTACGACGGGTCGGTCAGGGTCTCCTGGTAGCCGGTCATGGCCGTGCAGAACACGGCCTCGCCGAAGGTCTCGCCGACCGCGCCGTAGGCGTCGCCCGCGAACGTGCGGCCGTCCTCCAGCACCAGCAGCGCGGGCCGGCGCCCGGTCACGACGCCTCCTGCCCGAGCAGCTGCCCGGCGGCGGCCACCACGACGTCCCGGTCTGCGGCGTACCGCGGCCGGAAGCCGGTGGCCAGCTGCCGGTCCCCGTGCCGCCAGGTCAGCACGACTAGGCCGTCGTCCTCGACGACCGTCCCGGCCATGCCCTTGGCCAGCTGGACGCCGGTGAGCAGCTCGGCCGGCACGAACACGTCCGGAGCGCCCTCGCGGGCCAGCAGCACGCCCGGGGGCGCGACCGTGACGCGCGCGTTGCTGCGCACGCCCAGACCGTGCACGACGATGCGGTCCAGCCAGTCCCCGGCTGAGGTGGTGGCCACGTAGACGCCCTCGACGTCGTCGACGAGCGGCTCCCCGAGGCCGGCCGGCACGGCCGGCAGCCCGGGCAGGTCTGCCTGCCGGCGGCCCTTGTTGCGCCAGCCCCAGGCCATCCCGGCCACGCCCAGCAGCACGAACAGCACGACGGCCACGGACAGCAGGGTCCGGGTCATGCCAGCCTCCCGTCGAGCACGGTGGGCCGGCCGCGCAGGAAGGTGGCCACCACCCGCGCGGGCAGCTCGCGCCCGGCGTAGGGGGTGTTGTGGCTGAGCGAGGCCAGCCGGCCCGGGTCGACTGACCAGGCTCCGGCCGGGTCGACCAGGGTGACGTTGGCCGGCTCGCCCACCGCGAGCGGGCGGCCGTGGTCGGCGACCCGGCCGATCCGGGCGGGTCGCACCGACATCCGGTCGGCGACGCCGGCCCAGTCCAGCAGCCCGGGCTCGACCATGGCCGCGGCCACCACGCCCAGCGCGGTCTCCAGGCCGACCATGCCGAACGCCGCCGCGGCCCACTCGCAGTCCTTGTCCTCGACCGGGTGCGGCGCGTGGTCGGTGGCCACCACGTCGATGGTCCCGTCGGCCAGCCCGGCCCGCAGCGCGGCCACGTCGTCGGCCGAGCGCAGCGGCGGGTTCACCTTGTAGACCGGGTCGTAGCTGGCGACCAGGTCCTCGGTGAGCAGCAGGTGGTGCGGGGTCACCTCCGCGGTGACCGGGAAGCCCCGCTCCTTGGCCAGCCGGATGATCTCCACCGAGCCGGCCGTGGACACGTGGCACACGTGCAGCCGGGAGCCGACGTGCGCCGCGAGCAGGACGTCCCTGGCGATGACCGCCTCCTCGGCGACGCCCGGCCAGCCGCGCAGGCCGAGCACCCCGGAGAGCACGCCCTCGTTCATCTGGGCGTCCTCGGTCAGCCGCGGCTCCTGGGCGTGCTGGGCGATCACCCCGTCGAACGCCTTGACGTACTCCAGCGCCCGACGCATGAGGACGGCGTCCGAGACGCAGCGGCCGTCGTCGGAGAAGACCCGCACCGAGGCGGCCGAGTCGGCCATCGCGCCGAGCTCGGCGAGCTGCCTGCCGTCCAGACCGACGGTGACCGCGCCGACCGGCCGGACGTCGCAGTGACCGGCCTGCTGGCCGAGCCGCCACACCTGCTCGACCACCCCGGCGGTGTCGGCCACCGGGTCGGTGTTGGCCATGGCGTGGACGGCGGTGAACCCGCCGAGCGCGGCCGCCCGGGTCCCGGTCTCGACCGTCTCGCTGTCCTCCCGGCCGGGCTCGCGCAGGTGGGTGTGCAAGTCCACCAGCCCGGGCAGCACGACCAGCCCGGCACCGTCGAGGACCTGCGCGTCGCCGGCGTCCAGGCCCTGGCCCACGGCGGCGATCACGCCGCCGCGCAGCAGCAGGTCGGTGGGGTCACCGCCCAGGGGTCGCACGCCCCGCACCAGCCAGCCGCTCACTGCGCCACCCCCGCCTTCTCGCTCGCACCGATGGCCGGCTCGTTGCCGCCGAGCAGCAGGTACAGCACCGCCATCCGCACGCTCACCCCGTTGCCCACCTGCTCGACGATCGTGGACCGGGCGCTGTCGGCGACCTCCGCCGCGATCTCCATGCCGCGGTTCATCGGCCCCGGGTGCATGACGATCGCGTGGTCCGGCAGCACTGCGGCCCGCGCGACGTCCAGCCCGTAGCGGCGGCTGTACTCGTGCGCGCTGGGGAAGTACGCGGCGTTCATCCGCTCCCGCTGGACGCGCAGCATCATCACGACGTCCGACCCCGGCAACGTCGCGTCCAGGTCGTAGGAGACCTCGCACGGCCAGGTCTCGACGCCGACCGGCAGCAGCGTCGGTGGCGCCACCAGGGTGACCGTGGCGCCCAGCGTGGCCAGCAGCAGCACGTTGGACCGGGCCACCCGGCTGTGCAGGACGTCGCCCACGATGGTCACCCGGCGCCCGGCCAGGTCGCCGGTCTCGCCGGAGAGGTGGCGGCGCATGGTGAACGCGTCGAGCAGCGCCTGGGTCGGGTGCTCGTGGGTGCCGTCGCCGGCGTTGATGACGCAGCCGTCGATCCAGCCGCTGTAGGCCAGGTGGTGCGGGGCGCCGCTGGAACCGTGCCGCACGACCACCGCGTCGGCGCCCATCGCCTCCAGCGTCAGCGCGGTGTCCTTGAGCGACTCCCCCTTGGAGACGCTCGACCCCTTGGCGGAGAAGTTGATCACGTCCGCGGAGAGCCGCTTGGCGGCCGCCTCGAACGAGATCCGGGTGCGGGTGGAGTCCTCGAAGAACAGGTTGACCACGGTGCGCCCGCGCAGGGTGGGCAGCTTCTTGACCGTCCGGTCGGCTCGGTCGAGCAGCCGGGACAGCTCGGCCGCCGTGTCGAGCACCAGCAGCGCGTCGTCGTAGCTGAGGTCCGCCGCCGAGACCAGGTGCCGCTTCACTGCGCACCGCCGTCCGTCGCGCCGAGCAGCACGGCGTCGCGGCCGTCGCTGTCGGCGAGCAGCACCCGCACCGTCTCGCGCAGGGACGTCGGCAGGTTCTTGCCCACGTAGTCGGCCCGGATGGGCAGCTCGCGGTGCCCCCGGTCGACGAGGACGGCCAGCTGCACCGACCGGGGCCGGCCCAGCTCGCTCAGGGCGTCCAGCGCGGCCCGGACGGTCCGGCCGGAGAACAGCACGTCGTCGGTGAGCACGACCACCTTGTCGTCGATGCCGCCGGGCGGGACCTCGGTGCGCGCCAGCGCCCGGGCCGGCCGCAGCCGCAGGTCGTCGCGGTACATGGTGATGTCGAGGGCGCCGACCGGGACCGGCGCGCCCTCGACCGCGGCGATGCGCTCGGCCAGCCGGCGGGCCAGCGGGACGCCTCGGGTGGGGATGCCCAGCAGCACCAGGTCGGCGGCGCCCTTGTTGCGCTCGAGGACCTCGTGGGCGATGCGCGTCAGCGCGCGCTGCACGTCGTCGGCGTCAAGGACCTCGCGGACCGCGCCGGGGGTGGACTCCGGTGATGTCATGGCTAAGCCAGACCTCCTTCCCCGCCTCTCAGGACGGGTCGTTAAAGGATGTCGATCGCCGTCACGCTACCAGCCGGGTCGGGGTCGTCCGAACGGACCGTTAGCACCCATCCGCCTTGACGTCCTTGATCACCCTCCGTAGCGTCACGCAGCGTCACGGTCCAGCACCGGCGGTCGCCGGTGAGGGGGGGCCGCCGGTGATTGAGGGGGGTCCATGACGTCCGACTACGGCAGAGCGCTCGGCGCTCGCCTACGGGCGATCCGCACACAGCAGGGGCTGTCGCTGCACGGGGTGGAGGAGAAGAGCCAGGGCCGCTGGAAGGCGGTCGTGGTCGGCTCCTACGAGCGCGGTGACCGCGCCGTCACGGTGCAGAAGCTGGCCGAGCTGGCCGACTTCTTCGGCGTCCCGGTCAGCGAGCTGCTGCCCGGATCGCTGCCGACCGGCGTGGCCGAGGCGCCGCCGCGGCTGGTGCTCGACCTGGAGCGGCTGTCCGCCGTCCCGGCCGAGAAGGCCGGCCCGCTGGCCCGCTACGTGGCGACCATCCAGAGCCAGCGCGGCGACTACAACGGGCGGGTGCTGTCGGTCCGGCAGGAGGACCTGCGCACCCTGGCCGTGATCTACGACGCGTCACCGACCGCCCTGGTCGAGCAGTTCATCATCTGGGGCGTGCTGGATGCCGACGCCCGCCGCGCCGTCACGGACTGACCCGGGTCAGCCGGTCCGCGCGGTCGTGTAGGCGCGGCTGACGCCCATGACCGCGTTGCCCATCTTGTGCACGCGCAGCGCGTTGGTGCTCCCCGGGATGCCGGGGGGCGCGCCGGCGACGATGACCACGTCGTCACCGACCGAGCAGCGACCGATGTCCAGCAGGGCGGTGTCGACCTGCAGCACCATGTCATCGGTGTGCGTCACGGACGGGACCAGGAACGTCTCGATGCCCCAGGACAGGGCCAGCTGGCTGCGCACGGACGGTGTCGGCGTGAACGCCAGCAGCGGGATCGGTGAGCGGTACTTGGCCAGCCGGCGGGCCGACGCCCCCGTCTCGGTGAACGCCACCAGCGACGTCGCCCCGATCGCCTCGCCCACGCGGGCCGCGGCCAGGCAGATGGCGCCGGCCATGGTGCGCGGCCTCGGCTGCCCGGGCGCCAGGTCGACGAGGGTCTCCCGCTCCACCGCCTCGATGATGCGGGCCATGGTGCGCACCGCCTCGGTCGGGTAGCGGCCCACCGACGTCTCGCCGGAGAGCATGACCGCGTCGGTGCCGTCCAGGATCGCGTTGGCGACGTCGGAGGTCTCGGCCCTGGTCGGGCGGGACGCACCGATCATCGATTCGAGCATCTGGGTGGCCACGATGACCGGCTTGGCGTACTCGCGGGCCAGGGTGACCGCGCGCTTCTGGACGAGTGGCACCTCCTCCAGCGGCAGCTCCACGCCGAGGTCGCCGCGGGCCACCATGATCCCGTCGAACGCGTCGACGATCTCCTCGAGCCGCGCCACGGCCTGCGGCTTCTCGATCTTGGCGATGACCGGGAGGACGACGCCCTCCTCGCGCATGATGTCGTGCACGATGTCGATGTCGCTGGCCGAGCGGACGAACGACAGCGCGATCAGGTCGACCCGCAGCCGCAGCGCCCAGCGCAGGTCCTCGATGTCCTTCTCGGACATCGCCGGGACGCTGACGGCGACGCCGGGCAGGTTGATGCCCTTGTGGTCGGAGACCATCCCGCCCTCGATGACCGTGGTCACCACCCGGGGACCGTCCACCGCCACCACCTCGACGGCCACCTTGCCGTCGTCGATGAGGATCCGGTCGCCCACGGTCACGTCGCCGGGCAGGCCCGCGTACGTCGTCGACACCAGGTCGAGGGTGCCGGGCACGTCCTCGGTGGTGATGGTGAACTGGGCGCCGGCGCTCAGCAGCACCGGGCCGCCCGCGAAGTTGCCCAGCCGGATCTTGGGGCCCTGCAGGTCGACCAGGATGCCGACGCCACGGCCAGACTCGTCGGAGGCCTGCCGGACCGCCCGGTAGACCGCCTCGTGGTCGGCGTAGCTGCCGTGGCTGAGATTCATCCGGGCCACGTCCATGCCCGCGGCCACCAGGTCACGGATGGCGTCAAGGGTGGAGGTGGCCGGACCCAACGTGCAGACGATCTTCGCTCGGCGCATGGCTGTAGACCCTACCCAGGGGCGGGCCGCCCGGCTCAGACCGTCAGGGGCCGCGCGTTCGGGTCGATCGGGGCCGGCAGGTTCGTCGTCCCCGTGAGGAAGCGGTCCACGGCGGCCGCGCAGGAGCGGCCCTCCGCGATGGCCCAGACGATCAGCGACTGGCCGCGCCCGGCGTCCCCGGCCACGAAGACGCCGTCGACCGAGGTGGCGTACTGCCGGTCCCGCGTCACGTTGCCCCGCGCATCGAGCGCCACCCCGAGCTGCTCGAGCAGCCCGTCCGGCTGCGGGCCGGAGAATCCCATGGCCAGCAGCACCAGGTCGGCCGGGATCTCCCGCACCGAGCCGGGCACCTCCTCGAACCGGCCGTCCACCAGGCTGACCTCGACCAGCTCGAGCGCCCGGACCCGGCCCTGCGGGTCCCCGAGGAACCGCTTGGTGCTCACCGCGAACACCCGGTCCCCGCCCTCCTCGTGGGCGCTGGAGACCCGGTAGGTCATCGGGTAGGTCGGCCACGGCTGGCCGGCCGCCCGGTCCGCCGGCGGCCGGGGCAGGATCTCCAGCTGGGTCACCGAGGCGGCGCCCTGACGCAGCGAGGTGCCCAGGCAGTCCGCGCCGGTGTCGCCACCGCCGATGATCACCACGTGCCTGCCGGTCGCAGACTCCGGCGGCTCGGCCAGGTCGCCCTCCTGCACCCGGTTGGCCAGCGGCAGGAAGTCCATGGCCTGGTACACCCCGGCCAGCTCACGGCCGGGCACCGGCAGGTCGCGCGGGACGGTGGCGCCCACCGCCAGGACGACGGCGTCGAACCGGCGGCGCAGGTCGTGGCCCGTGAGGTCCACGCCGACGTTGACCCCGGTGCGGAACCGGGTGCCCTCGGCCTCCATCTGGGCCAGCCGCCGGTCCAGCTGCCGCTTCTCCATCTTGAACTCGGGGATGCCGTAGCGCAGCAGGCCGCCGATCCGGTCGGCCCGCTCCAGGACGGCGACGGTGTGCCCGGCCCTGGTCAGCTGCTGGGCCACCGCGAGCCCGGCCGGGCCGGAGCCCACGACCGCGACCGTCCGCCCGGACAGCCGGCCGGGCGGCTGCGCGGTGACCCAGCCGGCCTCCCAGGCCCGGTCGATGATCGAGACCTCGACCTGCTTGATGGTGACCGGGTCGGCGTTGAGGCCCAGCACGCAGGCGGTCTCGCACGGCGCCGGGCACAGCCGCCCGGTGAACTCGGGGAAGTTGTTGGTCGCGTGCAGCCGCTCGACCGCCACCCGCCAGTCGTCGCGCCACACCAGGTCGTTCCACTCGGGGATCAGGTTCCCCAGCGGGCAGCCGTTGTGGCAGAACGGGATGCCGCAGTCCATGCACCGGCCGGCCTGCGCCTCCAGCGCACCCGGCGCCATCGGCTCGTCGACCTCGCGCCAGTCCTGCAGCCGCACGTCCACGGGCCGTCGGCTCGGCAGCTCGCGGGGCGTGGTGAGGAAGCCCTTGGGGTCAGCCACGGGAGGCCTCCATGATCATCTCGATGGCGTCGCGGCCTTCCTGCTCGGCGCGCAGCTTGGCCTGCAGCACCCGCTTGAAGTCCTTGGGCATGACCGTCGTGAACCGGGCCCGGGACGACGGCCAGTCGACCAGCAGCGCCTCCGCCACGACCGACCCGGTCTCCTCGGCGTGCCGCCGCACCAGCTCGACCAGCCGCTCGGCCTCGGTGTCGTCCACCGGCTCGAGGTCGACCATCTCGCGGTTGACCCGCGAGGTGTCCAGGTCGAGCACGTAGGCGACGCCGCCGGACATGCCGGCCGCGAGATTGCGGCCGGTGGGGCCGAGCACGGCCGCCACGCCGCCGGTCATGTACTCGCAGGCGTGGTCGCCGACCCCCTCGACCACCGCGGTGGCGCCGGAGTTGCGCACGCAGAACCGCTCGCCGACGACGCCGCGGACGAACACCTCGCCCGACGTCGCGCCGTAGAGCAGCACGTTCCCGGCGATCACGTTGTCCTCGGCCACGAACGGGGCCCGCCGGTCCGGCCGGACGATGATCCGGCCGCCGGACAGCCCCTTGCCGACGTAGTCGTTGGCGTCGCCCTCCAGCCGCAGCGTGACGCCCGGGGGCAGGAACGCCCCGAACGACTGCCCGGCCGAGCCGGTGAGGGTCACGTCGATGGTGCCGTCCGGTAGGCCGGCGCCGCCGTAGCGGCGGGTGACCTCCGAGCCGAGCATGGTGCCGACGGTGCGGTTGACGTTGCGCACGGTGACCTGGGCGCGCACCGGCTCACCTCGCTCGAGGGCGTCCCCGGCCAGCGCGATCAGCTCGTTGTCGAGCGCCTTGTCCAACCCGTGGTCCTGCTCCACCGTGCAGTGCCGGGGCAGCCCGGCCGGCAGGTTCGGCACGTGCAGGACCGGCGAGAGGTCCAGGCCGCTGGCCTTCCAGTGGGTGACCGCCCGGCTCGCGTCGAGCGACTCGGCCTGGCCGACGGCCTCCTCGAGGGTGCGGAAGCCGAGCGCGGCCAGGTGCTCGCGGACCTCCTCGGCGATGTACTCGAAGAACGTCTCGACGAACTCCGGCCGGCCGCTGAACCGCTCCCGCAGCTGCGGGTTCTGGGTGGCCACCCCGACCGGGCAGGTGTCGAGGTGGCAGACCCGCATCATCACGCAGCCCATGACGACCAGCGGCGCGGTGGCGAAGCCGTACTCCTCGGCGCCGAGCAGCGCCGCGATGACCACGTCCCGCCCGGTCTTGAGCTGGCCGTCGGCCTGGACGACGATCCGGTCACGCAGCCCGTTGAGCAGCAGCGTCTGCTGGGTCTCGGCCAGGCCCAGCTCCCACGGCGTCCCCGCGTGCTTGAGCGAGGTGAGCGGCGAGGCGCCGGTGCCGCCGTCGTGCCCGGAGATGAGCACGACGTCCGCGTGCGCCTTGGCCACCCCCGCGGCCACCGTGCCGACACCGACCTCGGACACCAGCTTCACGTGCACCCGGGCCCGGTTGTTGGCGTTCTTCAGGTCGTGGATGAGCTGGGCGAGGTCCTCGATCGAGTAGATGTCGTGGTGCGGCGGCGGCGAGATCAGCCCCACGCCCGGGGTGGAGTGCCGGGTGCGCGCGATCCACGGGTACACCTTGTGCGCCGGCAGCTGGCCGCCCTCCCCCGGCTTGGCGCCCTGGGCCATCTTGATCTGCAGGTCGTCGGCGTTGACCAGGTACTCGCTGGTCACCCCGAAGCGGCCGCTGGCCACCTGCTTGATCGCCGAGCGCTTGGAGTCGCCGTTCGGGGCGGGCACGAACCGCGCGGGGTCCTCGCCGCCCTCCCCCGTGTTGGACTTGCCGCCGAGGCGGTTCATGGCGACCGCGAGGGTTTCGTGCGCCTCCTGGCTGATCGAGCCGTAGGACATCGCGCCGGTGGAGAACCGCTTGACGATCTCGGCGACCGGTTCGACCTCGTCGAGCGGCACCGCCGGGCGCAGCCCGGTGCGGAACGAGAACAGCCCGCGCAGCGTCATCAGCCGCTCCGACTGGTCGTCGACCCGGCGGCTGTACTCGCGGAACACGTCGAACCGCTTCTCGCGGGTCGCGTGCTGCAGCCGGAACACCGTGTCCGGGTCGAACAGGTGCGGCTCACCCTCGCGCCGCCACTGGTACTCCCCGCCCACCGCCAGCTGCCGGTGCGCCGGCGAGATCCCGGACGGCGGGTAGGCGACCGCGTGCCGGCGGGCGACCTCCTCGGCGATGACGTCCAGGCCGACCCCGCCGAGCCGGGAGGCGGTCCCTGTGAAGTACCGGTCGACCACCCCCTGGGACAGCCCGAGCGCCTCGAACACCTGGGCGCCGCGGTAGGAGGCCACCGTGGAGATGCCCATCTTGGACATGACCTTGAGCACGCCCTTACCGAGCGCCTTGATCAGGTTGCGGATCGCCTTCTCCGGAGTGAGCCCGGGGATCACCCCGCGCCGGACCAGGCTCTCGACCGACTCCATGGCCAGGTAGGGGTTGACCGCCGCGGCGCCGTACCCGATGAGCAGGGCCGCGTGGTGGACCTCACGCACGTCGCCGGCCTCGACGAGCAGCGACACCCGGGTGCGCTCCTTGCTGCGCACCAGGTGGTGGTGCATCGCAGCGGTCAGCAGCAGCGACGGGATCGGCGCGTGCTCGGCGTCGGAGTCCCGGTCGCAGAGCACGAAGAAGCGGATGCCGCGCTCGATGGCCGCCGACACCTCGGCGCAGATGGCGTCGATGCGCTGGGCCAGCGCGGCGCCGCCCCCGTGCACCGGGTACAGCCCACGCACGGTCATCGAGGCGAAGCCCGGCAGGTCGCCGTCGGCGTTGATGTGCTTAATCTTGGCCAGCTCGTCGTTGTCGATGACCGGGAACGGCAACACGACCTGGCGGCAGGCCGACGGGCTGACCTCGAGCAGGTTGCCCTCCGGCCCGATCACGGTGCCCAGCGAGGTGACCAGCTCCTCGCGGATCGCGTCCAGCGGCGGGTTGGTGACCTGCGCGAACGACTGGGCGAAGTAGTCGAACAGCAGCCGCGCCTTGTCGGACAGCACGGCGACCGGCGTGTCGGTGCCCATGGAGCCGATCGCCTCGGCCCCGGTGCGGGCCATCGGGGCCAGCAGCACCCGCAGCTCCTCCTCGGTGTAGCCGAAGGTCTGCTGCCGCCGGGCCACCGACTCGGCCGTGTGCGTCACGTGCTCGCGGTCCGGCAGGTCCTCGAGGTGGATCAGGCCGGCGTGCAGCCACTCCCCGTAGGGGCGCTCGGCGGCCAGCGCCGCCTTGACCTCGTCGTCCTCGACGATGCGGCCCTCGACGGTGTCCACCAGGAACATCCGGCCGGGCTGCAGCCGGCCCTTGCGGACCACGGTGGCCGGGTCCAGGTCGAGCACGCCGACCTCGCTGGCCAGCACGACCAGCCCCTCGTCGGTGACCCAGAACCGGCCGGGACGCAGCCCGTTGCGGTCCAGGACCGCCCCGATCAGGCTGCCGTCGGTGAAGGCCACGGCGGCCGGGCCGTCCCACGGCTCCATCAAGGTGGCGTGGTACTGGTAGAAGTCGCGGCGGGCCGGGTCCATCGAGGTGTGGTTCTCCCACGCCTCCGGGATCATCATGAGCACCGCGTGCGGCAGCGACCGGCCGCCCAGGTAGAGCAGCTCCAGCGCCTCGTCGAAGGACGCCGAGTCGCTGCGACCCTCGGTGCAGACGGGGAACAGCCGGCTCAGATCACCGGGGATGAGGTCGGTGGCCAGCAGCGACTCCCTGGCCCGCATCCAGTTCCGGTTGCCCCTGACCGTGTTGATTTCGCCGTTGTGGGCGATGTACCGGTACGGGTGGGCCAGCGGCCAGGACGGGAACGTGTTGGTGGAGAACCGGGAGTGCACCAGCGCCAGCGCGCTGTCGAACCGCGGGTCGGACAGGTCCGGGTAGAACGGCTCGAGCTCGCCGGTCGTGAGCATGCCCTTGTAGACCAGCCGCCGGGTGGACAGGCTCGGGAAGTAGACGTCCAGCTCGCGCTCGGCGCGCTTGCGCAGGGCGAAGACCATCCGCTCCAGGCCGAGCCCCACGACCCGGCCGGAGCGCGGCGCGACGAACAGCTGGCGGAGCCGGGGCATGACCGAGCGGGCGGTCGCACCGAGCAGGGACGGGTCGGTGGGCAGCTCCCGCCAGCCGAGGACCTGCAGCCCCTCCTCCTCGGCCAGCCCGGTGATCCGCGCCACCGCGGCCGCGTCGGCGGCGTCGTCGTCCGGCAGGAACGCCGTCCCCACCGCGTACTCCCCCTTCGGGGGCAGCGGGAAGTCCACGACCGCGCGCAGGAAGGCGTCCGGAACCTGCACGAGGATGCCGGCGCCGTCCCCGCTGTCCGGCTCCGCCCCGGAGGCCCCGCGGTGCTCCAAGTTGCGCAGCGCCGTGAGCGCCTGGTCGACGATCCGGTGGCTGGCCACACCGGTGAGGGTGGCGACGAAGGCGACGCCGCAGGCATCCCGCTCCTGGGCCGGGTCGTAGAGACCCTGGCCGGCGGGGTTGGCGGAGAAGGCAGCGGCCACGGTGGCTCCCGTTCGTCGTCTGGCTCGATGGTTCTGCCAGGGACGACGTTGGCCCTGAGCTGTGGCGGCAGCGTAACACGCTGGAAACCGGTGCCCCTAGCCGGTGGCGACCCCCACGAGGGCCCCGATGCCGTAGGTGAGACCGGCCGCGCCGAGGCCGAAGCCGAGCTGGCGCAATCCTGCGTACCACCAGCTGCGCGGGGTGATCCGGGACACCAGCGCTCCCGCGCCGAACAGGCCCAGCGCCGAGACGACCAGCGCGGGCAGCAGGTCCGTGGCGCCGAAGAGGTAGGGGATCACCGGGATGATCGCACCGGTCAGGAAGGCCACGAAGGAGGAGCCGGCCGCGACCACGGGGCTGGCCAGCTGCTGCGGGTCGACCCCGAGCTCGAGCATCGCGTGCACCTGGACGGCGCGGTCGGTGTCCCGCGAGATCTGCCGGGCCACCTCGTAGGCCAGCTCAGGCTGGACCCCGCGGTCGATGTAGCTGTGCGCCAGCTCGGCCAGCTCACCGTCGGCGTTGCGCTCCAGCTCGAGCCGCTCGATGATCAGCTCGCGCTCGGCCAGCTCGTTCTGCGACCGGACCGACACGTACTCGCCGGCGGCCATCGAGAAGGCGCCGGCCCCCAGGCCGGCGAACCCGGCCAGCACGATGGTCGACGACGACACCCCGCCACCGGCCATGCCGGCGATGAGCGCGAAGTTGGACACCAGACCGTCCATGGCGCCGAACACCACAGCCCGCAGCCAGCCGCCGCTGACGTCCTGGTGGGAGTGGTGGACCTCCGGCGACGGACCCGGTGGACCCGACGAGGAGTCCGACGTCGTCATGAGACGCCCTCCTCCTGCTGCTCCTGCTCCTGGTCGTGCTCCGACCGCCCGACCCGCGGGTCGACCACATCCTCCCGGCCAGGATGACGCCGGGCGGAGCGCACCAGCCACACGATCGAGCCGGCACAGACCAGGACGGCCACCCAGACGTTCACCCGCAGCCCCAGGATGTGGTTGGCGTCGTCGATGCGCAGCAGCTCCCACCAGATCCGGCCGACGGTGTACAGCGCCACGTAGAGGCCGAACACCCGCCCGTGGCCCATCCGGAACCGCTTGTCCGCCCACAGCAGGAACGCGGCGACCACGAGCATCCACAGCGACTCGTACAGGAACGTGGGGTGGAACGTCGCGTACTGCTCGTAGCCCACGGGCCGGTGCGCCAGGTCGATCTCCAGGCCCCACGGCAGGGTCGTCGGCCGTCCGAACAGCTCCTGGTTGAACCAGTTGCCCCAACGGCCGATCGCCTGGGCGACCAGGATCCCCGGGGCGATCGCGTCGGCGAGCGGGGCCAGCGGGATGCCCATCCGGCGGCAGGCGATCCAGGCGCCCACGCCGCCGAGGGCGACGGCGCCCCAGATCCCCAGCCCGCCGTTCCAGATCTTGAACGCGTTGAGGGGGTGCCCGCCCGCGCCGAAGTACGGCTGCCAGGACGTGATCAGGTGGTACAGCCGGCCACCGATGATGCCGAACGGCACCGCCCACACGGCGACGTCGGCCACCGTGCCCGGGCTGCCGCCGCGCGCGACGTAGCGCCGCTCACCCATCCAGATGGCGACGATGATCCCGGTGATGATGCACAGCGCGTAGGCACGGATCGGGATCGGCCCGAGGTGCCAGACGCCCTGCGACGGGCTCGGGATGAAGGCCAACAATCCGCCAGCGATCACCGCTGCCGCTCCGTCCTGCTCGGTGTCGACGAGGTGTTCAGCTGGCTGCCGCGATCGCCTGGTCCAGCATGGTCTTGATCTCGTCGTAGCTCTTGGCGGTGCTGAAGTCGATCTTCTTGCCGTCGATCGTGAACGTCGGAGTCGAGGTGATCTGGGCGGCGTTGCCGGACAGCTGGACGTTGTTCACCCAGCCGTAGTGGGTGTGGCTGTTCACGCACTGCGTGAACGTGGTCATGTCGGGCACGCCCGCCGCCTTGCCGAACTCGATCAGCTGGGCATCGGTGTAGCCGGTGCCCTCCTTGGCCGGCTGGTTCTTGTAGACCTGGTCATGGAACGGCCGGAACTTGCCCTGGTCCTGGGCGCACCCGGATGCGTTGGCCGCCCGCAGCGAGCTGTCGTTGTTCAGGTTCTGGTCGAGGAACGACAGCGGGTGGTAGACGAGCTTGACCTTCCCGCTCGTGCCGAGGCTCTCGATGTAGCTCCCGAGCGCGTCCTCCAGGGCCTTGCAGGCCGGGCACTGGAAGTCCTCCCAGACGTCGAGCAGCGGCTTGGTGCCGGTTCCGACGACCACGCCGCCCCCCGGGGGGGTGACGCCCTTGGGAACGGAGGCGGCCGTGTCGGCCTTCGGCCGGTTCGACAGGTAGACGCCGAGGCCGACGCCGGCCACGACCAGGAAGACCAGCCCGATCAGCCCGAGGCGGATCATCCGCTCCTTGCGCTGCTGGGTCGCGGCCTGCTGGGCCCGCTCCTGGGCCTGGCGCTCGCGGACGTCGCGCTTGCTCTCGCGACCGGTCTGGCTCATGCGACGGACTCCTCGACGGGGGAGAGGTCCGCGGCCGGCGCTCGGTCGACGCCGAACCGGCTCGCGGGGAACACGGCCAGCCAGGATGCCAGGCCGAGGAACAGCAGGTCACGCAGGATCTCCGCGGCGTACCGCCCGGCCAGCCCGTTGCGGGACACCAGGCCGCCGCCGCCGAAGCAGCCGCAGTCGATGGACAGGCCGCGCACCCACACCGACACGATGCCGGAGATGAACACGACCATGAGGACCCCGGCCGCGATCGCCGCCCAGCGCACGGCCAGGCCGAGCAGCAGCAGGACGCCCAGCGCAATCTCCAGCAGCGGCAGGCCGTAGCCGACCAGCTGGTCCACCCCCGGGGGCAGCAGCTGGTAGGCCTGGACCGCCCGCACCGCCTGGGTCGGGTCGAGCATCTTCAGCCCGCCGGCCGAGAGCAGCACCGCGGCCAGCGCGACGCGCACGACGGTGCTCAGCCACAGCTGCCGGGGGGTGCCGGCGAAGCGGGGAACCGTGCTGCTCATGACGTCGAGGCTAACCTGCGGACGTCCATGGTGATGTCATCGACCGGCGTGCCGGGCAACCACAGCACCCGGCCGAGGCCGTCTGCCGCGAACCCGATGACCTGCGCGCCGTGGTCCACCTCGTACGCCGAGCCGGGGTCCTGGGCGGGCCTGGTGACGGCCACGCCGAGGTCCGCCGCGGCCGCCTGGACCTGCTCGAATGGAGCGGTTAGGCCCACGAAGGTGGGGTCGAAGGTGGCCAGGTAGGTCCGCATCGCGGCCGGCGTGTCCCGCGCCGGGTCCACGGTGACGTACAGCACGACGGTGTGCTTGCGGGTGGCCGGGTCGAGCGGGCGCAGCGCAGCCGCCAGGTCGGCGAGCACCGCGGGGCACACGTCGGTGCAGTGGGTGTAGCCGAAGTAGACCAGGGTGACGTGGCGCCGGGTGTCCCGGTCGATCCGAAACGGCTGGCCGTCGGTGTCCGCGAAGGTCGTCGTGGGCTTGGCCAGCGGCGGGTCGAGGGTGGTCCCGTGGAAGGCCGGCGAC
>Ga0208851_1000110_pt1 | contig 34601 bp, 40 predicted proteins | sample NGESurshal092012_FD_184481 | JGI IMG/M metagenome (GOLD analysis project Ga0208851, IMG submission 184481) | Arctic peat soil microbial communities from Barrow, Alaska - NGEE Surface sample 415-2 shallow-092012 (SPAdes) | ecosystem: Environmental > Terrestrial > Soil > Wetlands > Peat ... | reverse complement strand
GTACGGGAAGGCCAAGGAGGTGCCCGCGGCGATCGCCAAGGGCGTCGAGGAGGCCAAGAAGTCCTTCTTCAAGGTCCCCCGCATCCAGGGCACCATCCCGCACCCCATCACCGGTGAGGCCGCTGCGGGCGTCGTCCTGCTGCGTCCGGCCGCTCCCGGTACCGGCGTCATCGCTGGTGGCCCGGTGCGCGCCGTGCTCGAGTGCGCCGGAATCCACGACGTGCTCAGCAAGTCGCTCGGCTCCGACAACGCCATCAACGTCGTCCACGCGACGGTCGCGGCCCTCAAGGGTCTCGAGCGTCCGGAGGAGGTTGCGGCCCGCCGCGGTCTCCCCCTCGAGGACGTGGCTCCGGCCGCGCTGTTGCGCGCCCGGGCTGCTGGACTGGCGGGTGCGTGATGGCTCGGCTCAAGGTCACGCAGCTGCGCTCGGACATCGGCGGCAAGCAGAATCAGCGCGACTCCCTGCGTTCGCTGGGGCTCAAGCGCATCGGTGACGTCGTGGTGAAGGAGGACCGTCCCGAGATCCGCGGGATGGTCAACGTCGTCTCCCACCTCGTCAAGGTCGAGGAGGTCGACTGACATGACACTCAAGGTTCACCACCTGCGTCCGGCTCCGGGCGCCAAGACCGCGAAGACCCGCGTGGGTCGCGGTGAGGCCAGCAAGGGCAAGACGGCCGGCCGCGGCACCAAGGGCACCAAGGCCCGCTACCAGGTGCCCGCGCGCTTCGAGGGCGGGCAGATGCCGCTGCACATGCGGCTGCCCAAGCTCAAGGGCTTCAAGAACAACAACAAGGTCGAGTTCCAGGTCGTCAACGTGGCGCAGCTGAGCACGCTGTTCCCCGAGGGCGGCACGGTCGGCGTGGCGGAGCTCGTGGCTGCCGGCGCCGTCCGCAAGAACCAGCCCGTCAAGATCCTCGGCAACGGTGAGATCTCCGTGAAGATCGCGGTGAGCGCGCACGCGTGCTCCGAGACCGCGAAGAGCAAGATCGAGGCGGCGGGCGGCTCGGTCACCGAGCTCGTCTGACCCATCCGTTCACCCGAGGGGCGTCCCGGGCGTCGTCACCACGACGCCCGAGGCGCCTCTCGTCGTTCGGCTGTTAGGCTCAGGCGGTCCGATCCGGGAGTCCCGGGCCGCGTGGGGATCCCACGCCCGTCGCACTCGCAACGGGGTCAGTTGTCGCATCGGACGCCACAGGGCGTCCATCTGGAGGGGTTGTGCTTTCCGCGTTCGCGTCGGCGTTCCGTACGCCGGACCTGCGCAAGAAGCTGTTGTTCACCCTGGGCATCATCGCGCTGTTCCGACTCGGGTCGGTCGTGCCCACTCCCGGTGTCGACTACAAGAACATCCAGAAGTGCATCGAGGCCGTCCAGGACAACTCGATCTACGGCCTGATCAACCTGTTCAGCGGGGGTGCGCTGCTCCAGCTCTCGGTCTTCGCGCTGGGGATCATGCCGTACATCACGGCGAGCATCATCATCCAGCTGCTCACCGTCGTGATCCCTCGGCTGGAGAACCTGCGGCAGGAGGGGCAGGCCGGTCAGGCCACCCTCACGCAGTACACCCGCTACCTCACGATCGGTCTCGCGGTCCTGCAGTCCACCGGCATCATCGCGCTCGCGCGCGTCCCCGGTCGGCTCTTCCAGGGCTGCAATGAGAGCCTGCTGCACAACAACTCGATCATGCTCGTGCTCACGATGATCCTCACCATGACCGCCGGCACCGGCGTCATCATGTGGCTCGGTGAGAACATCACCGACCGTGGCGTCGGCAACGGGATGTCCCTGCTGATCTTCACGTCGATCATTGCGACGTTCCCCGGTCAGCTCTGGCAGATCAGCACGATCAACGGCCCGTTCGCGCTGATCCTCACGCTCATCGTGGGAGTCGCGATCATCGCCGGCGTCGTCTACGTCGAGCAGGCGCAGCGCCGCATCCCGGTGCAGTACGCCAAGCGCATGGTGGGTCGCAAGATGTACGGCGGCACGTCGACCTACATCCCGCTCAAGGTCAACATGGCCGGCGTCATCCCGGTCATCTTCGCCTCCTCGCTGCTCTACGTCCCGCAGCTCATCGTGCAGCTCTCGGGAAGCCAGAGCGGCTGGGCGCAGTGGATCTCAGCGAACCTGCAGCGCGGCGACCAGCCGGCGTACCTCATCCTCTACGCCGTCCTCATCATCTTCTTCACGTACTTCTACGTCGCGATCACGTTCAACCCCGTCGAGGTCGCCGACAACATGAAGCAGTACGGCGGCTTCGTGCCCGGCATCCGAGCGGGCAAGCCGACGGCCGAGTACCTCGACTACGTGCTCACCCGGATCACGCTGCCCGGCTCGATCTACCTCGCGATCATCGCGATCATCCCGTTCATCGCGTTCGCCTTCATCGGCGTGCAGCAGCGGTTCATCTTCGGTGGGACCAGCCTGCTCATCATGGTGGGTGTGGGCCTCGACACGGTGAAGCAGATCGAGTCGCAGCTGCAGCAGCGCAACTACGAGGGGTTCCTCCGTTGACGCGCATCGTTCTCATGGGCCCTCCGGGGGCGGGCAAGGGAACGCAGGCCCTGCTCGTCTCCGAGCGGCTCGGGATCCCGCACATCTCGACCGGCGACATCTTCCGGGCCAACGTCAAGGGCGGCACTCCACTCGGCCAGGAGGCGCAGAAGTACATGGACGCGGGGGAGTACGTCCCCGACTCGGTCACCAACGCCATGGTCCGCGACCGGCTCGACCAGCCCGACACGGCTCCGGGCTTCCTGCTCGACGGCTACCCCCGCACCGTGGCACAGGTCGACGAGCTGGCGGCGATGCTCGCTAAGCACGACGCCGTCCTCGACCACGTCATCGAGCTGACCGTGGACCTCGAGGAGGTCGTCGACCGGTTGGTCAAACGCGCCGGCGCCGGCGGCCGCACCGACGACAGCGAAGAGGTCATCCGGCACCGTCAGCAGCTCTACGCCGACCAGACCGCCCCCCTCACCGCGGTCTACCAGGAGCAGGGCCTGCTGCGCCGGGTGGACGGGCTGGGCGCGGTCGACGAGGTCGCCGCTCGCGTCCTCGCCGCGCTCGGTATCTGAGCAGCGCGTGTTCCGTCGCAAGGACCGGATTGAGATCAAGACCCCGGAGCAGATCCTGCTCATGCGCGAGGCCGGTCTCGTCGTCGCTCGCACCCTGGAGCTGCTCCGCGACGCCGTCGCACCGGGCATGACCACCCGCGCGCTCGACGCGATCGCCGAGGAGTCGATCCGCGACCACGGAGCAGTCCCGTCCTTCCTCGGCTACCAGGGGTTCCCGGCGAGCATCTGCACCTCGGTCAACGACGAGGTCGTCCACGGCATCCCGGGGGACCGGGTGCTGGAGCAGGGCGACCAGATCTCGATCGACTGCGGGGCGATCCTCGCAGGCTGGCACGGTGACGCCGCCATCACGGTCGGCGTGGGAGAGATCGGTGCCGCCGAGGTGGAGCTGTCCCGGGTCACCGAGGAGGCGCTCTGGCGCGGGCTGGCGGCGGCGCAGGCGGGCAACCGGGTCGCGGACATCGGCGCGGCCGTGGAGTCCAGCGTGCGGGCGGCGCCCGGGGGCGCGGCGTACGGCATCGTCGAGGAGTACGTCGGCCACGGCATCGGGAGGTCGATGCACATGGACCCGAACGTCCCCAACTACGCCATGACCGGACGCAGCCCCCAGATCGCGGTGGGGATGGCCCTCGCGGTCGAGCCGATGGTCTGCGTGGGGGGACGGACGGTGGAGACCCTCGACGACGACTGGACGGTCGTGACCGTCGACGGGCTGCGCGCCTGTCACTGGGAGCACACCGTGGCCGTCACGGCGGAGGGTCCCTGGGTGCTGACCGCGCTGGACGGCGGTGCCGCCCGGTTCGCCGCTCTGGGGGTCGCGTCGCCGGCGGCATCCCGCGCCTGATATGTCTGGTTTGCCCTGACTCGGGTGACCGATCCGGCCGATTAACGCCTGAGTGCGTTTCTCACGTAGACTCGACCCTCGGCTCACCTGAGTCGCACCTTCCCACGCCTAGCGCCCGGCCCTGCCTCGCAGGACCAGGTCGGTGTGGGGTGCGTCCCCGGTGGCCACAAGGTAACTCAGTCGATACGGATGAAGTGCGAGGACATGCCCAAGAAGGACGGTGCCATCGAGCTCGAGGGCACGATCACCGAGTCCCTCCCGAACGCCATGTTCCGGGTGGAGCTCGACAACGGGCACAAGGTGCTTGCGCACATCAGCGGGAAGATGCGGATGCACTACATCCGGATCCTTCCCGATGACCGGGTCGTCGTGGAGCTCTCGCCCTACGACCTGACCCGTGGCCGGATCGTCTACCGCTACAAGTGACGGTCCCCCCGGCGCGCGGAACCTCGTGGCCGAGCACGGACCACCGTTGTCCACCCCCCTAGTCGCACGGGCGCGCGAGCTGCCTGGCACGAGCACCCGTGGAGAGATCGATGAAGGTCAACCCGAGCGTCAAGAAGATCTGCGACAAGTGCAAGGTGATCCGCCGTCACGGCCGGGTCATGGTCATCTGCGAGAACCCGCGCCACAAGCAGCGTCAGGGCTAGAGCAGCCGACCTTCTGGTCGCAGCAGCGTCGCCGGCTCCCGCCGGGACGACGTACCGAAGCAGTACCCGACCCCCGCAACGCACACGTGCCGCGCGCGGGACGCCACCCTCGGCCCGGAGGCCGAGGACCCACCCGGGCGGGTGGGACCGGTGCTGCACCCGAAACCTCCGGACGAACTGGAAGCGAGAACGCCCGATGGCACGTCTCGTCGGCGTCGACCTCCCCCGCGAGAAGCGGCTCGAGGTTGCGCTCACGTACATCTTCGGCATCGGCAAGACCCGCGCTCAGCAGACGCTCGAGGCCACCGGCATCAGCCCGGACCTCCGCGTGAAGGACCTCGGTGACGAGGACCTGATCAAGCTGCGCGACTGGCTCGAGGCCAACTACAAGATCGAGGGCGACCTGCGCCGCGAGGTCGCTGCAGACATCCGACGCAAGGTCGAGATCGGCTGCTACCAGGGCCTCCGGCACCGCCGCGGCCTCCCGGTCCGCGGACAGCGCACGCACACCAACGCGCGCACCCGCAAGGGCCCCAAGAAGACCGTGGCCGGCAAGAAGAAGGTCGGCAAGAAGTAGCAGTCCGACGGTCCTGTTGCGGCACCCGCCGCGCGACCGAAGGACCGATGACCTCAACCAGAACGGATAGTCGATGCCTCCCAAGAGCCGTACGGCTGCTGGCGCCAAGAAGGTGCGCCGCAAGGAGAAGAAGAACGTCGCCCACGGGCACGCGCACATCAAGAGCACGTTCAACAACACGATCGTCTCCATCACCGACCCCAGCGGTGCGGTGATCTCCTGGGCCTCGTCCGGCCAGGTGGGCTTCAAGGGCTCGCGCAAGAGCACGCCCTTCGCCGCGCAGCTCGCTGCCGAGGCGGCCGCGCGCCGTGCCATGGAGCACGGCATGAAGAAGGTCGACGTCTTCGTGAAGGGCCCGGGTTCGGGCCGCGAGACCGCGATCCGGTCGCTGCAGGCGACGGGCCTCGAGGTCGGCACCATCCAGGACGTGACCCCGAGCCCGCACAACGGCTGCCGCCCGCCCAAGCGCCGCCGCGTCTGACGCCCGAGAGAGAGACACACCACCATGGCCCGATACACCGGGGCGGACTGCAAGCGCTGCCGCCGCGAGAAGACCAAGCTGTTCCTCAAGGGTGCGAAGTGCGAGTCGCCGAAGTGCCCGATCGAGAGCCGTCCCTACCCGCCAGGCCAGCACGGCCGCGGTCGCACCAAGGACAGCGAGTACCTGCTCCAGATGCGCGAGAAGCAGAAGTGCGCGCGCATCTACGGCGTGCTCGAGAAGCAGTTCCGCGGGTACTACGAGGAGGCCCAGCGCAAGCAGGGCAAGACCGGTGAGAACCTGCTGCGCATCCTCGAGACCCGTCTCGACAACGTCGTCTACCGCGCCGGCTTCGCCAAGAGCCGCGACATGGCTCGCCAGGTCGTGCGCCACGGTCACATCACCGTGAACGGCAAGAAGGTCGACATCCCGTCGTTCCGCGTGTCGGCCAACGACATCGTCGAGGTCCGCCCGGCGAGCCGCGAGCTCACGCCGTTCGTGGTCGCCCACGCCGAGCTCGGCGAGCGTCCCGTGCCCGCGTGGCTCGAGGTCATCCCGTCGCGGATGCGCGTGCTCGTCCACTCCCTGCCCGAGCGTGGTGCCATCGACACGCAGGTCCAGGAGCAGCTGATCGTCGAGCTCTACTCGAAGTGACGTGAGCGGTCCGTGGCCGCCCTCCGGGGCGGTCACGGATCCCCGCACCACCACCGCAACTCCCACCACTGGCGTCAAATAGCGGGCGCCCCGGAAGGACACTCACGTGCTGATCGCCCAGCGGCCGACCCTCGTCGAGGAGCCGGTCTCGGAATTCCGCTCGCGCTTCGTCATGGAGCCGCTCGAGCCCGGTTTCGGCTACACCCTCGGCAACTCGGTGCGCCGCACCCTGCTGTCGTCCATCCCCGGCGCGGCTGTCACCAGCATCCGCATCGACGGCGTCCTGCACGAGTTCACCACCGTGCCCGGCGTCAAGGAGGACGTGACCGAGCTGATCCTCAACATCAAGCAGCTCGTCGTCTCCTCCGAGCACGACGAGCCCGTCGTGATGTACCTGCGCAAGCAGGGCCCGGGCGCGGTCACCGCGGCCGACATCGCCCCGCCGGCCGGCGTCGAGGTGCACAACCCCGACCTGCACATCGCCACGCTCAACGGCAAGGGCAAGCTCGAGATGGAGCTCGTCGTCGAGCGCGGTCGCGGCTACGTCTCCGCCGTGCAGAACAAGCAGCCCGGCCAGGAGATCGGCCGCATCCCGGTCGACTCGATCTACTCGCCGGTCCTCAAGGTCACCTACAAGGTCGAGGCGACCCGTGTCGAGCAGCGCACGGACTTCGACCGCCTGGTGATCGACGTCGAGACCAAGCAGTCGATGGCTCCGCGCGACGCCGTCGCCTCGGCCGGCAAGACCCTCGTCGAGCTGTTCGGCCTCGCCCGCGAGCTCAACGTCGACGCCGAGGGCATCGACATCGGCCCGTCGCCCGCCGACGCGTTCGTCGCCGAGCAGCTCTCGACACCGATCGAGTCCCTCGACCTCACCGTGCGCTCGTACAACTGCCTCAAGCGTGAGGGCATCCACACGGTGGGCGAGCTCATCGGCCGGTCCGAGGCCGACCTGCTCGACATCCGCAACTTCGGCTCGAAGTCGATCGACGAGGTCAAGGCCAAGCTCGCGACCCTGGGCCTCGCGCTCAAGGACAGCCCGCCCGGGTTCGACCCCACGACGGCCGTGAGCTTCTACGACGACGACGACCAGGGATACGCCGAGGACGAGCAGCTCTGAGGAGCTGACTCGCCCCCGTCGAACCCCATCACCAGGAGAACCTGATGCCTACCCCCACCAAGGGTGCCCGCCTCGGCGGCAGCCCGGCGCACGAGCGGCTCATGCTCGCGAACCTCGCCACGGCGCTGTTCGAGCACGGCAAGATCACGACGACCGAGGCCAAGGCCAAGCGGCTTCGTCCGCTCGCCGAGCGCCTCATCACCCACGCCAAGCGTGGCGACCTGCACGCGCGCCGTCGCGTGCTCGCCGTCATCCGCGACAAGGGCGTCGTCCACGAACTGTTCGCCGAGATCGGACCGCGCTACGCGACCCGTCCCGGCGGCTACACCCGCATCACGAAGATCGGTCCCCGCAAGGGTGACAACGCGCCCATGGCCGTGATCGAGCTCGTGGAGCCCCTCGCCGAGCAGGTCGTGGCCGAGGCCACCGCCGCGGCGAAGCGCTCGGCCAAGGACAAGGCCGCCAAGGAGTCCGCTCCTGTCGCTGGCGCGGCCAAGGCCGACGAGGTCGCCGACGTTGCGGTCGAGGCTGTCGGGCAGGAGACCGACGAGGTCCTCGACGCGGTCGAGACGAAGGTCGGCGAGGTCGAGGCCGACGCGACCGAGGACAAGGCCTGATCCCCACGCACGACACCCACGAGCCCGCCGCCTCCACCGGGGACGGCGGGCTCGTGCGTCTGCCCGACCCCGGCACCCTCCGTGGTGGCCCGCGGCCCGACCAGGTACGGCTGCGGCTGGACCTGTCCTACGACGGGTCGGGCTTCAAGGGCTGGGCTCGCCAGCCTGGCCTGCGCAGCGTCCAGGGCGAGGTCGAGTCGGCGCTCACGATGCTGCTGCGATCCCCGGACCCGGTGCTCCTGGCCTGTGCCGGCCGGACCGATGCGGGAGTGCACGCCCGCGGTCAGGTGGCGCACGGGGACGTGCCGGCCGACCTGTGGGAGGCGCTCGCGGCTCGCGGTCCGGAGGCGCCGGTACGTCGGCTGGGCGGCATCCTCGCGGCCGACGTCCGCGTGCGCACGATGACACCGGCGCCCGCCGGGTTCGACGCCCGGTGGTCGGCGCTCTCGCGGACCTACGCCTATCGCGTGTCGGACCTCGCGGGCGGCGCCGACCCGCTGCTGCGCTCGCACGTGCTCGCGCACACCGGCGCACGCAGCGGTCTGCTCGACCTCGACGCCATGAACGCGGCCGCGGCCGCGCTGCTCGGCGAGCACGACTTCGCGGCGTACTGCCGCCGCCGGGAAGGGGCCAGCACCGTGCGCACGCTGCACGACCTGCGCTGGGAGCGCGAGGCCGACACCGGCCTCGCCGTCATGCGGGTCCGGGCGGACGCCTTCTGCCACTCCATGGTCCGCGCGATCGTCGGCGCGCTGCTCCCGGTCGGCGACGGCCGCCGCTCGGTGGACTGGCCGGCGCGCATCCTGGCCGGTCGGGTCAGGGATCCGGACGCCGACGTCGCTCCGGCGATCGGCCTGTGCCTCGAGCACGTCGCCTACCCGCCCGACGCGGACCTCGCGGCCCAGGCCCGGCGGGCCAGGCGATTCCGCGGTCCGGACTCGGGGTGACCCCGCGGGGTGACGGCGCCCCATCTTGCGCGACCCGGCTGCATGCCCAGGCGGCGAGTGACAGGCTCGGCACACGGGGGCCGACGGCGAGGAGGCGGTCATGCGGGTGGTGGTGGCTCTGGGCGGGAACGCGCTCCAGAAGCGCGGTGAGCCCATGACGGTGGAGAACCAGCGGGAGAACGTCCGCGTCGCCTGCCAGGCTCTGGCCCCTGTCGCGGTGGAGCACGAGCTCGTGATCTCCCACGGCAACGGTCCCCAGGTGGGTCTGCTCTCGCTCCAGGCCTCGGCGTACGACGAGGAGTCGACGTACCCCTTCGACGTCCTCGGCGCGCAGACCGAGGGGATGATCGGCTACCTCATCGAGCAGGAGCTCGGGAACATGGTGCCGTTCGAGAAGCCGATCGCCACCATCCTGACGATGACCGAGGTCGACGCCGACGACCCGGCGATGAAGGACCCGTCCAAGTTCGTCGGACCCGTCTACACCGAGGACGACGCCCATCGGCTGGCGGCCGAGAAGGGCTGGACGGTCAAGCGCGACGGCGAGCACTGGCGCAGGGTCGTGCCCTCGCCGCTGCCCAAGCGCATCTTCGAGATCCGGCCGATCAAGCAGCTCCTCGAGTCCGGCACGGTCGTGATCTGCACAGGCGGCGGCGGCATCCCGACCATGTACCTGCCTGACGAGGGGCTCTCGCACCCCAGCGACCTGAACCCAAGGACGCTGGTCGGCGTCGAGGCCGTGATCGACAAGGACCGGTCGTCGTCGGTGCTGGCCAAGGACCTCGATGCCGACCTGCTGGTCATCGCGACGGACACCGACGCGGTCTACCTCGACTGGGGTACGCCGGACCAGAGGGGCATCGCCGAGGCGTCGCCCGACGCGATCGAGGCCTACCCGTTCCCGGCCGGGTCGATGGGCCCGAAGGTCGAGGCGGCCGCCGACTTCGCGCGCTCGCGACCCGGGAAGGTCGCGGTGATCGGCGCGCTGTCCGACATCACCGCCATCCTCGCGGGCACCAAGGGCACGAGGGTCACGACGGACGCGGCCAAGGTGGGCTTCCGCTAGCGAGCAGGACCGACCCGGGTAACCCCGTTGGGCCGGGGAGCGTGGGTGACGCACAATCGTCGCTCGTGGGTCATGTCGAGGTCGCGAAGGTTACGCACACGCTCCCGGACGGGCGGGTGCTGCTCGACGAGGTGAGCTTCCGCGTCGCCGACGGCGCCAAGGTCGCGCTCGTCGGCGCGAACGGCGCGGGCAAGACCACGCTGCTTCGGCTCGTCTCGAGCGACCTCGACCCGCAGGAGGGCGCCATCGTCCGTTCCGGCGGGCTGGGGGTGATGCGGCAGTTCATCGGCCAGGTGCGCGACGAGTCGACGGTGCGCGACCTGCTCGTGTCGGTGGCGCCGCCTCGCGTGCGGGCCGCCGCGGCAGCCCTCGACGCGGCCGAGCTCGCGATGATGGAGGCCGACGACGAGGCCTCGCAGATGGCCTACGCCCACGCGATCGGCGACTGGTCCGACGCCGGGGGCTACGACGCCGAGGTGCTGTGGGACGTCTGCACGGTGGCCTCGCTCGGCCTGCCGTTCGACAAGGCGCAGTACCGCGAGACCCGCACGCTGTCCGGTGGCGAGCAGAAGCGGCTCGTGCTGGAGGCGCTGCTGCGCGGCCCGGACGAGGTGCTGCTGCTCGACGAGCCCGACAACTACCTCGACGTCCCGGCCAAGGAGTGGCTCGAGCAGCGGCTCGCGGAGTCGCCGAAGACCGTGCTCTACGTCTCCCACGACCGGGAGCTCCTCGCGCGGACCGCGACCCAGGTCGTGACCGTGGAGCTCGGCGCGGCCGGCAACACCGCCTGGACGCATGGCGGGGGCTTCTCGACGTACCACGAGGCACGTGCCGACCGCTTCGCGCGGCTCGAGGAGCTGCGCCGGCGGTGGGACGAGGAGCACGCCAAGCTCAAGGCGCTGGTGCTCATGTACAGGACCAAGGCCGCCTACAACGACGGGCTCGCGAGCCGGTACCAGGCGGCGAAGACCCGACTGGCGAAGTTCGAGGAGAAGGGGCCTCCGCAGGAGATCGCCCGCGAGCAGAGCGTGACCATGCGCCTGACCGGCGGGCGCACGGGCAAGCGGGCGGTGATCTGCGAGCAGCTCGAGCTGACGGGGCTGATGCGGCCCTTCGACCTCGAGGTGTGGTTCGGCGAGCGCGTCGCCGTGCTGGGCGCCAACGGCTCCGGCAAGTCGCACTTCCTGCGCATGCTCGCGGCCGGGGGCAGCGACCCGGACGTGGAGCACCGACCGGTGGGGGACGTGCCGATCTCGCCGGTGCGCCACACCGGCGTGGCGCGCCTCGGCGCCCGGGTGCGGCCGGGTTGGTTCGCCCAGACCCACGAGCACCCCGAGCTGGTCGGTCGGACCCTGCTCGAGATCCTGCACCGCGGCGACGACCACCGCTCGGGCATGGGCCGGGAGGCCGCGGCGCGCAAGCTGGACCGCTACGAGCTCGCCTACGCCTCGGAGCAGACCTTCGAGAGCCTCTCGGGCGGTCAGCAGGCCCGGTTCCAGATCCTGCTCCTGGAGCTCTCCGGCGCCACCCTGCTGCTCCTCGACGAGCCGACGGACAACCTGGACCTGGCAAGCGCCGAGGCGCTCGAGGAGGGCCTTGGGGCCTTCGAGGGCACCGTGGTGGCCGTGACGCACGACCGCTGGTTCGCCAAGGGCTTCGACCGCTACGTCGTCTTCAGCGCCGACGGCACCGTCCGAGAGGTCCCGGAGCCGGTCTGGGACCAGTCGCGGCCGACCCGGGCAGGGCTGCCCTCGTAACCGGCCGCGTCGGCGGCGAGGAGAGGGCGCGATTTTGGTGCTTCTCGCCACCGCGGGTACCCTTGATCCTTGCTGCGCCTTGTCGTGGCCTGGGTGTCAGGGATGGCATCCAGTACGGCGTGCCGATCGTCCGGCGCGTGCAGAGTCCAGGTCCCGACGAGTGAGAGACAGGTGCGGCTTCATGCGCACGTACAGCCCCAAGGCTGGCGAGGTCACGCGAGAGTGGTTCGTCATCGACGCCACCGACGTGGTCCTCGGCCGCCTCGCCACCCACGCTGCCACGCTCCTGCGCGGCAAGCACAAGCCCACCTTCGCCCCTCACATCGACGGGGGTGACTTCGTCATCATCATCAACGCCGAGAAGGTGGCCCTCACGGGTGCCAAGCTCGAGCAGAAGATGGAGTACCGCCACTCGGGCTACCCGGGCGGTCTCAAGGCCACGTCGTACACCGACCTGCTCGCGACGAACCCTCGCCGCGCGGTCGAGAACGCGGTCCGGGGCATGATCCCGCACAACAAGCTCGGCCGTCAGGTCATCAAGAAGCTGAAGGTGTACGCGGGTCCGGACCACCCCCACACCGCCCAGCAGCCCAAGCCGTTCGAGATCTCCCAGGTCGCGCAGTAGCGCACGCGGACAGACCCAGAGCAGAGAGGACTATTCGCGTGAGCGAGACGACCACCACCGACATCATCGAGACCGAGGACTTCGAGTCCGCCGAGGGCTCGTACACCTCCGAGACGCCGACCTCGTCGGTCGCCGTGGCGCACCGCGAGGTGGCCGTGGCCCCCGCCAACGCCACCGGTCGCCGCAAGGAGGCCATCGCCCGCGTGCGCCTCGTCCCGGGTACCGGCCGCTGGACGGTCAACGGACGAACCCTCGAGGGCTACTTCCCGAACAAGGTGCACCAGCAGCTCGTGAACGAGCCGTTCAAGACCACCGAGCAGGAGGGCCGCTACGACGTCGTCGCGCGCCTGTCCGGCGGCGGCACCACCGGCCAGGCCGGTGCGCTGCGTCTCGGCATCGCCCGTGCGCTGAACGAGATCGACGAGGAGGCCTTCCGCCCCTCGCTCAAGAAGGCCGGCTTCCTCACCCGCGACGCGCGGATCAAGGAGCGCAAGAAGGCCGGTCTCAAGAAGGCCCGCAAGGCTCCGCAGTACTCCAAGCGCTAGTCGCTGGGGCTGCACAGCCAGACTAGGTTCGATGCCCCGGGGCTACGCTCCGGGGCATCGGCTTGGCGGCGCCAGAGAAAGGGAGCCTCAGTGGGTCGACTGTTCGGGACCGACGGCGTACGGGGCCTGGCCAACGCCGACCTCACCGCCGAGCTCGCGCTCGATCTCGCGGTCGCAGCCGCGCACGTCCTGGGTGACGTCGGAGCCTTCTCCGGTCACGAGGGTCGTCCCGTCGCCGTCGTCGGCCGTGACACTCGCGCGAGCGGGGAGTTCCTCGAGGCGGCCGTCGTGGCGGGCCTGCTGAGCGCCGGCGTCGACGTGTGGCGGGTGGGCGCCCTCCCCACGCCGGCGGTGGCGTTCCTGACCGCGGCGTTCGACGCCGACCTCGGCGTCATGCTCTCCGCGAGCCACAACCCCATGCCGGACAACGGCATCAAGCTCCTCGCGCGCGGCGGCCACAAGCTCGCAGACGACGTCGAGGACGCGATCGAGAAGCGCATGAACGAGCAGTGGACCCGGCCCACCGGTGCCGGCGTCGGTCGCGTCACGGATCACACCGAGGGCGCCGAGCACTACGTCGCACACCTGCTCTCGACGTTGCCGCACCGTCTCGACGGCCTCACCGTGGTCGTCGACGGGGCGAACGGTGCGGCCTCGACGGTCGGTCCGGAAGCCCTGCGCCGCGCCGGGGCGACCGTCATCGAGATCCACACCTCTCCCGACGGCCTCAACATCAACGAGGGCTGCGGATCGACCCACCTCGAGGACCTCGTCGCAGCGGTGCTCGAGCACGGCGCCGATGCCGGTGTCGCCTTCGACGGCGACGCCGACCGCTGTCTCGCGGTCGACGCTGAGGGCCAGGTCATCGACGGCGACCATGTGCTCGCCGTCCTCGGGATCGCGATGCGCGAGCGAGGGACGCTGGTGCACGACACCGTCGTTGCCACGGTGATGGCCAACCTCGGCTTCAAGCTGGCGCTGCAGGCGGCGGAGCTCACCGTCGTCGAGACCGGGGTCGGCGACCGCTACGTGCTGGAGGCCATGCGCGAGGGCGGCTTCGTGCTCGGCGGCGAGCAGAGCGGCCACGTGATCCTCGCCGAGCACGCCACGACCGGTGACGGCGTGCTCACCGCGCTGCACCTGCTTTCGCGGGTGGCGCAGACCGGGCGCTCGCTCGCCGACCTCGCGTCCGTGGTGCAGAAGCTCCCCCAGGTGCTGCTCAACGTCCGCGACGTCGACAAGAGCCGCGTCGACTCCGAGCCCGCTCTGCTGGCTGCTGTCGCAGAGGCGGAGAGCGACCTCGGCCGCACCGGACGGGTGCTGCTGCGCTCCTCCGGTACCGAACCCGTCGTCCGCGTCATGGTCGAAGCTGCCACGGCCGACCAGGCCCGCGACATCGCCGAACGCCTCGCCGAGGTCGTCAAGGCCACCCTCGGCCAGTAGGCACCAGCTCCGCTACGCCGAAGGCCGGAGGGTCGGCGGCCGGGCACGGTCACGGTGACGCTCAGCGGTGCACCGCTCGGCAGCCCGACTCGAGGTGATCCGCGGGCAGCTCTCGGCATCTGAGCCCCACGCCGAAGGCCGGAGGGCGACGGGTTGGGAACGCCCCGAAGGGGCGTGAGCATCCGTCGGTGCGGAGCGCAGCGACGCGACCTGCCCGGAGCCGGAGGCGTGCGCCGACGACGTCGTGCGGAGCACGACGTCTTGGAGGCGCCAGAAGAATCATGGGACGCAGGTACCCTGGGGCCCATGTGCGGAATCGTGGGGTACGTCGGGGAGAAGCAGGCTCTGCAGGTCGTCGTGGACGGCCTTCGCAGGCTGGAGTACCGCGGGTACGACTCGGCCGGCGTGGCGGTCGTCTCCGACGGCGTGCTCGACACCCGCAAGAAGGCCGGCAAGCTGGCCAACCTCGAGTCCCTCCTCGGGAGCGACCCGCTTCCGCAGTCGACGATCGGCATCGGGCACACGCGCTGGGCGACCCACGGCGGCCCGACCGACCAGAACGCGCACCCGCACGTGAGCGAGGACGGCAAGGTGGCCGTCATCCACAACGGGATCATCGAGAACTTCGCCGAGCTGCGGGCCGAGCTCACGGCCGCGGGGGTGCACCTGAGCTCCGAGACCGACACCGAGGTGGTCGCGCACCTGCTCGCCGCGACCCTGCCCACCGTCGGGGGAGACCTCGCGGAGGCCATGCGCACCGTGTGCCGCCGGCTCTCGGGCGCCTTCACTCTCGTCGCGGTCGACTCCGACCAGCCCGATGTCGTCGTCGGCGCGCGGCGCAACAGCCCGCTCGTCGTCGGCCGCGGCGACGGCGAGAACTTCCTCGCCTCCGACGTCGCAGCCTTCATCGCGCACACCCGCTTCGCGATCGAGCTCGGTCAGGACCAGGTCGTCGAGCTGCGCCGCGAGAGCGTCACGGTCACCGACTTCGACGGCGGCGCCGCCGAGGTCAACGAGTTCGAGGTCACCTGGGACGCCTCCGCCGCCGAGAAGGGCGGATACGAGACGTTCATGGCCAAGGAGATCGCCGAGCAGCCGAAGGCCGTGAGCGACACGATGCTCGGGCGCATCGGCGCCGACGGCCAGCTCAAGCTCGACGAGATGCGCCTGACCGAGAGCGACCTTCGCGAGATCGACAAGGTGGTCGTCATCGCGTGCGGCACGGCGTACCACGCGGGGATGGTCGCGAAGTACGCGCTCGAGCACTGGGTGCGGATCCCCTGCGAGGTCGAGCTCGCGAGCGAGTTCCGCTACCGCGACCCGGTCGTCGGTCCGGGGACGCTCATCATCGCGATCTCGCAGTCGGGCGAGACGATGGACACGATCATGGCGCTGCGCTACGCCCGGGAGCAGGGTTCCAAGGTGCTCGCGATCTGCAACACGCAGGGCTCGACGATCCCGCGCGAGTCCGACGCCGTGCTCTACACCCACGCCGGCCCCGAGGTCGCCGTCGCGTCGACGAAGGCATTCCTCACCCAGCTCGTCGCGTGCTACCTCGTGGCGCTCTACGTCGCTCAGGTGCGCGGCAACAAGTACGGCGACGAGATCGCGCTCATCGTCCGCGAGCTGCAGGCGATGCCGCAGAAGGTCGACCTCGTCCTCGACACGACCGAGGAGATGAAGGCGCTCGCCGAGGAGCTCAAGGACGCCCGCTCGGTGCTGTTCATCGGTCGCCACGTGGGCTTCCCCGTCGCGCTCGAGGGCGCGCTCAAGCTCAAGGAGCTCGCCTACATGCACGCCGAGGGCTTCGCCGCCGGCGAGCTCAAGCACGGCCCCATCGCCCTGCTCGAGGACGGCCTGCCGGTGATCTGCATCGTTCCCTCGCCCGCGGGGCGCAGCGTGCTGCACGAGAAGATCGTGAGCAACATCCAGGAGGTCCGCGCCCGTGGCGCCCGCACGATCGTGATCGCCGAGGAGGGCGACGAGAGCGTCGTCCCCTACGCCGACCACGTCGTGCGCATCCCGGCCTGCCCCACCCTGCTGCAGCCGCTCGTCGCGACCGTGCCGCTTCAGGTGTTCGCCGCGGCCATGGCGGCGGCCAAGGGCCACGACGTCGACCAGCCGCGCAACCTCGCCAAGAGCGTCACCGTCGAGTAGCGCGACGCCGGTCCGACCCGCCGACGGTTCGGGCCCGGAGGGTCTACAGCCAGGAGCTGTACGCCATGAGCAGGGTGTCGTGCCAGCCGCTCCCGTCGGTGTTGCGCTCGCGGCCGTGCAGGATCCCGACGGGTCGGAAGCCGCAGGCCTGGTAGCAGGCAATCGCCCCCGCGTTCGACGCCGCCGGATCCATCTGGACCAGGTGGTGGCCGCGGTCCTCGACGAGCCAGTCGCGGACCATCGTCACGACCTCGGTGCCGATCCCGTGCCGGTGCATCGACGGGGCGAGGAACACGTCGATGCCGCACTCGTCGTAGTCCGGGTCGTCACCCTCGTAGGTCTGCACCATGCCGATGAGCGCGCCGACGGGTCCGAGCTCGGGCGCGTGCGCGATCTCGATGACCCAGCGCGTCGTGTCGGCGTCGAAGTCCAGCGGGAAGTCCTCGCCGGGCGGGGGGTACCAGCGCGCCACGGACGGGGTGGCGACGATCGCTCTCAGCGCTGTGGCGTCGTCCGTGGAGACCGGCCGCAGGCGGGTCCTGGCCGAGACGAGAGGCGGGGCGGTGGCTGTGTCCATGCGGCTATGCTGCCCCGCCGGGTGGCAGGCTGACAGCCATGACGGGGAACCAGTCGTGATCGTCGGGATCGGTGCGGACGTCGTGAGCGTCCCGCGGTTCTCGGCGTCGCTCGAACGTGCACCGGGCCTGCGCGACCGACTGTTCACCCCTCGCGAGCAGCTCACCGACGAGCGGCGGCCGCGGACGGACACGTCGCTCGCGGCCCGGTTCGCCGCCAAGGAAGCGGTGGCCAAGGCGCTCGGTGCCCCGCAGGGGATGACCTGGCACGACTGCGAGGTCGTGGGCGACAGCGAGGGTCGCCCCTGGCTCAATCTCGTCGGCACGGTCGCCGCAGCAGCCCGCGCGCAGGGGATCGACCGGTGGCACCTCTCGCTCAGCCACGACGGCGACCTCGCCGTCGCCTACGTGATCGCGGAGTCCGCATGACACTGCGTCCCGCCACCGCCGCCCTCCGGGTCGCGACCATCCGCGATCTCGAGGCGCGCGCGATGGCCGAGCTGCCTGAGGGCACGCTCATGCAGCGCGCGGCAGCCGCCATCGCCGTGTCCGCGGGCTCGATGCTGCGCGACGTCGCCGGTCGCGTCAGCGGTTCCCGGGTGGTGCTGCTGGTCGGCAGCGGCGACAACGGGGGCGACGCCCTCTACGCCGGTGCGCGACTGGCCCGTCGGGGCGCGCGGGTCGACGCCGTCCTCGTCGTCGGCCGGCACCACGAGGCGGGCGCCGCGGCGCTGCTCCGTGCGGGCGGACGCCTGACCGGGACCGACGACCTCGTCGCGGCCGCCGAGCTGGTGGCGGCGGCCGACCTCGTGGTCGACGGCATCCTCGGCATCGGCGGGAGCGGTGCTCTGCGCGAGCCCGCGGCGACGCTGGCCGCCGTCGCGCGCGAGACCGACTCGTCCGTGCTCGCGGTAGACCTCCCGAGCGGCGTCGACGCGGACTCCGGGGCGGTCGCCGACCCCGAACGGGTCGTCACGGCCGACCGCACGATCGTCCTGGGCACGCTGAAGCCGGGGCTGCTGGTGGGTGCGGGCGCGGCGCGCTCCGGAGACCTCGAGGTGGTCGACATCGGCCTCGACCTGTCGGGGGTCGCGGCCTCGGACGTCGTCGTGCGCATCGACGACGAGTCGGCCGCGGCCGCGGTCGACCGACCGGCCTCGGCCGACGACAAGTACACCCGCGGTGTGGTCGGCCTCAGTACCGGGTCGGGCGCGTACCCGGGAGCAGCGGTGCTCTCGACAGGTGGAGCCCGGCACGGGGTGGCCGGCTACGTGCGCTACAGCGGGCCGGCCTACCAGCAGGTGGTCGCGGCCTGGCCCGACACCGTCGCGACGCCGGGCCGGGTCGCGCTCGCGGGTCGCGTCCAGTGCTGGGTGGTCGGCTGCGGTCGCGGCACCGACGAGGAGGCGCGCCTGGCGATCCTGGACGCGGCGAGCCTCGGTGTGCCGCTCGTGCTGGACGCCGACGCGCTCACGGTGCTCGCCGAGGACGCCGAGGTGCGTGCCGCCGTCGTGACCCGCGCCGCCGTGACCGTGCTGACGCCGCACGACGGGGAGTACGCGCGACTGGCCGGTCACGATGTGGGCCCGGACCGCGTCGGCGCCGCCCGCGAGCTGTCGTCCGCGCTGTCCGCGGTCGTGCTGCTCAAGGGGTCGTCGACCGTGGTGGCGTCACCGTCGGGCGCCGCGTGGGTCGCCCTGGCGGCCCCTCCCGAGATGGCCACGGCCGGGTCCGGCGACGTCCTGGCCGGCCTCCTCGGCTCGCTGCTCGCCCACCGCGGCGCGGTGCGCGACGTCGACGACGACACCGCCGGCCGGCTCGCGGCGTGCGCCGCGCACGTGCACGGGGTCGCCGGTGCCCTCGCGGTCGGTCCCGGCCGCCCGATCACCGCTCTCGACATCGTGACGACGCTCCCGGCCGCGATCGGCCGGGTGCGCGGCTGGGCGCGCTCGGAGGACTGACCCGACGTCGCGCGGTGTCACCGCGCGCGGTACGAGAGACTGAGCAGGTGAGCCCCGTGGACCGGACCCTGCCCGGCGTGCCCGCCACGTCGCAGGTCGGCTGGACGACGGACGCGGTGGCGCGCGGCGCGGTGGCCACGATCGACCTCGACGCCCTGCGCGGCAACCTCGCCCGCGTGCGCGAGCTGACCGGCGACGCTGCGGTGATGGCGGTCGTGAAGGCCGACGCCTACGGCCACGGACTGGTCCCCTGCGCCCGGGCAGCGCTCGAGGGCGGTGCTAGCTGGCTCGGTGCGGCGCTTCCCGACGAGGCCGTCGCCCTGCGCGACGCGGGGGTCGGCGGACGCGTGCTCACGTGGCTCACGACGCCCGGCGCACCGTGGGTCGCGCTCCTCGAGCGCGACGTCGACGTGTCGGTCTCCGCGCAGTGGGCGCTCGAGGCGGTCCGCGCAGCGGCGCTGGCGACCGGGCGCCGCGCCCGCGTGCACCTCAAGGCCGACACCGGACTGTCGCGCAACGGCGCCACGCCGGACGACTGGCCGGCGCTCGTCGGGGCGGCGCGCGCGGCCGAGCTGGACGACCTGGTCGAGGTGACCGGGCTGTGGTCGCACTTCGCGTGCGCCGACGAGCCGACGCACCCGTCGGTCGGCCGCCAGGTCGGCGTGTTCGACGAGGCGCTCGCGGTCGCGGAGTCGGCCGGCCTGCGGCCCGAGGTGCGTCACCTCGCGAACTCGGCCGGGGCCCTCGGCGTACCCCGCAGCCGCCACGACCTCGTCCGGGTCGGGATCGCGATGTACGGCCTGTCGCCGGGCGCGGCGGTCGGCTCGGCCCGCGACCTCGGCCTGCGCCCGGTGATGACGCTGCGGGCGCGCCTCGCCTCCGTGAAGCGGATCCCCTCCGGATCGGGGATCTCCTACGGCCACACCTACACCACCACCCGGGACACCACCGTGGCGCTGGTCCCGCTGGGCTACGCCGACGGCATCCCGCGCGCGGCGGCGAACGTCGGCCCGGTGCTGGCGGCCGGCTCGGTCCGTCCGATCGCGGGTCGCGTCTGCATGGACCAGGTCGTCCTCGACCTCGGGGACGACGCAGCCGCGCCGGGCGACGAGGTCGTGCTCTTCGGCGAGGGCGGCCCCTCGGCCGACGACTGGGCGGCCGCGTGCGGCACCATCGGGTACGAGATCGTGACGCGCATCGGGCCGCGCGTCCCGAGGGTCCCCCTGGAGGTGACGACGTGAGCCAGGACTTCATGGGGCTCCCGGCGACGCCGGGGCGGGTCGCCGGGATCGTCGGTGCCCTCAGCGCTGCCGCCGCCGTGGGTGCCGCGGTCGGGGTCGCGGCCGAGCGGGTGCTCGTACGACGCGCCATCCGTCCCGACTCCGAGCGCGACGAGCCCTTCGGCGGCCTGCGTGGTCGCGTGGTGCCCGCGGTCGCCACGGACGGAACTTCGCTGCACGTGGAGGTGGAGGACCCGCCCGAGGGGTCGATCGCCGATCGGGCCGGGGACGGGCTCACCATCATCTTCAGCCACGGCTACGCGCTCGAGGAGGACTGCTGGCACTACCAGCGGCGCGACCTGCGCGCCCTGGGTCGCCTCGTGCTCTGGGACCAGCGCAGCCACGCCCGCAGCGGGCGCGGCCCGAAGGAGAACGCGACGATCGACCAGCTCGGTCGCGACCTCGATGCGGTGATCGAGGCGACCGCGCCGACCGGCCCGATCGTCCTCGTGGGGCACTCGATGGGCGGCATGACCGTGATGTCCTACGCTGCCCTGCACCCGGAGGCGTTCGGCGACCGGGTGCGCGGCGTCGCGCTGCTCGCGACGACATCGGGCGGGCTGGCCGACGTACCCAGCCTCGGGTTGCCGCCGGCGGTCGCGAAGTGGTTCCACGCGGCCGCGCCGGGGATCGCCGGACAGCTCGCCGAGCGCAAGGAGCTGGTCGAGCGCGGTCGCAAGGCGGGCAGCGACATCGCCTACCTGCTCACGAGGGTCTACTCGTTCGGCTCCAACGTCCCGCCGTCGCTGACCGGTTTCGTCCATCGCATGCTCTCCGCGACGCCGATCGACGTCGTCGCGGAGTTCCTGCCCACCCTCGAGGCGCACGACAAGACCACGGCGCTGGAGTCGATCGGCCGGGTCGACACCCTCGTGATCGTCGGTGACTCCGACCTGCTCACGCCGACCGAGCACAGCGACGAGATCGTGCGTCACGTGCCCGGGGCGGAGCTGGTCGTGATCCCGGACAGCGGGCACATGCTCATGCTGGAGAAGTACCCCGAGGTGAACCAGCACCTGCGCGAGCTCGTGGCCCGCGTGCGCAAGGGGATCGCGGCCGAGACCGGGGCCTCTGCGTGAGCCCGCTGGTCGTCGCCGACCGTGCGGCGATGCACCGGCTGGGGGAGGCGCTCGCCCGCGAGCTCCGCCGCGGCGACCTCGTGGTGCTCTCGGGCGGGCTGGGCGCTGGCAAGACGACGCTGACGCAGGGAATCGGCCGCGGGCTGGGGGTGCGCGGCGAGGTGACGTCACCGACGTTCGTGATCGCGCGCGTGCATCCCTCGACCGTCGGCGGTCCCGCGCTGGTCCACGTCGACGCCTACCGGCTCTCGTCGCTCGACGAGGTCGACGACCTGGACCTCGACGCGTCGCTCGAGGACGCGGTCACCGTCGTGGAGTGGGGCGAGGGCAAGGTCGAGGGGCTCGCGCCGGACCGGCTGCTCGTGCACATCGAGCGACCGACGGGCGCCGACGTGTCCGCGGTGTCCGGGGCGGCGGACCCGTCGAGCGACACGGCCGAGCCGCGCACCGTCTCGCTCTCGGGCGTCGGGCCGCGCTGGGACGGCGTCGATCTCGGCGCGCTGATCGCTGCGTCGGCGTCGTCATGATGCTCCTCGCGCTCGACACCTCGTCCGCCGCGATCACGGCCGCGCTGCACGACGGGGCGTCCGTGCTGGCACAGGCGACGGAGCTCGGCGCCCAGGCCCACGGCGAGCTGCTCGCGCCGACGATCGCGCGCGTCCTGACGGAGGCCGGGGTCGGCGTACGCGACCTCACGCACGTAGCGGTCGGGGTCGGGCCGGGTCCGTTCACCGGCCTGCGTGTCGGGCTCGTGACCGCGCGGGTCATGGCGGAGGCGCTCGGCATCCCGGCGTACGGCGTGTGCTCGCTGGACGCCGTGGCTGCCGAGGCCGTCGCCACGGGCACGGTCGAGGGCCCGTTCGCGGTGGTCACCGACGCGCGGCGCAAGGAGGTCTACCTCGCGGCGTACGACGGCGACGGGAGGCGGTTGTCCGATCCCGACGTCGTACGGCCTGCCGACGTCGACCCCTCGGTCGCTGCCGGTCCTGTGGTGGGTGCGGGGTCGTGGCTCTACCCCGCGGTGTTCGTCGACCCGCGCGAGCCGCGTCTGGTGTCCGCCGCGTGGATCGCGACCTGCGCCGTGGCCGGGCTCGACGCGGGTGAGCCGCTTCGCGACACGGCGCCGATGTACCTGCGCCGACCGGACGCCGTCGAGAGCCACGCGCGCAAGCGGGTGACGCAGCCGTGAGCGTGCGAGCCATGCGGTGGTGGGACGTCGAGGCCGTGGCGAGGCTCGAGCGCGAGCTCTTCGCGCACGACCCGTGGTCGGTCGAGCAGTTCTGGGGCGAGCTCGCGCACGTGCCGGAGACCCGGTGGTACGCCGTCCACGAGGACGGCTCGGGCATCGACGGCTACGCCGGCCTGTTCGCCGTGCCGCCGGAGGCCGACGTGCAGACCATCGGCGTAGCGCCGCGGTCGCAGGAACGCGGTCTCGGCCGCGAGCTGCTCGACGCGCTCGTCGCCGAGGCGGAGCGCCGTGGCTGCGCGCAGCTGTTCCTCGAGGTCCGCGTCGACAACGCCGCGGCCATCGGCCTCTACGAGCGCGCGGGCTTCGAGCGGCAGGGTCGGCGCAGGAACTACTACGGCGACGGGATCGACGCCCTTGTGCTGCGTCGCCGTCTCGGTGGTGATGGGTCGTGACCGCCGACGAGCCGCTCGTCCTGGGCATCGAGACGTCGTGCGACGAGACGGGGGTCGGGCTCGTGCGGGGGAGGACCTTGCTGGCCGACGCCGTGGCCAGCAGCGTCGACGAGCACGCGCGCTTCGGCGGCGTGGTGCCCGAGGTGGCGAGCCGCGCCCACCTGCACGCGATGGTGCCGACCATCCGCCGCGCGTGCGAGACGGCGGGCGTCACGCTGCGCGACGTCGACGCGATCGCGGTGACGGCGGGGCCAGGGCTGGCCGGTGCGCTGCTCGTCGGGGTGGCGGCGGCCAAGGCGCTCGCACTCTCCCTCGACCGTCCGATCTACGGCGTCAACCACCTCGCGGCGCACGTGGCCGTCGACCAGCTCCAGCACGGGCCGCTCCCCGAGCCGACGATGGCGCTGCTGGTCTCCGGCGGTCACTCGTCGCTGCTGCTCGTGCTCGACGTGACGTCCGACATCCGTCCGCTCGGCGCGACGATCGACGACGCCGCCGGCGAGGCGTTCGACAAGGTCGCGCGGGTCCTCGGCCTGCCGTTCCCGGGTGGCCCGCACATCGACCGAGTGGCCCACGACGGCGTGATCGAGATCGACTTCCCCCGTGGACTCACCTCTGGTCGCGACCTGGAGCGCCACCGGTTCGACTTCTCCTTCAGCGGACTCAAGACCGCGGTCGCGCGGTGGGTCGAGGCCCGAGAGGCCAGCGGCGAGCCAGTCCCGGTCGCCGACGTGGCGGCCTCCTTCCAGGAGGCCGTGGTCGACGTGCTCACCCGCAAGGCGCTGCTCGCCTGCGCGGAGAACGGCGTCGAGCACCTCGTCGTCGGCGGCGGTGTCGCGGCCAACTCGCGGTTGCGGGCGATGGCCCAGGAGCGGTGCGACGCGGCGGGTGTCGAGCTCCGTGTCCCGCGGCCGGGCTTGTGCACCGACAACGGCGCGATGGTGGCCGCGCTGGGCGCGGAGATGGTCGGCAGGGGGCGGCTGCCGGGCTCGCTGGGGCTCCCGGCAGACTCGTCGATGCCCGTCACGCAGGTGAGCGCCCGCTAGCCCCGAAGGAGCCCGATGATCGTCCGGATGTGGGAGGCCACCGTCGCCCCCGGCCGCTTCGACGACGCGGTCGCGTGGGTCCGCCAGGACCTGGTGCGCCGTGCTCTGCTCACCGAGGGCTGCCTGTCCGCCGAGATCCTGGTGCACGAGGGCACGCCGGAGTCCGTCGTGCTGCTCACGAGGTGGGACGTCGCGCCCGTCTTCGAGGAGTCGCCGGGCGACGAGCTGTTCACCCGGGCCCGCGCCCAGCACCTGCAGACGCTGCGCCCCGAGATCGGCTGACCCGCATGACCTCCCTGCGCGACCTGCTCAGGTCGGGCGCGGCGGCGATCGACGGTGGGCTCGCGTCGGAGCTCGAGGCGCGCGGTCACGACCTCTCGGGCACGCTGTGGTCGGCGCGGCTGCTGCGCGACGACCCGGCCGCGATCCGCGACGTGCACGCGGCGTACTTCCTCGCCGGCGCGACCGTCGGCATCTCGGCGAGCTACCAGGCCTCGCGCTCCGGCTTCGAGCGCAACGGTTCCACGGGCGAGGAGGCGGACCGCCTGCTCGCCCTGTCCGTCGACCTCGTGCGCCAGGGACGCGAGATCGCCGCGGCCGCGGGTGCCTCGCAGCCGATGCTCGTCGCGGCCTCCGTCGGTCCCTACGGCGCCACGCTGCACGACGGGTCGGAGTACCGCGGCCGCTACGGCGTCCCCCACGACGACCTCGTCGCCTTCCACCGCGAGCGGCTCGACGTCCTGGTGTCGGCGGCCCCCGACCTGCTCGCCATCGAGACGGTCCCCGACCTCGACGAGGCACGAGCGGTCGTGGAGGCGCTGCAGGACCACCGCGTTCCCGCGTGGCTGTCGTTCTCCTGCGTCGACGACGGGCACACGTGTGCCGGGCAGTCGATCGAGGACGCGGCCGGACTCGTCGCCGCGGCGCCGACGCTCGAGGCGATCGGCATCAACTGCACGAAGCCGGAGCACGTCGCCGGGCTGGTGGCGCGGATCCGCGCGGCCGCGCCGGACCTGCCCGTCGTCGTCTACCCCAACGCCGGTCGGGTGTGGGACGGCGTCGCGTGTGTGTGGCTGGGCGACGGCACGGACCTGCTCCCGCGCCCGGCGGTCGCCGCCTGGTTCGACGCCGGAGTCTCCCTCGTCGGCGGCTGCTGCGGGCTGGGACCCGACGCGATCGCCGACGTCGCGGCCGTGGCGTCGTCGAGGTGAGCGCCTCGGCCTGAGCGCGACGGGACTGGGCGGACTCGGCCGCCGGACCGCAGCGGTGGCAACAGCGTGCTCCGAGGAGCACGCTGGTGCCGTGAGGTCACCGACGACCGGCGACATCGACCGAGTGGTGCTCCCCGCGGCCGGCCTCGACGACCTCTTCGACGCGCTCCACGCCGAGGGTTATCCCGTGCTCGGTCCGACGGTGCGCGACGGCGCGATCGTCATCGCCCCGGTCACGAGCAGCGACGACCTCCCGTGCGGCTGGGGCGACGAGCAGGACGCCGGCGTCTACCGCCTCGTTCGCCGCGACGACGCCGCCTACTTCGGGTACGCCGCCCCCGCGGGCACCTGGAAGCGGCACCTGTTCCCCGCGCACTCGGTGCTGTGGCGGGCCCGCGTCGTACGGGGTGCTCCCGTCATCGAGGAGAACCAGGAGCAGCCGGGCCGCCGTGCTCTGCTCGGCATCCGTGGCTGCGACCTCGCTGCGATCGCCGTGCAGGACCGCGTCCTGCTCCACGGCGCCCACCCGGACCCTGTGTACACCGCGAGGCGCGCCGACCTGCTGCTCGTCGGCGTCGCGTGCGGCACCCCGGCGTCGACCTGCTTCTGCACCTCGATGGGCACGGGACCCTCGGTCGGCGGCGGGGCCGACATCGCGATGACCGAGCTGGACGCCGACGACCCCGCGCGGCACCGCTTCCTGCTCGAGGCCCGGACCCCGGCCGGTCAGGCCGTGGTCGCGCGCGTGTCCGCGCGCGCGGCGACCGAGGCGGACGACGACGCGGCGGACGCCGTCGTGCGGCGCGCCGGCTCGCTCATCACGCGATCGGTCGACAACGACGGGCTCCCGCAGGCGCTGCGTGCCGGAGCGGAGCATCCGCGCTGGGACGACGTCGCCGAACGCTGCCTGTCCTGCGGGAGCTGCACCATGGTGTGCCCCACGTGCTTCTGCACCGACGTGCGCGACGAGCCGAACGTGCTGATGGGGGTCGACGACCGGGTACGGGTGTGGGCCTCCTGCTTCGAGCTCGGGCACTCCTACCTGCACGGCGGCTCGGTACGGCCGTCCCCCCGCGCCCGCTACCGCCAGTGGGCGACGCACAAGTTCTCGACGTGGTGGGACCAGTTCGGCACCTCGGGCTGTGTCGGCTGCGGGAGGTGCATCGCGTGGTGCCCGGTGGGCATCGACGTGACCGAGGAGATCCGCGTCGTCGCAGCGGGCACGACAGACGGATGAGGGAGGGTGTCGCATGGTCGTCACGACGATGGCCGAGGAGCTGGCCGCGCACCGCTTCTTCCGGCTGATCCCGGCAGAGCTGCGCGAGCGTCTCGCGGGCTGCGCCAAGAACGTCCACTTCGCGCCGGGTGAGCGGATCTGCGTCGAGGGCACTCACGCGTCGGGCTTCTTCGCGGTCCGGAGCGGTCGGGTCAACGTGGGGATCTACGTGCCGCACCAGGGGCTCCAGGTCCTGGAGACGCGGCACGCCGGTGACGTGATCGGTTTCTCGTGGCTGTTCCCGCCGTACCGCTGGCAGATCGACGCCGTGGCCGGCGAGCAGGTGCGGGCGATCGAGCTGCACGCCGACTGCCTCCTGCCCTACCTCGAGGAGCACCCCGCCGACGGCTACCTGCTCGTGCGGATGTTCGCGCAGGAGATGGAGGAGACGATCCAGTCCACGCGGCTCCGGCTGCTCGACGTCTACGGGAGGGACCGTGTCCACCATCCCTGAGAGCGTCGGTCCCGTCGCCGAGCGGGGGTCGATGACCCCTGTCCCGCACCGGGTGGTCGACGTCGTCCACGAGACGCGCGAGACCGTGACGCTCACCCTCGAGCCGCTGTCGGACCCGATCGCGGCGCCGACGGCGGGCCAGTTCTCGATGCTCTGGGCCTGGGGCGCCGGCGAGGTGCCCATCTCGGTGAGCGAGCTCGCCGACGAGGGGCGCCTCGTGCACACGATCCGCGACGTCGCGGGCGTGACGAAGACGTTGTGCGCCGCCCGGCGCGGGGACGTGCTCGGGGTCCGCGGACCGTACGGTCGCGGCTGGGGGATCGACGCCGCTCGCGGCCACGACCTCGTGATCGTCGCGGGCGGCATCGGGCTCGCCCCGCTGCGTCCGGTGGTGCACGCGGTGCTCTCGGACCGTCAGGCATTCGGCCATGTGTCGCTCGTGGTGGGTGCGCGCACCGAGCAGGAGCTGCTGTTCCGGGCCGAGCTCGACGGCTGGTGGCACGCGCACGAGATCGACGTCCGCACGATCGTGGACCGGTCGTCACCGGGGTGGTCGGGCAGCGTGGGCGTCGTGACGGGCGAGCTGGTGGGGCTCACGATCGACCCCGCGAGCACGCGCGCCATGGTCTGCGGGCCGGAGGTCATGATGCGTGTGGTGGCCCAGCACCTCACCGACCGGGCGGTTCCGGCGTCGGCGATCGAGGTGTCGGTCGAGCGCAACATGCAGTGCGCGGTGAAGACCTGCGGGCACTGCCAGCTGGGCCCGTTCTTCGCGTGCACCGACGGCCCGGTGCTCACCTGGGACGTCGTCGAGTCGCTTCTCACGGTGCGTGAGCTGTGACCGCCCCCACGCGCCGCGTCGCCGTCGTGAAGTTCGCCTCGTGCGACGGCTGCCAGCTGACCCTGCTCGACTGCGAGGACGAGCTCCTCGGCATCGCGGGGGCCGTCGACATCGTCCACTTCCTCGAGGCGGGCGGACCGCTGCTGCCCGGTCCCTACGACCTCGCGATCGTCGAGGGGTCGATCACCACCGCCCACGACGCCGCCCGGATCCGAGAGCTGCGCGAGCAGGCGAAGGTGCTCGTCTCGATCGGTGCGTGCGCCACCGCGGGCGGCATCCAGGCCCTGCGCAACGTCGCCGACGTGCAGGAGTACGCATCGATCGTCTACGCCAGCCCCGAGCACATCTCGGCCCTGGCCACCTCGACCCCGATCTCCTCGCACGTGCAGGTCGACGTCGAGCTGCGCGGCTGCCCGGTCGACAAGGGCCAGCTGCTGCACGTGGTCTCGTCGTACCTCCTCGGTCGCCCGCCCCGCCTGGACTCCTCCCCGGTCTGCGTCGAGTGCAAGCGGCGCGGCACGACGTGCGTGCTGGTCGCACACGGCACGCCCTGCCTCGGTCCGGTGACCCATGGCGGGTGCGGTGCCCTGTGTCCGGCCTTCGACCGCGGCTGCTTCGGCTGCTTCGGCCCGGCCGACACGGTCAATGCGCAGGCGCTCGTGGCCCGGCTGCGCCGCGACTCGTCGGCCGTGACGGTGGATCGGATGTTCCACACGTTCGCGACCGACGCGCCGGGGTTCCGCGAGGTGCACGCGGGCACGGAGGAGGAGTCGTGATCCGGGAGACGCACGGCAGAGTCCTCGACGTCGCAGCCCTCGCGCGGGTCGAGGGCGAGGGCGCCATGCGCGTGCGCATCGACGGCGACACGGTCGTGGGCGTGGAGCTCGACATCTACGAGCCACCGCGGTTCTTCGAGGCGTTCCTGCGCGGCCGCGGCTACGAGGAGCCGCCGGACATCACGGCGCGCATCTGCGGCATCTGCCCGGTGGCCTACCAGATGAGCTCGTCCCTCGCGATCGAGCAGATCTGCGGGGTCACGGTCGATGGCCAGCTGGCTGCGCTGCGTCGCCTGCTCTACTGCGGCGAGTGGATCGAGAGCCACGCGCTGCACATCTACCTCCTGCACGCGCCGGACTTCCTCGGCTACGACGGAGGCATCGCGATGGCGCACGACCACCGCGACATCGTCGAGCGCGGTCTGCGCCTCAAGCAGGTCGGCAACCGGCTCATGGAGCTCGTGGGGGGCCGCGCCGTGCACCCGGTCAACGTGCGGGTCGGCGGCTTCTACCGGCTGCCCGACCTCGACGCGCTGCGAGCGATGGTGCCCGACCTGCAGTGGGCCTGCGGGGCGGCGCTGGACACCGTCTCGTGGGTGGCCGGCTTCGACATCCCGGATCATCACGGCGAGTGGGACCTCGTGGCCCTCGCCGGCGACGGCGAGTACCCGATCATGGGACGCCGGATCGTGACGTCGTCCGCACCCGACGTCGTGCCGATCGAGGAGTTCGGCGCGCACGCGGTCGAGGAGCACGTCGCGCACTCCCACGCGCTGCACGCGTCGTGGGACTCCCGCACCTACCTCGTCGGTCCGCTGGCCCGCTACTCGCTCAACCACCATCTCCTCCCGCCGGTCGCGCGCGAGGCGGCTGCGGCCGCAGGTCTGGGCCGCGAGTGCCGCAACCCGTTCGCGAGCATCGTGGTGCGTGCCGTCGAGCTGCTCACCGCCTGCACCGAGGCGCTACGGATCGTGCGCGACTACCAGCCACCGGCTGGGCCTGCCGTACCCGTCGTCCCCCGCGCCGGCATCGGCCACGGTGCGAGCGAGGCACCCCGCGGGCTGCTCTACCACCGCTACGAGCTCGACGAGCAGGGCACCATCCTCGCGGCCACCATCGTGCCTCCGACGTCGCAGAACCAGCGCGCCATCGAGCGCGACCTCTGGCAGGTCGCGCAGGCGGGCGTCGCGCTCGACGACGCCACGCTCACGGCGCGGTGCGAGCAGTCGATCCGCAACTACGACCCGTGCATCTCGTGCGCGACGCACGACCTCGACCTGCGGATAGTCCGGGCATGAAGGCGATGGTCGTCGCCGTCGGGAACCGGGCCCGGCGCGACGACGGCGTCGGACCGCAGGTGGCCGATCGCGTCCGCGAGACGATGCCCGAGCTCGACGTCGTCGAGGTGAGCGGCGACGCAACCCGGCTGCTCGACCTGTGGGCCGGCGCCGACGTCGTGGTCGTCATCGATGCTGTCCGGACCGGCGCTCCGGCGGGCACCTGCCACCGCTGGCGGATGCGCGCCGGCGTGTGGGACGAGGTGCCCCCGCCGTCCCGCGTGTCGAGCCACCTCGTCGGCGTCCGCGACGCGGTCGAGCTCGCGACGACGCTCGATCGGCTGCCCGCGTCGCTCGTCGTCGTGGGCGTGGAGGTCACGGACCTCGGCGCCGGTCCAGGGCTGTCGCGCGCCGTGGCTGACGCGGTCGACGAGGCGGCCAGGCTCGTGATCGGGTCCGTCGCACCCGCCTGAGCCGGCTCGGCGGTCCGGCTAGGGTGATCGGGTGGAGGAGCCGCGATGACCACCACGTCGGTCGAGGACTACCTCGCGGCGCTGCCCGACGCCCCGCGAGCGGCGCTGGAGGACCTGCGCGCCACGCTCCTCGGCCTCGTGCCGGACGGCGTCGAGACCATCAGCTACGGCATGCCGACCGTGAAGCTCCGCGGGAAGCTGCTGCTGTCCTACGCCGCCTTCGCGAAGCACTGCAGCCTGTTCCCCGCCAGCGGCGAGGTCATGGCCGCCCTCGGCGACGAGCTCGCGCCGTACTTCGCGGAGAAGGCGACGTTGCGCTTCGCCCCGACGGACCCGATCCCGCGCGAGCTCGTCGAGCGGATCGTCGCGATCCGGGTCGCCGAGGTGTCGGCGTCCTGAGCCGAGGGTGGCAGACGGCGCGGACGCGGGGGACACTCGACGACGACGAGGGGTGGATCGATGACGAAGCCGTGGACGCGTACGGCGTCGATCGCGCTCGCGATCGCGGCGGCGTGGTCGGTGCTCCTCGTGGCGGCCGCGTTCGTCGCACCGGCGTACAGCACCTCGAGCGGGTCGGCGTCGATGGACACGACCTCGGGTGCCACCACGCCCGCGGAGGTGACCACCGGCAGCGCGACGCTCGTCGCGGTCAACGGTGCGGGCGTGCTCGTCGTGATCGCCCTCCCGCTCGTCGTGACGCTGCTGGTCGCCCTCTCGCTGGCGACGGGCCACCGTCGCGTCGGCTGGGTGCTCACGGCGATCCTCTGCCTGGTCAACGTGCTCGCGCTGCTGTCGGTCGGCATCTTCTTCGTCCCCGTCACGGTCGCGCTCATCGTCGCCTGCGCGAGCAGCGAGCGCCGTCGCGTGGCGCATCCGGCGGACGGTCCCGACCCGCTGTCCGCCTGAGCCTCAGCGCACGTCGCAGACGAACGCCCAGGGCGCGTCGCCGATGCGGGTGAGCGCCACGACGGCGGAGCCGGGAGCCGCCGGGAGCCGCAGGCGACGCCGTACCTCGTCGGGGTCGACGCCGATCGCGCGCTTCTTCACGACCACGTGACCGACGCCGCGCGTCACGAGCACCGAGCGCAGGTCGTCGACGTCGTAGGGCAGGGACTCCTCGACCCGGAACCGTGCGGCCAGCGGGGCGACGTCGATGTCGTGGTCAGTCGTGACGTAGGCGACGCGCGGGTCGAGCAGGCGGCCCTCGACCCGTGCGACGACGAGCGACACGAGGCCGGCACGGATCACGGCGTCGTCCGGCTCCAGCAGCCAGGAGCCGACGGACCCGACGGGGGGCGCAGGCTCGTCGTGGAGGTCGACGGGGGACCGTACGACGCTGGGCTCGGTGGCAGCGCCGCGGAACACGACGGCCTCGCGGCGCACGCCGGCACGAGCCAGTGCCGGCCACGCGAGCTCGGCCTCGACGAGCTGGCCGTCGACCGACGTCCAGGTGCCGGCGCCCGCGACGGGGATGAGCGCGTGGTCGACGCCGGGAGCCACCTTCGCGGCGGTGCGGGGCATGCGGCCGGCCACCGTGACGACCCACGACCACGGCGGCGACCACGACTCGGGGTCGGTGACGCGGGCGCTGCGACCCTCGACCTGCGCTGCGGGGTCGCGGCGTGCAGGGTCGACGTACGCCGCGTCCGCCGCCCCCAGCGCCACGGTCAGGACCGCGTCGTCGGCGAGATCGCCGGTGACGACGCTCACGACGTCGGCGTGACCGTGCGCGGCGAGGTTACGTCGCGCGAGCGCGGCGACGACGGGGTCGCGCTCGACCGCGGTGACGAGCAGGCCGACCCGGGCGAACGCCGCCGAGTCGAGCCCGAGCCCGCAGCCGAGGTCCGCGACGTGCGTGGCACCGGACTCGGCGTAGCGACGGGCCCGGTGGTCCGCGACGACGGTGCGAGTGGCCTGCTCGAGCCCGTCCTCGGTGAGCAGGAGGTCGTCGACGAGGTCGCCGAGGCGTGGTCGCGCGCGGCGCCGCAGGCGTACCTGGGTGAGGACGGCGGAGGTCTGCGGGGCACCGAGCCCTGGCCGTGACCGCCGCAGCGCTGTGACGGCCTTGAGCGGGTCTATCGCGGAGGAGTCTCCCGCGGCGGCCCGGGCGTGCGCGGAGTCGTCGTACGCCGTGGCGACCGCCAGCGCCTCGACGCCCGCGGGGGAGTCCAGCCAGGCCATGGTCTCGAGGTCCACGGGTCGAGGGTGCCAGGTCGCGGATGAGCGCTGGAGCGCGGCGCGCGAGGCGTTCCTCGGAGCCCCAAGGTCACGAGTTGCGGACGCTGCCGAGCAAAGAACTGCCGCCCTTGATCGTCCCTGAGGGACGATCAAGGAGGGGAGGGCTGGGGTGGGGAAGCTGGCACTCGGGTTGACCGACTGCTAACTCCTTCCTAGGGTGGGACCTGTTGGCACTCTCCACCCGAGAGTGCCACGTCGGAGACCCGGTGCGGCACCCGCGACGACGCCCCGGACTCCCTTCCGTGCACCACGACCCTTTCAAGGTGGAGGACAGACCGTGTCGGTCACCATCAAGCCGCTCGAGGACCGCATCCTCGTCAAGACCGTCGAGGCCGAGCAGACCACCGCGTCCGGCCTCGTCATCCCGGACACCGCCAAGGAGAAGCCCCAGGAGGGCGAGGTCCTGGCCGTCGGCCCCGGCCGCTTCGAGGACGGGCAGCGCCTGCCGCTCGACATCCAGGTCGGCGACAAGGTCATCTACTCGAAGTACGGCGGCACCGAGGTCAAGTACGACGGCCAGGAGTACCTCCTGCTGTCGGCTCGCGACGTGCTCGCCGTCGTCGTCAAGTAGTACGACGTACCCGCTCGTCCTGCTCGTCACGACCGCACCATCCGCGCCAGCCGGTCCGACCGGGGCGCACCGCAGAACGTGATCCGCCCCGGCGGCCCCCGGGCCCCGGGGCGGACTCGTCCCCAGACACACGAAGGAACGGCACACACCCATGGCCAAGATCCTGGAGTTCGACGAGGACGCGCGTCGCAGCCTCGAGCGCGGCGTCAACGCGCTCGCCGACGCCGTCAAGGTGACGCTCGGCCCGAAGGGCCGCAACGTCGTCATCGACAAGAAGTGGGGAGCCCCCACGATCACCAACGACGGTGTGACCATCGCCCGTGAGGTGGAGCTCGAGGACTCCTACGAGAACCTCGGCGCCCAGCTCGCCAAGGAGGTCGCCACCAAGACCAACGACGTCGCCGGCGACGGCACGACGACCGCGACGGTGCTCGCCCAGGCGATGGTCCGCGAGGGCCTCAAGGTCGTCACCGCCGGCGGTGCGCCGATGGACCTCAAGCGCGGCATCGACGCGGCAGTCAAGGCCGTGAGCGAGCGCCTGCTCGAGGTTGCTCGCGACGTGTCCGGCAAGGAGGAGATCGCGGACGTCGCGACCATCTCCTCCCAGGACCGTGCGATCGGCGAGCTCATCGCCGAGGCGTTCGACAAGGTCGGCAAGGACGGCGTCATCTCCGTCGAGGAGTCCAACAGCACCGCGCTCGAGCTCGACTTCACCGAGGGCATGCAGTTCGACAAGGGCTACCTCTCGCCCTACTTCGTCACCGACGCCGAGCGCATGGAGGCCGTCATCGAGGACGGCTACGTCCTCATCGTGCAGAACAAGATCTCGGCCGTGGCCGACCTCCTGCCGCTGCTCGAGAAGGTCGTGCAGGCCGGCAAGCCGCTGTTCATCGTGGCCGAGGACGTCGACGGCGAGGCGCTCTCGACACTCGTCGTGAACCGCATCCGCGGCACGTTCTCCTCGGTCGCCGTGAAGGCGCCCGCGTTCGGAGACCGCCGCAAGGCGATCCTGCAGGACCTCGCGATCCTCACGGGTGCGCAGGTCGTCACCCCCGAGGTCGGGCTCAAGCTCGACCAGGTCGGCCTCGAGGTCCTCGGCACCGCTCGCCGCATCGTCGTCACGAAGGACGACTCGACGATCGTCGAGGGCGGCGGCGACCACCAGGCCGTGGCCGACCGCGTCGCGCAGATCCGCGCCGAGATCGAGAACACCGACAGCGACTGGGACCGCGAGAAGCTCAACGAGCGACTCGCCAAGCTCGCCGGCGGCGTCTGCGTCATCAAGGTCGGCGCGCACACCGAGGTCGAGCTCAAGGAGAAGAAGCACCGCATCGAGGACGCCGTCTCC